>Ga0187844_10002708_pt1 | contig 12319 bp, 10 predicted proteins | sample SpaLakP09_SKY_50_FD_134517 | JGI IMG/M metagenome (GOLD analysis project Ga0187844, IMG submission 134517) | Oligotrophic lake water microbial communities from Sparkling Lake, Wisconsin, USA - SP09_SKY_50 | ecosystem: Environmental > Aquatic > Freshwater > Lake | place: USA: Sparkling Lake...
ATGCTCCAAGACATGATAGATCAGAACAACAAAACGCACGAGAAATTAGATAACACAGAGAAAATGCTTGATAAAGCAGAGATTGATAATGATAAGATCAAGACTACTCTTGGTAGAGTGGAAGCAAGAGTTGAAAAGATCGTAGAAGAAGTAGTTCCACCAGTCAAACAACTATCGCTACATGAGCAGTTCGGTATCATGAAATTACACGATAAAAGTAGTAAACATCAATACAAGGTGTATTGCACACAATCAAGAAACGTTGGACAAGCACAACATACTATAATAAAAAAGCACCCAAACGCTAAGTTAATATTGGAAATAAAGCCTAACGCTAACGCAAAGAATTTTATGCATACTTTGAAAGAGTTGTATAGTCGTGGTAAGAGTGCTAAAATTGGTGTATCATATAACTATTTAAATTTACTGGATGGTATAAGTGAGACGGACTTAAAAGATATGGTGGAAGGTGTTGTTAAAAACGCTAAAAACTTTGGTAATGAAGAATAAACTTTAAATGTTATATTAATAATCATAAGAACATCGCGTATCTATTTTGTCAATATCAGAATAATATTTATCATATGGACTGTTAAAATATTTCGCATACAAAATTCCTTCCGCAATCGGAAGCCCTTCACGACCCGGAAAATAATCAGTAGTATTAAGGTCATTTAACATTTCTTTAGTAACAGGTGTATATAAAATGTTTTCTCCGTTGTTTCCTACAATTCGTGCATACAGAACTCCATTTACACGAGGAAAAGTTAAGAAAGTGTCAAAACGTTTAATAGTACTAGGTGCATATTGTGTTGGCACCATAAAAACGGTACACTTTCCTAAATTCGCTAATTTCTCTTCGGTATAAGCATCTACAAGTAAATCGTCATCATAATTTTCTCTTCCGTTGTTTCTTAAATTGTTTCTGCCATTTTTATTCCCCAAATTGACACGTGTACATACGTCTCCTCTGCAAATGTATAAAGATAAATCGTTGTTCATTTATTTAACAAAAGAAAAAAATAATTAAAAAAATAATTAAAAAAATAATTAAAAAATTTCTTTAGTTTTGATACCTAATAGGTATTAAAATTATTATTTCTTGTTTTTTATTACACACATAATAATAAAATTGAATTTTTAATACAATTCTTACATAAAAAGTAGTATAAATGATGTATGTATTTTTTAAAATTATGAATATGTTTATGAATATCTTTACCAATATTTTTACCAATATGATTGGTATAAATGGTACGAATACTGTATTCGTATGCTGTTTCCTTATAGTAGCGTATTTTTCATGTCCTAAAAGAGATAAATACGTGGAAGTGAAAAAATTGATTAAAGGAGCGGCTTACAACACGGAAAGAGAGATAATAGAAGAAAAATTAAAAAGAGATGCCATGGAAATAGAACTACGATATCTAAAAAACTTGATAGAAGAAGAAACATCAAGAAGAAACGCTATGGAATCAGAACTAACATACCTAAAAGACTTGCTACATAAAACATGCGATAATTCTACAAGACGAGATAATTTATTAGACGGATTTGACAAAGCAATACTAGATATTTCTAAAAAAGTAGATAATGTGGAAATGGATCTACGATGCTTGATAGACGATGTTGTTAATGAAAAAACAAATGATATGGAAAAGGAATTACGATCAAAACAAGATATGCTTGAGCATATGCCTACAGATGTACTTTTTCCTGTGAATAGAATAACCGTAACATATGAGAATGGTGATATGTATGAAGGATTTGTAAATAATAATCTAAGATGTGGTGAAGGAACGATGACTTATGCTAATGGTAATGTATATGAAGGAGAATGGAAATATGATAATAAACATGGTAAGGGTAAGATGACATATATTGAAGCTGGTTTTTTTTCTGAAGGTGATGTATATGACGGAATGTGGTTTAACAACAAAAAACATGGTCAGGGAAAACTCACTTACACTAATGGTAATGCAAATGAAGGAGGGTGGAATGTGTATGAAGGAGGATGGGAACATGACAAAAGATGTGGTGAAGGGACGATGATTTATGGTAATGGTAATGTATATCAAGGAATGTGGGAACACGAGGCTGATGAAGATCCTGAAGATTGTCATGGTTACATACATGGTAATGGTAAGATGACTTATGCTAATGGTGATATGTATGAAGGGGAATGGTATTTTTATGAAAAACGTGGTCAGGGAAAAATGATATATGCTAATGGTGATGTATATGAAGGAGAGTGGAAAAATGAAAAAAGACACAGTGAAGGTAAGATGATATATGAGAATGGTGATGTGTATAAAGGAATGTGGTGTGCGGACAAAAGAGAATGGGAAGGTAAGATGATATACGCTAATGGTGATGTATATGAAGGAGAGTGGTGTGCGGACAAAAGAGACGGTGAAGGTAAGATGATATACGCTAATGGTGATGTGTATGAAGGAGAATGGAAAAATGACAAAAGACATGGTAATGGTAAGATGACTTATGCTAATGGTGATGTATATGAAGGAGAATGGAAAGACGGAGAATTGGTTTAAATCAAAACGTAGGAGCATACCTAATCAAAAACTTATACTCAATGCGAGTATAAGTTTATTATATACATTCATTCAACTATCGTTTTACTACATATTTGTTTAACGAAGTCGTGATGAAAATCACATTTCTCACCTTCAGAACTTCTTTGAACACCTAATTTATAATCAAATATTTGTATTATCGTATCCATTTCATCACCGAAGTTTTCTTGTAATTTGTTACCATATTCTATTATTAATTCTTTATTCTTATCTTTGATAGATTGAAAGAATTTGGTTGCCAAGTTGGTCATCTCGGGATCTGTTATTACGTTTCCATTAGGATCTTTAAACTTTACTTTACGCCGAGCATAATCAACGCAACATACACGATCTTTAAGAGGGTATTCTAAAGCGTATTGAGCATATCCTTCAGGACCTTTCAGAATATGATCTATTGTTAGATTCTGTGCATTATCTTTCAATTCATCATCTATAACGGGTTTCATTTGCTGTATGTAGTTTATCTGGGTGTTTTTAGTTGTTGATGTTGTAGGACGAGAGATTGCATGGGTTGCTAACTTCTCAATTGTATTCTGGAGTTCTTTAATGGTTTGTTTTTGATCTTCTATAGTTTTATGAGAATTTACTTCATTATTTTGAAGTATTTTATTCTGATCTTTTAAGTATATTATTTCTTGTTTTAATTCCGTAAGTTCTTGATTTAGATTAGATAATGATTCGTTTTTTCTTGTTTTACAAGTTATTAAGTGCGTGTCCATGACACTTTTAACACTAAAAGAATCTTTGCAATAAATACAAACATATGATTCATTTTTAACACCTTGTATTTTTAAACAGTACTTAGCACTTTTTTGGTGATGATTAAGTGCTGATAGTGTTGTTAATATAGATTTGCAATATGAACATTCCATTTTATTGTTGTAATTATCTGTTTAAATATTATTTCATAATATTTTATAAAATATTAAACGATTTTATGACATTTCATAAAATCCAATAGATACTCATATACACAAAATATCAAGAAATAATATAAAATTATAAAATAAAAAAATAAAAAATACCGCTACACAATTTTTGTGTGTCGTGGAAAAATAAAATCTCAACTTTTTTCATTTTTACTTTTTTTATTTCTAAAATTTAAAAATATTTTAGAATACAATATTTATTTTTTATTTACAAACTCTATACTTTCTCTAACAACATTCCTAAACAAATCGATATGCTCCCCTTTTGGTAATATAAAGCGATCCCTACCCCCTTGGTCTCTATAATCTTTTAATCGCAGAAATATTATACCTTCAACAATAACCATACTTTCTATACTCGGACATTCCTGATAATATACTACCTCATGATCAGAAACTAACTTTATTGCTTTACCTAAAATATAACAACGTTCTTTTTTGAGTAGTTTAGTTGTTAGAATATAGATTACATTCGATTCTTTGTATTCTACATGTGATTGTTGTTTTATGTAGCTAGTATTTAGTTGTAATTTTCCCATAACAATCCCTGATACTTTTACATCAAATTGTGGACTTACCCACATTCCTATATTAATAGCTACTCGATGATGAACCCATATATTTTTATCTGAAATTTCAATCAAAGACGCGATTGGAATTCCAACCACGTCTGAAAGAACTAATAAAAAGTCAAATGTTCTATTTAGTTGTCTCCATTCATTAAAATCCTTTCCACCCACTTTACATAAATTAGTTACATCAACATATCCATCACTTTCTCTATTCTCTATTTGATATTCTTCATTACATTCTATATCGATATACATTTTATTATCGATTCAAATTGTTTAAATATACACGAAACCAAATATGTATATTATAAAATTGATTTAAGTTTTACAATCCTATAAAAAAATAAAATAGAATGCAAACAAAAGGTTTAAAACGCGATACTATCGATAAATTTTATACAAAGAATATAGTCGTCGAATTATGTATAGAATATATGAAAAAACATATAAAAGTTGAAAAGAACGACTTAATTATAGAACCAAGTGCTGGAAATGGATCATTTATACATGGTATAAAATCATTATCTGATCATTCTATATTTTACGATTTGGATCCTGAAAACGATGAAATTATTAGACAAGATTATTTAACAGGAAAATACAATGATTTTAAAACATCATATGATAATATACATGTTCTAGGAAATCCTCCTTTCGGTCGTCAATCATCTTTAGCAATTAAATTCGTTAAAAAATCATGCGAGTTTTGTGATACTTTCTCATTTATATTGCCAAAAAGTTTCAAAAAGGATAGTTTAAAAAATAAAGTTCCGCTGCAATTTCATAATGTATTTGAAATTGATTTACCGGATAATTCGTTTCTGGTTGATGGTGTAGAACATGATGTTCCATGCGTATTCCAAATTTGGAAGAGACATCCACACAATAGAAATGTAATTGAAAAGTTATTACCGATACATTTTGAATTTGTAACAAAAAACGACAATCCGCATATTTCATTTCGTCGTGTTGGTGTAAATGCTGGAACAATCAGTACCGATATTCAAGAAAAAAGCGCCCAATCACATTATTTTATAGTATTTACAAATGATAAAGATATACAAGAAAATTTAACACTTTTATCTACTATAAAATATGATTTTAACAATACAGTTGGACCCAAATCAATATCAAAACAGGAGTTAATCGCTAAATTCAATCCATTATTTGAAAAATGAAGTAATTATATTTCCTATGTTATTCAGATAACATATCGTATTATTTTCAAATCCTTTTTCAAATAATGAAAATGCTTTATTCTTACTACTTGAAAATTGTATTTCATTACAAACAACACACAATAATTTACGATGTTTATTATCATAATTATTATTGTATATATACTTTGCACCCCTGTTAAGTTGCTGTCCTCCACCCCATAAATCTAATTGATTCATACCTATAATGACTTTTTTAGTTGCTTTTTCAAAAATATACCAATCAGGTTTCTCAGACGTTACACACGAATCACAATCCATTTCAAACATCACATCAAATCGTGATAAGTTTAAGTTCATAGCCATAATATGATTTTTTATTATCTTATTAAAAATATTACCTCTTATAACGCCCTTTGTTCCAGGTGGTATTAAGTCTAACATATACTCTTTTAACATTTTATTACTTTTTTCTTCATCGATCAAATTATTATCAAATATTTTTTTAAGACCGCTAATCCGCTTTTTAACAGAATCACAATGATGATATTCATCTAATAAATTTTCATCTTTTAATGTATTTATTGTATCATAACAAATTTCATTTTTTATTCTATTGTTTATAAGCTCACATATATTACTAGTTTGATTCATATTTTCTTGTTTAATAGAAATTTATACTTTAGATTTTTATATCGATTGATATAAAAATATAAAATTATGGTTGTATAATTTTTCTACATATAGGACATATCTTAGCAGGTCCATTTCGAATTTTGCTCCAACACTCTACACATAAACAATGTAAGCATGGTGTTTTTGTCATCGTTTCATCTAAACATACTACACATTGATCACATAGAGGTTCTTTCTTTTTTATTCTACTATTCGTTATTAAATATTCTATATTCCGTTTATCTTTTGCTTTTTTTATATATTCACCTCGTTGTTTTTCTCCGGTAAAAATCTTCCCTGAAAACTTACAAAAAAATACGCTATTTATAATTTCTAAAACACGTCTACCTTGATCTAAGTTAAATTCATTTTTGCCTAGTACTTCATAAAATCCGAGTCCAGCATCATTTTCATACCTGTCTAAATTTATGGTAGTTTCAAGATCTATATCAAGATCTCTATCACAATCGAAGACCTCTGAATATGTTATAGTAAGATAAACGTCCTTAACTTTTACATTATAATATATTTCAACGTAAACATCTAGATCATCTATCTTACTTATTGCTTCTATACAAAAAATTTTATCACTTTTAAGATGATCATGCACAACATCTACAAAAGAAGTAAGTATATTTTCGTCATATTCTTTATTCATTTTTCTTTTTGACATTTGCGTATTATAAAGTTATTATTAACGATTTTTCATTTTTCTTTTGGTAATCCAATAAATTTAAAATCTATAGATAAAAAATATACCATAAAAAGAAATGAAATTTTCAATATTAACACCTACAACTGGGCATCCTTTACTTCTTAACCTATTGAATTCGATAGAGATGTTAGAATTAAACGATGATATCACCATCGAACACTTAATCGTTGTAGATGGTCCGGAATTTAAAAATGATACAGATGAAATTCTAAATACAACACCGAATACAAACAAACAAATTGAACGACATGTTCTATATTTACCTTACAATACGGGAGGTAATGGTTATCATGGTCATAAAATTTACGCATCTATGACACAAATACTTACTGGTGATTATATCATTTTTGTAGATAATGATAACTGGCTAGAACCGAAACATATTATAAATTATTACAATAAGATTAAAGAGAATAATTTGGATTGGGTATATTCACTTAGAAGAATTACAACAATGAACGGCGATTTTATATGTAATGATGATTGTGAATCTCTCGGATATTTAAGCAATTCATTCTATAATCGAGATATATATTTTATAGATACTAATTGTACATGTGTAAAAAGAGAAATTGCTATATTATTAACCCCTATATGGAATAGAAAAGGTGATAATAATGATGGTGATCCAGATAGATTATACAGTAGAATTCTTATGTCACAATTTCGAAATTATGATTGTACGCTCGATTATACATTAAATTATACCGTTGAAAATCGCGAAAACAGTGTACATTCTAGTTTATTTGTTGTTGGTAACGGTATAGTAAAAAATTTATATAATTGTATACCATGGCAAAAACCTCAACTATTTATATGTCATTTTAACAAAGATAACACGGAAAAGATAATAAAACGTATTTATCAACCCATAAAACAACATATTGGATATAATCAATGGCAGTTAAATATATTAGATTGTATGGATGATAAGTTGTGTATAAGTGCATATAATCCATTTATTCCATCTAATAAAAAAGTTCTATTTCATATGTGTCATGTCCATGAGTTACCGAGTGATGTTATCGTAAGAAGTGATATAGAAAAGATATTATACACGATTGAAAGTCCAAATATTCGCCATCAAGGACAATGGGAAATACCATTTTTAGAGAAAACATTCAGTAAAATTATTACTTATTGGGAACCGTTATTAATCAAAAACTACATCAGTTATTTTCCTTTCATTCATCGATTCGATTTTAACAACGGCTTTGATATCAATGTAATTAAGAATAATCGTAATATGGATAGACGGGTATGTATAGTATTAGAAAAACGTGAATACAGTAGTTTATATAATATTAACGGTATAACTCTTAAATCTCAGGATTATCTTCGTTGGATATATGCTAGCCATCTTGGAAAAAGAGTATATTGTTATGGAAAATCGTGGGAACCGCATAATAACGTAATAAACTACTGTGAAGCGAAAAATAGATTCTTAGATGAAGAAAGTGTTATAGATATTATGGAGAAATATACGTTTGCACTTATAATTGAAAATTGTGATGCTGTTGGATATGTAAGTGAAAAAATATACGACGCTCTTACTGTTGGTTGTATACCTCTTTACTATGGTAATAACACAGAACTTCTTGGAATTCCAAAAGATTGTTATGTTGATTTAACAACTATAGATCCGATCGAACTACCGAGTATAATCGATTCTATGGATATAGAAGAAATGAGACATAATATTTACGATAAAAGAATGTCTATTTTAGAAAAAGTAAGTGTTGGATCGTATAATAAAATGGTATCATCGTTACTTACTTCTTAATGCATCTTCTACTTCGTTTATTACATGTTCTTCTAAATATTTAAACGTCCCTAACTGACTAATACATGAAAAAGTAGTATTTTGTTTTATTGATTCGTCAAAAAGTATATGTTTTCTATGATAATTGTTGTTTATCCAAAATTCATTACCACAAAGTTTTTTATTAAAATCAAAACCGCTCTTTCGTAAAATAACTCTGCAATTTTCGTCTTTTTCTTTGTTGTTACCATCTAATTCTATACATATCACATAAATTGGTATATTAAAATCAAACGTTTCTAATATAATTTGTTCAGCCCCTTCAACATCGATAGTAAATAGATCTATATATGATGTGTTATCTTTGTTTAAAATTTTATTAAATGGACAACATTTGACAAAATAGGTATCTGTACGTTTACCACGTATTTGAGCAGGAATTGTGCTAACTAACCCTGAACTAGCAGAAACACCAATAAATTCTGCTGGACTATTATCATAATTAATAGCGACATTATGACATTTACATTTTGGACGATTTAAGACCAATTTATTGTATAAATGTGTTGGTTCTATCAATGTACCTGTAAATTTCAATTTATCTTCGAAAAATTTAGTGTTCGAATATTTAACACCATCCATAGCACCTAGTTCTACAAATACTCCGTCCGGTGCGACTTTGTTTATAAAGTTATAGTATATGTATATATCCTCACCTTGTTGAGAGAAAAAAGTATGATTATTAGGATTGATTTGACGAATTTTTTGTTTCTTTCCGAAAAAAGCATTAAAAATTTCGTTATGAATAAATGTTTGAGAATGCATTATTTTATGTATAAATGTTTGACCTTTAAATAAAACTAAAAACGTATTTAAACAAACAAAAATATATGAAAAATGACAAGTGTTAATAGAATAGAAATCAAAGAATTAGATCCGGATATTATCCCACCTATAACAGCGCGATTCAATGACCCTAATTATAACGGTGGATGTAAATTAGTTGTTGTGGGTAAGCCTGGGTGTTTCGCATTAGGTACTAAAGTTATGATGTACGATGGAAATATTAAAAGAGTTGAAAATGTGGTTGTTGGTGATCAATTAATGGGTGATGATTCTACACCTAGAACCGTTCTTGAATTGTGTAATGGTAAAGAAATGATGTATAAAATAACCCCTATTGATGGTTATACTTACACAGTAAATGAAAACCATATACTTTCTCTTAAATGTAGAGGAACAGGTGAAATAATTGATATTACAGTAAAAGAATACTTAACTAAATCACTGTTTTATCAAAAACGATATAAATGGTATAGAAATCCAATAGATTTTCCTGAAAAGGAAGTTGGTATAGATCCGTATCTTTTAGGATACTGGTTGGGTGATTGGTTAAACGATCAATCACTTTCACCAGTTAATGTTATAGATGTATTTAATGCTAAACTAAAAGAGATCGAACCGTTCCTTTCAGACTCTTCAGCGTATAAGTATCAAACGTATAAAGAAAAAATAAAGAAACCATCTGAAGACTTTTTAAAACAATATAATCTGTTTAATAACAAGTATATACCACATGTTTATAAAACAAATTCTAGAGAAATTCGTCTTAAATTACTCGCTGGAATCATTGATTCAGAAGAATGTTATGATAAGAAAGATAATGGGTATGATATTATTCAGTCAAATGAAATCTTGATGGATGATATCGTATTTATCGCAAGATCGCTAGGGTTTTATACACACAAACAAAGACGTGTAATAAGACGAATTGATAATAGTGAAGGTATTTATTTTCATTGTTTTATTGGTGGTAATATCGATGATATTCCTTGCTGTATTTCTCATGGAAAAGACGGTGGAATTGAAGATATATTACGTGATGATAGGCGGGCAAATGAAGTTAATTTTGGGTTAGAAAGGTTAGAAGTTGATGAATATTATGGGTTTGTATTAGATGGTAATCATAGATTTTTAGGAGAAGATTTCTCAGTGCTTCATAATACCGGTAAGAGTACTTTGATCAAGGCACTTTTACATGCTAAAAAACATATTTTTCCAGTCGGTATTGCGATGAGTGGGTCTGAAGATAGTAATTATGCTTATAGAGAGATTATGCCAAGTAGTTTCGTCTTTAATGAGTATGATGAAGACAAGATTACGCAACTTATTAAGCGGCAGAAATTAGCGGCGGCACATCTTCCTAATCCTTGGGCGGTCATGATTTTGGATGATTGTACGGATGATCCACGAATTTTTAATAAACCCTTACAACAAGCCCTATACAAGAAAGGCAGGCATTGGTCGCTTCTCTATATTCTCTCTTTACAGTATGCAATGGACGTAAAACCCGTTATTAGAACTAACGTAGATGGTATCTTCATTTTAAGAGAACCTCTCCTTAAAAACAGAGAAGCGTTATATAAGAATTATGCATCAATTATCCCAGATTTCGCAACGTTTTGTACTTTGATGGATAGCCTTACCGAAGACTATTGCTCCCTTTATATCCACGGAAGTACCCATACAAATACATGGCAAGAATGCGTGTATTATTGGAAACCACCAGTTGTTTCGAAGAATTGGAAATTGGGTTGTCCAGAATACTGGGAATTTCATAATGAAAGATACAATGAGGAATATAAGGATAATGTGACTGGGTATTAGTAAAGAATGTAATTTTAAAACCAATTGGTTTTAAAAACTTAAATTAATAAAATAATTGAACAATCAATACAGTTTGTTCGCATATATTATCAACCCAATATTGTATTTGTTGTTTCAAAGTTTCTATTCGTTCTTTCCACTCTTTTTCTTTGGTTTTCATAATCTGTACAACACCTAATTTATTTACTCTCCAACACGATTTTACTAATACACCATTTTCATCAGTATATTTATCTGGATTAAATCTGATAAATACTATTGGTCTATGTTGTAAATCTTGGGATATTTCCATTAATCGTTTATTTTCACAACTACAATCGTAAGTGTCATGTTTGTTTTCATCAACTTCGACAATTATAATATGTGTTCCAACATCCAATAATAAATCTGGACGCCTACGAGAGCAACCATCCTTAATTTTTTTGTCTGATATCCAACTAAAATCAGGAAAATGTTGTATAATTCTATCTACAATATCTTTTTCTTTTGTTTTATAATTTCTTGATACTTCTATTTCTGGATGAACTTGAATACAACAAGGTAAACAATAACCATTGTATTTTTTAATTCCTCTTGTTTCACATATAGGAGTTTTACATAAATCTGAACCGTCGCATTCTTTACATCTTCTTTTTTGTTTATTATGTTTACAAAATGCAGATCCACCACATTCTTTACAACTTGATTTTAATTTTCCATGTTCGCATATCTGACTCCCACCACAGTCTTTACAATTTAATCTTAATTTTCCATGTTCGCATATTCCACTCCCACCACATTCTTTACATCTTGATCTTTCTCTTCCGTGTTCGCATATACTACTCCCACCACAATCTTTACATATTGATCTTACTCTTCCATGTTCGCATATTCCACTCCCACCACATTCTTTACAACTTGATCTTACTCTTCCGTGTTCGCATATTCCACTCCCACCACATTCTTTACATCTTGATCTTTCTCTTCCGTGTTCGCATATACTACTCCCACCACATTCTTTACATTGTGATCTCACTCTTCCATGTTCGCATATACTACGCCCACCACAATCTTTACATATTGATCTTACTCTTCCATGTTCGCATATACTACGCCCACCACAATCTTTACATATTGATCTTACTCTTCCATGTTCGCATATTCCACTCCCACCACATTCTTTACATTGTGATCTCACTCTTCCATGTTCGCATATTCCACTCCCACCACAATCTTTACATTTTGATCTTACTCTTCCATGTTCGCATA
>Ga0187844_10002710_pt1 | contig 12316 bp, 10 predicted proteins | sample SpaLakP09_SKY_50_FD_134517 | JGI IMG/M metagenome (GOLD analysis project Ga0187844, IMG submission 134517) | Oligotrophic lake water microbial communities from Sparkling Lake, Wisconsin, USA - SP09_SKY_50 | ecosystem: Environmental > Aquatic > Freshwater > Lake | place: USA: Sparkling Lake...
ATCTGCTCCCGTTGCTCCTGTAGGACCCGGTACAGTAGAATCAGCACCTGTTGCTCCCGTAACACCATCTGCTCCCGTTGCTCCTGTAGGACCCGGTACAGTAGAATCAGCACCTGTTGCTCCTGTAATCCCATCTGCTCCCGTTGCTCCCGTAACACCATCTGCTCCGGTTGCTCCTGTAGGACCTACGGAACCAGATCCTATAGTTCCTGTACTACCAGAACCACTTGTAAATAAAAAATTTCCAGATGGATCTACAGAAATTTTAGCTGAACCAAGAAAAATTGTTTGACCTGATAAATATAGATCTTTCCATGTTTTTCCAGAAGCTCCTAATGTATACATAGAATCTGATGATGGTACAAAATCACCTGTTAAAATAACTTCGGCAGTAGTTCCAGGAACATAGGAAAATCCGGTTGTTCCAGTTATTGATGTGCCATCATACCAGAGAATAGAACCGGTAAGTCCTGTAAATGATATAGTACCAGTTGGACCTGTTGGACCTGTAACGCCTGTAGAACCAGATCCAGTAGAACCTGTAACACCCACAGGACCCGTAGGACCTGTAACACCAGTAGGACCTGTAACACCCGTAGAACCTGTTGGACCTATCGGCCCCCCAGATGGCCCTGTTGGGCCTGGAATTGTTGATGCAGCACCTGTAGGACCTGTTGGGCCTGGTGGACCAATATTTTTATAATTTGCACCTATATTACATGTACCACCGCCAGGTGAATACCGCAAAAGATATCCCGACATTTATACTGAATACAGAAACGTTTCCAAAACTCCTGTTGCTGATCCTGTTTGTGTAAATGTTTCACGTAGTTTCTGCGGTGTATTTAGTCCCACAGTCTTAATTGCTTGGCGTCTTACTTTTTCAATGTATAGTCCAACATCTCCTTTAGCTTGTAAAGATCTCTGTTTTCCGTCTTGGATATTAAACATAGGGATAACGTGTGGAGGAGAAGAACGAAAAAAATATGATCCAACACTAGCTAAAAACAATAGTCCGATAATATTTGCTATCATTATACAAATGCCAGATTTCATTGATCGATGGATTAAATCTATTCCATGGAAAATCGGAAACTTTAGTATGTTACCCATTTTCTTTGGTAGTGTTATGGCTCTTATCGATATTTTCATGATGGGATCTGTGAAGATGATTCATAATAAAACATTACCTACAACATATGGTATTCCTTTATCTATAGGATTTTATGCATTACAACCTTTAGTTTTCTTGAAAGCCATGAATTATGAAGGTATGGTAGTGATGAACTTAGTATGGAATTTAATGTCAAATGTAATTGTAACCTTACAGGGTGTTCTGATTTTTGGTGAATCAATTAAAGGCTTAAGATGGTTAGGTATTTTGATGTCTATAGTTTCATTAAGTTTATTGGCATATACAGATTCTTAAAAAAATTCAATTTCTGTTGGACTTCGTTTTATACCAATTTTCAAGAGTCTTTTATCTTCAAATGCTTGAGCATCAAAGACTTCGTGTGTATCTGGATCTACAATTAAGAGTAACCCTTTTATAGAAACACGTTGTAATCGTCTTGCTTTTCGTACAATATTTTTAAGGTATAATGTATCACGTTCTTCTCCCTTTGTTGATGGAGCCCATGCTAAATCTTCTGATTTTGTTGTTGTATCAAATCGCATACATTGAATTACAGGTTGTTCACGATCATGTAATTTTCGATGAATTTCACAATCTACAGCAGCTTGTTTCAATAATAAACTAATATTTTTAGCAATACGTCCTTTACGATACGATAAATCATACATGTATTCATCAGTACTTAAAAATGTTTCAGTAGGTTGTTCAACATCATAGCGTTTCAGTCCCATATCATTTCTTCTGATCAAAGCAATATTAGGACCTTCAATTCCTACAGCTTGTTCTTGTGAAAACACTGAAACATAAATTTTTACTTCAACTGTGCGTTCTTCCATAGGTAATCTTGCATGGGAACAAATACGAATCGCACGACCAACAACTTGATCTACAATTGCAGGATTCCATTGAGCTTCTAAAATATGTACATGACGAACATTTTCTAAATTAATACCTTCAGCACCTGCACGAGACGCCATCAGAATACATAATCTTCCACGTTCTTTAATTGATTCTTTTAACGTTTGTGGAAAATCGGCAGTATACTTTTCAGGATCGTTAAAAATTTGTCGATATAAATCGCGTGTTTCTGCATCTTCATCGCCAGTAAAATACGCATATGCAGGAATACCAGGTTTCATGTCTGGATCTTCTATAACAATTCCTTGTTCACGTTTTAATTTATACTGTTGAAATCCATTCTCTTCTAAAACAAGACCAAATACACCTGTTCCTTCTAATCCTGTAAAATTAGAATATACGAATTGTTTATGTTTTTTCTCTGTATCACGTTTAATTGCTTGAAGACATTCATACATTTTAGGAGAAAAATGTTTCAATTTATCATCAACTAAAAATCGTTTAGGATCTGCTCGAATTTTCTCAAATGCTTTTTCTTTAAAATTTTCACCTTCTTCGTGAACTTCTAATTCAGGCGGTAAAGCAAAATTACATGCTAAACGAGAATTCGTACGATATGAACCGAAATCTTCATTTAAATCTGATTTAGATCGGCCTTTCTTAGTATCAATTTGAATTTCGATCCAACGTTTTTCTAAGTAGCGCAAAAATTGTTCAGAAGACATTGGAACTTTAACTAATCGTTTATCTTGATTAATTTCCTTTGCTACTAGACGTTCATCAGCACCTTTATAATATGAGACTAATCCTTGAATACGTCGTTGAAATAATAAGGCATTCTTAATTTGTAATCCATCAATGAATGTTTGAGCAAATTCTTCGAAGTTAGCAGGAAGACATTCTAATTCTTCTTTTAAAAGTTTGTCTTGTGGAAGTAATTCTACACCTGCAATTTTATCTTGAAATTTTGCTCGGAACGTATCTACCCATTTCAAAATATCAGCTTCTTGATTAAAGTCTTTATTATATTTCACTGCAATACGTTCACCTTTTTCAGAGAGAACTGATTCAAAATTAGGAGGATTTCGAGTTAATAAAATTTGACGTTTTACAGAATCATATTCAATTGTATCTACATCTTTCACTGTTTTCAAAAATCCTGTCATCATACCTTCATCCCATGATATTACTGATGAACATCCTATACGTACACGTTCAATTGGCCCACGAATTAAATTCAATAGAACAGCAATTTCCAATGGATTATTGATAACTGGTGTACCGGACAAAAGAACAATCTTTGTATTTCGTGAACGATACATCATATCATACATTGGTCTCAAAATACCTTCTTTTAATGCTGTTCCTGCAAAGTTATGTGCTTCATCAATAATGATCACAGAATCATCAAATTTATGAGGATCATCTTTAGGTAAATATTTTTCCATATTCGATTGACGAATACCATCCATAGGTAAATATTCATAACGTTGATCAAGAATATCATCAATTTGATCAGAAATGTCTTTTTGTGTTTTTAAATCCATTGAAGAGAAATTTGATGGTTGTTCAGGAACTGTCATAAAAAACCTTCCTTTCTTATCTAAAAATTTTTCAGAAATACCTAATCCTTTACCTTTTTCACGATCAGCTTCTGAACTTATATTATGTATAACCCAATGGTTCTCTTGCTGATAAATAGAATCTCCACATCCACGCAATTGTTGTTTAAAATTTGTTAATAAAGAACTTTTTGCAAGAACGTAAATCTTTTTTTTTGTAAGTAAAGATTCAGAAACTGCAATAGCAGAACATGTTTTTCCTGAACCAAGACCATGATAGACTAAGAGACCACGATAGGGGGTTTCAATTAAAAGATAATCGCGAACTAGTTTTTGATAAGGAAATAATTCTCGATTTCCAGATGAAGATTTTGTGCATAAATCGACTGATTCATCTTCATCATCTTTCTCTTTTCTATAATTCTTTTTGATAAAGATTCGTGTTATTGCATCTGAAAAAGCTCTTCGATTCGGTAGAACATACATTTCCACTTATTTTTAGTGAGGAAATGATAATGGAGGAATCTTTTCATAAACAGCCTCGACTATGGATGGTCGCATTTTATCTGTTCATGGTCGCTGGATTTTTATATGTAAAACCTGCAATTGCATTTGGTGATGATGGGCATATTAAACCATTTGGTACACAAAAGAAAGGTTCAACTGTATTTCCTGTATGGTGGTGGATGTTTATTTTTGCTGCTGTTTCATATCTTCTTGTAACAGTTCTTACCAAATATTCAATCTAAAACGGAATTTTTCTAAAGAAAATAAAAGATAAGAAAAGAAGACAATGGGAAAGCCAAAGGATCAATCAAAAAAGATGAAGGTTAAAGGTCGAGCTCTAGATCGTGGTTCAGAAAAAAACAATCTAGAGTTTTATACTACCTTAATGAAACTTCGGTATCAGCATAGTCTCCCAAAAGAAAAGCGTGATACCGATGAAGTAATTATTTGTCGTATAGAAAATGCCGAAGGAACAGGAAACTTTCGCCTTTGGTCAAAAGAAGGACGCAAATATTTTGGAGGATGTCCAGGAAATCTTGTCTTGGAAAGTATGATTGGACAACTTGTAAAGTTCAAAATTGAACATATTCCAAGCCAACCACTTGTACTTGTTCTTCTGTATGAAGGAAAAGCACTTAAGAAACCAGAAATTTTGTGTCTGTTATCAGATCCTGATTCAGATGTAAAAACTGAACGTCTTAAACTTTTGGAAGCTGTTGGTGTTGAGTTTATTGCTCAAGACAATTATGAGTTTGAGAAAGGTGAAGATGAAACATTTCATGGAGCTTCAGATTCAGACGTAGATGCAGATGATTTGTAAGTATAGAAATATGTTTTAGGATCATAGACTGCTTTCTTCATAAATGAATGTAACTCTTCAGAGTACTTCATTTTTTTCAAGAGTTTATAATTGTTTTCTAATTTATCTTGTTCATGAATAATCATATCTGTTGAAGGACGTTTTACAAAGGGATGTAAAATAAGTTCAGGAACTTCATGAATTCCAAATGAATCACGTGCTTTATGAAAATATGACTTTACCTTTTGTGAAATTCCACGTTTTTCTGCTTTACGAATTAGTTTATTATCTCCAGGCGCTAGAGCAATCATTCCTACAACATCTGGATACTTTTTGATCATTGTATTAGACATACACGGATCATATGAATTACCCGAACGAGGCATACATCCTTTAGGAACACGAGAACATTCTTTAATAAATGTTTTCTTTTTCCGTGTCATTCGTGAATATTTAGAAGGTTCTAATAACCATAACACTTTGATGTCATGTGTTAATACATATATATATACAGTATCGCCAATTTCTTTACGATAGTCCTCATATAAATGATACCCAATAAATGGATTTGGATGGAAAAATACATTAAAATTGGGAGTCACACAACGTCCTTCATCAATAGGAATACCACGTAAATCATTTTCTGGGGTTGTTGTATAGCGAAACAACAGTGTTCCTTTAGGTATTGTTTTTATCATCACCTTTGTCCGTCTGTACGGAACTTCCATTATTATTCTCCTTCTCTTTTAATTCTTTTTCCAAATCTTGTTCGAATTTTGCAAGTTCAGCTGAGTCTGGTTGACAGACTTGGGATTCGGTTGTATGCAACATTCGTGTAGTACTAATCCATGATCCTAACATCATAAAATACGCAATACCTACAGAATGTGAATATGTTTCTTCCAATCCAAACCATCCACGCAAGGGTACTGCAAAAATATCACGAATATATGGACTCCATGAGCTTAAGAAATAACAGACTGTAGGTAAAAATGTCCAATATACACCTTCCATTGCTGAAATTGACCATGAAACTTTAGAACATTTCATATAGGAAATAAAGAGAGACAATCCAAATCCAAAAATGTATAGACCACCTAATACAACAAGAGAACCCGTAGTCAAGTTCATTTTATGTATTAAACAGTGTAATCGTTTTCTCTAAATCTTCGAGCAACTTGGCTCGTTGCAATAAATGAGGTCGTGTAATCCCCAGACACTCTGATAGTGTCATCCACTTTATCTCACAGATTTCTCGTTGTTGTTCATCAGACATTATAGTATTCAAGATGATATCTTTAGACAGTACAGATATGAAATATATATGTTTATATTCCACATCATTTGTTCCTTTGAATGTTTCTTCTAGAGTTAGATTTTTACATACAGTATACGATTCACGAGAAATGTCTGTTTCTTCTGAAAATTCTCGAATAGCACAATTTAGATCTGTTTCACGGTGTTGACGACGACCTTTAGGAAATCCCCATTCTGATTCGGTATATCCTTCTGTTCCCACATAAGATGAAATATCCAATTGTTCAAATCTTGATTTAGAAACTTCATATTCGTGAGAATGATGATCTCGGCCTTCTCCCCAGTGTTGAGTCCATACATCTGCAAACTCCTTGGTTCTAAGAAGATCATGTTCTTCAAATGTCATATTTGAAAATAATTTTTTAATGAATAGTGTATTACCCACTTCATATTTTCCTCGAACGAATTCAGTGAATGCCATAGAATGTTTTCTTCTTACCATAAGAACTTGTACAGTCTTTGGATCACATGGAAGTTTTGGTGAATTTAATAGAATTAATCCACATGATATTATTGGACGAATACAATCACGAAATACATGTCCTTTTTCTCCACAATTATTGCAATACATCTAATCTAAGATATAAAGTTTCTTATGTGTAAACAAATGGGAGCAGGAACATCAGCGCCGAAAGTTGACTATTCAACAGCACAATTTACTTCAGCAGATGTATCACGACAAATTAAAGATGCAGCAGCAAAAACAAGTGATAGTGTATGGGGATATGCAAAAACTGGATTTTGGATCTTAGGATTATTACTGTTACTAGGTGGAATTGGTACTGCAATATATTATATTTGGTGGGTTGAACCTGAACTACAAGCTACTCTAGTAATTGATGCTGCTATCTTACAAAATCCTAAAGTATATGGCCCATCTGGAATTAATATTGCAGATCAGTTAAGAAGCTCAGTAAAAGGAGATGCGTTACATATTCCTGCAGGAAATATGCTTACCTTTAATCTTTCTGGATATACATGTCCAATAGCTGGAGCCACTGGAGCCACTGGAGCCACTGGAGCTACTGGTCCATGTCCTGCTCATCCAACTGCGGGAGATATGTTAAGTCTAACCTATCATTTTTCAGGAACTACTAAGGGATTAGATACATCAACTAAAAATCCTACTGCATTTCCAATAACTGATTCGCTTGATATTGATGCTTCGTATGAAAAAGTCGAAGCATTTACGAATAAACGTTCAAAACCACCAGTAGCAAAAAATGCTGGTCCTACACTTTTAGGAAGACTTGGAAACATGTTTAATACAACTGGAAGTTCTGCTGATTTATTACCATATGCAAAAGAAGCAAGAACAGAAGCGTTAATACCTTCTGCTTCAGCACCTTTATCTGGTGGACAAGATGGAGCATATGGAATGCAATTTTGGATGTATGTACAAGATTGGAATTATAAATATGGTGTTGAAAAACATGTTGTTTCTCGCTCAGATCCTACGAATCCTGCAATTATGAATCCTTCGGTAAGTTTACATCCGACAGATAATTCATTACAAATTAGTGTTTCTATATTCGGGAATGGTTCATCTTCTAAATTAGAACCTGCTCCTTATGGACATTCGGGAGCTACTGATGATGTATTTATCTGTGAAGTTCCGGATATTCCTTTACAAAGTTGGTGTTCTGTTTCTGTGACTTTATTTTCACGTAATTTAGATGTGTATTTGAATGGAAAATTAGTTAAATCGTGTGTGTTATCGGGTGTACCTAAACCTGTAGCAGGTGATATCTATTTAAATTCAGGTGGTGGATTTTCAGGATACTTATGTTCATTCTATCATTATCCTAGAATGTTAACACCAGATGATGCTCAAGCGTTCTATTCTCAAGGAACAAGTTGTACAAGTGTTACCGATCCTTCAACAGCTACAAAAGTTACAGGTTATGGATTTAAATTTGGTGTGTATGATGCCGCAGGAAAACAATTAAGTCAATATGTCTTATAAGGATTTTTTAAAAATGGATTTTTATTTGATAGAAGTATCATGAGTAATACCATGGCCATTCTTGTGAAGAACATGTACACATATGGGTTCTGCGCTGGAAAGGAGTGTTTCCGCAGTGAGAGGGACTGGCTGACAAGGCTAGTTACTTGGCTGGAGACAAACATAGAGGATGGTGAGAAGGGTCTCGCGTGGAACATCGAGAATGACTTTATCCACGACACGTGGACCCAACAGCAGCTTGATGAGGCGATTACAGACATGAAAGGTGCGCTGAAGTGCCGCAAGGAACAGCTCCGTTTACTCGACTCAGAATGAGTTTCGTAAAATGGAATGTTTTTTTCTAGATATAAAAATGGCAACAGTTTGGAATGCAGATTCTTTGCAGTGTTACGGACGAGATAAGTGGCAAGACGAGAACATCAGTGTTCACGGGGTTTGACGGAGTGCATGCTGAGTTAAACCATGGTGCAGAAATTGTGATGGCAACACAGATCAGGTTTATTAACCCTGTCATTGAGGGTGCCAGGTTATTTTACTTAGCAGCGATAAAGAGGGCTGATTTGGTCTTTGTGACCAAGCTGAAAAAGATCAGTGCCAATCAGGAGAGTGCATACTTAGAATTCTACACGAAAAAAGGTGATCTTACTGAAGCATTCGCATCAGTTGTGCAGAACACGAAGTAAACATATCGTTCAGAAAACGGAATGTTTTTTTCTAGAAAAATGAATCGTACGGTGAAAGCCCGTATTTACTGTTTACAGCAAGACGAGAAAGAACAAAAAATGCCACTGAAAAAGCCCTACTTCAATGGGATACAGTGGATTGTGCCGGCACCTTATGCCGCAAAGTGGAAGCCTGGGCCCTGTGTGGTTCAGGAGATCACGGGGCAGTGCCCCAAGGGTGCTAAGTGCACCTGCGCGCACCTGGACAGGGATGCTCTCAACAAGAAGAACCAGCGCAACAAGCTTGGTAACTACGTTGAGGCCACTCTGCCAGCGCGCTGCAAGTATGTGTTGACGCAGATCAAGAGTGGGCAGTGGGCTCACTTCAAGGGTCTGGTCAAGGCAGAGGCGCCGTGCCTTGTGGAGCTGCTTGAGTGGCTTCCGGCACAGCAGGGTGGCATGAGTGACGTGGACGTGGTCCGGTCTTTCATTGCCGCATCTGGGGAGTATCCCCACAGCAAGCTTGAGTTCAGCGCAACTACCATACAGAGGTGGTGGCGCCGTGATCAGGATGAGCTGAACCTTCAGCGCTTGGTGGACAAGATCTACATTGATGCTGAAGACATGGAGGAGGAGATCTTTGAGAAGACTCCTTCATGGGCCCCAAACGGGGATGTTCCCGTAGATGGGGAGGAGGTGGAGGCTGAGGCCAGTACCTTCTTGTTTGAGCAGGAGTGTGGCATATGGTCATTCCTTGTTCTGTGCAAGTACCTAGCAGATCAGAATGATTGGATTCGTCTGCAGGAGGTCAATGCGCAGCTAGAGTGGCTGCGCACAGAGGAGCAGCGCCTGAAAAAGGTTGCTGTAAAAAGCTATGCAGCTGTGGTTTCCTCACCACTAGCGCCCCGCAATTTCGGGGCATTGCTGGATAAGAAGCCAGCACCAGTAGCACCCGCTGTGATGGGTGTCGTAGATGTGTATGATGATGATATGGCAGACTACGAGTGGAAGGGGGAGGAGAACTCGCCCCTTATCTAAGCGTCCAGGGGACGATGAAAAGTAAAGTGTGAGCAAGGGCTCAACTTTTTTCCTTCAGAAGGTGTACAAACACGCTCTGAGGGGGATTACACGGAGTGGGATTCGAACCCACGCGGATTTCTCCAGCAGATCTTAAGCCTGCCACCTTAACCACTCGGTCATCCGTGTTCATTCCTTATTGGGGCACTATCTTTAAATCGTTCCCGCCTTGACTTCAATATCTGTAACAATTTTTTCGTGAGGAAGTTCTAGATAAAGAATTGTACTGAAAAATGGAGATGTGCGACCATCTAAAATCATATATCTAGTTTTAGAATTTTCCAAAATATTCGTTAACAATTTTCCGAATAGTTTATCTTTGTTTACTGTATTTCGAACTTCAACTTTACATTGTCCATTCCATCCACACATATGGGCACTATCGCAAGATCCTTTTGTTTTAAATTGTCCACATGGTTTTCGGATTTTAGAAATAAATTCAATGGGTGAATCTATATATCCAAACATAACTTTATGAGAAAACCAGCGTTCTAATAATGGTTCAACCTCTTTGCGAATAGGTGTATTTGACAATGCTGTTCTCAATTCAGGATACTCTTCTTCTAAATCTTGAGTTAGTTCAAATACAATAAAATTGTATACTTCATCGGCATAAGAAATTTTCTTGTACGTTTCACTATCTTCGACATTGGATTCTCCAAATGTAAATTCACTTTCACCTTCGTTTACAATTGTTGCTAACACATCTTCTGGTTTTCCAGATCCAGGTTCTGGTTTTACGGGAATACGTAATCCACACTCTAAAAGTAGTTCAACGGTATTTCCTTCTGAGTTAGACAATTCACGTTCGAGTTTAAATCCAGGATGAAACTCGTGTATCAATGCTAGATATAGTTTCATTTTATCTCGACTAGGTAATAGATCTTTAATATCAATATACGAATGATATGTTACAGCATCACGTAAATCTAACGGTACAGGAGCATTTTTAAATGGAATTAAAAGCTCATTCGGGTAAAAAAAGGCTTGCATTCGTCCAAATGGATCCAAAATCATTTCAGGTAAATCATCAGGATAAATTTTCATAAATGCTCCTAACGCTTCATCGGATGTAGGAATACTTAAATGGCATACACGTTTGCGTAGTTCGGATACTTTATCTACCATAGGTTTTCCAAATGGTTTTTTATGAATATCTGCAGAATAGGTAAAATTGCGTCCTTTACGTGAAACATATGCTAGGCAATCAATTTCATCACCAGATTGTAAAAGCAAAATACCTTTTTCACCATCAACTTGTTGAGAATAAAATACACATCCCATGGTTCCAGTATGTAAAAATACACGATATATATCAATCCCTAAAAAAATACAGGTATATTCTACTTCTTGTAAAGGAGTCATTGTTCTTTCTCGGAATGCTTTTGTCATTCCAGAAATAATACGAGCTACTTTTTTGCGAGCAAGTTCATCTGTATCAAAAGGTTTTTTATTCATTAATTGATCTTCAATTTCATCTAAAAATTCAGTAGATTGTGTTAACCAAGAATGTAAAAATGAACAATTTAAGGCAACATCAACAGCATGATGTGGTTCTGGTACAGAGTCTAAATTAAATAGTTTAGGAATTGTTTCTGAACTTCGTCCCAATCCAACACGAAAATACGCACTGAACCCTGTAGGAATTCGACTTCCATTCTTTTTGAAAAATGTATAATCGGTTTGAATATCTAGAACATCTAATAATTCTTGTGGAACATATGCTAGGCGTAATTCTTCTAATTGTGTCTTAATTTCTCTGTTAATATAATATTTTCCTTCTTGTGCATCGGTAGATAATACTTTTGGTTTGTGTTCTGTGCGAAAACAGCAAGGAAGTTCTTTTTGATTTGCTGGTGAAATTGGAGGATTTTTACTATATCCTGCAAAAGAAAACCCTTTTGTACGAGGAATTACAGAAAATTCACGAGCATCTGCTTTTGAATCGGATATAGATCGTATTTTTCCACCACACACTGGACATGCTTTTCCATCCACTAATTGTTCTTTTTTCAACGGTAGTTTATCATACATACACCAATACTCTGGACAAGTAATAATACCTTGTGGATCTTCCCATGGAAGAAGTTGTTCAGCCTTCATCGTGTTTCTAGGATCAAATTCAGGAGGCATATCATCAAGTTCACTTTTCTTTAATGCTATAGGCTGATGAGACTGTTCACATGCTCCGGGATAATCAGGATTAGGGTTATTTGGATTAAATGTTTTAGGATCAAACTCTTCTAGACGTTTAATGAAATATGAATATTTTGATGATTTCTTCCCCGTCTTCTTTTCTTCTGCTTTTTGTTCAGGTTCAGCTTCTTCTAAATACGAAAATAAATCTCCAAATGTTTCATCTAACTCATATTCGAATTGAGATACAGCTACCTTAGTTTCAGACGTTTCAACTTTTTTAGGACAAATTAGATC
>Ga0187844_10002711_pt1 | contig 12314 bp, 14 predicted proteins | sample SpaLakP09_SKY_50_FD_134517 | JGI IMG/M metagenome (GOLD analysis project Ga0187844, IMG submission 134517) | Oligotrophic lake water microbial communities from Sparkling Lake, Wisconsin, USA - SP09_SKY_50 | ecosystem: Environmental > Aquatic > Freshwater > Lake | place: USA: Sparkling Lake...
CAACTAATGAGAAAATAACGAATATGGACCGATCAGGATCATTGCCTGCGGAATGCGACGTGCGGTATAGAGACGGCTCATCGAGGTACCATGTCGCCATAGGCGAACGTCCGCAACTGGGCGAGAGCTGTCGCCCCCCCTTCGCCGCGATGACCCAATTGCAGACATCTACGATCCATTCCCCGCTTCCGAACTTTTGCCATTCGTTCATGTCGACCTTCCAGCATCGTCATCGCATAGCGCGATGATCGGAAGGTCGCGGCTGCTATCGGTGCGGCACGAGCTGGTTTGATGGTGCCAGCCGACCTCAAGCCGGCTGGAGCACTTCGTCAAATCTGCGCCAAGCCACCGTCGGTAAACAGCTCGCTGCCCGTCATGAAGCTGCTGTCCGATGATGCCAGGAAGGCAGCAGCAGCCGCGACTTCTGACGGCTCGCCGACATGTCCGATCGGCGTCGTCGCCCCCATCTCGATCATGGCATCACGGCCAACGACCTCGGCGGCAAGCTCGGTTAAAGTCGGACCCGGCGACAGGACGTTGACCCGGATACCCGTGCCCCGCAGATCCTGCGCCCAGCTGCGCGCCAGGTTGCGGACCGCCGCCTTGGAGGCGCTGTAGACGCTGAATGCCGGCGTCCCCATGACGCCTGTGGTCGAGCCGGTGAGGAGGATCGACCCGCCGGCCTCCATCAGCTTTAGGCCTTTTTGAACCGTGAAGATCGTGCCCTTCACATTGACGTCGAACGTCGCGTCGACATGGTCGGGCGTAATCTCGGACAAGGGCGCCAATGCCCCCGTGCCTGCATTGGCGAACAAGATGTCGAGTTTGCCGTGCTCCTGCTTCACTGTGTCGTACAGCCGGTCGAGATCTCCAGCATCGGTGACCGATCCCGCAACCGCCCGCGTATTGCCGCCGAGCGCCGCCACCGCAGCTTCCAGCTTTTCCGCCCTGCGTCCGAAGAGGTACACGACCGCCCCTTCGCTGATGAACCGCTTCGCTGACGCCAGGCCAATCCCCGTGCCACCCCCGGTAATAACAGCGATCTTCCCGTCCAGTCTGTTCATAAGTGCCTCCATTCACTGGTTGCACGCAGTTGGCAGGCAGCCTACCTACAGACAAGTATGCACCTTTTGGTAAGTGCCTATAATGTCTGAAATGCTACTCGCCGACGATCCCGTCATCGCGCCCATCGCGCCTGCCTTCACCTGCGGGCTCGACGCTACGCTCAAGGTCATCTCGGGAAAGTGGAAGCCACTGATCCTGTACTTTTTGCTGCGCGGGCCCACCCGCTATGGGGAATTGAAGCGCGCCATCCGCGACGTCAGTGACAAGGTGCTGATCCAGCAACTCAAGGAACTCGAAGCGGACGGCGTCCTGCGCCGGAACGACTACAAGGAAGTGCCGCCGCGGGTCGACTACACGCTGACCGAACTCGGCCAGAGTCTCGCCCGCGCGCTCGAGCCGTTATGCCAGTGGGGCACCGACAATATGGTCGTAATGCAGAAGCTATTGGCTGAGCGTGACGGATGGGGGCGTGGGCGCAATTGAACGGCAGACCATTGGGCCTGACTCGACAAGCATCGCACGCATCGCTTCTGGATCAGCCTGGCCCGAAGTCGGCCGTTCGCGTCCCTCTTTCCGCTTCCATGAGCTGGCCAATCGTTCGTCTCTGTGTACCGAGCGCTCCGGGATCAGTCAGCCAGACCGCTCACGCCCTCAATGCTCCGATCAGCGCATCGCGCGCCAAGGCAACGCGGGGGTGGCGCAAGGAGGATTTGGCCCAGACAAGGTAGTATGCGTTGGTCGGCACGCGGATAGGCGCTGCAATTTCGACAAGGGTGCAGGCCGTACGTTCGGCCCTGGTGAGATAGCCGGGTAGAACCGTCCAGCCCAATCCCGCGCATAGGCCAGAGCGCAGGACGCGCAGATCCGGTGCGGTCAGGGCCGGAAGCCGCGCTACCTCGATCTGGTTCGCCTCCAGCCAGTTGCGCACCAATGGCCGGTCGAGGTCATAGGCAATATAAGGCACCGTATTAAGCGCCTCACTGAGCGGCATGTGCGACATTTGCTCGGCTACGGCGGGCGCGGCCACGGCTCGCAGGTCTTCCGAGCCGATCTCCTGATAGGCAAGCCGTGCGTCCTCCGGCCGAGATGCGGTGATGCCGAGGTGCACCTTGTCATCAAGCAGCATGGCATAAAGGGCTTCGCGCCCACCGATATGCAGGCGCAGATCAAGCCCGGCGTCGAGCAGTGGCCCGAGCCTTGGCGTGATCATTTCGCCTAGAAGGTCCGATGGCGCCGCGATGTGGACCGTCCCGGAAATGCGAACCGACCGCGCGCGTGCCGATGCCAATGCGGCTTCGGCCCGGTCGAGGCTGCTGCCAATCGAGGCGGCGAAATCATCCGCGATTGCCGTGGGACGGACGCCGCGCGAATGGCGGTCGAAAAGCGGATGGCCGAGTTGCGCCTCAAGCGAGGCGATGTGCTGGGACGCCGCCGGCTGCGTGATGCCGAGTGCACGCGCCGCATCGCTCAGCGACCGACGGCGATAGACTTCGATGAATGTGCGCATCTGTGGAAGGGACATTGTGTTTCCATAAATTGATTTATGGATGGTGGCCATTCCCCTTGGGTTTCATGATGAGCGCTCACGCCTATTTGAACGAGCATCGACGCGACAGACGGATAACTGAGGCTGCATTCTGACAGGCGTTGGTGCGAGCCATCGCTGCAACGGCATCGTCACTCGTCCCCGATCCGGCACGCAAAGGAGCCAAACCGATGACACGCATTCTCATGATCGCCACGTCAGCCGATCGCATGACGCCCGGCACCGAGCCGACCGGCGTCTGGCTCGAGGAACTGACCACGCCTTACTATGCCTTCCGCGATGGAGGCGCCGACGTGACCCTGGCCTCGATCAAGGGCGGCGCGATCCCGGTCGACCAGCGCAGCGTCAACGCCGATGGCGAGAATGATGCGTCGGTCGAACGCTATCTGAAGGACGAAGCGTTGAAGGCCGAAGTGGCAGATACGCTCGCTTTCACCAGCATCGACGCGTCAGTTTACGACGCGGTGTTCCTGCCCGGCGGGCACGGCACGATGTTCGACTATCCCGGCAGCGAGGAGCTCGCGCGACTGGTCGAGCGGTTCGACCGCGAAGGCAAGATCGTGGCCGCGGTCTGCCACGGCCCCGCCGGGCTTGTTTCCGCGAAGAAGCCCGATGGCACGCCGTTCGTGGCGGGGCGCCGGGTTGCCGCCTTCACCGACAGCGAGGAACGCGCCGTGGGCCTCGATCAGGCCGTGCCGTTCCTGCTCGAAACCCGCATGAAGGAGTTGGGCGCCCATCATGAGGGCGGCCCCGATTTCCAGCCCTTCGCTCTGCGCGATGGCAATCTGGTGACCGGACAGAACCCCGCTTCGGCCACACGCACGGCGGAGCTGGTCATGGAAGCCCTCACGGCAAAGGCCGCCTGATCATGCGCTATCTCCACACGATGCTGCGGGTTGCCGATCCGGAGGCGACTATTCGTTTCTTCGAACTGCTGGGCCTCAGGGAAACCCGGCGGATCGAAAACGAGCAGGGGCGATTCACCCTGATCTTCCTGGCGGCCGACGAGGATCATTGCGGCGAAGGCAAGCCGGGCCAGGCTGAGGTCGAATTGACCTATAACTGGCCGCCCGAGGATGGCAGCCCGGCCGAGACCTACACCGGTGGCCGCAACTTCGGCCACCTCGCCTACCGCGTCGAGGACATCTGCGAGACCTGCGCCCGGCTGCAGGCCGACGGGGTGACGATCAATCGCCCGCCGCGTGATGGACATATGGCGTTCGTCCGTTCGCCCGACGGCATATCGATCGAACTACTCCAGCAGGGCGAACACAAGGCGCCTGCCGAACCATGGGCCTCGATGCCCAACGTAGGAGAATGGTAATGGCCAAGCTTTTCGACCCCCTGGACGTGGGCGGGATGTCGCTCCGCAACCGTATCGTGATCGCGCCCATGTGCCAGTATTCGGCCGAAGACGGTGCGATGACCGACTGGCACCTGATCCATCTTGGCCAGCTCGCCATGTCGGGCGCGGGCGCTCTTACGATCGAGGCGACGGCGGTCACGCCCGAGGGGCGCATCACCTATGGCGATGTCGGATTGTGGGATGATGCCACCGAAACGGCGATGCAGCGCGTCGTCGATGGCGTGCGCCGTTGGTCCAACATGCCGCTGATGATCCAGATGGCCCATGCCGGACGCAAGGCGAGTACGGCAAAGCCCTGGCACGGTGGGGCGCAGATCGCACCCGATGCCGAACATGGTTGGCAGACCCTTGCCCCGAGCGCCCTGCCGTTCGAACCCGACGAGCATCCACCACTCGCGCTCGATCGCGATAGCCTTACGCGTATCCGCGATGCCTTCGCCGATGCGGCACGGCGCGCAGCCCGGATCGGTCTGGACTCGATCCAGATTCACGCCGCGCATGGCTATCTCCTGCACGAATTCCTCTCGCCCCTCTCCAACACACGCGAAGATGAATATGGCGGTGATCTTGCCAACCGGATGCGCTTCCCGCTCGAAGTGTTCGACGCCGTGCGCGCCGCCTTCCCGGCCGACAAGCCGGTGACGGTTCGCGTCTCGGGCACGGACTGGGTCGAAGGCGGCTGGACGGTGGACGAGACCGCGATCTTTGCTTCAGAACTCGAGACGCGCGGATGTGCCGCGATCCACGTGTCCAGCGGGGGGCTCGACCCTCGCCAAAAAATCCCGGTTGGTCCCTCCTACCAAGTGCCGCTCGCGAAGGTGGTGAAGCAGGCCGTGTCGATGCCGGTCATAGCGGTCGGTCTCATCACCGACCCACATCAGGCCGAGTCCATCCTTCAAGACGGCGATGCGGACGCGATCGCGATCGCACGCGGCGTGCTTTGGGACCCGCGTTGGCCTTGGCATGCGGCTGCGGCTCTCGGCGCATCGGTGGATGCACCACCGCAACATCTGCGGTCCGAACCGCATGAGGCCGGGCGCATCCTCAAGGAAATGGGCCCAACCAAGTCTACACCACGCGGCTGATCGTTCGTATCCAAGGCTCCCTCGCTCCGATTGGGTTCGTCTCACGCATGGACGGATGCGGAGTGAGGGAGCGCGCTTGACCCTGCGGGGATAGGCCGCGCTCCGCTATATCGACGGACCGCTAAGTGACGAGGATCGCCTCTACCGGCTCAAGTGCAGTATTGTCGGTGCGAACGCTCACCAGCAGGCCACTGAGGCGGCCAGACCCATGTGTGGACGGCCCTCCGTTGGCAAGCTCGAACAATTGCTTCGCGTTGCTGGTTGGTGCGGTTATGTGTCCGACCTGTTTATGCGGCGATGGTGCCGCTGGCCGTAATGCCATTCGCGCGTCTCGGGTCCCGATCACTTTCACGCGCTTGATGCGCTTGGGTCATTGTGGGTTTTCCCGATCCGGCGGTTCAACCGGCTTGTTGCATTAGCTCCTCTTCGCCCTTTCCAACCTCGTCAGGCGCGGTCGCCCGCGCCGTATCTATTACGCGGCCTGCGGCTCGCAATAGCGTTCGCCGCTGGACATCATCGCCCAGATCATGCGTGCGTTCTTGGTGGCGAGCGCAACCGCCGCGACCTTGGCCTTGCGGCGGGCAAGCAGCTGAACAAGCCACGGCCGCTTGGCACCGTTACGTTCGGCAAAGCGCACGACCGCCATGGCGCCGACGATCAGCATCTGGCGCAAGTACTGATGCCCGGCCTTGGTGATGCCGCCGAGCCGCTCCTAGCCGCCGCTGGAGTTCTGCCGCGGCACCAAGCCGATCCACGCGGCGAGGTTGCGGCCTGAGCGAAAGATCGCAGGATCGGGAACGGTGGCGACGATGGCACTGGCGAGCAGCGGCCCCACGCCGGGTATCTCCATCAGCCGACGGCCAAGCTCGGTCTCGCGTGCGCTCGCCAGGATGCGGCGGTCGTTCTCCAGGATCTGCTCCTTCACGATGCGCAGCTGAGCCGCCAGCATCTCCAGGCAAAACCGCGCATCGGAGGGCACCGCTCGTCGGTCGGGTCGGCGATGACGTCGAGGAGCTGCTCGATGCCGTTCCTGCCGATCGGCGTGGCGATCCCGAACTCGGCCAGGTGCGCCCGCATCGCGTTCGACAACTGCGTCCGTTGGCGATTCAGGATCAGGCGAACACGATGCAGCATCATCGCGCCCTGCTGCTCGGGCGACTTGATGCTGACAAAGCGCATCGTCGGGCGGGTCACCGCCTCGCAGATCGCCTCCGCATCGGCCGCGTCGTTCTTGCCCCGCTTGACATACGGCTTCACGTACTGCGCCGGCATCAGCTTCACGTCATGCCCGAGCAAAACCAGCTCGCGTGCCCAGTAGTGCGAGGTCGCACACGCCTCGATACCGACCAGACATGGCGGTAGCTTGGCGAAGAACTTCAGCATGCGATCACGGGTCAGCCGCTGGCGGATCACCGCCACGCCCCCCGCATCGACGCCATGCACCTGGAACACGTTCTTCGCGAGATCTAGACCTATCGTGGTGACGCTGCCCATCGCAATTCTCCTTCCGGCTCTACGCAGATCATTCTGCGGGAGGGTTGGAGAGCCGTCCACGTCATCACTTGCGGACGTTCGCGGCCGCTTCCCGGCTCCTCAATACCGGACATTGCTTCAGGTGAGTAAGCGTGGCCGGCAGACCGCCTTGTTATGGGGCGCGGCTCTTCTGATAGGCGAGTTTGCCGGCGTGGCGGCGAATGGCAATGGCGGCGACGGCGCGGCGGGTGAAGCGTTCGTCGATGTCGTGGGCGTTATAAGGGCCGCCATACCATTCGCGCAGGTGGTCGTGTTCTTCGTGGTTGGGGTCGGCCATGGCATCGAGAAACATCTCGAACCCGGGCAAGCCGCCGACGTCCCCGGGCGGGCAGCGCCGGGCGCCATCGACGAAGCGCGGATACTTGACGTCGGGTTCGCCGGGGCCGACATCCTCGAGCGTGATAGTGTGCCGCCAGTCGTCGCCCATATCGTAGGTGTAGACGAACTCCCGCACGCCCCGGTTGATGAGGGCCGCAAGCTTTATGTTCTTCGCAGCGGTCATGCCGCTCTCCGGCCACATCGGGTCGGGGATGCCGTAGCGCCGGTCGCCAGCTTCGAAATGCCACAGATGGCAATCCTCCCAGCCCATCGCGGCCTGGACGATGTCGTGGAGCATCTTGAGGCTGGCGGAGACCGACACGTCGACCCGGCGCCAAATGGTACGCTCGATGTCGTCGAGGACGTTGTGCAGGCGGGCAGCTCACCCGCTCGAGACGCTTGGCATGGAGCACCAGGCCCTGGCCGTCCCACCACTGCAGCTTGACCAGATCGCCACGCCTGCCCCGGAAGGCATACACCGCACCGCCAAAGGGATCCTGGCGCAGCCTCTGCTGCACTAGCGCGGCAAGCCCATCGAAGCCCTTGCGCATGTCCGTGACACCGGCCGCCAGATATACCCGGACGCCGGTCGGCGGCCCGATCAAGCGAACCCGGCCGGGCCGACCACCTCCACCACACCCGGTCCGAGCGGCTCCGGCTGCGGCACCATGGGCACGCCTGCCATCTCGACCGGCACGAACGCCGCGCCGGGCAACGGCAATGCCTCGCTCGCAACCCGTCGCGCAGCAGCGTGCGTCGCCAGCGGTACACCAGCGACGTGCACACCCGGTGTCGCCGCGCCACGTCCAACACGCTCGCGCCCGGCATCATCGCCTCCGACACGATCCGTGCCTTGTCATCGTCGCTGAACCATCGCCGCGGCTCAGTCCCAACCATCTCGATAATTCGCGTTGCCATGATGTCGCACCGGTGCCTGCCACAGTGCCGCACCTGTGGCTTGCGCATCACCTAGCCTGCAAGGCGGGGAAGACCGGACGCTTACGGCTCTCTTGACTATGCTGTATCGCTAGCCTGCCCCGGCGAAGGCTGGGGGACCGCCTCTGTCGTGCGGGCGCTCCCGTGTAGAACCTGTCCCATAGTGCATCCTTCCAGGCTTGCGCCGATGATGCACCATCAAATGCCGGGATCAAACACCTAGGTGTCACCCTAGTTAGAAGAATCAAACAAAAAATCACCACTTCCAAATATTTGCCTTGACGTCTTTTCCCACCTTTCAAGCACCTGCCGTATCGCAGCTGCATCTGCGGCTTCAACCGCCGGAGCAATCTCAGCCAATTTTTTTAACGCGGATTTGTGAAGTTCCTGCTTCTTTTAGTCTTCAAGATAATGAAAGGCTTCTTCAAAACGCCCTTCTCTAAGGTAACATAAATACCTTACCCATATAGGGTAGAAGCCGCCAATATTCTGATTTTTCAAATAGCCAATTAGCTCAGCTGGAGAAGCGATTGTAGCGATTTCCGCCCGGTACTCAGAGACCGCCCGATTACATTCGCTTGCTGCATTGTCACTGGCGGAGCAATGAACAATCCTACGGCCCAGCGCCCACGTGATAAATGTTAGCTCATCAAATACAGGCAGAACGAACGACGATATGTAGATATCAGATGGGGATCCCTCAACTAGCAAACCCGATACCACGTCATCACCGCGAAATCCCAGCCACCCTCCTTTGCCGAGAGAAATAAATCCTCGCTTCCTAAGGATGCTGCCGACTTGCCGGCGCTTTTTAGCGGCGCCCAAAATTTCTGCGGAATTAAGTTTTATCTGTTTCAATGAGCCAGACATGGTCCGCTTACATCCCTTGCTCAAAAATTTCGCAAATACGCGTCTTCGGTGGCAAGTTGTTAAAGTAGTTAGACAGCTGAGGCTCTCCCAAACGGGCATTCCCAGTTTTAAGTTCGACAACAAAGTCAGGACTGTTCAGCGAGCCGCTCACAGCGGCAGGTCTGACCGATCCGAGGTCAAGCCAACCGGCAACTGCGCCATCACGATATGACACGTTCACGTGCGATGAAATACCAAAAAGAGGAAAAGTCTTAACCTCGCGCGAGAAAGCCGTGTGGATAAAAATACCTCGCAACCACGCAGGGATGAAACTGTTTACTGGATTCTGAGCAATCGCGCTCGCTGCAGCAACTTGGTAGGCCGCAAAGCCGGGAACTCCGTCACATGTGTGGCGCTTACGCTGGTTGTTCCTCGGCGCTGGCATACCTCGTCCTGGGATGTAGCCTGGGCCTCCACCAGGCGTTAGGCCTGGGTTTGAGGGGAAGTCGGGGATGTATGTGCATTGCGTCACATAGTGACCACCACTAACAACAATATCGCCGTTCGTTCTGTTATGCGTGGGGAAACCACCGGTCAGTCGCTCTTGGCAAAACTGATAAAGCCCCGTCGGATCGGTCAGATTAACGGGGTTTCCCCCGACATAATTGTAGAGGTTCAAGCCTGCTCGATACCCGATTGGGTCGGGTTGCATGAAACGTCCTAGCGTCAGTGAATATATGCGGGCCTTATAATACGCCATGCCAAGCTCAGGGAGCCAAGCCTGCCCGGTATATTGAAAGCGCTGGGTATAGCTGCCGCCAGGGATGCCATATTCATCATAGGCCATGATCTGGCAGGCATTACCGGCATCGTCAGCGGTGGAAACAACTGAACCCCGTTCGTCCGCATACAGCCAGCTGCGGCCCTGCGGGCCATAGCTGACGATCGGATCGTCGTTACTAGTGGTAGGAACATGACGCCGCGTGATGTTGCCGCCCGCATCATACTCGGCAACTATCTGGTCACCTGCGTAGCCGAACCTAGTGATGCCGCCGCCATTGACGGCGGTGTAGGTCAGACGGCCGAGTGCGTCATAGGCAAGTTGAGCGCCGCTGTTCGAACCTGTCAGATGGCCGAGCATATCGTATGAATAGCTGATCCCACCATTGGCATCCGATATGAGATTTCCGCGACCATCATAGCCCAGTGCGCCGGTGCCCACTTGCGTATACTGATTGAGGGCGTTGCTCGTGTAGGCGCGATCCGCTGCGACCTGGGCGGTCCAGGCGTAGCTGTCGTTCGAACGCGTCTGGATCGTCGTGCGGGAAAGCTGGTCGAAGGTCGAATTGTACGTGACATCGGCCATCGTGCCCGCAAGGTCATGGCTCAGGCTCGCCAGACGCGAAAGGCCATCATAGCCGTAACTGCTTGATGTGCCATTGCCGCGAGAGAGCGTGGTGCGACGCCCGAGGGCATCATAGCCATATTCCCCCAACACTGTCGCACCGTTCTCACGGACGCGCTGCAACAGCCCGTCGGGACGGTATTCATAGGAGGCGAAGAAGCCATCGCTCCAGGTAACCCGCGTACGATTGCCCGCAGCATCGTACAGGTACGATGTGGCACGGGGTCCGATCCCACCCGGATTACTGGTTTCCGACATCATGCGACCGAGGGCATCGTACGCCATCGCAGTCGTATTGCTCCATGGGGCCTGACCGTTGCCGTTCGATGCCGAGGTGACGCGACCCAGCAGGTCATAGCCCAGTGATATGTTGCTGTTTGATCCGCCAGCGGGAAGGCTGATGGTGGTGATTTGCCCCAGCAAGTCCTGCCCATAGGAAATCGAGGGGGCGTCGCGCTGGCGCAGCGAGGTCACATCGCCGTAGCCGTTGCGATTGATATATTCATAGCTCTGGTCGGCGTAGGTCGTCCGGAGCAGCCGGTCATAGCCGTCATATTGATAGCTGGTCGTGTTGGATTTGGCGTCGGTGACGCTCGTAATCTGACCATTACCGCTATAAGCATAGCTTGCCATGACGACGCCATTCAGCTTCTCGGTGGTGAGTCGCCCGTCGCTACCGTAGCTCCGTTCCCGAACGTCGTCCGAACTGGCACCGCCGTTCAGGACCGCACAGGCATCGCCCGACGCACCGCCGCTTCGCGCTGCGGTGCAACGCAGCCGGTCGTCATTGTCGTAGGTATAGTCAGTCAGCTGCGAAACAGAGCCCCCCTGTGTCACCGTCGCGCTTGGTCGGCCCTTAGCGTCATATTGCGTCGTGACCGATTCCGAAGCTGAGAATGCATTCCCTGCCGCATCATCGAGCCCGGTGACTGTGCCAACGGCGACGGAACTGACCCGTCCAGCGCCGTCGCGGGTGGTTCGCGTGGCGCGTCTGGTACCCGAGCCATCGGCCGCAGGTATGCTTGTCCGCCGTTTGCTGATTCCTCAACTCCCGTGGGCGAGGTGTATCAGGGGGTATGGCCTGCCTTGCCCATCGAGCGACGAGCGGCCGGTTTGTATGAATCCCATTCTGTTGTAAAAACCTACGGCCCGCTCGTTCTGCTCATTCACGTCTGTCGTCATGCCCGGGTATAGCACCAATCCATGCCGGACCAACGCAGCGCCGATCCCATGCCCGAATGCAGTCGGATCGATAAACAATGCTTCCATGTGACCATTATCGATCAGCATGAAGCCAAGCGGGCGGTCGTCTTGATCGACTGCAAGCGTTAGCGGCGCTTGCGGAAGGAAGGCGCAGACCTCCTGACCTATGGCAATGCGATCCTCGACTGAAAGAAAGAAGTGCGTGGCGTCAACTGCACCACGCCATATTTCTAGAATGCGCGCACCGTCGGTGGGGCGGGAGGACCTAATTGTGAACATCGCTGCGGAATAGCGTGGAATTTTCACGACATTCAACTGGCGCAAGGCCGGCGGCCTGCCTTCCCGATTGGGAACCGCCAGCTAGACGGCCGGGGCATTCCCATTGGGATCGAGTTATGGGAAAGCGGAACGGCTCTCATAAACTTTCCCGAATGACGGCCATTCATTGCTTGAGTCTGTGTCGACCCAAACAACGGCGCTTGGCCTCAGGCAAGCGCGGATAATCAGGATGTAGCGCTTGAGCCACAAGTTTTATCGGCCTCACTCCCAACCGCCGCCGAGTGCAAGGAAGAGGTCAATCTGCCGATCGACTAAGCTGGCGCGCGCGGACGACAGGCTTGTTTGCGCGTCGGCGTAGCTGGCCTGCGCGTTCAATACGTCGAGGAACGGTGTGCGACCGAAGCGTTGCAGCTTTTCGGCGTCCCCGCTTGCCTTGCCGGCAGCTCCCGCCGCGCGTTCCAGCGCGTCTAGTCGGTCGCGTGACCGCGCATAAGCGGACAGGGCGGTTTCGGTCTGTTGAAGGGCCAGCAACACCGAACCATCGAAGCCCGCGAGCTCGGCGTCGCCATCAGCACCGGCCTCATCGATCCTCGCACGGACCGCCTTGCGGTTGGGAAAGGACCAGGAGACCAGCGGGCCGAGACTGAAGCCGAACGACGAAGGCGCCAGCGCATGGCCGACTGACGTAGCGGTTCCCGCCGAACCGCCGAGGCTGATACGGGGGTAAAG
>Ga0187844_10002713_pt1 | contig 12311 bp, 9 predicted proteins | sample SpaLakP09_SKY_50_FD_134517 | JGI IMG/M metagenome (GOLD analysis project Ga0187844, IMG submission 134517) | Oligotrophic lake water microbial communities from Sparkling Lake, Wisconsin, USA - SP09_SKY_50 | ecosystem: Environmental > Aquatic > Freshwater > Lake | place: USA: Sparkling Lake...
GGAGCGACCTGAACGTAAAGCGACACCGGGGCCTCGGCGCACATCAGATCGCCCATGCGGAAGTCCGAGGCGGACAGGCAGCGTTCGACGTCCTCGCCCGCCAGCCATTTGAGATAGGACCGCGCCGTGCCCTGAACCGAGGTGCGGAAGCGGTCGTGCATGGCCGCATAGCCTTTGACCGCGGTCTTGATGAAGGGATGGGTCTCGGGCTCGCCGTTGGGGCCGGGCCGGTGCAAAGTCTTGATCATCACGTCGGCGATATCGTCGAGGTCGGCGAGGAGTTCGCGGACCTTCAGCAGCGTCTTGTCGGCATCGTCGGCTGTGTAGAGGACGTGGAGGATGACGGCCTCGAGGATCTCCGAGGCGGCCTTGTCCCAGATGGCTTCGTCGTCGCGGGCGCCGCCGGGATCGGACAGGATCGCGACCAGGCGCTGGACCTGAGCCAACTCGCCGGAGCCGAGGGAGATTTCGGTGAGCGGGTTCCAGCGGGCGGATGCTGGATTGCGGGGATTGATGAACAGCGCATGAGAGAAGGTCGCTCGCCAACCCGCCGACAGCGCGAACAACTCGCCTTTGGGGTCATGGGCAAGAACGCTGCCTGTCCATGACAGCAGGGTGGGGACGACATGGCCCCTACCCTTTCCAGATCGAGTGCCCCCGGTTACCAGCGTCGGTCTAAGATCGACCGTCGCCAGTATCCGTCCGCGCAGAAGGCCAATCATCGCCCCGGTGGAGATCAGAAGCGACGCACGTCTGGCCTCTGCTACCCCACCCCATCCCCGCACACGAGAATTTCGCGCGTCGCCATCGAACAGAACACCAAGGCCCAGGCCCGCCGATGCCCCCAGGAGCATGAGTGCGGTGCTCGCCGCGAAGGCCTGGGGTTCTTCAGCACCGAACCGCGCACGCCACTCAAGGATCGACCAGGGCTGATAGAAGACCCAATCGGGGCCCAACCTCCAGCCAGCACCAAGGACGCTGGCCCACTGGAAGGTCCAGCCGATGTATTGCGTCGCGGCCTGTAGCCCGGCGAGAACGCCCAGACTGCCGGCCGCAAGCTTCAGACCCAAGCTCACAACACGCGTCCGTCAGTGACCGGCTTTCGCCAAATCGCCCACACCCCGGACAGGATGCAGGATGAGCATTTTCAACTTGCACGTGACGGCGATTTTTGGGCCGTCGCATTAGAGTTTTGCGACAGGCTGACGGGCCGCATGCTCGATCGTCGCAAGCCGAACCTGATCGCATGGCGATTGGGCATGCGCGGCTTCGTCTTCTTGAGCATGTCCTACACCCTAACGCCCCGTGGCAACGGAACCCATGTTTCGTTCTCCGCCGAGGTCAGCGGATTTGTACCCAGGATCTTCCCAAATCACTTTCCGAACCTGTTGCCTGCCCCGATGGCGGGAACCTTGCGCGCGCTTAAGCGCCGTGCGGAGATGAGGGGTAGTCGGCCTGCCTCCGTACCCGGGAAAAAGCCGCGTCATGGCGGACCCCACCCCGCCGACGCTTAGAGAATACTGTCGCTGAAGATGAGGCCAACTCCGACAGTCTGCAGAGCAGCAACCATTAAGCGCCAGCGCAAAGAAAACTCGGTGGATCGTTGGCGGCTGCGCCGAAAGCTCGACGCGGTAAGCGGATTGGCGCGTTCGTTCAGCGGCCAGGTCCAGGCCAGCGATCATGTTTCTCGTCGATCACGAAGGGATGGGCGTGAGCGGCGCCGGTGCCCCCTGCCCCGTCCGTCAGATGCGGATCGTCCGCCTCCAGATCCGGATGGCTGTGCATCAAAGTCTCGGGGTCCCGCGCTGGCCATATCAACAAACCGAGCACGGCACCCGTCGCGCACAGCGCCGCCAGAACGAGGAAGGCTGCGGCAGGATCAGCCTCGGCGCTGACCAATCCCGCCACCGGATAGGCGATCAGCCAGCAGGCGTGGGACAGGGCGAACTGGGCTGCGAACAGGGCAGGTCGATCCTGAGCGGTCGATGAGCGCCGCAGCGCCCGCCCCGCCGGGGTAATGGTCAATGAATACCCGAACCCCATGATCACCCACAGACCGATCAGGACCGGATAGCTGACGGCGACCCAGGCTCCGGCGAGCAGGACCGACGTCATCACACCCGCCCCCAGCACCATGGCCGTACGATCCGACACCCGGCTGAGCAGGCGCGGCAGCACGACGGCCGCTGTCATCGACCCACCGCCGAATGCCGCGAGCGCCCAGGCGGTCGCCTGTTGCGACAGGCCGAACTGTGACTGCACCAGGACCACGGTATTGACGAATACCATGGCCCCGCCCGCCGCCGTGGCCAGGCTGATGGCCAGGAGCCCGCGCAGACGCGGCGTGAGGGCGAACAGCCGCATGCCTGCGGTCAGCCGCTGGATGAAGGGTTTGGGCTGGATTCTGCTCAGCACCGGCAGGCTGGCCCCGACCACGAACAGCGCCGAGACGACGAACCCCAGCGCCGTGCCGACGAACAGGTTGTTGTAGCTGATGAAGGCTAGCAGCAGCGCCGCCAGCACCGGACTGGCCACGCTCTCCAGGTCGGCCGCCAGCCGCGAGAGCGACAGCGCCTTGGTGTATTCCGCCTCGTCGGGCAGCAGGTCCGGGATCATGGCCTGGAACGCCGGGGTGAAGGCGGCGGACGCGACATAGAGCACGGTCATCAGCCCATAGACCTGCCACGGCTCGCTGACGAACGGCAGGCTGACGGCGACCCCCGCCCGCACGACATCCAGCGAGACCAGCAGAGTCTTTCGCGGCAGACGGGCCGACAGGGCGCTCGCGAACGGGGCCACGCCGATATAGGCGATCATCTTGATCGCCAACGCAGCCCCCAGCACCTGTCCTGCATTCGCACCGGCCAGGTCGAAAGCCAGCAGACCCAGGGCGACTGTGGCCATGCCGGTGCCGAGCAGGGCGGCGACCTGAGCCGTGAACAGGTTGCGATAGGCGGCGTGGCGAAGCGGCGAAAACATCTGCATCTCTCTCGAGGGTCGCGCGTCAACCGAACATGCCCCGTAGTCCGTTCCGATCGAACCAACGACGGGGCGGGATCGGTCAGACGACCCGCTTGACCTCGCTGTAGGCGCCATCGGTGATCAGGGTGATGGTCACCGGCGCGCCCGTGCGGTTACGCCAGAACCAGCCGTGACTGCCGGTGAAGACCGCCGTCAGCGTGTCCTCGACCCGCTCGGACGAGCCCTTGGCATAGCCATGGTACGATGTGCCCGGCCGGTCGGCGTGGGTGTCATAGTTGATCCGGCCACCGCTGCTGGACCAAGTATAGCGGACCGTGGCCCCCTCCTGCATCACAAGCTTGATCTCTGCGCCCTGATCGGGTGCCAATGTCAAAACCGTCCGGTCCGACCGCGTCGCGGCCTGGGCCGCGGTGGCTACCGGAGCCGCGCCGGGAGCTGCGGTCGCAGGCGCGGTCGCATCCGCCGTCGGGGCGAGCGAGGTCGTCACTGTCGCGGGTGCCGGAGCCGCAGCCGCGGTCGCTGCGCTGGCCTCCGCTGCCTCCTCGGCCTGAGCCTCAGCGGCGAGCGAGACCTTGATCCGGCCCATCTCGGTCAGGCCGAACACCGAGCCGACGCGGGTCGGATCGACCCCGTATTCAGCGGGCATGACGATCGTGACCAGCAGGCCGGCGGCGATGACCGCGGCGATGCCCGTCGACTTCAGCAGCTTGGCGGTCGAGGGCAGTTCGGAGGCGGTGGGCTTGTTGGCGTTGTACATGGGTCAGTCTCCGATCAGAGGACGAAATAGCCGACGAGCTGATAGCCCGTCAGAACGAAACCGAGGGTCATCAGGACGACGTTGGCGACATAGGCATGCCGCCAGAAACTGCCGGTCTTCCGCCAGAACCCCATGGCGATCAGGATGGCGCCCAGGGCCAGGAGTTGGCCGATCTCGACGCCGATATTGAACGCCAGCAGATTCACGAACAGCCCGTCGGGGGCCATGTTGAAGTCCTGCAGCTTGGTGGCCAGGCCAAAGCCGTGGAACAGTCCGAACACCAGGGTCGCGACCTTGGTGTTCGGCTGGACCCCGAACCAGCGCTGGAAGGCACCGAGATTGTCCAGCGCCTTATAGACCACGGACAGGCCGATAATGGCGTCGACCAGATAGCTGGACACGCTGACATCCATCAGCACGCCCAGCAGGAGCGTGGTCGAATGGCCGATGGCGAACATCGTCACATAGATCGAGATGTCCTTCATCCGGTAGAGGAAGAAGATCACGCCGAACAGGAACAGCAGATGGTCGTATCCGGTGACCATATGTTTGGCCCCCAGATAGATGAACGGCCAGAACACGATGCCGGACGTCTCCTGGATATAGCCCTTGTCGCCTTCGGCCACGCCATGGGCGAGGGCCTGGCCGGTGACGCCGTCGATCAGGAAGAACAGCAGAACGGCGAACAGCGCCGTCGCGGGGGATTTGAGCCACGACCAGGCGTCGGGCCGGTAAGCCACTGTCATGGGGACCTTTCCAGGGGTTGGGTCTGAAGCGTTGGATGAGGCGGAGCGCGTCATTGGGCACCTCGCCTGCGTCGGAACGAGATACGGTCTCGCCAGGCCGGACGCGGTTGGTCGCTGGACCGATCACGGCCATGCACCAGGCTGTAGAGCGCGGGCAGGACCAGCAGGGTCAGGATCGTCGAGGAAAGGATCCCCCCAATCACGACCGTCGCCAGCGGGCGCTGGACCTCGGCTCCGGCCCCCACGTTAAGCGCCATGGGCACGAACCCCAGACTGGCGACCAGGGCGGTCATCAGAACTGGCCTCAGGCGCGTCAGGGCCCCTTCCCTGATGGCTTCGGCGACGGGCTTGCCCTCCTCGATCAGGCTGCGGATGAAGGTTACCATCACCACGCCGTTCAGCACCGCGACGCCGGACAGGGCGATGAAGCCCACGCCCGCCGAGATCGACAGCGGAAGATCCCGCATCATCAGGGCCGCCACCCCCCCGGTCAGCGCCAGAGGCACGCCGGAGAAGACAATGGCGGAGTCCTGCCACGACCGGAACAGGGCGTACAGCAGGCCGAAGATCAGCAGCAGGACCGCCGGCACCACGACCTGAAGTCGTTTTGCCGCCGAGATCAGCTGTTCGAACGTGCCGCCATAGGTGACCCAGTATCCGGCGGGTACCTCGACCTCGGCCTCGATCCGCTGCTGGGCCTCGCCGATGAACGAACCCAGGTCACGGTCCCGGACGTTGGAGGTGACCACGATCCGCCGCTTGCCGTCCTCGCGGCTGATCTGGTTGGGACCGACCGTGAGGGCGATGGTGGCGACCTCCGCCAGGGGCACGAACTGACGCGGCTGGCCTTCGTTCGCCGGCAGCGGCACCTGTAGGCGACCAATCGCGTCGGTGTTGGACCGGATATCCTCGGGCAGACGGACAACGACGTCAAAGCGCCGGTCTCCCTCGAAGATCTGCTCCGCCGTCGTGCCGCCCATCGAGGTGGAGATGACCGACTGGACGTCGTTCACGCTCAATCCCAGCCGGGCCATGGCCGTCCGGTCCGGCGTGATCTGCAGCACCGGCAGTCCCGTGACCTGTTCGGTCTGGGGGTCGGCCGAGCCTTCGACGCTGGCCACGATGGTCTCGATCTCGGCACCGAGCCCCAGCAGTTCATCCAGATCGTCGCCGAAGATCTTGATGGCGACGTCGGCGCGCACGCCGCTGAGCAGTTCGTTGAACCGCATCTGAATGGGCTGGGTGAACTCGTATTTGCTGCCGGGAACCTCGTTTACCGCCGCTTCCATCTCCTCGACCAGCTGGCCACGGGATTTGCGGGGATCAGGCCAGTCCTTGCGATCCTTCAGCATGATGAAGGTGTCGGCGACCGAAGGCGGCACCGGGTCGGTGGCCACCTCGGCGGTGCCGATCTTGGCCACGACCCGCTCGACCTCGGGGAAGGTCGCGATCCGGGCCTCCAGGGCGGTCTGCATATGGATGGCCTGGCTCAGGCTTGTGCCGGGGATGCGCAGGGCATGCATGGCGATATCGCCCTCGTCCAGGTTCGGAATGAATTCCGACCCCATCCGCGACGCGCCAAATCCCGCGAGCGCGACCAGAAAAACCCCCAGACCGATCATCAGGACCCTTGTCTTCAGCGCGAAATCGAGCGCCGGCTGATAGCCGATCCGCGCCCAGCGCATCAGGAAGCTGTCCTTTTCCTCGACCTTGCCGGTGACGAACATGGCCACCGCCGCCGGCACGAAGGTCAAGGACAGGACCAGGGCCGCCGTCAGGGCGATGACCACGGTGATCGCCATCGGGTGGAAGGTCTTTCCCTCCACGCCGGTCAGGGCGAAGATCGGCACATAGACCAGGGTGATGATCATCACCCCGAACAGCGACGGCCGGATCACCTCGCTGGAGGCGGTGGCGGCCAGTTCGAAGCGTTCTTCCCGGCTCAGGACGCGACCCAGACGATGCTGGGCCTCACCGAAGCGACGCAGGCAGTTCTCGACGATAATGACGGCCCCGTCGACGATCAGGCCGAAGTCGAGCGCGCCAAGGCTCATCAGATTGCCCGAGGTGCCGGTGCGCACCATGCCGGTGATGGTCATCAGCATGGTCACCGGAATGACCGCCGCCGTGATCAGGGCGGCGCGGATGTTGCCGAGCAGAAGGAACAGCACGACGATCACCAGAAGCGCGCCTTCCAGCAGGTTCTTTTCGACCGTATGAATGGCGCGTTCGACCAGGTCCGTCCGGTCATAGACTGGCGAGGCGGTCACGCCGTTGGGCAGGGCGCGCGCGGCTTCCTCCAGGCTGACGGCTGCCGCCTGGGCCACGATGCGGCTGTTCTCGCCGGCCAGCATCAGCACGGTGGCCAAAACGGTCTCGCGACCGTTCTCCGTTGCCGCGCCGGTCCTCAACTCTTCCCCCATCCCGACATCGGCGACATCGGCGATGCGGATCGGCACGCCGCCACGGGTGGCGATGACGACATTACCCAGATCCTCAGTGGTCGAGGCCTGACCCGGCACGCGGATCAGATACTGTTCGCCATAGCGTTCGACATAACCCGCGCCGACGTTGGCGTTGTTGTTGCCCAGGGCGTTCACCACCTCGGCCAGGGTCACACCATAGGCGGCGAGCCGGTCGGGGTTCGGGGTGACGTGATACTGCCGCTCATAGCCGCCGATGGTGTTGACCTCGGTGACGCCCTTGGTATTGCGCAGCTGGGGTCGGATTACCCAGTCCTGCAGCGTGCGCAAATCCTCGGTCGTATAGGGCTGGCCGTCGGGGCGGCGGGCGCCGGGCTCGGCCTCGATCGTGTACATGAAGATCTCGCCGAGCCCCGTGGCGATGGGCCCCATCTCCGGCGTGATCCCGGGTGGCAACTGGCTGAGCGCGTTCTGCAGACGCTCGTTGACCAGTTGCCGCGCAAAATAGATGTCGGTCCCGTCTTCGAAGATAACGGTGACCTGGCTCAGCCCGTAGCGGGAGACGGAGCGCGTATATTGAAGGCCCGGCACCCCTGCCACCGCCGTCTCGACGGGGAAGGTGATCCGTTGTTCGGCCTCCAGCGGGGAATAGCCGGGGGCCTCGGTGTTGATCTGGATCTGGACGTTGGTGATGTCCGGTGTGGCGTCGATCGGAAGGCGCTGGAAACTCCAGACGCCGACCGCGCAGGCCAGCAGGACCAGCGCCATCACCCCCCAGCGGAAGCGGATCGACAGCGCGATGATGCGTTCAAGCATGGTGTGCGCGCTCCCTAGTGATCATGGCTCGCGCCGGACTTGTCGATGTCCGCGCGAATGAGGAAGGCACCGTCGACGACGTATTCGGTGCCTGGCGCGAGACCGCCCAACACCTCCGTCCATTCGTCGGTGCGGCGGCCCAGTTCGAGCATCCGCACCTCATAGGTGTTGCCCACCTTGGCATAGACGACCTGGAAGTCGCGGAACGGCATGATGGCCTTGGTCTGGACCGCCAGCGGCACCTCGCCCTGGCCGACTTGGACCATTCCTTGGACCCCCAGTCCCGGCCGCCAGACCCCGCCCATATAGGCCAGATCGACATGGGCGATCAGGGTCTGGCTCATCGGATCGGTGCCGGGCAGGATAGTTTCGATCACGCCGTTGAACCGGTGATCTCCGGCCAGGCTGGTGACCTCGACCCGCTGTCCGGCACGAACACGCTCGGCGTCGCGCGGATAGAGCGAGAACTCGGCGTGAAGACGCGTGGGGTCGCCGATCACCAGCATCGGCTCGCCATTGCCGGTGATCTCGCCGGGGACCGCGTTCTTCTCCATGATGACGCCCGAGATCGGCGCGGTGACCGAGTAGGTCTGAAGACTTTCGCTGGACTCGACCCGGGCGAGGACCTGCCCCCGCGAAACCCGCTGACCCAATTCGGCGTTCAATGCCATGATCCGGCCCGGATAACGGGCGTGGACCTCGCTCTGGCCCTCCGGCGTGATCTCGACCCGACCACTCAACGGTAGGCTCTCGCCCAGTACCGCGCCACCGGCACGCGCGGTCGTCACGCCGCCGGCCTGTGCGGCGGCGGCCGTGATGATCGTGCGCCCCTCATAGGACGGGTAGCTCCAGGTCGATCGCTTGCCCGCATGAGTCGCCGCCACCGAAACATCGAACGAATGCGGCTCCGCCACGACGGTCGGACTGGTCAGATAATCCTCGGCCGCCGTGAAGACGAACCGGTCCACCGAAGGCCCCAGGCGGGTCAGGGCAATGAACGCCTGGACCTGACGCGGATCGACAGGCTTGTCCTTCAAATAGGGGTAGAGCCGATAGAGCGGTTCCGAACCTTCCTCAAAGATCGTGATCTCCAGAGCGAAGTCGCCGTCGCGCAACATCCGCCCATTGTGCGGCCCGCGCTCATAGTCTGCGGCGGCAGCGGCGGCAGCCTCGGGGCTCAGCTTTTCCGGCGCGCCCTGGCCGCAACCGGCCACGGCCAAGGCCAGTGTCAGCAGAGGCGTGGCCAGGCCTCGCCGTGCGGTCGGATAGCGGATCATGGTTGCATCTCCAGGCCGGTCAGGCCGCCATGCGCGCCGGTCAGCCGGTCAAGGCGGGCGCGCTCGATATGAAAGGATCTCAGAACCGCCACTCGCCGCGCCCGCGTCTGCAAAAGCGCGGTCTGGGCCTGGATGACGTCGTTGTAGGTGAAGCCGCCGCGAGCGAAGCCTTCACGGACGAGAACCACGGCACGCTCGGCCTGGGGCAGGGTCTCCTCGCCGATGCGCCGGGCCTCGCTGGCCTTGGCGGCTAGCAGGACCTGGAGCCGGGCGATCTCACGGTCCCGTTCGATCCGAAGGGCGGACAGATCGGCCTCGGCCGCGATCCGTTCGGCCTGGGCGCGTTCGATTGCCCCCTCGTTGCGATCATATCGGCCGAGCGGGATGGAGCCGCCGACCACGAAGGCGAGCGCGTCTTCGTTCCATAGATGCCTCACCCCGACGCTGACGGTGGCGTCCGGCACGGCGCGGGCCCGCTCAACGGCTACCCTTGAGGTAGCGATGTCGCGTTGGGCCGCGATCGCCGTCTCATCGATGATCGTGGGATCACCGGCCGGTCTACGCGACGCGCTGGTGTCGGTGAAATCCTCGTCCCGCAGCACAAAATCGGCCGGTCCCATCCAGAAGCTGGCCAGGGTGGCCCGGCCGAGGCGCGCCGCGATCTCGGCCTGATCAAAATCGATCTGGGCCTGGGCCAGTTCGGACTCGGCCCGGGCTCCCGCGAACAGGGGGTCACGTGCAGCGTTTACGCGGCGCTGGACCTCGGTCTGGAACCGTTCGGCCAGATCGAGTCGTTCTCGCGCGATCTCGACTTCGGCCTGCGCGGCCAGGGCTTCCGCCCAGGCGGTCTGAACCTGTTCGAGCCGGTCTAGCCGTCGGACCTGCGCCGTGGCTCCGACCAGCACACCCTCGCTGCGCGCCAAGGACACGCGGGCATCCCGGTCGCCGCCCCGCTCAATCGGCTGCTCGTAGGTCAGGGTCGTCTCGGAACGGTCGATCAGGCCGATGCCACCGACACCACCGATATTCTCAGCGACCAACCCCAGGGTCGGATTGCGCCGGACGTCGGCCTGGCGCACCCCCGCTTCAGCAGCGCGCACCCGGGCGGCCGTACCCGCGAGGGCAGGATCGGCCGAGGCCGCGAGGGCGAGAGCCTCTTCGAGGGTCAGAGAGCGAGCGGCTGCGTCAGCCGACGGTGGGGACTGTGCCATGGCGAAGGACGGCGGCATGGCGGCCGCCAGAATGAGCGCGAGGACCGTGACGGTCGGTGTACGCGCCCACGATCCGGCAAAGCCGGACGATGGGGTATGCAAGGGATATCTCCAAAAACGGAATGGCGCGCGCGGCCGGCTGGCCGCGTCGGATCAAAGGATCGCGCCTGTCCGTTTCGGGGGGTATTCGGGCCCGTCGAGCCCGACGTCTTCCAAGGGTGGGCTTCGCCCGAGGCTGTGCTCCGCGACACGGACCAGCTGCAGCGGCCCGGCCACGCTCAGGGCTGGCGTGGTCGATGGCTTTTCGACGCCGCTGTGGTGATGTCCGGTCGGCTGTCCGTCCTGGTCTTGGTCCGGTGCATCGGGTGTGGTTTCGGTCGGCGCCACATGCATGTGAGCATGCCCGTGGTCGTCGCTCGCCACCATGGCGACGGGAGGCCAGCCGGCCGAATGTCCGACCTCATGCTGAGCCTGAGCGGACGCGTGCAAGGTCAGCGCCGCCACCAAAGCGACGCATAGCGAGACGCAGAATGTCCGAATCGATGGCGGCAAGGGAACTCCTGAGGCTCACGTATCCCGCCTCAGGGCAAACTTCAACACGAGTGGCCCCCGCGTACGACGCTGCGACATCCTCGCTTCCCACTAAAGATCGGCGAACCTCGACGACGAAGACCATAGGCGCGATAGGTGGTGTCGAACGGAGCTTACCGACATGTCCCTCTCGCCCGCCCCCCAGCTCGCGCCCTCTCGTCGGTCTTTTGTCCGGGCCTTGCCGGGTCTGGCCCTGGCGTCATCGGTCTTGGCTTCGCCGGTCCTTGCGGCCCAGGCGGTTCAGGCCATCACCGTCTACAAGACGCCTTGGTGCGGCTGCTGCGGGGCCTGGGTCCAGCATTTGACGGCGGCCGGATGGACGGCGACGGTGCGCGAGTTGGAAGACCTTGCCCCCATTCGCCGCCGCTACGGCGTGCCCGACGCCCTGGCGTCCTGTCACACTGGAGTTGTGGGGTCCTATGCGATCGAGGGACATGTGCCGGCCGAGGACGTGGCCCGACTGGTCCGCGAGCGCCCCGACGCCTTCGGTCTGTCGGTGCCGGGCATGCCGGCGGGATCCCCGGGGATGCCAGCCCCGGCCGACCGGGTCCAGGGGTTCCAGACCCTGCTTATCCTCAAAAACGGTGCCACCCGCGTGTTCGCCAGCCACGGATGACGCCCGCCACGATCTCGCCGACGACGCTAGCAGTCTATCTCGGTGCGGCGCTCGCCGAGATCGCAGGCTGCTACGCCTTCTGGACCTGGATTCGCCTGGGCAGGTCGGTGGCGTGGATCGTTCCGGGGTTGGCGTGCTTGGCGGTGTTCGCCTGGTTGCTGACCCTTGTGGAGGTCGAGGCCGCGGGACGTGCCTATGCCGCCTACGGCGGCGTCTATATCCTGTCGTCTCTTCTTTGGCTCTGGCTGGTCGAGGGCAGCCGCCCCGACCGATGGGATGTCATTGGGGCTATGCTGTGCCTGATCGGTGCAGGCGTCATCCTGTTCGCGCCGCGTCCTTGATCAAACCGGGCTAAACTGCTGATCCTCGCGTGCGTCGTAAGAACCGGTTCGCAGCGAGAGGGCTTGGCGGAGGAGATGGCACTTGAACCCCTCGGAACTGGGCAGATCGCGTGAGGTCAACCGGTTACCAGATGGACCTGCGCCAGACCGTTTGGTTGGTTGCCTTCCTGAACCTCTCCTATTTCGGGGTCGAGTTCACGGTCGCGCGGGCCATTGGGTCGGTCTCCCTTTTCGCGGACTCTGTCGACTTTCTTGAGGATGCAGCGATCAACCTGCTGATCGGCATGACGCTTATGGCTTCGGCGACGGTTCGGGCACGGGTCGGTCGATGCCTGGCCATTTTGATCCTGATCCCGGGACTGGCGACGATCTGGACGGCTTGGAGCCAGTTTCAGGCGCCGTCCCCTCCGCAGCCGATTTTGCTTTCGGTGACCGGAGCGGGGGCCTTAGCAGTCAACCTCGCCTGCGCCCTTTTGCTCACACGGTTCCGCGCCAGCCGGGGCAGTCTGACGCGCGCCGCCTTCCTGTCCGCCCGCAATGACGCTATGGCC
>Ga0187844_10002714_pt1 | contig 12309 bp, 4 predicted proteins | sample SpaLakP09_SKY_50_FD_134517 | JGI IMG/M metagenome (GOLD analysis project Ga0187844, IMG submission 134517) | Oligotrophic lake water microbial communities from Sparkling Lake, Wisconsin, USA - SP09_SKY_50 | ecosystem: Environmental > Aquatic > Freshwater > Lake | place: USA: Sparkling Lake...
TCCCTGTATCACCTTTTGTCCCAGTGTCTCCGGTTGCTCCGGTTGCTCCGGTTGCTCCGGTTGCTCCGGTTGCTCCCGTTGGACCGGTGTCTCCCGTTGCACCCGTTGGACCAATGTCTCCAGTTGCACCCGTTGACCCAGTGGTCCCTGTATCACCCGTTGACCCAGTGGTCCCAGTATCACCAGTTGACCCAGCGTCTCCGGTTGCTCCGGTCGTTCCCGTGTCACCTGTGTTGCCCGGTGCACCCGTTGCTCCTGTGTCTCCCGTTGCTCCAGTTGCTCCAGTTGCTCCAGTTGGACCAGTGTCTCCTGTTGCGCCCGTTGCGCCGGTAGCTCCTCTATCACCAGTTGACCCTGTGTCTCCGGTTGCTCCTGTAGCGCCAGTATTTTGAGTTTCGCCGGGAAGGCCTCGTGGTCCAGTGAAACCAGTTGGTCCCGTATCTCCAGTTGCTCCAGTTGCTCCAGTGGCTCCAGTATTTTGAGTTTCGCCGGGAAGGCCTCGTGGTCCAGTAAAACCAGTTGGCCCTGTATCCCCAGTAGCTCCAGTAGCTCCAGTATTTTGAGTTTCGCCGGGGGGGCCTTGTGGTCCAGTGAAACCAGTTGCTCCTGTAGAACCGGTGGAGCCTGTAGAACCAGTTGCTCCTGTAGAACCAATTGCTCCTGTATAACCAGTTGCTCCTGTAGAACCGGTGGAGCCTGTAGAACCAGTTGCTCCTGTAGAACCAATTTCTCCTGTAGAACCAGTTGCTCCTGTAGAACCGGCGGAACCAGTAGAACCAGTAGAACCAGTAGAACCAGTAGAACCGGTTGCTCCTGTAGAACCGGCGGAACCAGTAGAACCTGTAGAACCTGTAGAACCTGTAGAACCAGTAGAACCAGTAGAACCGGTTGAACCCGTGGCACCAGTGTTTTGGGTTTGACCCGCGGGTCCTTGTGGCCCCGTGAAACCTGTTGCTCCCATTTGTCCTGTTGCGCCAGTTGCTCCGGTATTTTGACTTTGACCTGCAGGTCCTTGTGGTCCAGTGAAGCCCGTTGCCCCCATTTGTCCCGTTGCGCCAGTTGCTCCAGTATTTTGACTTTGACCCGCAGGTCCTTGTGGCCCTGTGAAACCCGTTGCTCCTGTAGAACCTATTTTTCCCGCTGCACCTGTTGAACCGGTTGTACCTGTAGAACCTGTTGAACCCGTTGAACCTGTTGAACCCGATGAACCAGTGGCACCGGTTGAACCTGTTTTACCTGCGGTACCCGTTGCTCCTGTAGAACCAGTTGCGACGGTAGCGCCGGTTAATCCTGCTACGCCGGCGGCACCTGTAGAACCAGTTGTACCCGTAGAACCCGTAGAACCAGTAGAACCAGTTTTACCCGCGGTACCCGTTGCTCCTGTAGAACCAGTTGCACCCGTTAATCCTGCTACACCGGCGGCACCAGTTGCACCAGTTGCACCCGTTGATCCAGCTACACCAGCAGCACCAGTTGCGCCAGTTGCACCAGTTAAACCATCTCTACCTACAGAGCCAGTTGCTCCGGTTGAACCAGTTAAACCATCTTTACCCGCAGCGCCAGTTGCACCCGTTGATCCAGCTACACCAGCAGCACCAGCAGCACCAGTTGCTCCGGTTGCTCCGGTTGCGCCAGTTGGACCTGTGGCGCCAGTATTTGTTGTTTTTCCTTCTGGTCCAGTGTATCCAGTTGGACCAATATTTCCAGTTGCACCAGTTGCTCCGGTATTTTGAGCGTCTCCTGCGACTCCTTTCGGTCCAGTGAACCCGGTTGGACCCATTTCTCCAGTTGCACCGGTTGCTCCAGTATTTTGAGCATCTCCTGCGACTCCTTTTGGTCCAGTGAACCCGGTTGGACCTATTTCTCCCGTTGATCCAGTTACTCCGGTGGGACCAGTGTCTCCTGTGTCACCTTTTGGACCAGCGACGCCAGGTTGTCCGGGTTGGCCGGGTTGACCCGTCTGGCCCGTGGGGCCCGGGGGGCCGGGTGGCCCTCGAGGTCCGTTCTTTCCGCCCGAATTTTGAGATCCAATTACTACAACGGGCGGCGCGCAATTATTTTTGGTTGTTTTCATCTGATTGTATTGCAAATAATTGGACATTTATATAATAAAATATTATAATAGTCACATCAGTACCATTCAAATTTTATAAACATTTAAAAATACTAAAATTAATAATGATATTTTACAATTTACTAAATTGTAAATGTTTTAGCGCGTTACTATAGAGTATGCGATAAAAACCTGCTGCGTTATAATGACACAATTTTATAAACTTTAAAACGCAAAACAATGCATCTAAACGGATTTCATTGATGGCGCGGTAACAAATTTTTACACCTTTGCACATTTCGTAAATTTGTAAAAACTTGTAAAATGCGCAAAGGTGCAAAATTTTAAGGAGGTCATTTTAGCAATGGTAAAAGATATAATAATAATAATAATAATGCATCTTTCATTCGAATGCATCACATTCAATAATGCGAAGAAGAGAACGATTCAAGATGTGGATAAATATTTTTGTATTTAAGAAAATTTTTGTAATTGTTTATTTTGAATGTTCACAATTTCAAAATAAACTCTAAACTTAATATAACAATATAATAATGGCTTCGGAGCAACAACTGCCGCAAAAATTAGACAATGTATTCAATAAAATGCTTTTACTAACAACTAATATATTAGTAGAAATTCCAGCTTTGCCGCCAAATTTGCAAAGTTCAGCCGATGAAAATGCAGTTATTACCGAAATAAGAAATATTGTTGATACAAATGTTAAAATCCCCAAAGTTGGTGAACAAATAATTAATTTAATAATGGCCTACAACCAGCGGCTCGACAGTTCTTCCATTTTCAGAAGCAGTGATAAATCAAGAATGGATTGTATAAATTATGACTTGCTATCTTTAAACGGCGTTCCACAAAGTTTGTCTGACGCCGATGCCAACAATGCCAACATTCAACAAATAGCATTACTATTTTATAAAATAGTACTAGAAATTCATTTACATTCATTGTATTGCATTAATGAAGCAAGAAAACCAACTCCTGGTGACACGGCCAGTGGTACTTGGCCCAATCCCATTGGAGGCGTATTATTTGAAAACCCGCTTTTTAATGCTTATGACGGCGCATTTCATGGAGCCGACGGAATACACGATGCCGAGCCTAGGGGCGACATGACTGGCAGCGAAATTGTGCCCAAAATTGGAAATAAACCTGCCAAAGGCGGATGGGAAGTTGTTAAAAATGATATAGGAAAAGATTCTAGAGAAAAACTAATTGAGGCTATTCGCAGGTCAAGCGTAAAACCAACAGACAACCAATCGGATGATATTACCAAGTCCATTAAATGGGCTTCTTTGAATAAAACTACCGGACATCATTTATTAGACCCCATTGAATCGACTAACCGTCTTGTCTGTAATATAGAGTTGCAAGAATTAATAAAAATGTCGTCGTCACAATATTTAAATTTTGGAAACAGATTTAAGATAGTCAAGGTAAACAGTCCAAAATTAAAAGATGAAGAATCCACCAATGCAGTTGAAAAAACTACGGAAATAGTAAGAAATGTATATGGGATTGGCGCATTAAAAAATAATTTTGCAATTTCTGATTGTTCTGGGCCAACCCCCGAAGAACTGCATGGGTTAGTTGCGTCTTCAAACTCAAATCCAACACTAGAGGATTTAGAAAATAATGAAGAGGATGAAGATAGCGACGATGAAGACGAAAGCGGTGGAGGTATAGGACCCGTTGGTGGAGCAAAAAGATCCAAAAAAAAGAAGGGGCCGAGAGGTAGAGTTACCGCTATTTTATCCCACATGTTGGATTCTAGCAAAGGAAATTCTGCTGGCGGACTAAGTAAATTGCAACAAATACCGAGTTTAGAAAATTTTAAAGAGTATGTTACTTTTTTATTACCGCACACTCGTTGGACATTTGAAGGTGGAAGTTTTAAAGACCAAATTCTACATATTTTACAAAGAGTAATAATAAATTTTACTGATGGTGCACCAACCTATAAAATACGATTTGAGGCGTGGAGAACAAACGGGACAAATTCTACACAAGCTTATTCGCAAGCTTATTCGCAAGCTTATTCGCAAGCTTATTCGCAAGCTTATTCGCAAGCTTATCCAAGCAAGTTTTTGTCAAAGAGTGAATTTTTTGTCCTCACAGAAAAAGATAAATGCCCTGGTGTAAATGAAACTATACGATATATATTTTCCACCGACTTTGTTGATAAAAGTAAAAATAATAAAAATATTAATAAAACAAAGCCCAGCGACTTTGCTCAACGATATGTGGAGAAGATGTTTCCAGAAAAAAAATTTAAAGATCCAAATATGGAAAAAGTTAGAATTACTAGAATCTTTTTTGATAAATTTTTAAAAGCATGCGACCAGTTGTTGGATAATATGGAAACTCCTTTAAAACAAGCTATGGGGAATGTTCCTTTATTTAAAATGGCGTTTTTATTCAGACAAAAAACAATGGGAGATTTTCTTCGATTGGCGGACACTGCTTATTTAAATGAAATTTTATGGGTTGCTAATAACAAATTGGGCGTTGCTGTGGAGGGAACATGTGATGGCTATTCCGGAATTAAAGCCATGGCATCAAATAATTGTCCAGTTATTTTGTGTGAGGCAAAAGAGTGGGGTAAAAATTTCACAATGTTTTCTTCTTTAACGCTCAACCAAGAAGATGCAAATAGAGCCGCCGAATTAGAGAAAAAAACCATTTACATTGATAAAACGAGAAAAACAATGGTTAAACTTGAACAATTGCAAATTGAATATTATAAATTTAAACAACTGGGAATAGATGATACTTTGAGAAGAATATATGAAAATATGAAAGTTGTTTTTTTAATACAGGGCAAAGAATTCTTAGAAAAGGTTGTTGTTGACAAGTTACTGTCTTTAAATAATAATATTATTCGTTATACGCTCGCATTAAGTGATGCGCTTGCAGCGGACTCAACATTGCAAATAAAAAAAGCAAATTACGAAATAAATGACAGTAAATATTCTATATCCCAAATATCGAGTTCGGTTGAAAATGCCTTGGCCATTCTTGGATTATTTTTATTAATGTTCACATTTGCAACAAACTGGTTCTCTTATTGGGAACAATATAAAGAAGAATATTATGATAAGATAATGTCACTCAATGAAGAGATTGATAATACAGAGCCATCTGAATTAGTTGCAGATGAAAACAAAAATAGTTTAGTTAATAAATGCATTTCGCTGGCTCCATCTACAGACGAGTTAAATAAAATATTATCATTCTTGGAAAATTGCAATAGAGTTACTCCCAATTGGAGTAAAACCGATGAGTCTATACAAGAGTTTACGAGTGATTTGTTAACTGTAAATTTAAATAAAAAGGAACCAAAGTTAAAGAAGATTGTTGACAAGGGAGTTCCAGATTTTTTGTCGCAAGAAAAAAATACAACTGTAAGTTATGTTTCTTTGGTAAATTATAAACAAATTGTAAGCGCTTTGGAAGATATGTTTGGTTCTTTGAAAACAGCCAGCGATGGAAAACTTATAAGAGAAAGCACTATTCCGCCAATTAATTCTATATTTTGTTCGGGAATATTAAATGTTGCGGTAAAAGAACATTTTCTTTATTGGTTTGAACTTATTCCTGTTGCTAGTGTTGTTGACGCTGTAAAAACTTTAGACGCTGTTCCTCTTGCTGAAGGTGTTCCTGTTGTACCCGATGCCATAGTAGAAGCGGAAAAAGAAGAAACTAAGGAAAAGGTTGAACAACAAATTGACAAGGTAAAAAAAACAGGTCCAAAATGTAGAAAGTTTTTGAATGCAGTAGGAGCTTTTTCGGCGGGTAATTATTTTTTAAGAAGTATGGACAGGATACGAAATTTAAGGTCATATCGCAAAGTTGCGCCAATAAGACAAGGCGGAGGAGGTCAAAAGGGTGGAAATGTAAATTTTGACAGTTTAATGGATGGACTTATTCGTAGTGCAAGTGATGCAATGAAGCAAGAACAAGAAGTAGCTGGCGACTATTTTACAAATATTGGTGATTATTTGCCAGTATTATATGGAAAAAGCTATGAGCGTTTATTAGAACCCGAACAGACACAAGCCCTTCCTCCGACTCAAGAAGAGGAAATTTTGAATATTTTTGCAATCGAAGAGGAGGACGAAGAACAAGATTGGCAAAGTCAAATTTTAATAGAAGATGATTTAAATGGCATTGTTTCGTCGTGTGTAGGCGATGTTGAACATTCTTTCAACGAATTGGTGGTTTCATCAGACTTTAAAGAGGGAGATGTTGGTGAAGGTGAAGGCGAAGGAAAAGGTGAAGAAGAAGGAGCAAATTATACAACTCAATTGGTTGACACCATAAATTTATTTAATGAGGATTTGCTGGATGGTTCCATTGAAGATATTTCTTATGAATTGGATGTTTTGGCGCGCGTGGATGGCCCAGCATCTGAAAAATTAGAATATATAAAAAATTTTCTAGTTGAATGCGACTTATTTAAAAAACCAAATGAAGAATCCTCTTCAAATTACAGCGAGGCGCTTTCAAATTATGAAAGTTCTAGAAATGGCATATACAGTTTATTTAATATATTTCTAAAATTTTCCTTTGTTAATGGCTTTGAAATTGCGCCAGGGGTTTCGGTAAATTTGACGGAGAATTTTTTTAGTTTTATAGTTCATCAAAACGGAAAAGAAGATGAATACACGTCTTTTAAAGAAATTTTTACACGCAAATTGACCGCATTATTTTCAAAGCTAACCGGAGAGATATTTACTAATCTATTTACTAATGTAATTCCAGATCTCTTTTTTAGGGATTCTAAAAGGGCAGGTGAACCCATATTAAAAAAACGAGTAATATATTTTGTTGTTCGAGATAATTATGGCGTTCAACTCAATGAAGAAGTTGTTGAAGAATATAGAACAATTTTTGAACTATTAACATTGGAAGCTTTGCTCTATGATGACACGCTTTTAACAAATGCCGTATCGGAGCTATATTTTAAAGATAGCGGAACAGCGCAACTTTATCTACCTAATTTGGATCTTACAAAAACTTCCGAAGAGCAACAACGAGAACTTGTAGATTTTTACAAAAAATATTATACAAGTGGGATAACCCCAAAAGATTTCCCAATTCCAATTGAACCTACTTGCCTTCCTTTTTTACTTTTGAAAACATGCGCTCAAGGAGAGAGTACTCCGCTAATTACACCTGCAAATTCAGCGGATCCTATTAATGAAAATTTTTCTAGTCAGTGCAAAAAATTAATTATTAAACCATTAATCGATTATTTTTGGGATGGTTATGGTTCATACACAATGCAATCAGGAATCAAAGACGCATTGAAATACAAGTTAATATTTCAATATAGAAATGCGACAGATGAACAAATAAAGGAATTATTAACAGGTTATCTTTATTGCTATTTATTCGACACTTGCAAAATTGCAAAAAACCACAATGGAATTATAATGGATAATGTTCCTGGAGAAATTATAGAATTGAATTTAGTTCAATATACACAAAACGGTGGTAGAACATATTTATCGTATAGCGTTGCCGAGTTGCAAGATATGATTGACCAATTTTCGAATATTGAAGGAGGAAATAGTAGTAAAACCATTGTTGAATGGAAGGCTTGGGCTGCTGGCGTGCCACCTAACGCGGTGCAATTGGCCGGTAGACCGGAAACCACTCAAATGTTAATGAACATGTTTACGGGTGATGTATTGCAAGGGGTGGTTTCAAATTATAGTTATTTCTCAAAGAGGCAAAAAAGGGAATTAGGTATCGACGATTTAGTTGACGCGAATGGCGATGAATTAGTACAAGGAAATCAAGAAGTAATAAATAAAGCATCTGCAAAACCAAGAACATTAATGGAATTATTTAATATAGTGCTTTACAAAGTTGCGCTTGTAAATATAGAGAATATAAATGTTGCAATGGTGAGTTTGTTAAGTGAAAAACTGGCTAGTTATTTATCAAATCCCGAAGAGTTGTATGTGGATATAATGAGTGGAATAGATTTGGATGAACCTGCAGTTAAATTTTATAATTTTTTTATAAGCTTATTTTTACCTCCTCCGCCTTATGCATTAGACCTACAAGGCAAATTAGAATCAACGCAAGTAACAAAATTAAATAAAATGCTTATAGAAGTATTTTCAAAAACTAATAGCGATCAAGAATTTAAAAGAGATTTGCGTAGGATTGTTTACAGTAATCCAAACTTGATAGCTATTATTAGCGATATTATTGGGTCAATAGCTTCAAAAAATAAAAGGGGACCTGGAACTAATACTTATTTTTATAAACAGTATGACGCGCAGGTGCCAATAAATCCACCAAGTTATTTAGTTTTTTTACAGAGTTTGCTTCCAAAAGGCTCTATTGCTATTGCTTCCGTTGCTCCAGTTGTTGCCATTAAAAGTAAAAAGGGTAAAGGTGGTTCAAAAACACATAAAAATTTGCCCAAAAAGAAGCATAGTTCTTTTCACCGGCGCCGCGAGCGTCTTTAAATATGTTGCATAAAACTATATATTTTTGAAAAACTAACTTAAAGCCTCGGGCTATATAATTCTTTTCTTTTTACACTTAAAATGAAAAGAATTTGCATAAATGCACATCTTTATTGGTTTATATGATTCTAATCTTTCTTCGCGCTTTTGTTTTTTTATTTTTGCGCGCATTTTTATAATTTTTTTGTGTCTTTGGACTGCTACTTGTGCTACTTGGACTACTTGTGCTACTGGTTGTAGTGTCATCCCAAGTAGTTGCACTTGTAGTTGTAGTTTTATCCCAGTCGCTGTCTGTTTCATCTTCAATAATGCTCGAAGTTGTTGTGCTTGTGGTCGTGCTTGTAGTATCATTCATTTCTCTCGAATAAGAATCGGGGTTTTGCCTTTTTTGGATGAATTTAAAGATTTTTGCTTGTTGCGCAACTATTTTCTCCACTATTTTCTGAAAATAACTACGAAATTCCTTTTTCTTTGGTAATAGTTCATCAATGCAAAACCAGCGAATCTCCGCTTTCTCAAATATTTTAGTCTTTTTTATTATTGTCGGATCCAACCTGTTTTGAATAAAACGCTGGTTATTATTGTAATAACGCGGCAACGCTTCATCGTACTTCATAAAAAATATATGCATTCTGTAGTTGCCATCATTATTAATGTTGTAAGTTCCGCGCTTTTTCAACATTTTGCTTAGCTCGTCGTCATTTCCTAAAAACCCAGTTAACTCTTCACCTCCTTCACGAATCGCAGTTTGCAAATAACTCTCGTTTTTTTCAGTTCCACCGCCGAAATCTGAGAACCCAGGTGTATCCGCGTATTTATTCTCTTTTCCAAATAAAAAATATAGTTTATTATTGTGAATTGTTGTTGGTAATATTCCGGCTCCCATTTAAATTATAAGGAGATTTTAATTGCAAGGAACCTTGTAAAATAAAATATTTTTAAAATATATGAAGCATACTAAAAAACACAACAAAAGACCAAACAAAAAAATAAATAAAAGACGCGGACTTATAACCAGAAAACACCGCAGAAATCCTCAAAAAACTAAAATCCTGAAAAATAAAACACCAAAAGATATTCTCAGGTTAAGTAAAGAAATTGCATCCAATTTGCCCCTCGGCAGCGGAATAAGGGACCTTGATGTTAATAAAGCGTCGTCTTACTCCCCCACAATTAACGATGATTTAGTCACCTTGAAATCCATCCCTCGAGAGAAATTAGCCGACTGTAATAATATATTAGCTTTTCAACTTAAAGAACCGCTTAAAATTGCCGTACCCGGCAAATTATTTGGCAAGTCGTGTTTGCCTTACGATGACCCAGCTGCTAAAGAGTTCTTATTAAAAAACTTGTCCGCAAATAAGCACATTGATCCCACCAAAGTGGTGCCACCCATTCAAATCCAATCCAATTGCTGGTTTAATACTATGTTTGTTACACTTTTTGTTAGCGATAAAGGTCGCAAGTTTTTCCATTATTTTAGGCAATTGATGATTGAGGGAAAACAGGCGGACGGTTCTCTCATCCCACCGGGATTAAGAAATGCATTTGCATTGTTGAATTTTGCCGTTGAATCGTCGCTCACTGGTAGCCGTTATGCTTATGAAATGGACACAAATAATGTTATTCGACAAGTGTATGCGGCTATTCCGGATGAATACCACAAAAGGATGCCGTATGTTGTCAAAGTGGACGAGGCGAGCAATCCTATAAAATATTACAGTAGCATTATTAACTACTTGGACAATGACGCAGTTCAAATTTTGTTTGTTTCAGATGTAAAGACAAATCCGGGTTGGAGAGAAAGAGTGCAAAAGGAGGTGAAAAAGTCGGTTTCGAAACCACACATAATAGTATTGGAGATTTTTGATGGCGCAAATAGTTTGCCAGGATTTTCGGGAGAAATTACCAATAAGGAAGAAAAATTCACTCTTGACGACGCGACTTATGAATTGGACAGTTGCATTGTGCGAGACATAGAACAACAGCATTTCTGCGCGACTCTAACAATAGAAGGAAAGGACATGGCTTATGATGGAATGAGTTTTCATAGAATGGTTCCAATGAATTGGAGAGAAAACTTGAATAAGCAAACAAAATGGAAGTTTGAAGGGTCGAAAAATTTGGATGGAAGTCCTTTAGAATGGTCCTTTTTACACGGGTATCAAATGCTAATATATTATCGCATTTAAATATATACATATATGGGACCAAAAAAAACTCTTCCCGTTTTAACAAAAAGAATTTCTGAAATTTCTGGAATACCTGAATTATTTACACCTCTGGTGCCCCCAAAACCTTGTCCAAGTGGACTCGAAACAGCTGTAACAGGAAAAAGAACCGGATTTTCTGAGACATTAGAATGTGCGACTGTTGCACCAGATGTAACAGGAACTATTACTTCCTTTTGGAATCAAAAAATAATAGAAAGAATAGACGCTTTAAAAGCTGAAAGACACACAGCATTAATGATTGGTGATAGTGTAGACTCAATTTTTGACAATTATCCTGAATTCAAGGCGCTGGAATTGGATAATGCGGGAAAAGTAATTGTTCCAACTATAGACGAAGATCGTGTGCGAGATTACACTAGTAATGAAGCCGAATTTAATCAAATATTGAAAGCATTAAAAGTCAGAATTGAAGAAATAACCAACTTTAAACTGGATTTTGATACACACTTTTTGACCGTTAATTGCCAATTGAACATATTAAATTCAATGTTGCAATACCCCCAAAATTCACAATTGGAAAACTATTTTTTGATAGAAGAATTTATTGATACTCGAAGAATAGCGGATTTACTACCTTCTATGAGGCGCACTCCTAATAGAAATTTTATAGCCTTGTTGGTTCTATTTTCAAGATATGGACTAGAAGATGGTATAATAAAAAAAGTAATGTCTGCTGTTACAACTAATAAATGGAAAGGATTGTATTCTAACTTGTTTGCCGAATTTTCTAATACAAATGATGCAAATTTTGGAGATTTATCGACTAGAATTCTTGATATTTTTGCAGCGTTTTTGAATGCAAATCCAAATATAATTACAGATAGTTTTATAACAAAATTGCAAGATGGTACATATATGTATGAAATATACAAAAATGCTTATGAAAATGCAGAGTTATTAGAAAATAAAACGGGTGAACTTGAAAAATCAAATAGAGAAGCGTTTGTTGAAGAATCTAAGCAAGAGTTAAAAAATCGCAAATCGCAAATTGCATTGCCTCGAGATTTAATACAAAAAAGAACAAAGGCTTGGGTTGAAATGAATCCGGAGGATGTTAGAACAACGCCATCCAGTTTTATATTTGATAGATATACCGAACAAGAGAAAAGGTTTATGATTCAAGAAAACGCCATTTGCACAGAAATTGCCGAGTTAACCGGTAAATTGGGAAAAGTAAATGTTCCGCAAATGCAAATACCTCACGATTTTTTTATAAAAGAATCAAAAGAAAACGATAAATTGGCCAGTTTTTTGAAAGAAACTGGTCCAAATATTTCAAAAGACATTCTGGCTGAGAGAAGGCGAGCTTTTTTTGAAGGGCGTGGCCCCTTTGTGGGGTTGGTCGGAGGAAGAGGCAAAAAAACCAGGAGGGAAAAGTATTTTAGAATAAGAAAAAAAACAAGAAATAATCGAAAAACTCGAAGCAAAAAGTTTAGTTTTTATTAGTAATAATAAAAAAAATAAAAACTAAATATTTTATAGAAAGAAAGTGAAATGACAAAAATGGCAACTATAACAA
>Ga0187844_10002719_pt1 | contig 12302 bp, 8 predicted proteins | sample SpaLakP09_SKY_50_FD_134517 | JGI IMG/M metagenome (GOLD analysis project Ga0187844, IMG submission 134517) | Oligotrophic lake water microbial communities from Sparkling Lake, Wisconsin, USA - SP09_SKY_50 | ecosystem: Environmental > Aquatic > Freshwater > Lake | place: USA: Sparkling Lake...
GAATAATAACTTGGATCGATAGCAAGAGCTTGTTGGACATATTGGTTGACTAAGTTTAAATCGCCATTGGCGGCTGCGACTCGCGCTTGCATGATCATGGCGAGTAAGTTTTTCGGATCTAAAGTAAGTATTTGTTCGGCGGCTTTGGTTACGCCAGCACTGTCACCTTTAGCAAAAGCAATATAGGCTGAAATGGTATGACCAAGAACCTTGCTCTTAGGCTCTTTTAGTAGCGTATCGGCAATGGCTTGGGCTTTGTCAGCTTCATTATTATTGATGTATGACATTGCCAAAGCGAGCTGATTTTTATCAATACTGGGGTCAAGCGACACCGCTTGTTCGAGTAAATTGGTACCTTCTGCGACTTGCCCTAAGCCCATTTTGAGCATGCTTAAAGTCGCCAAATTCTCGACATTTTTATCAATTGTCTTTTCAAGATGCTGAACAACCTGAGCGGCTTGTTCGGCGGCACCACGCTTAATGAGTTCAAAAGAAGCGGTGGTTAGAATGGCTAAATCTTCGTTACCGGCGGGTGATGCAGTTAAAAGGTCGGTACCATCGGCAATGTTGCCCTGCTGTAATTCTAAAAATGCGTAAGTTTTTTCCACCGAAGGATATGGTTTGAGTTGGTCTTTTACCATCCGCAGATGAGCCAATGCTTGTGCGTTTAAATTTAGTTGCAATGCTGAAAGTGCAGCAAGGATGCGGACATTCGGCACATTTAAACCATTCGCCAATGCTTTCTCGGCGAGTTCTTTGGCTGTAACAAAGTTCTTTTGCTCATATGCAATCACCGCCTTCAAATAATTCGCCAGTGGTTGGTCTGGGTACAGAGCCAATAACCCCGCTAAGATGGGTTCGGCGTCAGCACTTTGGTTATTGCGAACATAAGTCTCAGCTAACATCAATTTGGCAAAATTGGCGGCTGTAGCGACAGCGACATAGTTTTTTAATGTGCCAATAGCATCGGTAAACAGGCCGTCGGTCAGCTGTGCTTTCGCCAGTAACAATTGGGTATCCCAGTAAATAGAGCTATTTGTCGGTACTTTTTGCAAGTAGGTAATAGCGCTGGCATTTTGCTTATTTAACAGTGCGATCACTGCGTTTGCGGCTTCTTTAGTCGCTACATCTTTGGCATTTTGGCTAAAAGCAGTAAAATCTGTGGCTAAGTTATTCAGTTCCGCGTTGTCAAAACGGGTGAGCAATGCATAAAACTTGATTATCTCATTGGCATTCGTTTGCGTCGGATTATCTATATTTAATGATACCGATGGCGAGACTCCAGAGAGATAAGCGGCTCTCGCTAAATCAACAGCAATGTCAGCAAGTTTGGCGCCATTTTTCAGTGCGCGCGTTAATTCCTTGTCAGCGGCAACCCCCTCACCAATGCTCAAATAGATCCGGCCAAGCAGCACCCTTGCTTGTGCATTATCCGGCGCCTGTTGAATGGCCGATTTCAGTTCAATCACGGCTGCAGCATTATCTTTTAATTGAATGTATTGCTGTGCACTATCGATATGTTGCTCAGGGGTTTTGCCACCACAGCCGACTAACGAGGTTGAAATAGCGATGGCTAAGGCGGAAAGTAGTATTACTTTTTTCATATGTTCTTCCATGTAATGACAAAGTGAAACCAACTGCTTCGATGTCTTTTTTTAGTTGTGAAAACTGTACAGGGTTTGTTGCCTAGTTAATTATCAAGAGTTGCTTGGTTTGAAGCGGCTTTACTTGGAACATAATCCATGTGCCAACACTTTATAATGCCCAAACTTGTCGAGTTTTTCCTAAAGAAATTACTATAAATCAACGGAAACGGGAATCAAAGCATCTCTGCATATCCAGATCACTAATGGCCTGAGTATCGCCCCTGCGACAATATCTGTTTTGGATCTGTCGCAGCTTTTAACCGATTGGCCCAGTCCCAAAATACCGTATTTTTGTCCAGCAAATGTTGCTGCTGCGCGATATTCAACCGGTATGGCACTAAGCCAAGTTTGAGGCCTTCGTTCACCAATTCTTGCAAGCACTTGTTTGCATCTTCTTTCGCCGCGGGGTCTTGTAAATTAAACACAATTGGAATGGTGCTGTCGACAGTATCATGGCGCAAACTGGTAAACGTAATCATGGGTTCAATGCCATGGCGTGGACAGATCCGACGGACGTGCTCAACCAACTGCCGAAGTTGCTTGGGTTGAAATTGCACTAAAGGCGCGTACCATAATAAGCCACAACCATCGACCGCAGGATCCATCAGTCGATTAGCATCAGCACTCACCCGAGGATTGCGCCAATACGCAAGAGGCAACGCCACTTGGTTGGCAAACCCCTTCATTATCGCAACACCATTATCCAAAGATTTCAGCATGTTACGAATGTTTGTAAAGCATGTAGTTGGCAAATAGGCCAAAGCAAACTTTGCCAATTGAATCATCCATCCTTCCGAATAGATCCGACGCTTGATTTTTCCGGCAGAAATCTGGTTAACCACAGCACGACCGGCACTGACAACTCCTGGCTCACCATACAAAGTCCCCACCACTGTCCATGCGGGCACATCATGTTGTTTCGCCAGCAAAAGCACTTGCTGATCACTCATCGCTTGATGACTTGCGGCCCCATTTGGATTTTTGATCATCATTGACAACACCCGCCGGCGATCCATCAGATTAACCGAGCCAACAATACCTTCTAAACGCAGGAGAATTTGTTGCACACAATCTGCAGCCACTTCTAAATCTTGGTCATCTGCAAACTGCAGGTAAAATGAATCAAATGCCGCTGGGTTGCGTTTTAATCGAATAGTCATCTCGGTTGCTATCGCCAAACCAGATTGGGTAAATAATCCGTCTAAATAAGGGCCCACTTTCCATTTAAAACTTTTATCAACGGCATCTAAGCCGGATTTGTCTAATTCAGAAATACTTGATTGATAACGCTGACCTTCGGGTAAAAAACCTTTTAAGGCGTTGACTGCGGCAAAATGGTCGGTGTACGGAGTGATCCCATAACCGCGCTCTAAGGCGTTCGCCAAAATACTACAACTAGGCCCCGCTCCTGTGACCGGCACCATAAACGGCAGATGTTGAGCATCAATGGCATCGCGCAACATCTGTTGGGTCACCCCTGGTTCGACAGTAACGAGGCCACTGTCGATATCATCAAATCTGATCCGTTGTAAGGCTGATAAGTCCAGGATGACAGCATTTGCATCAGCGGCCAACGCACTGCCATATCCCCAATTATGTCCAGTGCTAATGACATGAACAGTAAATCTATCAGGCGTGTCAGCCAACTGATTTGCTAGCTGTAATAAGGCAGGGATATCTTTTATATACCAAGGCTTACCGTCATCATCTAAGCCACCAGCGAGCTGCACCACCAGCACTTTATCTCGCAAGAATCCTTCACAACTGGCCAGAAAGCGTGAGGAAGCATCGACCCACTGCAATGTGGTTTTAACGCAAAGGATCTTTTGTAGCCGAGCTAACAATTCCATCAAACACTAGCCTTTTATTATTTTGGTTGTAGCTGTTCTTTAAAGCCAAGGTCCATCAAGCTATCAACCATTTCAGATAACGACTTCGAACCTACTACTGGCGTCGATTTATCTGAAGCTGCAAGGTCTTTTTCAATGGATTTCAATAACTTCTTATAGCCAGGTGACAAGTTGTCAAAGAGCATTTCTTTATTGATGTAATAAGCTGCACGTTTACCATGATATTCAACTGGCTCACCTAACTGTTTAAAGCAAATGCCCACAAAGGTCATGCTGCGCGCCAGACGTGGTTCCATCATCACAAAGGCATGTTTTTTATGGGTGCGAAATGCGGTCGATGCCGCCGCTAAATACAGACAGATGGCAATATAAGGAAAACAACGCAGTTCACGGGTGGAGTAGTCTTCAATATTAATGGCACCAGTGGCCGCGCCATTAAATTTATCAATTTGACGTCGACGAAAATCTTCCAACACCGCCAGACGGGATATTTCACAAATATCCTGGCGAGGAAATAATCCAGGAGCAAATTCAGTGTCTTGGATCGCGTGACTACAAAATTTCTCTATTGGTAATAGTTCTTCGGCACAGTTTGAAGTGATCAGGCGAACGGTGCCCGCCATACGATCCGTGGCCAAATGACGCACAAAACAATGAACTGAATGCGCATCAAAGTCATCCATTTCAATTTTGTCGTCTTTTTCTGGTTCAAATTTTAGCTCTGCGCAGTAAACCTGATGGCGCAAACGATAGACTTCTTGCCGAAGCTCTTCCGAATTGGCAAGTTGCGGCCGTAAATATTGTGAAAAGTGCTTAGATATCGTACTCGCATCCGAACTCGCAAGGTGCGAAATTGCCCTATTGACCAGCCCACCAACCACCGGAATGCTTTGTAAGGTCTTTAAGTGTTTCATGCTCATGATATTCCATTTTGCAAAATTGACGCAGCCCCAAACCTTTGTTGATTACGCCCACCAAAATTGGCCACTTTTCTATACCCTTATTCCTTGAAGATTCTTTTTTTGCGAGAGACAAAAGTGCTTGAGGCAAGGCAGCGTTTGGAAGCTTTGGTTATTCCAAAGCGACAAGCGCTAACGCGGCTTCAAGGGCTTTTAGCCCCGTTGCTGCAGGTGACTCAAATAGCTTTTCAACTGCAGCTCAAAACGAGTATCTTCAGGTTGATTGGGTATAACCAAACATCCTTAAATGCAATTAGTGTGAGCAACCGCGAAGTCGCCATCGCAACAATGGCCGCGATGACCACTGTTACTTGTGTATCACACTTTCAGCAACGATGACTGTTCTCTATGGCTCTCATGCATCAAGTATCAAGTATCAAGTATCAAGTATCCAACAGATACGCTAAATAATGCGATTTAGCTAATATCTTGTTGGTATGCCGCTTCGGTCAAGATTAACTTTAACTTCAAGGGGATCACATTTTTTGTCGTGTGATAACCCAACTCCAATAGATTTAATTTTTTCTCGTACGGCAAATGAAAATCTACCGATGAAATGTTACCGGTATTAATCAGCACTGTATTGTGCCAGTACTGGGCATGCACATACTCCCGAGACATTGCGTTCATAAAAGTTTGAATCAGCATCAACACATAAGAAACCAACGGAAACATGCGCCGGCGTAGTACTGGTCTATCATCACCCTCGCTTTTTAAGCGAAAACACACCACTGGGATCCCTCGCTTCGACCAATCCTGATGGAGTGCATCTTCAGCTAAAATAACCCCATCGGCCATCACGCGGTTGTCAAAAGTCTTAAATGAAAACATCAATGGGATAGACATCGAGAAACGTACCGCTTGCGACACTTTCATATCCGGAGTCCGACTCCGATTAAAAATTACCGGTCCACCCCCATTTATATCGGTTGCAAGTACATGGAGATCACATAACAGATCTTTAAAACATGCGCCTTGTAATTGGTCATCCATCCATTGTTCGAACTTATCTCCAGACGACAAACCACCTGTACGAATTAAGTTAATCAAGGAAAAACCACGAAATTGACGAAAATCAGTTTCAAGCGCAAGTCGTTTCAGTTCATCGTGATTTTTGCCCACCGCAAGCATGGCAGCAACGATGCTGCCGCCGGAAACGCCAACTAAAGTAGTAAAGGACAACTTCATTTCGGCAAGGGCTATCAAAATGCCGACATAACAAGGTAAACGAGTGCCTCCGCCAGAAAAAATCGGCACTATTTCAACATTGTCTGAGCCAATAGCGAGATTCATAGTAACGTCGAAATTCCTGTGTCGGCAGTGATCAGAGTATGGCCGAAATAACCCAAGTTGCGAATTCAATTTCACCAAATTCAATAACTAGTTTAAACTGAAAACTCATCGAAAATATTTTTCACTGAAGGAAAAATCGTGAAAAAAATCATGTTGTTACTGTTGTGTTGCTTTTCTTTAAACACAAGTTGCCATGAACTCGTAAAACGGATCTCAACGGTTAAACCTTCGGTGGTAGCCATCGCAATTTTTAATCCAACTGCTTCGCCTCGACTTGCATTAATAGGCACTGGTTTTGCTGTTGGTGACGGGCATCAGATTGCGACCAATGCCCATGTGGTGGCAAAATTGCTCGATGAAAGTAAAAAGGAACAATATGTGGTGTTGTCTGGCCATGGGTCTACTCCCAAAGTGCATTTTATACAACAGCAAAAAATCGACCAACAGCATGATCTTGCCGTGTTACAAATCAACGAATATCTGCAACCGCTGGTCTTAGCTGGTGATGAGTACCAGCCCGAAGGAACTGAATTTCTGTTTACTGGTTATCCGATCACTGATGTACTAGGTCTCTACCCTGCTAGCAACCGAGCCATGTTAAGCGCGGTGACTCCAGTAGTAATTCCGGCCAATCACGCCGCAGATTTAAGTCCAAAAGCGCTGAAACAACTCAGCCAGCCATTTATGGTTTATCAACTTGATGGCACTGCCTACCCTGGTAATAGCGGTAGTCCGGTTTATTTAGCCGCTGATGGCACTGTCGCAGCTATCATCAACATGGTTTATGTCAAACAGACCAAAGAATCGGTGTTAAGTGCTCCTAGCGGGATCAGTTATGCTATCCCATCTCGTCATCTACGCGCCTTATTAGCGCGTCCACAGTAAGGCACTCACGCGGATGTCAGACATTGATTTTGGCACTATTGGTTTTTATTTATCGGCCTTCGGTTATTTGTGCTTTTGGGGTTTGTTACTCACTGTGCGCACCCAAAGCGTACAAAAGCATCTGCTCAGTATACTCATCATCTTTAATGTGTTGTGGTCGTTAATTAACGCAGATCCCAGCAATATTCCAATGATTGGCATCAATTCATTCGCCGTTGAAACCATACAAAAGATTATCATGCTGATGTTTTTATTGGCCGCCTACGGCGACAGCTCTATGACGGTCCGACAGTTTTGCACAAATCCTAAAGTCGGTATTACTTTCGCTGCGGTGCTTGCTTGGTTGCTCATTACCTTGGTTTCTGCAGTAAACGTGCAAATCCGCGTCATTGGCACTTTATTGCTGGTGATTGTGTTATTAGCCATGATTGAAGGAATTTATCGCAAATCAGCACAACAACGCTGGGCTTTTAAACCACTGATTATTGCTTTTGGCGTATGTTTATTAATTGATTTCTATCTATTGGCTGAGGCTGCGTTATTAGGTTCAATTCACCATTTAACTTGGCAAACTCGGGGTTATGTCCATCTCGCACTATTGCCGTTTTTAGTCATTGCGACCAAGCGTATTAAGTCTTGGAGTATCAATGTTTTTGTCTCACGTGACATTGTATTGCAAAGTTCATTAGTGATGGCCGCAGGCTTTTATCTCTGTATCTTATCGCTTGCTGGCTATTATGTTTCCTATATTGGTGGCAGTTGGACCTCGCTGATGCAGGTAATGCTCGTTACACTTGGCATCAGTATCTTTAGTGTATTTTTCTTCTCCGAGGCCATCCGCCGGAAAAGCCGCGTTTTTATTGAAAAACACTTTTTTGCCAATACCTTTGATTATCGCAAGAAATGGATTGAACTCACGGCTGAACTTAAAACCATTGAAATAGCGGATCAAAATGCGCCAGAGGTTTGCTTACGGGCCTGGTGTAAAGCCATCGGCTATCAAGATGGTGCTCTTATTAAAACCCAAGGTGAGTTTTTTAAACTTTTAGCAACGACTGACAAATTTGTCTTTGAACAACCCACAATTGATTTGCTGAAAACCTATCAGATTTATTTCGCTGATAAATCTTGGCTCATCGATTTTGCTAATAAAAAAGATGACGACACTAATCTGTTGCTGAAGGACAATCCTCAGCAGAAGTTAGCATTTCAATTATTAATCCCTATTTTGAGTAAGGGAAAACACTGGGGTTTTTGCTTACTCAATCCAAAACAAAATGAACAACTTACGCTTAATTGGGAGCTCAGAGATTATTTAATTGCGGTAACTGAACAAATCTCTAGTTACCTCTTCATGAGCGAAGCAAGTAAAACATTGTCGGAAAATGCCCAATTTATGGCATTTAGTCGGATGTCAGCTTTTGTCGTCCACGATCTGAAAAATGTAAAAGCGCAAATTGATATGCTGCTAAAAAACGCACAAAAACATCGACATAATCCAGAATTCATTGACGATGCGTTTGCCACTATTGAAGCAATGCAAACGCGACTTGGCAATATGCTCGGGCAATTGACCAATAAACAAACTAGTAATGAGCAAAGCAAACGCATCATGGTGGGTGAACTGATAGCACATATCATCAAAGAACGTTGTCAAACGAACTTGCCTGCACCAGAGTTGATTGTACGAGATGATGGTCTGCTACAAGTAGACGTGGAGCGTTTTGGCAATGTGTTATACCACTTGATTGACAATGCGCAACAGGCAACGGCTGATGATGGTTCAGTGTGTATTACCGTCGAACAACGGCATCAGCAACTCCAGATCCATATTGCTGATACTGGCTGTGGTATGACGGCAGATTTTATTCGAGAACGATTATTCAAACCCTTTGATACCACCAAGGGGAATGCTGGTATGGGGATAGGTGCTTTTGATGCGCAAACCTTTGTACAATCAATGCTTGGTCAACTGAGTGTGCAAAGTGCTGTTGGCGTCGGGACTACCTTTACAATCCAGCTTCCGATACACTGTATCCAGACAAATACACGGACTGTAGTATGAAAACTTTATTAGCAATAGATGACGATGTTGGGATCCTTAAACAGCTCAAATGGAGTTTGACTGATTACGAATTAGTGGTTGCTGATGACCGTCATAGCGCAATGCAACAAATGCGACGTTATGAACCTTTAGTCGTTACCTTAGACCTAGGCTTACCGCCAGATCCTACCAATGCCTCAGAAGGCCTAGCCTGCTTAGCGGAAATTTTACAGCACAAACCCGATTGTAAGGTTATTGTCATCACTGGCAACACCGACACAGAGCATGCGTTAAAAGCTGTTGGCTTAGGTGCTTATGATTATTACCAAAAGCCTATTGATGTTGACGTCCTCAATATCATTGTCGCAAGAGCCTTTAAACTTGCTGAGCTAGAGGCTGAAAATCGTGTACTGAAGCAAGCGAATGTCAAACAACAAGACATTATCGGCAATAGCGATGCAATTCTTAAAGCCTGTCGCATGGTCGAGAAAATTGCACCGACTGAAATCACCACGCTGTTACTTGGCGAAAGTGGTACCGGTAAAGAAGTGTTTGCTCGGGCCATTCATAAACAAAGTCCGAGGGCAACTAAAGCCTTTGTCGCCATTAACTGCGCATCAATCCCAGACAATTTACTTGAAAGCGAATTGTTTGGTTATGAAAAAGGTGCCTTTACTGGCGCAAACAAAACTACCTTAGGCAAAGTCGAAACCGCCAATGGTGGCACGCTGATGCTTGACGAGATTGGTGATATGCCGCTCGCGTTGCAAGCTAAAATGCTGCGTTTTTTACAAGAACGAGTCATCGAACGGATCGGTGGTCGCAGTGAGATTGAAGTTGATGTTCGAGTCATTTGTGCGACCCATCGCAATTTAGCTGAAATGGTTGCCGATGGTAGCTTCCGTGAAGATTTGTTTTATCGGGTTAGTGAAATCACCCTCAACATTCCGCCACTACGCAATCGCGGCCAGGACATTATTTTACTTGCCAAAGCGTTACTGCATAAATTCAACGGTGAGTTTAATACCAATATTCAAGGCTTTACTGAGGATGCAATTGCAGCAATGCTCGGCCATCGCTGGCCTGGTAATATTCGTGAAATGCAAAACAAGCTTAAATCAGCTGTCATTATGGCTGATAACAAGTTCATTACTGCCGAAGATTTAAGCTTGTCTACCAGTAACAGTCCATTGGCTGTTGCCACCTTACGAAAAGTAAGGGAACAAGCTGAAACCCAAGCGATTCGCCAAGCCTATAACTTATCCAGCGGCAATTTATCAAAAACTGCCGATCTGTTAGGTGTGACGAGACCGACACTCTACTCGCTCATTGATAAATACAAAATGGTGGATTTAAGACCCGCAGATGCAGAAGTTTTGTCAGTGACGCAAAGTGCCTCTGCTGACGAATAACTAGCTATCCGAACTGATTAAGGCCGCAATTCGTTGCGGTTTTTTTCTATCTTTACAACATGAATACTGTTTATAGCCAAACAACTTGAAGATGCTTTTTATTGCGGGAGATAAAAGTACTTGAGGCAAGGCAGCGTTTGGGAGCGTTGGTTGTTCCAAAGTGACAAGCACTAACGCGGCATCAAGGGCTTTTTGCCCCGTTGCTGCACGTGGCTGAAATGGCTTTTCCACAAAAGCTCAAAACGAGTATCATCTTGTTGATTGGGTATAGAACCAAATCCTTGAAAATTCGAGTGGGCGGCGATTGACGGAGACCGCAGGAATATAGTTTCTTACGTGACTGTGGCAAAATAGCGAAGGCAACAAACCACAATTTTCAAGGACATAATACAAGCTATCACAGGCAACCTAGCAGTGCTTAAGCGCGACATGCCATTCTTTCTAGCCCATAAAAAAACCCGCCGAAGCGGGTTTTTATGGGAATATCTAAATTAAAGTGCAATGCCTTTTTTCGCAGCACGCTCTTTAACATAAGGACCCCAGTTAGCCGCCATTTTTTCTTGACCGTTTTGACGGGCCAATTCAACATGACGGTAAGCTTCTTTCATTTTGCCCTGGAAAAAATAAGCGCCGATTAAGTCAATATGGACTTTGCCCTTATCTTTTACACCCAGTTCTAATGCTTTTTGCAACGCTGCTACTGCTTCAGCATTTTTGTTAGCCATCAGGTACGCATTACCTTGACGACGATAAATATCGCCTTCGTTGGTTAATTGTCCCGCTTGGCCAAAAAATGCGGCTGCTTTATCAAAATCACGAGCTGAGTTGTAAGAACTAGCGATGCTCATCAGAACTGAGCGATCTTTCTTAACCAAACCAGACTTCATGTGTTTTTCTAAAGTGGCAGCTGCTTTGTAAGGTACGTTATTGTTGTTATATAGATTAGCCAACAATTTGATTTCGTTTTCTGTAGTTAAATAGCCTTGTTTATAAGCCATATCAACCACAGCTAACGCTTTAGCAAATTGCTCGTCTGCACTATAGAAGTTACCAAGTTGTACCCAAAAGGTTTTCTCTTTCGGGAAAATAACTACAGCGTCTTCTAATACTTCAATAACTTTCTTAGTCTGCTTCAGCTCATAGTACGATGCATACTTCATGATATAAGGTTCCTTTTTAGGTTCCTTGAAGCTTGCAATCGCACGGTCAGCAGGTGCAATAACTTTATTGAACTGTTTCATTTCATAGAAACAGTTGGCAATCCGCATTTCGACGTTTGGATCTAGCTCACCAGTGAAATCTAACCACTTGTTATAGTAGCCAATAGCGTCTTGGTATTTCTTAGCCATGATGCTGAGGTCAGCTAAGTTGCGCAATGCAGCAGCTTGGTCAGTAAAACTCAAAATGTCTGGTTTAATCGCATCTTTCAGATACTTGATCGCTTTTTCTGGGTTTTTCTCAACATACAGAGACCCTAAAAAACGTGCCAAGTAAGCTTTATCAAACTCACTAGAAGGTTCTAATGGTTCGAGTAATGCAATTGCTTCAGCAATTTGGTTTTTACCGTATAAGTCATAGGCTTTACCGATGGCTTTACCAACTTTTTCGCCTACAGCTTGCGATTTACGGGCTTTACGCTCGGCAATCTTAGCTGCGTCTGGCGCTGCAAATGCAGTACTCACTGGTAAAGAAACCACACCGATTGCGGCACAAATCATCAATGCAGATGTAAGTTTGTTAAATTTCATCCTTAACCTCCGCTCTGATCTAAGTTGAAGTCAAGCTGCACCATAATGCCAGTTTGTTTCAACGCTTTGCCGTTTTCAATTTTTGGTGAGTATTTCCAGCGTTTTAACGCACGGATAGCTTCTTTATCAAATACACGTTTTGGTAATGCATCAACGACTTCGACTTCGTCAACACTACCATCAGGCATAATGGAAAAGCGCATTTTAACCCAACCATTGATGCCATCACGTGCAGCTTGAACCGGATATTTTGGTTCAATACGAACTATAGGAGTAGCATCACCGTCACGCATCATTGCGCCTGACGGATCACCTAAACCAGCACTCGCACCACCAACATCAACTGTTGGTGCTTGGAAGCCAATTGCACCAGCATCACTAGATGAAGACTCAGTGATCATCTGCTGCTTTGGCGGCTCTGGTGGCGGCGGTGGCGGCGGTGGCGGTACCCGAACACGCGTCTGA
>Ga0187844_10002720_pt1 | contig 12302 bp, 16 predicted proteins | sample SpaLakP09_SKY_50_FD_134517 | JGI IMG/M metagenome (GOLD analysis project Ga0187844, IMG submission 134517) | Oligotrophic lake water microbial communities from Sparkling Lake, Wisconsin, USA - SP09_SKY_50 | ecosystem: Environmental > Aquatic > Freshwater > Lake | place: USA: Sparkling Lake...
GTACCGGCACCACCCCAACCAGCAACCTGCATCTGGGCGATCTTCTGTAATTCAGGTAGTCCGTCAGCCTTCTCCTTTTCTGCGCGAATGTGGATTAGGAGGCAATTGGTATCTTCAGTTACTAGTTGATACTGAAGGGCAAGGGCAATTTTGTCACCTTTAGGGAGTGATTTAAGGCGTAGTGCAGCCCCTAAACGGGATAAAGACTGATTGGTTATATCGTCTGTGAGTTTTTCGGCAATCACCTGAATGCGCTGCGGTGATTTGCCTAATTGATACGATAAGACAGGTGGCTGTTTGGGAGCAGTCATAAAGCCGGCTAACACATGCACTGTATTACCAAAGAATACTGCACGATTGTTGCCGTCAATCCAGGTTGGTTTTTCAGCTTGACCCCATTCCAATTTAATTTCTGTGGAGCGAGCTTGCCTAATCCGGTTGAACATCCGCATAATAGCCGCAGCAATATTTTCCTTAGGGGAGATTAGTTCACAAGCGCCACCTGTTTTTTCAGCAAGTTCTTGTAATAAGGTGTCGGCTGGTGCAGTGCCAACACCAATGGCGAAAATTCGATGCCCAGACATCTGGGCAATTTTGACAATATTGCCGGTATCCCAAACCTCTCCATCGGTAATGAGTAAAACATCAGCCTTTTCTTTTTCAGATTTAATATCAAATGTCGAGACTAGCGCTTTGGCTGTTTCGGTTCCACCCATATCAGCTTTCGTGTTGCTAATTAAGACACTGGAAGCAGAGATGTTGAACTGATTTGCAGGCTTTAAGCTTGAATGATGATGCTGAACCTCGCTACCAAAGCAAGAATAACTAAAGTGATCATGGGGATCCAATTTACTGAGGACCTGATGCAAGGCGCGTTTTGCTGACGAAATACTATCGCCTTCCATTGAGCCAGAGCAGTCAACTAAGATCTTTAGTTCAACTGGATTTTTTTCAGACACCTCAGGCATTGGAGGGCAAAAGCTCGCTAGTACAGTACAGCCCTCAGGACCTAACTGTGGATCTGGTGTAACAATGCAAAACGATTGGTTTTTGAGTTCTGTGAGATTGAGGATAAAGTCACGATCTAAAAATGCGCCACGTACTAACTCCACTTGCGTGCCTTCAGCCACTTGCGTAACTTGTATTTGGTGTGATGGACACTCAACCGTCGCCTTTTCCATACCACCACTTAGTAGGACTGATAGGGTGAATGGGTATTCAACCAAAAAATTCGATTCAGTGGTTTGATGTTCTTGAATACCACCTAACTGGCTATCACCATAGCGGGGAGCAATAGCAGTGGGCAAGGTGAGGCGAACTAAATCCTCTTCAAAACGGAGTAATTGACTATAGCGGTACTCGATGACAGCCTCTTCGCCTGCTTTTAGATTGCCAAGGTTTACGGTGTACAAACCATCAGAGTTCTTTTCAAGCATGATCGGAGCATCACCTTCAGCAATGGCCTTTTCATAACGTTGGCTGGCTTTTTGTTTTTCTGTTACTACTCCAGTTAAGCGCTTGCCAGCGATTTCCACATGCAAATCCATAAACGTAGCGCCCCAGCCCATTGGAAAGGTGTACACCGTTTCAATGTTTTTATTGGAATTATTTTTATAGTGCTGGCGGACTGTCATATCCAGCAGCAGTCCCGCCAACGTGCCAGTTGCACGTACTGATTGCAATGCCATTCCTGAGTTTTGATTTACCTGAATCTCATTCTGATCGATCACCATCATTGTTTGTCCTTTTTAATTTGTTGATACACCGACAACACCCCTTTGAGAAAATGACGTAATTCCTCAGGGCTTAGTCCCGCTGTTTCTGCTGATACTTGCAATTCAATGCCATCCGTAACCCAGAGGTGAGTACGCACCTCAATATGCCCAGCCTGTTTTTGCTGCTGCGGTAACTGCAGGGAATCGCCTGTCAATAAGTCTCGTATCCGCTCTAACGAAATTCCAGACTCGCTCAATTGCTTAATTCTCATTAGCTTCTCAAGATGAAGGCTCGTATAGTGAGCTCCTCGGGTTTGTCCTATGGGCTTATCAAGTAAGCCGATCTGGATGTAATAACGTACCGTACGGGTGTTGACTTCCGATAAGGCGCACAGCTCTTCAAATGAGTAGGTTTTTTCTGACATGGGATTATATTAACACTATTACTGTTAATATTAGTGTCATAATATGAAAAAGATAGAAATACAGTTGAGGCTCAACCTATGAGCTAAGGATTTCATATGCTACCTGCCCCTAATTAAAGGGGTCTTAATTAGGAGGCTTATGACAATTTCAATAACAGTTTTGCGAGAGGAGTGGTTGATGCGTGCTGTAGTTCATTTAGAGCCGATCTTTCAAAAAGGCGGCTATCAAATTCCTCAAGTCAAGGTGTCAATTGGCTTTCCTAGTACTGGAGCAAAAGGGAGGCATTTAGGGCAGTGCTGGGGTAGCAAGGCTTCTGAGGATGGAATAAATCAGATCTTTATTGCGCCCAATCAAGCCGACCCCGTAGAAGTACTAGATACATTAACCCACGAACTAGTTCATGCTGTAGATGATTGCAAAAGTGGTCACGGGGAGGGCTTTAAGAAGATTGCTACTGATGTTGGACTAGTGGGGCCTATGAGAAGTGCAGGAGCTGGCGAGCATCTTAAGCAAGACCTCATAAGAATAGCCACGGTGCTAGGCCGCTTTCCACATGCCAGACTCTTAATAGCGAGAGGAGCATCAAGGACCGGAATTAAGAGACCCGGAGCCAAGTGTGCAAAGTGCGGTTATGAAATAGTCATGATGAAGCGGTATCTTCAATATGGCCCACCGATTTGTCCTAAGGATCAGGAGGGGATGGAAGAGACGGGGGAGTGGTAATGGTTTTTGTTAAGTTAAGGCTTAAAACAAACTTACTAACTAGCTGAAGAATACTTTTTTGTACGTGCTATTTGAATATTATTGACGCAATAAATGCACTTCAAAGTAACGCCAGATTTGCCTGAAGTTCTAAAGGCAATACGTATAAATTTATCTTTTGAAAATAATTTTTGGCAGCTAAGACATTTAAATTGTAAGACCATAATTAGTAATTACTTTTAAAAATTCACTGTTATTTTTTTAAATATTTCATGCCACTTCGAACGGCCGACTTTGGTACTTCCAATTTCCCTTCTTTTCTAAGACGGTAAAGATAATGAGCCCTTACGGTATTTTTATTCATATTTAAATGAACTGCAATTTCTGAAAGTGACTTGAAATCATTTTTACAGAAAGACAAAATTTTAGAATCAATTGATTGTTTAGAAGTTTTTTCTGACATATGATGAAATCTCCAAATAGCGTAGAAGTAGATAGTTAGGATAAGATATTTTGTGCAAACAATCAATAAAGGAAAAATTAAATGATAGAGGGTGGAGTCGGTGGAGCAAATACGCTAACAGGGTTAAAATTTGAAAAAGATACAGACCTAAGAGAGGCCTTAAAGTCAAGAAAAGGTATAGTTATTAATGGAATCAGTGTCTTATATGCATCTCGAGAAATTGGATATGTTCTACAAAAACACGATTTGTATAAATATTTCCTTGAGGTAAAAAAGGTTGACTGGACAAATATTCTTTCTAAAAAGTTATTGCCTGATGAGGCTTACTATTCTATAAAAACAAAAAAATTAGTAATTATTGAAAAAAAATTTCAACAGGTTGCTGGTTCTGTGGATGAAAAGTTACAAACTTGTGGATTTAAAAAAAGACAATATGAAAAACTCTGCGCCCCAATAAATGGAGTAAAGGTAGAATATGTATACATTTTAAATGATTGGTTTAAAAGTAAATCATATAGCGATGTATTGGCTTATATCAATGAGGTAGGGTGTAGATACTATTTCAATCAGCTGCCCCTTGAATTACTTGATCTGGATTAATGCCTTATTTATTCTTTTAATAGCAATTTCCACAAATTTAAAATTTTCTTCAATCCCGATAAACTTTCTATTATTTAAGACAGATGCAACAGCAGTGGTTCCGCTGCCTAGGAACGGATCAAAAACAATATCACCAGGCTTTGACGCTGCAAGAATAATCCTGTTTAAAAGTGCAATTGGTTTTTGCGTTGGATGTTTTCCAAATTCTTTTTCTTCTTTCTTAGGGGGGGTTATTTTCCAAAGGCTGAGCATCTGCTTGCCTGGTGTTGGATCTCCAATTGATTTCATGGCTTGATAGTTAAAGCAATGCTTTGCATTAACACTTTTCTTTGCCCACAGAATTGTTTCTGTACTGTGCGTAAAGAAGCGGCAGCTTAGATTGGGCGGCGGATTCACTTTAAACCAAGCAATGTCATTAATTATTTTGTAATCTAACTCTTGTAAACAAAACCCAATACTATAAATGTTATGCATTGTTCCGCTTATAAAAATAGTTCCATCTTTCGTTAGTTTGCTTTTACATAAACTTAACCATCTCCTATTAAACTCATGTATGTAATTTAATCCTATCGCCTTATCCCAGTCGCCTTTATCAACCAATTCCATCTTTCCACTTTTGCACGTAATTCCACCATTTGATAAAAAGTAAGGTGGGTCTGCAAATATTAGATCTACGCTCTCATTATCTATTTTATTAATGGCATCAAAAAAATCATCGTTATAAATCTTTATGTTTTTTTTGTTGTAAATAGGTTTCATGTGTTATGAATAATGCTGGAATAATGAATTATGGGATATGTATGTGATTTGGCTAATTTATATATTGATATCATATTTAACTTTCAAGAAGATAAAAAGTCAACCTTATAAGTTAATTTGTATCATAAAGATTTAGCTTCGATAAATTCATTTATAGATTTATGAAGATTAGTTAGAAAGCATAGTTTCTTTTCAAAAGAATATTTAGAGCGCTTATATTTTTTCGTGAAGTGTAGCGTATCAAATTAAAAAATAGCTAATAACTCTTTTGCGATACCACGGGTTTCTGCCTTGCTTGAAATGCTTCGTCTAACCTCTAATGTATTAATCGTCGCATTTGCATAAATTTTACGTGTGTACTCCGTATCATGATTTGATATAAGAACTTTATACCCAAGTTTTTTTGCATCATTTGCGCATCTGGCTAAGCTTTCTTGTTGTATGGCGCCAAATTGGCTAATGTGATATGAAGTGAAGCTTGATGTGATAGAAAGTGGTACGTAAGGCGGATCGCAGTAAATAACATCACCTACTTCTAATTTACTAAATGTCTCCTCAAAATTACAGCAAATAAATTCTGCTAGTTTAGACTTTTCTGCAAAGAGTATCATTTCTGCTATAGGCGCTTTTGTGGTTTTATAGCGTCCATACGGTACATTAAATTTACCTTTTGAGTTATATCTACATAATCCATTAAATGCATGTTTATTCAGGTATATAAATAATGATGACTTTCGAATACTTTTTTTATTTAAGTTATTGAATTCATCGCGCAATTCGTAGTATTTTTCTTCTGTGTTATTTATCTGCTCAAATATTGTGATGGTTTCTTTAATCAAGTCTTGACTATAAGTTTTTAGATTATTAAATAAATCTATCAAGTCATTATTAGCATCACAAAGTAAATAGTTGTCAAAGTTGGTACCCATAAAAACGGCTCCACTTCCTACGAAGGGTTCCACCAATCTTTTACTGCTACCTAATTTATCGCTAATTATTGGAACAAGTTTATGTTTACCACCTGCCCATTTAAGAAACGGCTTGCTTTCTATTTTTTTATTCATAACTGATATCAATATTATTAGAATGTCGTGAATCTATTCAATATAGCGCAGTAATTAAAGCAGGCTTTTTAGGGCCAATTATGGCAAGCGATGCAAGTTAAGATTCACGGTTAGTTTTAAAATAATATACCTTTGTTACAAGGCTAACTTGAATACACCACCATCTTAGTGCCATCTTGAATCTGCACTGCAATTGAGCCTTGTTGCTTCTTTCTGAGTACTGCTGCAAGCGCATTATTAAATGAGCCATAGGTTCCAATGCCTATCCAAGCGGAATAGGGATTATTAGATTTATGTAATGCTCTAAAGGTTTTTGACATTGAGTGACTTTCTAGTTGATTTAGAGTGGTTTGAGCAGCCCGTATCTTTTGTCTAGCTCGCTCGGCTTTGACTGCTGCTTGTGCTCGCTTGGCTTGATCTTTAAGGGCTTTGATTCGTGCTTGTGCTGGGGTTAAGGGTTTGGCTGGCGAGGATTTGAATTCATAAAATCGCATACTGATATTTAGCTGCTGGCTTTAAGTTATCAATACTCAGTGGGTAGCATTAAGATCCAGCGTCCACTATCCCAGCAGGCATACAGCGACATGGAATCCAGTGGAAAGGTCGTATAGGCAATTTTCTGAGTGGCTAGTACCTTGCCATTGCCATCATCAAGTACAAGCTCAGCTTTACCGTTATTCACAGCTAACTTGCAACTAACAAATACTTCTGCTTTGGGTAGGCATGCGATATGACTAGCAATCGCATCCATCAGCCAATAGCAGGCTGCCTCTTGCGCCAAAAACTGCGCACCATCGGTTAGAAAGACTTTAGGCCACAGAGGGTAGTAGTACTGTGTTCCATAAAATTGCTCCAAATGATTCAAAAGCTGGGTTTTAGATAGATTCATTTTTGCTATGCCTCACAATCATTTATTTATGAATGCGGTTTGCGCAATGGAATCAGTCAAAACCTTGCTCTTTTGACTCGTTTTCGGGATTTTTAATTCAAAGCGACTACGCAGCTGTAAGCTAGCTGCTTCAATTGCCTCATCAAATGTACCGATCTCAGCTTCACGCTTTAAGAGCTCCAGTACTTCAATGACATTCTCTAAATTAGCAGCTTCTATAGCAGTTTTGCCTTTAGCCAGTTCTAAAACCTTGCTGCCATAAAACACGTTGATGCAGAGTGCTCCTGAGCTGCTGGTAAACCACCAAGGTTTGATGCGTTTGGGCTTTTCGATGCTTTTGATATTGCCTTCTAAATCTTTGATGTTTTTGTAGCGCTTAATCACAAAGTCTTTACCGCTATGTCTAGCTTTTGCTAATTCCAGCTGTTCCCATAACTTGCTAATCAGCTTGTTTCTACGCTGCACGATAGGGGGTTGTTTTTTAGGCCGTTTTGCATCGGTCAATTTAAGGGTGTTTAGGCTATCTACTGTTGCCATCGTGTTCTCCATCAGTTACGTTAAAAATGCCTGGACAACACAACAATATGATCAGAAAACCCCTTTGGACAACCGAAAAAAGGCCGTTTTTGAGCTCTTTTTAAGCCCTAGAACACATATCTACTTTTTTTACGGTTCTTTATGTTCAAGCTAAATAAAACGATAAAAGTAAGGCATAAAGGTTGGCACGCCGAAGGCAATAGTGCTGCGAAATCCGTTCTGATGTGTGACGGTTAGCAATTCAGATCACTTACTATCTGGCCTCATCGCACTACCTAGCTGTAATGGCTAGATGCATTAAACGACGCCCCTGTGTGGCAGTACCGTTTGCGGTGTTGTATCTGTTGGTAGCGTAGCAATACGCGAATGTAGGCATATATCTATATAGGCTGAAAGTGAGTGGGAAACGCCATTGAAATAAACCCACATGCCCCTTGCTGCTACTGATACAGCACAAGGCTCGCAGCGTAAAAGGCTCGCACATAAAAGGTGATCGCAAAACCTACCTTATCTCAAGTAATTGAGTTGTGCGGTATCAGTTAGGAACCCTCAGTAAAAGAACAGTAAAAAGCCATGCCCGTAGCAGGGCATGGCTTATGTTTCCTAGTAAAAGATTTATAAATTCAATTATTCCAATCATGACCATAAAACATCATAAAAAGAAGAAAAATGCGATGAGCGGAAGCGAAGAGCAAGCTAACGCAGTTAGCTTTAAAACATATCAATCAAATAAACTTAATCAGGTTGCTGCTCTAAAAAACCACGCCAGCAATAACTACCCCATGATTTTTCATTTTCTTTGGATTTCTTTTGATCAATACAGTCTTTTAAAAGAACTGTCGAATCAAACCATTTTTTCCCGTTCCAATAAGCATAGCCATCATGTTTTGCGTTTTGGTAATCTCTTTTTGATATTTCGTAAATTCCGATCCTTACTGGATATGTATCTTCTGGAAACCAAATAGTTCGCTCATCGTTTTTAAATAAATTTTGCGTTTGAGGATCACAATCAACCAGAATATTCATTCTGTAGTAGTCAAGGTCTCGTAATTTAATTAGTTCATCAATAAACTCTTTGTCATAAGAAAGCCTGTAACCATTTCCAAAAACACAGGCTACAATTACATTCTGATAGTCCTGTACAAATTGCTCCTTTTGATCATCGTGGATTAGCTCCCAGATCTCATACACACTAGGCAAGTAAGTATCGAGTTCCTCCTCATCATAATCGGCAATATTTGCGTCAAGTGGTAAGTCGTTATTACGTAAAATATACCTGTTAGTAATTTCTGGGTATAGCTTCGACATTAATTCATTAATTGGTTGATCTATTTCAGCGTGGATAAATGCAAATTTTTCTAATTCCCATAAAAGATTACTTAAGTTTTCGTAATTTTTTTTCGGGACTATGACTGTATCTTGGATGTTGTGGCATTTTGATTTTTCCGTTTATTTCATACAAAGATTATGAAACATTACTGCATTAAGGAATATTCTGATTGGGACATGCGATAACAATTTTGACAGAATCTATACCCAGTCATGTGGCAAATCTGCCACGAAATGCCATGAAAATCCATAGTTTTTACACTCAACACAAAATATACATTTGATGTTGAGTGCTTGTAACCATTTGAAAATCAAGCGGATATTTTTCAGTCATTTTCACTTGAAAAACCCATCAATCTGAGTGTATTAATGGCCATTTTCGGTAGGAATATGGCAGTTTTGACTACAAAATATAAGTACATAGATGGCAATACAAGGAGAGACCATGGCACAAGCAAAAACATTAAGCGATACCGAATTACAGCGAGCATTGGATTACACAGCAAGCACCAAAGCAGCAGTGCGTAATCGCGCAATACTGCTTTTAACGCACTGGGCGGGTATGCGTATAGGGGAGGTGGCGAGCGTGCGCTACAGCGACGTTTTAAACGCGGATAAACAGGTTTTAAGTGAGATCCACTTAGCGGCCAATCAGACCAAGGGGTCTAAAAGCAGGGTGGTGCTGTTATCAGAGCGTATGCAGCATGAGCTTGCCATCTATATTGCAGCGCATCCACCAAAAGACATGAATCGACCACTCTTTCCTACCCAAAGGGCACATGGATTTACACCTAATACGCTGACACATGTGATTAACGGCTTATATCGCCAAGCAGGACTGAATGGCGCCACTAGTCATAGTGGTCGTCGTGGCTTTTTGACACGACTCAGTGAGAAGGGGGTATCAGTAAGGGTAATGATGCAGCTAGCAGGCCATAGTCAGATGTCAACTACGCAGCGCTATATTGATACTCGTCCTGATATCTTGCGTAATGCGGTAGAGCTTATCTAGGTTTAAGTGTTTTGTAGTGCACTCTTAAGCGAGTGTAGATATCCTCAAAATCATAATTAGGCAGCTTTACAGGTTTAGAGCTGGGGAAGCTGCCCCGTGCCGCATTCTCAGCCACTTGCTTAGCCTTCTTAAAAGCCCTGCTAGTCAGGATTGCTAAATGTTCTTTGCTATCTGCGTCCTCAAACTTCTTTTTGGACTCTTTCAGATCAAGTGTCTTGGCATGCTTGGCGCTGACTTTAGCCCATAGGCCTATTTTCCAAAGCTGCATATCGGGGTATTGGGCCTTTGCCATGAGAATGCGTAATTGAATAAACAAGGGTTCTGAGCGTAGGCGTTTGGCGGCCAATGCTTTGCTCGCTCTTGCTGATTTAGTGACGAGTGGAACCTTAGCGTTATCTATTAGCTTGGAGATCTGCCTAAGTAGATCAGCTTTGGGCATGCCAAGCGGCAAACCTAATATCAAGGAAGTGGGATTGCCTTCCGATGAACGAATCTTGGTTAGATACTGTTCGTAGGGTTTGTAAAAAAGAGGTTCAAAATCTTCATCCTTATTAATGCGGGTAATTTGTTTGACTAAAGGCTTGCTAAATGGTGTGCCGTAGATATAAATGCCTTGTGCTTGCCACCAATCATCAAATGACTGGGTAGAGATATCTCCAAATTGATCGTAAGTGGCTAGTACTGCTTGAAACCCAGTAATAACGTCCTGCTTATCAATAGCAGATAGCGTTTTACCTTCAACTTCATATAGTTGGGTAATGAGCTTGTTTTGGGTTTTCTTATCTAGCCCTTTAGAGCGAATCTGCCTTGCTAGCTCATAGCTAGGGCTAATCCTTAAGAACTCCACCATCAGCATGACATAACCCTTAATGCCTTTAGTGGACCAATCCTTCATGGTTCGGTCGGGCAGGGCGCTGGTGCTTTTTTGAGCTTTATTCATACAAATATATTAGCACTTAAGAATGAGAATTAATAGGTAATACTAAAAAAGTGCTAATACTAAGAAACTACCTATACAGCAATTTCGCTGTTTTAAACGGGAGTTTCAAATGTCAAAAAGCTATCAATATGTTTCAAAGTGCAGCTGCTGCGAAGATCGTTTTACAAGAGTAAGTGTGCCATTTATGCACGTCGCTCATTGCTCCGCTTTGGGAGAAATCGCGCGTAAAGCAATAGTTCAGCAAGGATGTAAAGGCAGCTTAGCCTTGCAATGCGCTGGTGAAACTATTACTAATTTTTTCTATCAATATGTCGATGCAAATGACATGGCCAAAAGCGACCTTTTGTACGAGTCGCTCTCAGATATAGCGCAAGCCTATTTCAATGATTTATCAGATGAGGGTGTTGATTGGACATATCACCCAATCGAACTTTAAACGCATTTAATTTAAATCCACCACGAAAGTTAAGAGGAAGTCATGAAAATTCAGAAAACTGCATTAATTAGTAATCTTGTATCTAGTAATGATCAGATCAACTATGCGCAAGTTGCCGAGATCTTACAAGATCCCATCTTTAAGCCAAGCCTTCGTAAGCGTATTGATGAGGTACGTGAATACAACGAAGATGCGCAAGAGTTCTTACGTGATGTAGTCGCTGGCGCGCATCGTGCAGCTATTATTTACGGCCCTCCAGGCATGGGAAAGACGCATGCAGTAGTGGAGGCGCTTAAGTCTACTGGTTTGCAGGAGAATAAGGATTATGTTGTAGCGCGCAGTCATGCTACACCGGGCATGCTGTATATACTGCTGCATCTCATGCGCAAGGCAGGTAAGTACGTCATTCTCGATGATTGTGATGGAATTATCGCCAATGAAACTGGCTTAAATCTTTTGAAGGGTGCAACAGATCCAACCTATCGCCAGGTTGGGTGGGCATCTACTCAAGAAATTCGCAATCCACTTACTGGAAAACCGATTCCAAGTCAGTTTGACTTTAATGGTACGGTCATTATTTGTACCAATGTTCGCCTTGCTTCTGGACGCGGCCGTATTGCTAATCATATGGATGCTCTTCGGAGCCGATCAGCACCTTTTTCGCTAGCTCTAGATAGTCGCGAAGATCAGTATGCACAGATCTTTCATATGATTGTTGATAAAGATTACTTGAGTACTGATTCGGATACGTTGTTAACCGATGAGCAAAAGGTAGAACTACTGAAGTTTTTATTAGAAAACCTGGACATACCGCGTCGACTCGATCTTCGCTTGCCTCAGCACATTGCTCGCACCATGAAAGCAAAGCCTAATAATTGGCAGCGTCAAGCTCGTCGATTCTTGGAGGCTGCGTAATGAAAAAATTAATATCACTTGAAGAAATGTTGGCATTAACCCCATACCAATTCTCAAATAAGTTTTTTGTTCGTAAACCTAAAAAATTCACTCCTTACAATAAGGGGTTGAAAATGCCCGATAGCATCCGACAGAAGATTAGTTTGGCGCAAAAGGGGAGAAATCACACTTCTTTTGAGGCTAGAAGTAGGGCCCAAAAAGGTAAGCCTAAAAGTGAGGCACTTCGATTAGCTGTTAGTAAAGCACGTAAAGGCAAGATTGGATTACTTGGAGATAATGGAAGAGCACGTTCTGTGGTTTGTCCAGCAGGGTCATTTTCAACTATTAAGGAAGGTGCAATTGCAATGGGCTGTGATGGCGGCACATTCCGTAGGCGAATAATTGAAGGAATGCCTGGCTACAGCTGGGGGGATGAGTTGGCCCCCAATAAGCCAAAAACCTAAAAATTACGATTAATTTTTAGACTTAAATCAATCACTTATGGGAGGCTCGATTTATGAGCCTCACCATCATTA
>Ga0187844_10002721_pt1 | contig 12299 bp, 10 predicted proteins | sample SpaLakP09_SKY_50_FD_134517 | JGI IMG/M metagenome (GOLD analysis project Ga0187844, IMG submission 134517) | Oligotrophic lake water microbial communities from Sparkling Lake, Wisconsin, USA - SP09_SKY_50 | ecosystem: Environmental > Aquatic > Freshwater > Lake | place: USA: Sparkling Lake...
GAGAAGCCCTGCGTCAAACGGACGCATGCCCCATCAGCATCGCAAGCCCAGGTAGCGGCGGTGTATCAGCTTGGTTTCTGCACCGACACATCATCGAAGAGGTAGCCGATGCCACGCACCGTGCGGATCAGCCGCGGCGCGCGGGCGTCGTCATCGAGCTTGTGGCGCAGGCGCGAGATCAGAAGGTCGATGCTGCGCTCCAGCGTGCCAGCCCCGCCCTCACCGCGCACCAGCGCAATCAGCTCCTGCCGGCACAGCACGCTTTGCGGCCGCTCCAGGAAGGCGCGTAGCACCCGGTACTCGGCCAGCGAGAGCGGCGCACTGAAACCGCCCGGCCCCGAAAGGCGGCGCGGCGAGGCGTCGAGTCGCCAGCGGCCAAACTGCAGCGCCGCGCCGCTGCTGCCGGTGGGCGAGCTGTTGCGGGCCAGCAGGCCCAGCATGCGGGCGCGCAGCTCGCGCAGATCGACCGGCTTGGCGATCACCGCATCGGCGCCCGATTCCAACGCCAGCACGCGATCCAGGACTTCATCGCCCGCCAGCATCACGATGATGGGCAGGCGAGAGAGCTCGCGCAGCCGGCGCAGGCGCTGCCAGCCCTGGCCGGCCGGGCCACCGGGGTCCAGCAAGAGCAGGTCGCTGCGTCCGATCAGGCTCTGCTCGGTAACGGCGGCACTCTGGCCGAAGCTGACTGGGTGGCCCCAGTGGCGAAGGGTCTCGGCCAGACGGCGGCTGCTCAGCGGGTCGGGGTCGATCAGCAGGACATGGGCGCGGCTGGCCTCGGTTTGTGCGGTGTCGAACATCAGCATTCCCGCGGCGAGCGGGTCAAGATCGGAGATGCGAGCAAGCCTAGTGCTGCGGCTGCTTGTGCAAACCCCGATCAAGGCGAAGCTGCGCGGCCTATTTACCGGCGCTTAACAAGCCTGCAACAAAGGGCCTCACGCCGACATGCGTGCAGCACCGCACACCCGGGCTCGCCAGCGCCTGTCGGACCTGGGGTGGGCAGCTATAATGACGGGATTGCTGCGACTACCAGTCTTGTCGCGGCATTACTTTTTTTGAGCTCAAGCACGCTCCAAAACGCAGGCCCGAAGACTGGCGCAGCAACCGCAGCGCGGCCCAGCACACACGCGAGTCGTGCGCATAAAGTAGTCAATGACATTTGAATCCCTGGGCCTCGCAGCGCCGCTGCTGAAGGCCATCGCCGACGCCGGCTACACCACCCCCACCCCCATCCAGCTTCAAGCCATCCCCGCCGTTCTCAAGGGCGGGGACCTGATGGCCGGCGCCCAGACCGGCACCGGCAAGACCGCCGGCTTCACCCTGCCGATGCTGCATCGCCTCAGCGAAGGCGCACCGGTGCTGAACAAGCGCGGCAAGCCCGCCATCCGCGCCCTCGTGCTGACACCGACGCGTGAACTCGCGGCCCAGGTCGAAGAGAGCGTCAAGACCTACAGCAAGTACCTGCCGCTGAAGAGCATGGTCATGTTCGGCGGTGTCGGCATGCAGCCGCAGATCAACCGCCTGCGCGATGGCGTCGACATCCTGGTGGCCACGCCCGGCCGCCTGCTCGACCACGCACAGCAGGGCACGCTGGACCTGAGCCAGGTGCAGATGCTGGTGCTGGACGAAGCCGATCGCATGCTCGACATGGGCTTCGTGCACGACATCAAGAAGGTGCTGGCGATGCTGCCGGCCAAGAAGCAGAGCCTGCTGTTCTCGGCCACCTTCAGCGACGACATCAAGAACTTGGCCGACCGCCTGCTCAACGCCCCGGCGCTGATCGAAGTGGCCCGCCGTAACCAGACCAACGAGTCGATCGCGCAGAAGGTTCACCCCGTCGGCCGCGAGCGCAAGAAGGAACTGCTGGCGCACCTGATCAAGACCGGCAACTGGCAGCAGGTGCTGGTGTTCACGCGCATGAAGCACGGCGCCAACCGCCTGACCGACTACCTGAATGACCAGGGCATCAGCGCCATGGCCATCCACGGCAACAAGAGCCAGGGTGCCCGCACCAAGGCGCTGGCCGAGTTCAAGACCGGCGACCTGACCTGCCTGGTGGCGACCGACATCGCCGCCCGCGGCATCGACATCGACCAGCTCCCCCACGTCGTCAACTTCGAGTTGCCGAACGTGTCAGAAGACTATGTGCACCGCATCGGCCGCACCGGCCGCGCCGGCGCCCTGGGCGAGGCAGTGAGCTTGGTCTGCGTGGACGAGAACGGCTTCCTGAAGGAAATCGAGAAGCTGATCAAGCGCGAGATCCCCAAGGAAATCGTGCCCGGCTTCGCGCCCGACCCGAGCGAGAAGCCCGAGCCCATCGTGCTGGGCCGCATGATCCTGAACGGCAACGGCACCCGCTCCGGCGGTGGTGGCGGCGGCCGTGGCGGCCGTGATTCGCGTGGCGGTGGCGGTGGCGCTGGCGGTGGTGGCCGTCCCGCAGCCCCGCGTGGCGCGCCCGGTGGCCCTGCCCCGCGCGAAGGTTCGCGCAATGCCGCACCGCAGGGCCAGCGCCCCGCGGGTGGCGGTGGTGGTGGACGCCCGTCTGCCGGCGGTCGCCCTGCCAGTGGTGGCGGTGGTGGCGGAGGTGGCCGCGGCCCGCGCCCGCCCTCGCCCAAGCGCTGAGTTTCGGCCGCTACACAGAAGCCCGAGCCTCGCCGCTCGGGCTTTTTTCTTGCTTGTGCCCTAGGATGCCGGGCATGAGTCACATCACGCACACCGTCTGGATTGCCGGGGCTAGCGGCCTGGTTGGCCGGGCCCTGCTGACGCAGTTGCTGCGGCAGCCGCTGGACGTTCACGCCCTGCTGCGCCGCACCGTGGCCGACCTGCCCGCAAGCCCTCGACTGCATGTGCACTTGCAGGCCGACTTCGCCCGCCTCGACACCAGCGCCCTGCCCGCGCCACAGGCCGTCTATATCGCGCTCGGCACAACCATCAGCCAGGCCGGTTCGCAAGCAGCTTTCCGCGCCGTGGATTTCGACGCGGTACTGGCCGTGGCCCGCGCGGCACGAGCGGCAGGAGCAAGCCGCTGCGCCGTGGTGTCGGCGCTGGGGGCCGATGCCCACGCCAAGGTCTTCTACAACCGCGTCAAGGGTGAGATGGAGGACGCGCTGGCGGCGCTGGGCTTCGAGCGCCTGGTGATCGCCCGGCCCTCGCTGCTGCTGGGTGAACGCGCGGCGCTGGGCCAGCCGCGGCGGGCTGGCGAGGTCTGGGCTGAGCGCCTCAGCCGCCCGCTGCTGCCGCTGATCCCCATGCGCTGGCGGCCAATACCGGCCGAAGGGGTGGCTCGGGCGCTGGCAATTGCGCTGGCGCAAGCGGGCCCGGCCCTGACGGTGCTGGAATCCGGGCATCTGCACAGCCTGGGGGCTCCATGAAGCTGACATTCCTCGGCGCGGCCGACTCGGTCACCGGCTCGCGACATCTGCTCGACCTGGACGGGCAGCGCCTGCTGCTGGATTGCGGCATGTTCCAGGGCTACAAGGCCTTGCGCGAGCGCAACTGGGCCGGCCTGGGCGTGGCTCCAGCCAGCATCGATGCGGTGCTGCTCTCGCATGCCCATCTGGACCACAGCGGCTACATCCCGGCCCTGCGCCGCCAGGGATTCCAGGGTCAGGTCTTTTGCAGCCCGGCCACGCGCGACCTGTGCGAGGTGCTGCTGCTGGACAGCGCAAAGCTGCAGGAGGAAGACGCGCGCCGCGCCAACCGCCACGGAACCTCCAGGCACGAGACTGCCCTACCCCTTTACACGGTGGCCGATACCAGGAAGGCACTGGCCCATTTCGTCGGCCTGCCGCGCGATGGCCGGCTGCGCCTGGGCGGCGCCGACATCCGCTTCACCCCGGTCGGCCACCTGCTGGGCGCTTGCGCGATCAGCGTCATGGCAGCGGGCCGAACCCTGGTCTTCTCCGGCGACCTGGGCCGCAGCAATGACCTGCTGATGCCGCCGCCGCAGCGGGTCGAGCAGGCCGATGTGCTGCTGATCGAATCGACCTACGGCAACCGCCTGCACCCGCCGGAAGACGTGCAGGCGCGGCTGGCACAGGTGCTGCGCACGACCTTCAAGCGCGGCGGCAGCGTCCTGCTGCCAAGCTTTGCCGTCGGACGCGCGCAGGCCCTGCTGCTGGTGCTGCAGCGCCTGCGCGAGGCAGGCGAGCTGGCGCTGGACGTGCCCATCTACCTTGACAGCCCGATGGCAGTGCAGGCGACCGAGTTGACGATCAGGCACAAGAAGCTGCTGCGCATCGGTGCCTCCGACGCCGCCGGCCTGTGCGACGGGGTGCGCTTCATTACCAAGCCGGCCGAATCGCTGAAGCTGGCGGCACAGCTGGCCTCTCCGCGCGGACAGCACGCCATCGTCATCTCGGCCAGCGGCATGGCCACCGGCGGCCGGGTGCTGAACTATCTGGAGACGCTGGCGCCGCAAGCCCGCCACCACATCGTTTTCCCCGGTTTCCAGGTCGGTGGCAGCCGCGGCGCAAAGATGGTCCAGGGCGAGCGCGAGATCAAGTTGCACGGCCACTACCTGCCGGTCAACGCCGAGGTCAGCCATCTGGAGGGCTTCTCCGGCCATGCCGACGCCGATGGCCTGATGGCCTGGCTGCGCGGCTTCAAGTCGGCCCCGTCGCAGGTCTTCGTGGTGCACGGCGAGCCCCCCGCTAGCGACGCGCTGCGCACCCGCATCCAGGACGAGTTGGGCTGGCAGGTGCGCGTGCCCCAGCACGGGGAGACGGTCACGCTGTGAACTTGTCCGCGCTGCGGCCGCTGTGCAAGGGCATCCTGCTGCTGGCGTGTCTTGCCGCCCTGATCCCGCTATTGCCGGCGCAGCCGCTGCCGGCCCTGGCGGGGTTGCGACCGGCCGCGCTGCTGGGCTTTCTGTGCCTGCTGCTGGGGCTCCAGATACTCGGTCACCTGGCCGTCAGCCTGGTCGGGCCGCGCCGGGGGCTGCTACTGGCAGGTGCCTTGGGCGGCCTGGTGTCCAGTACCGCCACCGTGCTGGCCCTGGCCGCGCGAGCACGCCTGCAGCCCCCGCTGAGCCGGGCTTGCGCGGCCGGTGCCCTGCTGTCCTGCGCCAGCACCTGGTTGCAGGCGCTGGTGATGCTGCTGGCGCTGGCCCCGCAAGCCGCGTTGCTGTGGCTGCCGGTGGCCCTCACCGGCGCCGGCATCGCGCTGGTGGCCGGCCTTTGGCTGGCCCGTAGCGCTCCTCGGCAAGGGCTGGACACGCCCGCCAGCAGTCCGCTGCAACTGCGCAAGACCCTCCTCCTGGCGCTGCTACTGACGGGCGTCAGCCTCGGCGTCGGGTGGGGCCAGCGGCACTTTGGCAATGCCGGGGTCTACCTCGGCGTGGCGCTGGCGGGCCTGGCCGATGCCCATGCCCCGCTGGCCCCTCTGGCGGCGCTGGTGGAGGCGGATCAGCTGAGCCTGCCGCAGATGCTGGCCTGCATGCTGCTGGCCATCGCCAGCAGCAGCCTGACCCGAGGCCTGGGCGCCTGGGCCGCCGGCGGTGCGGCGTTTGCGCGCCCGCTTGCAGCCATGCTGGCGCTGTCGCTGCTGGCCGCCGCGGCCGTGCTCTGGGGGATACTCGCCGCCCTCAGATGAAGTCCGAACCCCTCGTCCCCGCCCACATCGACTTCAGCGACGCCGCCGCACCCGGCGCGCCCGCCTTCAACGATGTTTATCACAGCCGTGCCGGCGCGCTGGCCCAGGCCCGCCATGTGTTCCTGGGCGGCAACCAGCTGCCGCAGCGCTGGGCTGGCCGGGCGCGCTTCGTCATCCTGGAAACCGGCTTCGGCCTGGGCAACAACTTCCTCGCCACCTGGAACGCCTGGCGGCAGGACCCGGCGCGCTGCGAGCGCCTGGTCTTCGTCAGCATCGAGAAGCACCCGCTGCTGCGCGCCGATCTGCAGCGCGCGCATGCCGACTCGGCACTGCACGAACTGGCCGCGCAACTGGTCGATGCCTGGCCGCCACTGACGCCGGGCCTGCATGCCTTGAGCTTCGAGGACGGACGGGTGCAACTGCTGCTGGCCCTGGGCGATGTGCACCGCTGGACGCGCGAACTGGTGGCCGACGAGGTCGATGCTTTCTACCTTGACGGCTTCAACCCGGCAAGCAACCCGGCGATGTGGGACAGCCATGTGCTGAAGGCTCTGGCACGGCGCGCCGCAGCCGGGGCCACCGCCGCCAGCTGGAGCGTGGCACCCCTGGTGCGCGAAGGCCTGGCGGCCGCGGGCTTCGACGTCAAACGCGAACGCGGCTTTGCCAATAAAGGCGGCATGGCCGTGGCCCGCCACCATCCACAGCACCGGCACCAGCGCCCGGCCGGCCGCGAGCCGCTGGCGCCAGTTGCAAAGCAGGCTCTGATCCTGGGGGCAGGCCTTGCCGGCGCCGCATGCGCCTGGGCACTGGCGCAGCAGGGCATCCAGTGCACGGTGCTCGATGCCCGGTCCGGCCCGGCCCAGGCGGCTTCAGGCAACCCGGCCGGCCTGTTCCACGGCACCCTGAATCCGGACGACGGCCTGCATGCCCGATTCAACCGTGCGGCCGCGCTGGCGACCGAACGCGCACTGCGCAGCCTGCCTGCCCTGCCCTGGCTGCAGCAGGGCCTGCTGCGCCTGGAATCGGCCCGCGAGCTGCCGCAGATGCAAGCGCTGCTGGCTCGCCTGGCCCTGCCGGCGGACTATGTCCAGGCGCTTTCGGCAGAAGCGGCCGGCGCCGCCAGTGGCTTGTCTTTGCAGCAGCCGGCCTGGTTCTACCCAGGCGGCGGCGCCTTGCCGCCGGCGGCGCTGGTGGCGGCGCTCCTCCAGGCGGCAAGTGCCAAGCAGCGCTTCGGCTGCCGGGTCGCCAGCCTGCGCCGCGAAGCCGATCAATGGCAGGCGCTGGACGATGCCGGTGTGGCGCTGGCTGAGGCGCCGCTGATCATCCTGGCCGGTGGCCATGAAGGTCAACGCCTGTTGCAAGACCTGGCCCCAGATCTGCCACAAGGACTGCCCCTGCTCAGGCAACGCGGCCAGCTCAGCCATTTGTCAGCCACCGCCGGGCCTCGCCTGCCGGTGGCCGGCCTGGGCTATGCGGTGGCCGATCGTGCCGGGGGCCTGTGGGTGGGCGCGACCAGCGACGACGAGGACATGGAACCGCAACTGCGCGCCTGCGATCAGCAAAAGAACCTCGAACAGTGGGCACGCCTGTCCGGCACGGCCATGCAGGAGCATCCGCTGGCCGGCCGCGTCGGCTGGCGGCTGGCCACCCCCGACCGCCTGCCGCTGGTCGGCGGCCTGCCTCTGCCAGGGTATGAAGGACGCACAGACCAGCCCCGATTGATCCCGCGCCTGCCGGGCCTGGCCGTCTGCACGGCCTTCGGCTCCCGCGGCATCACCTGGGCGGTCCTGTGCGGCCAGGTGCTGGCGGCACAGGTCACCGGTGCGCCCAGCCCGCTGGAGGCCGGCCTGCTCGACGCGATCGACCCGGCCCGCTTCGCCGTGCGGGCTCGGCGAATCAGTACTCAAGTCCGGTGACTCGGTGCCGATAGAACACGAAATGCCTGCCGCAGCGCGGCGGCTTTCATTGTGTGTGCGTCATTCATCAAAGGACTGCCATGTCAGCCAAACTGTTCCAGGGCCGTTCGATCGGCCAGCGCCTGAGCGCCGTGCTCGGCCTCGTGCTGCTGGTGTCTTTCGCCGGTTCCGGCCTCGGCTACTGGGCCTTGGCCAAAGCAGCCCGCGAGACCACAGATCTGCATCAAAACAGCCTGGACACCGAACGGATCGCCAGCGACTGGTACCGAAACATCAGCGGCGGCGTGTTCCGCACGACGGCCATCGCCGCCAGCGCCGACCCGAGCCTGGCCGAGCTGTTCGCCGCGTCTGCCGCCGAATCAACGCGCAATTCGACCGAGTTGCAGAAGGCACTCGACACGAAGCTGAGCTCACCCAAGGAACGGGAGCTGTTCGACAAGCTGGGTGCCGTGCGCAAGGAATACATCGCCTCACGCGACACCATCACCGCTGCCAAGAAGGCCGGCGACATGGACAAGGCCAAGCAAATCTTCGAGAGCAAGTTCCGGCCCACGTCGGTCACCTACCAGGAGACCATCAAGGCCCTCGTGCAGATGCAGCGCGACGAACTGGACGAGGCCGTGAAACGCATCGAGGATGCCAACAGCGCCGCGCGCCTTGGCTTGCTGGTGTTCTCGCTCAGCGCCCTGGCCCTGGGCGCCGCCCTGCTCGTCTGGCTCACCCGCTCGATCACAGGGCCGCTGCGCGCCGCCGGCGACGTCGCCGATGCGATCGCCAATTTCGACCTGACTCGCCCAATCACCGTGACCACCAGCGACGAGACAGGCCGCCTGATGGCCTCGCTGCAGACCATGCAGTCGGCACTGCTCAAGCTGATCGGCGACGTGCGCAGCTCGACCGACAGCATTGGCACGGCCAGCACCGAGATCGCCCTGGGCAATCACGACCTGTCGGCCCGCACCGAACAGACGGCGGCCAACCTGCAGGAGGCCGCTGCATCGATGATGCAGCTGACCGGCACGGTGCGGCAGACCGCAGACGCCGCCATCACCGCCAACCAGCTGGCCAGCTCGGCGACCGACGTGGCCCAGCGCGGCGGCGCCGTGGTCTCACAGGTGGTGGCGACGATGGAAGACATCAGCGCCAGCTCGCGCCGCATCAGCGACATCATCGGCACCATTGACGGCATCGCCTTTCAGACCAATATCCTGGCGTTGAATGCGGCCGTGGAAGCGGCCCGTGCCGGCGAACAGGGCCGCGGCTTCGCGGTCGTGGCATCCGAGGTGCGGTCCTTGGCCGGTCGTTCGGCCGAGGCGGCCAAAGAGATCAAGACCCTGATCAGCGCCAGCGCGGAGCGGGTCGAATCCGGCACGCGACAGGTGCAGGACGCCGGCAACACCATGACCGAGATCGTAGCCAGCGTGCAGCGGGTCACGGACATCATTGCCGAGATCAGCGCCGCCTCGCGCGAGCAGAGCGACGGCATCGGCCAGATCAATGCCGCGGTGACCCAGCTCGACCAGATGACGCAGCAGAACGCCGCGCTGGTGGAGGAGTCGGCCGCTGCGGCCGAGAGCCTGCGCGATCAGTCGGGCCGGCTGTCGGAGGCGATCTCGGTGTTCCGGCTGAAGGACGGCGCCGTGCCCAGGGGCCCGGCCCCTGCCCACAAACCGCTCAGCAAAAGGGCCGGCAAGCCGGTCAGCAAAGCCCCTACGCCCAGCCCGGCAGCGGCCCGACCGGTAGCGGCCAAGGCTGGGCCTGCTCCGTCACACGCCAGCCCCGCGACGGCACCAGCACGGTCCCCGGCTCCGGCTCTGGCCCCGCGCAGCACCGCAAACGCCGGCGTCAGCGACGAGTGGGAAAGCTTCTGATCCGCAAGATCAGTCGAAGCTGATCGTCTTCACCCCGGCCGCCGTGCCGAGCAGACAGACGCTTGCGCGGTTGCGGGCGAAGATGCCCACCGTCACTACCCCGGGCCACTGGTTGATGTCTGCCTCCAGGGCCTTCGGGTCCGTGATCGCCAAGCCCCGCACGTCGAGGATCTGGCAGCTGTTGTCGGTTATGACGCCGGCGCGCAGGGTCGCCGTGGCGCCCATAGAAGCAAAACGGCGCGCCACCTGCGCGGCCGCCATCGGGATCACCTCGACCGGCAGCGGGAAGCCGCCCAACACATCCACCAGTTTGCTCTCGTCGGCGATGCAGACGAAGGTTTTGGCCAGGTCGGCGACGATCTTCTCGCGCGTCAGCGCCGCCCCGCCGCCCTTGATCATGTGGCCGCCATGGTCGATCTCGTCGGCACCGTCGATGTAGACCGGCAAGCCGTCGACCTCACCCGCCTCCAGCACCCGAATGCCCAGGGTCTTCATCCGTTCGGTGGACCGCACCGAGCTGGAAACGGCGCCTGCGATGCTCATGCCGCTGGCCGCCAGCGCATCGATGAACTTGTCCACCGTCGAGCCGGTACCGACACCGACGATGCTGCCCGGCGTCACGTAGTGCAGGGCGGCCTGGCCAACCAGGGTTTTCAGTTCGTCTTGAGTCATCGCAATGCACCACGGCTGTCGAAAACCCGATTATCTCAAGCCACCTCATGTGGGATAAAAACGCCCGTGGAAACCATAGGGCAACCAGTACGGCAGCCACACGCGCGCCAGCGGGCCGGCGCTGAGGGCCTGGGCGTCGAAGATGCTGGTGAAGCTTTGCTGCCGGCGCGTGTCGTAGCCCATGCCGACCAGCCAGCCCTCGCCTTCCTTGCTGCTGCCCGGCTTGGGCACCAGCACATGCTCCTCGATCACGGTTTCGGGGCCGAAGACGAAGCGCTCGCGGCGGCCGCTCTCGATGTCCAGGCCCATCAGGCCATTGAAGCCCCAGCGCTCGCTCAGGCCCACGGCGGTCGGGTACCAGACCTTGCTGTGACGTTGGGCCACCACGCGGGGGTCGACGACAGGGAACTCCACCGCCTCGTCGCGCGACTGCAGGCTGATGCGGCCACCCTTGTCACCTGCCAGGGCGATGCGCAGGACGCGTGGCGTCGAATGCCGCAGCGGCGGGCGCAGGCCGCGCATCTGCAGCTCCATACCGGCATTGACTTCGGGCAGCGGCGCGGACTGCACATAGTCGAGGTGGATCACGCCGTCGGCGTCCCAGGCATTGCCGAAGTGGAAGACAAAAGCAGCCGGCATCTCCAGCACGCGGCGCTGGCTCAGATCGGCCTTGTCGATCACCAGCACGCGCGTGGGCGCATCGGCCTGCCAGCGCATCGCATCCATCATGCTGCCGCCTGCCTTCAAGGCCGGCATGTCCATCTGCACCGGCGCCAGCAGGAAGACCAGGTAGCGTTGCGAGACGGCGAAGTCATGCACTAAGGCCGAGGCCGGCATGGCGAACACCGCGCTGTTGACCAGGGCGCCGGCCGGCGAGAGCTGGTAGATCACCATGCGGCCGTTGGCCGTGCCGAAGTTCCAGCTCGTGCCATCGGCCTCCTGCTTGGGATGGGCCGAGAAGGGCACGCCGGCCAGCTCGGGCGACCAGGCGCGCGGGCCCATGGTTTCGAGGCTGATAGGGTCGAGCTCATAGGCGCTGCCACCTTCCCACAGCGCATAGAGCCGGCCCGCCTGGCGCAGCACGCTGGTGTTGGCGGCGTTCATGCTGTCGGGGCCATGCACAGGCATGCGCGGCGGGATGGCGGTGCCCATTGCCGGCACCATGAAGCGCCGCTGGCGTGTCTCAGCCTTGAACTTGATGGTCTGCACGAACCTGGCACTGTGGCTGGCGCGGCCATTCTCGAAGCGCCAGGCTTGCACCAGGCCGTCGCCATCGAACCAGTGGCGGTAGCGCTCCTCGCCACGCGCCATCAGGCCCGGGCCGTTGCGGTAGTAGACGCCGTTCAGGGCTGCCGGGATGCGGCCTTCGATACGCAGCGGGCCGGGCTGGGGGTCCTGGCCAGCCAGTCCTGCGAAGGGCCGAAGCTCGGGCGCCGCGCCGGCATCGAAAGCGGCCGGCAGCCCCAGGGCCAGCGCTTCCTGAGCGGCCGTGCCCAGCAGCGTACCCAGGCCAGCACCAAGAAAATCACGTCGCAAAAGCATGATGAGTTCTCCCGGCTCAGTTGAGCTTGATGGTGTGGCGGGCACCTGCGCTCGTGAGCTCGAAGCTGGCCTGATCGAAGCGCGGCGGCCCGAACTGGCCGACGGCGTTGTTGGAGAAGGCGGTCGGCTCCTGGGGGATGCCCATGACATTCATGTCCAGACGGCCATTGCCGTTCAGATCATGGACGACGCTGACGCCGACCAGGCCTTCCGGTACGTCCTTCAGCACCAGGCGCAGCGCCCCGCTCTGCTGGATGGCGGCGTCCTGCCGGGCCACGGCGATGGGCTTGCGCAGCCAGCCCTCGGCGCTGAACACGGCCACCAGCAGCTGGCCGCCGCCATGGCCCAGGCCTTGCACGTCAAGCTCCAGCTCAGCAGCCTGGGCCGACAGAGCGCTCAGGGCCAGGAGGGAAATCAACAGGACTTTTTTCATCGCATCCTCGGAGTTCAGGTTGGGGTGAACGAACTCTAGGGAGCGGCGGCCGGGGCGCCCAGCACCAAGCGACAAGGCGCCGTGGCTGGTCGCGAAACGACCAGGCACGGCGCCAGATGCAGGCAGAAAGAGAAGAAGAAGCGTCAGTCGCGGCCGGTACGGCGCGTACGCACGGCAGCCGCCAGCACACGCAGCAGCGGCTCGGTCTGACTCCAACCCAGGCAGGCGTCGGTGATGGACACGCCGGGCTTCAGGTCGCTCTTGGTCTGGCCC
>Ga0187844_10002728_pt1 | contig 12270 bp, 10 predicted proteins | sample SpaLakP09_SKY_50_FD_134517 | JGI IMG/M metagenome (GOLD analysis project Ga0187844, IMG submission 134517) | Oligotrophic lake water microbial communities from Sparkling Lake, Wisconsin, USA - SP09_SKY_50 | ecosystem: Environmental > Aquatic > Freshwater > Lake | place: USA: Sparkling Lake...
AATTCTTTGAGAATATCAGAAAAATGTCAATCCGGGCATAGTTAAGTTATGGGATTTGCCCATAGCCGTACTGACCGGATTTGTCAGATTTTTGGAGATTTTTATGAGTTCAACAGTTTACGCAAAGGGTTCTGATATTTACGCGGCTTTTGTCCGTGGAGCAGAACAAAAGTACAACCGCAGTACAGATGATTACACGGCCTATGAAACGCATTTGGCCAAGTCTTATGACTACTGGCTCAAATGTGCAGGAAGCCGCGAACAGATGCGTGCAATAAAGCGAAAAACCAAGGGTAGCTGGAGAAATGCATATCTGCCTTTGAACCTAGCACTTAAGCACCATCATATTGCAGGTGAACCTGTCGAGGAACATGCACGTGTCTATTTGGCAAGTGACCCATTTGCAGTGGTTGATATTCCTATGCCTGAATGGAAGAAATTGGAGAAGTCCTGCCCAAAGCAGAAGTAATTAATGGGTTGAAGGGCGGGGCTCCCCCGCCTTTCTTACTTGATGGCATTTATCTGAGCACTTGTTTACTATATGTGTGTTACTTTTTTGAAATCCACTAAAACCAGCTAAATACAACGGAAAACAATGATTATTAGACCCTCTCCATGATTAAGCTCACAGTTGATCCTCAAGTGCTAATTAGTTTGCAGCAGGCATTTCCCACGCCTGTCAATTCAGCTGTTCGAGCACTGAATAAGTATCTAGCTGCCATTGAAGGTCTGATTTTTAATGCCATTCATCGAGGAATTACCCCGGAACAGCGCAAGCTCAAATTATTTGCAATTCCACTGCATGAGTTAGCTAATCGAGGTGGGCGAATAGGGAAAGGCAAGATAAGACTGCATAAGTGGCTTAAGGAAAATAAGTTGGAAATAGTACAAAAAGTTGAGAATGGCGATAAGTTCAGAGGCGAGTATTCTCTGGTAAAACTCAGCAAACTTGCCGCCATAAGTGGGCAGTTGACTGTAAGTGCCAAAAAGATCGATGAGATCAAATCTGACAGAGAATTAGACAGATATTTGACTGGGGAGGCCTTTGATAACTTGGCAGTTTTCAAACACCTTTACCCAGAACTAGATCTAGCGCAGTCAGTGGAAGAGATGCTTGGACAATTCGACATCGCTCCAATAGACATTGAGTCACTGAAAGCTTTCATAGTTTGGCTGTTAGACAGGGCTAATGTTGCTGCTGGCGATAAGCTTGCTCAGTCTTTGATACATGCAAAAACTATTCTGGCAGTGGCTTCAGTCACTGGTGGCATTTATCCTCAGCGTCGCAAGCCAAGTCCCTTCGGCCGCACCTACTATGAGGGGGTGAGCGTTCAAAACGTTCACAAAGAGCTTCGTAGGGCGATGCTTGGGGATTGCTGGGAATACGACATGCGTAGCAGTGTGGTCAGCTGGAAGATGGGCTTTGCCAGGCGTTTGCTAAAGGGCGCTGGTTTGACACCAGACATTCGCCAGCATTTTCCAGCAACATCACTTTATCTAGAAGACAAAGCGGACTTTATGAGTACAGTGAGGTACTTTACCTTTGAAGGTAACGTCAGCCTTACGCCTGAATTTCAATTGGGGCTGATAAAGCAAGCACTAACAGCGATCAGTTTTGGTGCAAAAGTTTTGGCAAAGGGTTGGACAGACAGCACTGGCAATTGGCACAATCCTGCCCTTGTTGAAATTCTTCAGAATAGTCTTGAGAGGTGTAGGTTTCTTTCTGATCCAACAGTTAAAGCCTTTATAGCTGAGCAAAAGGCGTTAGACCATTATCTATACGAGTTGGTAAAGTTAGAAGCTCCGCAACTATTGGATCTTGAAATTCTAAAAACTCAGAGCGGACGAGTCAGCAAGTCAAAGACAATTTCTTACTTGTACCAGCATGCTGAAACACAGGCTATTGACATTGTGCTCGACTACGCAGAGCAGCATGGACATAAATCTATTGCAAGAGTTCACGACGCTATCTTTTTCAGGAATAGGCTTGGCGTTGATTTAAAAAGTGAAATTGAATATTGCCTGCAACAGCGTACGGGCAACCCTTTTTGGTACCTAACACCTAAGCAGATCAAACGTTACAACCCAATCTCAATTGATGCAGCATTAGAAGAGCAGATACATCGACAAAGGATTGCTGAAGAGGAGCGTTTGGCAATTAACTATTTTTGACATGTCTCACCATTTGTTTTGTCAATCTATACATTGAATACCGCCAAGTAGTCGGGTTACCAGTCTTTTCGGTTGCTCAGAGCCATGGTCTGACAATAAATTAGCTATTCCTGCAACACACACAAGGAGTAGATATGTCAGGTTTAAACGCATTGAAATTAGTTCAAGCTAAGCGTGAAAAGGGTAACAGCCCACAGCACGCAAGGCGTCAAAAGCTCAGCACTAAGTTAGCTGAGCAAATCCAGTTAGCCAAAGCGCAGCAGTCGGGCGCTGAATTTTTCCCAGTAAGAGGTCGCACAATCAAAGACGAGGCAACAGGGCAGAGCCGCAAAGTAGAAGTGCCCAAGAAGATAAAGCCTTGGTGGTGGACAGATGACACGGGCAAGCTGTGCATCACCGTCCGTTATGGAGCACGCACGTTGGAAATAGTCGAAGGTAAGAATGCCATCGAGACTGACAACATTGCTGATGTCATTGCGTCTTTGCAAGTAATCAAATCAGCGGTTGATTCGGGGGAGCTTGATAAACGAATTGATGCGGTTATGAGATTAGGCAAAGAGGGGATTTCAAAAGATTCTGTTTCAGCAGGTCGATCAACATTAAAGTTACCTACTAAAGCAAATTGATCCTCTTCCAATTCAACAAGCCGGCATCCGTGCCGGTTTTCTTTTTGACATAAATAAATGTATAAAAAGGAAACCAACTATGCGATTTACAGAAATAGCCAATGCAGAAGATCAGTTGGCACTTTGGAAGCTAGTGTCCGACAAGATGTGGGCAGCGTTTGGACAACAGCCCCATCAACAAGCCTACCCAGCTCCAACGCAACCTGTTGTTAATGCAACTACCCAGGCGCCTGCAAAGTCGATATCGGCAGGCTCGGCTAAGCCCCAGGGTAGGCGAAAGGACATTCCAGTTAAAGCGCGAAAGCCTAAAAAGCCTCCCTATGCCCCATTACCGAAGGCTCTACCAAAGCCGAAGCCTCAACAGGTAAACCAGACTCAGAATAAGAACCCTCAGATAAAACAGCAGCCTGCTCAACTTATGCATCAGCAATTACTGAAGAAATCCCCAGTTCGTGCTTCAGTATTGCCTCAACCTTTAGAGGTAAAAAATGACCAAGTTATGCCTGATACGCCAATGAATAATAGCTACAGCGAACGAGATAAGGATGAACTTATTTTTCACTCACGATCCGAAAATCCTTTTAAAACAGTGTCACAAATTCAAAGTGGGCTTACGAGTCAAAAGCCCAGTCTTTAAGCATCAAGTTATGAGTTTTTTCAAAATTCACCCAAGGTCACGGCAGGCATAGCGAAAATAGATATTTTGGGTAAAATTTCTGAATCAAAATTAACTAGGCGTAATGATGGCAAAACCACCAGCAAAAAATACAGCATTTAAACCATCAACCCCTGATTACTTCAGATTGCCATTTGAGGTTTATTACAGTGAACATATTGCTGTAACGATGATGGAGTTGAAATCTGACATAAAAGTTAAAAAATTTGAAGACATTAAAACTGTTCACAAAGAACAAGGTGGTTCTTGGGGAACTAGTTTTTCATGTGCTCTAAATAAAGGGCCAGAACTTTATTGCTGTATCCATAACCTACATGATGAAGTAGCGCCAGATTGGTTGAAATTTCTTGATGAAGACAATATGGAGATGAATTACGGCTGTGATTACGCTATCGTAATTGAAGGTAAGGAAATCCAATTTGTCGAATTGACAGACGAACAACAGGATGAAGACACTGATGACTTCATTAATGTTGACAACATGGAGCAATGTTGTAGCTGGACGTTTTTTGTTTACGAGTTAGGAGACAGTTCTCCTGACTATTTAATTCTTGATGCCGAAGATTCAAGAATAAAAGTAAGCCTTGAGGGTTTTGTTCTTGATGATGAAGGTAACCTGACTGGAGAACGAATTTTCGATCCAGATGAGTTAGACGAAGACGAGTTTGAAGAATTCACAAGCAAAGAAATGTGGGAAGCTAAATCGGACTGGATTCACTCAATTATTGAAGCAGATTTTCCTAAGCAAAAGGCAAAGCTTAGGCTCTCTTTAGACACAGAGTAAAACTATACGAGTTAAGTAACTTTTGAGTCCTTTCCACGTAGCTAACTCAGCATTCCCTCACTTCTTACACTCCTCGAAGAAAAACTTGGCGTCTCATGAACTCAAGTTAATGAATTGTTGCTCGGCTCCTGATCTCGGATAAGTGACTGACGCCTGCTGAAACCCTTATCGCAACTATCTTGTTTTTTCTATCGCTTTGAGAATGCTTTCGTCCTCGAACTCCTCGATGAACTCTTCGCGAAGAACTCCTTCATATGCGAAATCACTGTCGTATTCGTTATGTGGAGACTTCATATAAACGGTCATCGGCTTACCAATGCCACCTTTGAATTCCCAAAAGTCCCAACAAAACATTTCATCACTAGGGTCTGGTTTGACTCCCTCTTCCGGAACCCAACCTTTACCTTCCACCTTTACATGCTCTCCTGCTTTGATACGCATCCAAGTTTTAGCAGGCAGTTTGATTTGGACGAACATCCACTCGTAGCCGCAATCGGGAAATAGATAAGCGCCCATCCGCTTTGGCTTTGTCTGCTCCATTAGCGCATTCAAGCTATTTTTAATCTGCTTGATTTCCTCTGATTGCTCTTTTAGGATCTTTAATAGCTCAGCAAACTTTTCATTTATGTCTGAAGTCTGATCTTTCATTTGCTGACTCTTTCAAATTTAATCCTGGCATTCCCTCGATTTAGCTAAAAATCTCAAAAGGTAAATTGACTTCAAAATGTGCAAAATTAAGCGTCGACTAACTGGCAAATTAAAAGTAGAGACAGTTTTTCTTGCCAAAACTGGATTAATAGCTAAGAATCTTTAGCATGTACATATCCAGTATAGATTTCTTTTGACACATATAAAAAGCAAGCGAAGATTTAAGAATGCTAGTTCTTAACGAATTTCGGCCAACTTTTTTTCATCGTATTTTCTCAAGCAAAGCTCAACGTAGTTTTTTGCAATTTAGTCCGTACTTTTTTACTCTCGTATCAGCTGATGGAGCGGTTCAAGTTCCTTATGACCATATCCAGACTACAGAAGCTGAAAGTCGCCTATTGTGGTCAAAAATCACCTTCAAATTGAATACTGGATCTAATGAAAGTTTTGGATGGGTCTTAAAGAAAGCTCAAGAGAATATTGACAAAATATTAAAGGCACAGAGCTCAGAGGCTAGGAAATTTGATGAGCTCAACGCATCAAATGCGAAATTGATTGAAGCTTGCAACAATTGGTATTTGAGTGCTATCAGCGCTAACCGATGGGTAACTTATCGTGAGATCGATGAAATCATTAAAGTGCATGAAGATAGGCTGGCTTATCTTTGGAGTACAGATGTATCTGACTTACCAATGTTTAAGATTGAGTTAGCCAATCACATCAGATACATGAATCAAGTGAAGGCTGAAAAAAGTAGTTTTCGCTCTAAATGCAATAACGAATTTGAGGCGCAAGAGCTAAAACGGTGTAGAACCTTTTTCGATACCGTACTTTCAACCCCCCTTACTCTTGAGCAAAGAAAGGCTGTGATAGTTGATGAAGATGCGGAGCTAGTAGTAGCTGCTGCTGGTTCAGGAAAAACAACAGCTATTAAGGCAAAAGTTGCTTACCTTGTTAAAAAAGGTATTGCATTGCCGCCTCAAATACTAGTAATTTCTTTCAATAAAAACGTGCAACTTGATTTGGAGAAATCACTCTCGTCGTCGTATCCTGGTATCAATATAAACACATTCCATGCCCTTGGTTTAAAGGTGCTAGCTGAAGCACAGGGTCAAAAGCCGAGCCTCACAGAATTAGCAGAGAATCGAGAAAAACTGAGTGCGTATCTCGATGCCTTGATAAGGGAAATTTATGAAGATAACTACTCCAAGTTAGCTGAATTCTTTGTAAGCTACGCAAAGGCATACCGTGATCAATTCGACTTCAAGAGTTTGGGCGAATACTTCTCTTATGCCCGGTCCGTCGGACTAATAACCTTAAATGGCGAAACCGTAAAGAGTCTTGAAGAGCTCGAGCTCGCAAACTTTTTTTACGCTAACAGCGTAAATTACCTCTACGAGTCTGATTACGAGCGGCCTGTTGCAAATATCAAAAGACGACAATACAAGCCTGATTTCTTTTTGCCCGACTACGGAATTTACATCGAGCATTTCGCGATTGATATAAATGGAAACACTCCTCCATTTATTAATGAAAATGATTATTTAGAGTCGCGCAAATGGAAAATTTTGACTCATCAACAATTCTCGACAACACTTGTACAGACATTCAGTCACGAGAAACGTAGCGGCACGCTGACAAGTAATCTCAAGCGAAACCTTGAGCAGCTTGGTGTGAAATTTTCTCCTTTGCCAAAAGATTTGCTTCTAGATAAGCTTAATTCTTCTGGATACATATCCGAGCTTGGTATTTTGCTTGGAACCTTTTTAAATCTCTTCAAAGGCTCACTGCTAAGCATTGGAGAACTATCAAAACGACTTCCAGAGGCCGAGGCTGATGCGGCACGTGCCAGAAAATTTATTGAAATTTTTGAACAGGTATTTACACGATACCAAAATTATCTTACCTCTACTTCTTATATCGATTTCAATGACATGATTCGACTAGCTGCTGAATCCTTTGATGACGGATTTGAGCTGAAAGACATCAAGTACGTTTTGATTGACGAATTTCAGGATATTTCCATTGGCAGAGCTGAATTCATAAAATCATTACTCAGATCAACAAATCGTGCAAAACTTTTAGCAGTAGGTGACGATTGGCAGTCGATCTATCGGTTTTCAGGAAGCGACATTAGCGTCATGACATCCTTCGAAAAGCATTTCGGAAGACATGAGGTCCGGATGCTGTCTGAGACATTCCGCTTCGATCAGATGGTGGAGGCTGTAGCTTCACGGTTTATCCTGCGGAATGAAGCTCAAATAAAGAAGAAGGTTATTGCGAAAGTTCGAGACAACTCAAAATCCGTGATTCTCTGGCATCCCCAAAAGGAGAGCGGATCACAGCTTGGGGCAATTGTCCAAAACATTCCAGTTGCAACAACAGGAAAGACTAGTATCTTAATCCTAGCTCGATATAACTTCTACAGAGATCAGCTTGGAATCTCTGAAGTGAAGGCGCAACGTCCTGATTTAGAGCTGACTTTCAGTACTATTCATGCTGCTAAGGGGGCTGAGGCAGATTACGCCATTCTGGTTGGACTAAGGAACGGACGCTACTCATTTCCAAGCGAAATCGCTGACGATCCTCTGTTGGAGCTTGTGCTGTCAGATCGAGAGCATTTTGCGCATGCTGAAGAACGCCGATTACTTTATGTGGGTTTGACCAGAACTAAGCGAGCTGTGTACGTTATCGGCGATCCAAATGCTGAATCGACATTTTTTAACGAGTTGTGCAAAGATCCTGATGTTGACAAGAGCTATCTGGGTCGGGCTATCAATCGCCGTTGTACGATTTGTCAGGCTCCGATGGTTGAGCGGAATAGTCAGAACGGCCTGTTTTTTGGATGTTCAAATTATCCTAGTTGCAAGACAACTAGCCGTCCATGTATTACTTGCGGCAAAGGATTCCTTGTTCGCAAGGGAGTTCATATTTCATGTGACAACTCGTTTTGCAATAAAGATTATCAGGCGTGCCCAGAATGTGATGAAGGAATGCTAGTTAGAAGAGAGGGTAAATACGGAGCGTTTTTAGGCTGCACAAGCTATGCATCAGAAGATTGCAAATTCACCAGAAAAATCCGGTAGTGTTATTACCTCATCTTTTTTAAGCCAGAATAAAAACGTAATTTGAGGTCTCTCAAACTTTAGTTCTGAGTAGATTCTCATATTAGGTTAATTTGGAATGGTAGGGATTTCTATAGTCTGAACGTTTCAGGGCTTGCACTTGTTTTCATTCTTTGCAAAATGCTCAAGAATCAACTAACATTAGTTCATGCTTATTACCTAAGAATGAGATGCTCGCTTCAAACAACTTCACTGAGAAACAAACTGAAATTCTCAGGCTTGAAATCGATAAGCATATCGTCTTAGCACCCCCTGGCTCTGGCAAAACGCAGTTACTCAGCCAGCGCGTCGTCAATGCTCTAAGCAGGGGCATAGATCCCCAAACAATGCTCTGTATTACATTCACGAATAGAGCAGCTAAAAATATGAACGATCGAGTTGGTGAACTTGGCAGTAAGGCGCCATTTATCGGAACCCTTCACAAATTTGGTTACCACTTTCTACTGGCGAATCAAGTCATCTCTGCATCTACAGCATTACTGGATGAGGAAGATGCCTATCAAATATTAACGGAGGCTGTTGCTATAACCAAAGATGAGTTAAATCAAAGATTTGAAGAAGTCAAATTATTTGACGCCGCTAACTACATTCGCGACTTCAATCAAGCATTACTCAACTTGAGACCAGCGATTGACTCTTCTAAACGAATTGAAATCTTCGAAAAAGTTGCTATCAAGTACAACTCAATTAAACAAGGTTGCAGTGCAATTGATTTCGATGATGTTTTGTATCTAACCTTACATAGCCTTCGCTTTAGTAAACCAAAAAATCTTTGTGACTTCAAATGGATTCAAGTTGATGAAGTACAAGATTTAAGCTCACTGCAATGGGACATCCTTACAAGACTTGTAAATGATGACTCACATGTCGTTTATTTTGGCGACTACGATCAATCCATTTATTCATTCATGGGGGCCTCGCACGAATCTCTTTCCCAATGCACACAAGACGTTACTGAACATTATCTCGAAGACAACTTTAGATCACCGCAATACTTGATCGACTTCTTTAATGCATATGCCCTGGCCAATATGCCAACGCGCAAAGTTACTGAATTGAAGTTCAATTCAAAAAACACTAACTTGGGTGGGAAAGTTCGGATTCATCATGCATCAGGGGTTTTTAGTGATGAGGCTGATGACATTGCTTCTAAAATTATTCCACGCTTAGTATCTGAGCTTAAAAACATTGCAGTCTTGACTCGAACTAATATCGACGCAGACACTATTAGTAAGGCTTTAAAAAACAAACAAATTGAACACAAAAAGGTTTCTGGATTCGATCTGTTTCGTCGAAAGCCGATTAAAGACGCTATGTCATTTCTAAATGCACTTGCAAACTCGCAAGACCGCATGGCTTGGACTAGATTGCTATCTAGCTTTGCCGGAATAGGGACCCTAAAAGCATCACGTGAAATGGTCAATGCAGTTTTTTTAGCTGGCATGACTCCAGCTGATTGGCTTGTTAATGAAAACCTACAAGACACAGTTGATATTTTTGCTCAAACATTTTCTAGTGAACGCTGCATTGTTTTTGATACTGAAACTACAGGACTAAGCCTACAAGATGACATCATTCAAATTGCAGCAGCCGAAGTGGTCAACGGTTTGCCAACCGGAAAAATATTCGAAGCTTATGTATGTACAAACAAGGACATAAGTGAAAGCTCAAAAATTCATCGCATCACTCAAGCCGTTTTAGATGAAAAAGGCATGCCTCCGGAAAAGGCGTATGCCAAGTTTCTTGAATTTGTTGATGGAGCGCCGCTTGCTGGTCACAACGTTATTTCCTTTGACCTGCCAATGTTGGAAGCCAATCTTTCACGCGCGAATGTTAAGTGGATGCGCCCGAATAAGGTCTTTGACACATTAACTCTTGCAAAGCTTCTTCATACTCAGATGAAAAGTTACAAGCTTTCTCATCTAATTGATGCACTTGAGCTTGAGGGTGAAAATACTCATAACGCATTAGACGACGTTTTGGCTACTGTATCGTTAGCTGTTCAACTTGCTTCTGAAGTTCACAATCATTCATCGACACGCTTTGATATCAAAAAGCAATATAGCAAGTTCATTCAGCGATTTGTTTTACAACTTTCACCTCTCTGGCGTAAGTACCTGAACACCATGGACGACAGTTCGAATTTAGGCGATGTGATAAGCGATTTTTTTTCATACTCGCAAGCAAATATTCAATACGAAATTAAGAATGAAGAGGCTGAGCATATTGATACGTTAATTTCATATTTGCAAGAACACACTAGCTCTAATCCTCTTTCGCATCAACTCAAAAATTTACTACGTGACTTATCGACTTATTCAGAAGCAGATTTAATCACCGATGATGTGAAAGTTGTTGTATCAACTATTCACAAAGCTAAAGGGCTTGAGTTCGACGGAGTGGTTGTAACTAGTTGTGTAAAGGATGTCTATCCTCATTACTACTCAAAATCAGTTGATGCGGTTCAAGAAGATGCGCGCCTTCTCTATGTCGGACTTACTAGAGCTAAAAAGGAAATAGTGATTACTACTCACGACACAACCGTCAACCGTGGCGGTAGTTTTTCGCGGTATCCATCACCTTTTTTACAATTTTTATCCCGCGTACCCAAAGTAGATCAATTTGCATTTGATTGAAAGCTAACTAGGCAAGCAAAAGGAAAAACAGTATGTATTACAACAAGTTATTTCCATACCTGCATGAACTTAAACATGAAACCCAGCAGCGTGAAGTCATTGAGAGATCATCTACATCTTCTAGACATGAAATAGCTCTCAAACCATTAGTAGCTGATACGTTTTTTGTTGAGTGCATTCATGATATGCACTTTCTACGTCATACAGAGAACAGACTTTTTTGTAATTTAGTGAGCATCAAGACAGAAAAAACTTTAACTCAAAAAGGTGAAATCAATCTTTACTTGTTGACAGTGCATTTTGAATTTGAAGAGCGTCTTCTTGCTACCAATTCAATTGATGAGGGCTTTGAAAATTTTGTAAGTTTCTTCATCTCAACAGAAGACTTCAACAACATCCCAAGCACACTACAAGATTTATATCTATCTGCTCTACTTTTGTCAGATAACGAGATGAAAAATTTAGATTTTATTGATGCGAATCGTACATCTAAGTCACAAACAAAGAGCGCAATTACTCGGCCGTCAGGTGGGTGGGAGTCATCAATGTTGAGCGATGTATTTAATGACGACCCAAACTCAATGACAGATAGTGAGTACGAAATGATTTTTGGCGATTCGAGATGAAATTTTATTGTTTTTAATAGTTTTATTATTTCGAAGTTCTCTAAAACTTAGAGTCTCGATCTTGGATTCGAACTAACAATTCATTTCAAAATCACTTTGATTTCAACCTCGCTCACATATGTAAATTTGTAACAATATGTAAGTGAATTAGTGGTAACGACAACTATTATGTCCTTTTATAGGACAGTTCATGACTAATCAAAAATCTGAAAAAGCGTTGTTTGCTGAACGACTTGGACTTGCCATAAACAACAAGGGTCTCAAACAAAGTCCTACTGTTCTGTGTAATTTATTTAATAGCAGTTGGAGTGGTCGATCGATTACCCCTCATACAGCAAGAAATTGGATTCTTGGAGTTGCAATGCCACAGCAAGACAAGTTGGTGTGTCTTGCAAAATTGTTTGATACGAGTGCTGGTCAATTGCGATACGGTAGATCTAGTGAAAAAACCATGGTTTTAAGTAATGGAAGTCTCGAAAGCGAAATTTCAAATACAGATCAAGAGTTTTTTATGCGATATCTAAAACTTGGTGATGCGAGGAAGCGACTCGCACGCGATATCGTTATAGAGTTTTCAAATTCTGAATCAAATCGTTGAGGGCTGTATAAGTTGTGGGATTGACGTTTCATCGCACCACACGAATGCATTCTGTTCGAGTTGACGTGCAAGAGTTGAAGCTGCTTCTTTATTCAATCCAAGAATTAAAAGACTTGTCTCACCTGGCCACTGATTACTAGGGTGCTGTCCAATACCCTCAATCGCAGTTAGTCCTCGCTTTGCAATTTCAATTCTGAGTTGCTCTTGTCGTGCAACGTTTTCAGTTTCTGTTAACTGTTGGCTGTAAGGGTTGTATGCAGTAATGAAAGTCGCACTTGAGCACTTCGATTTTTTTATGATCGAATTCAACTCGTCGCTGTAATGCCCAACTTTCAGAGTGAACGGATTCTCAGAAAAAACTTTGAAGTCTGTCTCTAGG
>Ga0187844_10002729_pt1 | contig 12270 bp, 6 predicted proteins | sample SpaLakP09_SKY_50_FD_134517 | JGI IMG/M metagenome (GOLD analysis project Ga0187844, IMG submission 134517) | Oligotrophic lake water microbial communities from Sparkling Lake, Wisconsin, USA - SP09_SKY_50 | ecosystem: Environmental > Aquatic > Freshwater > Lake | place: USA: Sparkling Lake...
CACATTGGGCACGATCAAAGCGGCCAGCACGCCGATGATCAGCAAGACCACCATCAGCTCGATCAGGGTGAAGCCGCGTTGCAGCGCTGCGGTCAAGGGACGTGTTTGCTGGGACATGGGCCGATGGTACGCAAAAAAGATCTTATTTTGCCCGACAAAAGAGAAACGCCGCAATGTCTTGGAAGACATTGCGGCGCCGGAAGCCTCTAGCTCGTTGTTATGGCTTGCTGAAGAATATGTCGTCGATGTAATAGTCCCCGCCGCTTCCCACCATAATGATTTGCGCTATGTTGGATTTGGTAGTCAGACCTGTAAAGTCGCTCAAATTGATGGAGTAATAGGTCCAGGCATTTTGAGTCGGCGCGGTAAACGTCAATTCGTGCTCTACGTCATCTCCACCTTGGTAGGTTCCGTTAGCACCAAAGTCAACCAACTTCACTTTAAAGCTAGTACCTGTAGAAGTCCATACGGAGATATTGAACTTGGTATAGGTGCTCGCATCAATGGGGGCCGAGGGCTCCAAGCCGGCAAATACCAAACTACCAAGTTTGCGGGCAGTGTTGACCCCTATAACCAAATTGTCTCCGGAGGTTGGGTTTGACCAGCTGGTTGGGAATGGACCTGTGGCCACTGGTGTGTAAGTATTGCTATAAACCGCAATCACTTTGGAGGCTGCTACGGTCGGAACTGTTGCAGCAGCGGTGGGTGCAGGAGGAGGCGTCATGCAAGTTTGCGCAACACTGGCGACGCCCACAAACTTCAGGTCGTCGATGTACATGGTGACGGCAGTAGTGTTACCGAAATCAGGGAAAGCACTCGCCTTGTTATAGGTGTACGCGGCATTCCATGCGGCTGTTCCCGTAGCGGCTGTACCGAAGTCAAATGTAAGCGTTTGCCAAGCGCCTGCAGCGGTCACAGTTGCCTCTGTTTCTACCGTGTGAGTGCCATCGGATGCGTCTTCCAACTTCAAACGGATGACTTTGTTGGCGACGGACGAGTACACCTTCATGGACATCTTTTTATTGGTGGCGCTGAGAGGAATCACGGGGAGCGCGTTGGTCGGATAGGCGCATTTTGAAAGTGTCGCACCGGCCCAGGTATCAGATCCAGCCGATTTCACTAGTTTTGCTACTTTATTGGTTCCACCAGCGGGGTCGGTTTCAATCGTCGCGGCCATTGTGTTGGCGCCCGAGAAAGCTGTCAATGTCGGAGGCGTGGTCTCATCGAAAGTCAAGAAAGTAGTGGAAGGTACCGTAACGGTTACGGTTAGCGTGTTGGTAGAAGTCGCCTGCGCGAAAGAACTACCGTCCGCAGCTTTTGTAGCGGTAATCGAACATGTGGCGTCGGTAGCTGGCGCTGTTAGCACCGCGGCGCTAATAGTACAGCCGCCTGTTGATTGGTACGTTACCAGGCCAGCACCGTTACCACCTGTAGTGCTGAGGTTCGTTGTCCCGCCGGCGCTCAGGCTGGTCGAGGCAGCTGCGACGGTTAACGCGGCCTGCGGCGCACGGACCGTTACGGTCAAAGCGGATGAGGTAATTGCTGAGTAAGTGGCGTCAGCGGCCTTGGTCGCGGTTACCGTGCAAGCGCCACTACTTGTCGATGAGGCAGTCAGAGTCGTGCCACTGACGGTACAAGCCCCAGTCGCGTTGTAGGTCGTGAGGCCCGTGCCATTACCACCAGAACTGCTCAGCACAGTAGTGCCAGACGGGTCTAGGGTGGTCGAGGCAGCTGCAACCGTCAATGCGGCCTGCGCCTGGGGCGCCGGTGTGGAACTACCCCCGCCGCAAGCCGAAAGAATCAATGCTGACGCGGCAGCGCCGGCCAGCAGGGTGAATGAGTGACGCGAGATTTGCACGATGTTGCCTCCTATGGCGTTTGAGAAAGAGATGGACTTGCGCTTAGTTGTTGAAAGCGCAGTCTGAAAGCGCTTTCAACAATGTTACGGTTTGTTGAATGCGCTTGCAAGATTTTTTCCCTAGGGCTTTCCCTAGGTTTTTAGAGTTTTTTTGGATTTTTAGGGTTTTTTGGCTTCCTGCAACGAGCCGGTCAAACATCCCGCCCAAGGGCACTTATGGCTTGCTGTAGTAAATCTGGTCCACCGATGCGCTAAAAGCTGGCGTGCCGCCTACGGCCTCGATGCTGAAGGGGATGGTGACCGGCCCTTGGGCGGCGGCGCCGAACTCGGTGAGTGCAATAGTGATGTCCTGCCAGGCCGTGGTGGGCTGGAGTTTGGATGCCAGGGACACTGAACCGACAGTGCCGGTGCCCGCAATACGCACGCGCACAAACTGGGCGGTGCTGGCGGTTTTGATTTTGAAGTGCAGTCGGGTGTAGGCGCTCAAGTCTTGGCTGGCACCCAAAATTTGCCAGCCCGCGCCATCGCGGCCAAGGTTAAAGCTGATGGCGCGGCTGCCCTCAAAGGCGTCGGTCTGCACTTCCTGCGCCACGCCGCCGACATAGACCTGCGGCGCGCTGATACCGGCCCAGGTGCCGGCGTAAGCGGTTTCGGCATACACGCCCAGGGTGGCGGGTAGGGTCGCCGTGCCGCCGCCTGTCGGAGTGCTGGCTACGGGTACGGGAAAAGGCACGGTCGTCTGCGCCGGGTAGCTGCCGCTGCTGCCGCTGGTGCTCCAAGGCATGCTCAAGTAGGAGTCAAAGTCGTTGCCATTGACCACCAGGGTGAGGGCTGGCCCGCTGAGTTTGCTCAGTTCTAGGCGGATGGTCTCATTGCTCAGGGTTTGGGCGGCAATGCCAGTGAAGTTAAAGCGGGTGCTGTGGTTGCCGCTGCCACTGGTAAACGGGTCGGCCTGGGCCTGACCGAGCAGGGTTTCCGTGCCGTCGGGGCGGCGGCGGTAGATGCGCGCAATCACCGGGGCAGAGGCGGAGACGGCAAGCGTCCACACTTGGGCCGCCCATGCGCCGGCATCAAAGCTGCCACTTAAATAGGGGGTGTACCAAGACAAAGCAGTATCGGCCAGGGTGACCCGTGGTTGCGCACCCGTGCCAGTGCCAGCGGCGGCGGAGAGTTTGGGGTCGGCGCCCAAATGCCATACCGAGGGCAGACCCGCCGCGCTGCCTTTGGCGGGCCAGGCGCGGGTGTAGTGGCGCACATAGTCGATGGCATAGGTTTGCGGAAAAACCGTCGTGCTGTTGGCCCAGCCGCCCCAGTTGCCGCCCACGGCCAGGTTCAGCAATATGAAGTAGGGCTTGTGGAAAGCCTCCATGTCCGGCGTGATCAGCCGCGTGCCAAAGGCGACGTCGTCGATGTACCAGGTGAAGCTTTGCGGCGTCCAGTCCATGCGGTACACGTGGAAATCATCCGAGAGTTTGGCGGCGTTGCGGTAGCCGATGGTCAAGGCCGGGTTGTAGTTGGCGGCGTTGAGGTAGTGCAAAGTGCCGTAGGTGGTGTAGTCGCTGGCATTACCGGTGGAGCCGCCTATCATTTCCATGATGTCGATTTCGCCACAAGCGGGCCAGTTGACGTTGCCGCCGTACAGGCCCCAGGAGTTGCAGCTGTTGCCCAGCAGCCAGAAGGCCGACCACATGCCTTGGGTGGCGGGCAATTTGGCGCGCATTTCAAAACGCCCGTAGGTAAAGCTTTTTTTCTGTGAGGTTTGAATGCGCGCCGAGGTGTAGGGCGCATCGCCTGCCGACTCGCGTTTGGCGGTGATGGTGAGGAAGCCGCCGGAGACGACCGCGTTTTGAGCTTTGTAGTATTGTGATTCGTTATTACCCCAACCCCCCGAACCCACATCTGCAGTCCAAACCGCACTGTTCAGGCTATCGCCATTGAACTCCTCGCTCCAGTCCATTACCCAGTCGTCTGCTGGGGTACCGGGAACATTAGGCCCCGCTGGCTGCCCGCCTGTGGGCGGCGGGTTTGGCTGTTCGACAGCGGGTGGGTTCGCCGCGGTGGTGGTGGTGCTGGTGCCGCCACCGCAAGCGGTCAAAAGCATCAGGCTCAGGCAAAACGCGATGAGCGCGTTTTGGGGGTGCATTGTCATGCGATCTTTCATGAAAATTTGCAAGGGCTGCCCCATTGACATTCAATAGAGGAGGCCTAGGCTGGCGCCCCTTTGGCATGGAGGGCTACTGCGTCCGGCCCAAGCTGCGTGGTGGCACTTGCAAGCTTTTGCCATCGCTAAAAAGCACCGTCAGGGGCTGCGCGCCAGGGTTATAGGCGAGGTAGGTTTTATCGCCATCTGCGCGTTTGAATACGCTGTACAGCGTGGTGTTGGCCGTGGTGTCAAAGTCTGGTACGCCCATGGTTTGCAGGCTGAGCATCCAGTGCAAGGCGTGGCTGCGGGTGTCGCCTAATTCAAAAGAGCCCCAGCGGTCCCACATCGCCAGGGCGGCCTGCGGGTCGGCGGTGGCCATGTATTTCGCAAACAGGTCTTGCCAGATGTCTATAGGCTTGGCGGCCTTGCCGCGCGCGGCATAAATTTCGGTGTCCGGTTTGAGGGTAGCTAGGCTGCGTTTGACAAAAGCGGCATCACGTCCCAGGTAGGTAGAGGCGGTGGTAATGGGCAGCAGGTTGATGCCTTTGATTTGGCGCGGTTCGTCAATCCACCAGGTGTTGTGGGTGTACTTGCCGCCAAACAGCATGCTGGTTTCCACGTTTTTGTATTCGGGCGGAAAGACCAGGTGGTGGATGTCAAACCAGTAGTAGTTGATGGCCTCGATCTCGGAGGTGTAGAGGTAAATGCCCAAATCGCGCAAGGCTTTGTCGCCGGTAACTTCGGCCCACAAAATGAGCCCGACCCAGGCGTTGACGGCCTCGGAGGAGGACTCCTGGTTGTTGCCGAATGGGCCCAGGCCGATGCCCGAGGCCCAGGAGTGGCCTTCGTAGGGGTCAAAGTTGCGCACAAACGGAAAGTCTGCTGCGCCCCGACGCGGGGTGGCGATGTCGGCGATCAGCACATCGACCATGCCGCCCCACTGCGCTTTGGACGCCCACTGCGGATCGCGCAGCGCGATTTCGGCCATGGTGCGTATCCAGTAGCCGTAGTGGAAATGGTGGTCGTTCATTTGCTCCACTGCAAAATATTCCTCAGGGTAGGAAGCGACCGTACCTTGGGCTTTGTCGTAGTGAAAATAAGTTTTGCTGTCCTTGCCGGAAAACCATTGCTCGATGCGCGTTTTCATGTGCTTAAGTAGCTGGTCGCGCGCCTCGAGGTCGCCTTGTTGTTCGACCACATCCATCAGCTTGGAAATACGCTGCAAACCTTTACCTTGCCAGTAGGGGCCGACGCCGATTTCCAGCATCATGCGCCGTGCATTGCGCACATCGGTTTTCATCAGATCGCGCAATTGCGCGCTACGCGTTTGCTCGGACAGGCCGGGCCAAAAAGGCACGAAACCGTTGTAGGTGCGCGTTAGCTCAAATTGCTTGGCGGCCAGCAGCTTGATGGGGCCGCGCAGGGTTTCGAAAGCGGGGCCGAGTTTGTCTTGCAAGGCGCTGTTGTTGTGCCATTGGTGCGGGAACAAGCCCAGCAGCGGCGGCACATCCAGGCCTTCCATGTTACGGGCTGTGGCGACAAAGGTGCTGCGCACCCGGCTGGCGGCTTCGTCGAATTGCCAGTCCACTCGCGTGTCCTGCAAAAACGCGTAGGCATGGCGGGTAAACAAGTCCAGGGTGGCTGCGCTGTCGTCGGGCAGCGCAGCGGCAGACGCATAGCCTTTGCCTTCGGGCAGGTGGCCTATCCATTCGGTGCCCGAGACTTGCTCCCAGCGCACACCGCTGGGGCCATACAAAGCATAGGACTTGTCCTTGAGGCGCAGAGCCAAAACCCGTGCATCCGCATAGGGCACGCGGGTGGCGGCAAAGGGCAACCGCAGGCGCACATTGCCTTTGGGGATTTGTAGCGAAACAAAGGGGCTGCCGTGTGCGACGGTGGCCGTCATGGCAGCATCGTTAGGACCCCAAGCAATGTCGATAGCCCAGTCACTGGCATTGGCTAACTTGGGACGCTCCAGCGTAACGCCGGTGGGCGAAAGCAGTAAACCGTCCTGGTGGGGGTAGTGGATTTCCACATCGCGCCGCTCGGTGGGCACCACGGTTTTGCTAGGCAACGCAAACTCAATGCCCGCACTGCTGGGCAAAACAGTTAAGGGGTGGGCAAACAAGACCTCAGGCTTGTCGCTAAAGACCAGGGCCGAATACCACTGGTTGCTAGGTGCTGCGCGCTTTAGCATCGCCGGGGTACGGTAAGGCGCAGGCGGCACCGCTCGGTCCCCCGCCTTGGGGGCCAAGGTGTAAGCACCAGCGCCAGCTTGGACCGTTTGGGCCTGCACAGCAAAAGAAGCGGCGCAAGCGCAAAGCAAACCAAGGCACAAGGGGCGGATAGACGGCATGGGTTTCCTGTTCCGGGCAAGCGCGCGGGCCTGTCCAACGATGGGTTTTTACCGCATGGATTATGAAAGCGCTTTCACAATTCTGGAACTAGGGTTTTCCATAGGTCTGACAGCGACTGGGCTTGCACCACAATTCAGGGGGTTTATTTGCGCCGTACAAGGGGAAACCCTAGGTGGCAAATAGCCCAAAAACGCGCGGCATGCAATTAGAATGAAAGCGCTTTCATACATTTTGGCACACTAACACTATGAGCCTTCCAAGCAAACCCCTCCCCACGCGCCCTAGCGGCACGCGACTGGCCCTGGCCGGTGCCTTGCTGATTTGGTCCGCTTCCAGCTATGCGATTGATTTCGGCCCTGACGGCATGTTCAGCCTGACCGGCTTTGCCAAGGCGGAAACCGCGCTGAACAGCAATCAGTGCAAGGACTGCGCGCGCTTTCCACTTGAAGACAAGCACCGCGTTTGGGCCGATGAACTGGTCAATGGCAAAGAATACAAAACCATGGCGCAGACCACCATCTTGTTCCAGCCCTGGCTGGGCGCCAAGTACAACCTGGGCCAGGGCTACACGGCCAGTGCATTGCTCAGCCAGCGCTTTCGTGGTGGCGCGGGCACTGTGCTCGATTCCGTGAAATCTATCGACCGGGACATGGCGTTTGATCCCAACATTTGGTATGAAAAAAATATCGCCATCAGCCATGAGGACTATGGTCGCGTCGCGATCGGCAGCATGACGGCGCGCGGCTGGGCAGTAGCGGACTACCCTTATGGCACCAACATCGGTCTGTCCAATGAATGGGCGGGCAGCGGCGCCGGTTACGGCATGCTGGGCAACGCCATCCGTGTGACCACGCGCCCCCTGGATGTGATGAATGGCGACCTGGTGTTGGAAGCAACTATCGACCAGGGCAAAACCGAATTCACCAAGAACAAACCCTTGCTCATTGAGCTGTATGCGCAATACCACCAGGGCGACTTGGTGGTGGATGCGGTGTTCCAAAATGCCAAGAACGGCAAGCCCTTGTCTTGGGGGCATGGGCCTTTTGGCGCTTTGACCGATTCGGCCGCGGACGACAGCTTGCTCACCAGCGGCGCTGAACAAAGCATGGCGATGGCAGTGGCGCGTTACCAGCTGACATCGCAAATTGAGCTGTCGGGCGGCGTGCGTGCCAACCGCTGGAGCGGCATGCGGGCGATTCAGCTTTCGACCGGGGCGCAAGGGCTTTGGAACACTATGTTTAACGTGGCCTGGGATACCAATGTGGGCGGCGTGGCCAACCCAGGCTACTCGGCAAGCTCGGTGGACTTGAGCGCTGGTGCCCGCTACCGCACCGGGCCCTGGACGGCCTCGGTGGGTGTTATTTACCTGGGTACCGCGACCACCAGCAACCCCACCGAGCGCGGCCAAAGCAATGACGCTACCGCCGCGAACATGGGCCTAAATTACGACTACGGACAAGGCGTCCAGTTCTACGGCTTTGCCGGGATGAGCCACTTTGGCCGCATCGGCCTGTCGCCCATGTCCATGCCGGGCAATAACGCTTTCTGGGGTGTTGACTCGCGCGTAACGCAAGACGGCAACTGGTTTGGCGCGGGTGTGGTTTACACGTTTTAAGGCTCGAGAGCCAAAGGTTTACCCATGAAATTCTCCCAACTTTTTTCTTCATCTGCGCGAAACGCTTTATGGCAGCGCACCTTAGCAGCACTGATAGGCGGTCTACTGCTCGTCTCTTGCGGCGGCGGTGGTGTGGTGGTGACGGGCGTTACGCAACGACTGCTCAGTCCCGAAGTGGCAAGCCGCAATGCCGTGAATTACGCACCCTATCGAACTTCGCAGGTTGAAGCGGACCGTGCCAATGAGACGATTACCGAGGCCATGATCAAGCAGGACATGGACTTGATGGTAGCGGGTAACTTCAGGCTGATTCGTCTGTTTGACAGCTCGGACAAAGTGGCCAAGCAAACCCTGAAAGTCATTCGCGACAACAACCTAGATATCAAGGTGATGCTCGGCGTGTGGATCGCCAGCGGTAATGACGCATTCAACCAGGCAGAGATTGCCCGAGGCGTGGTGCTTGCCAAGCAATACAGCGACATTGTGCTTGCCGTCAGCGTCGGCAATGAGACCATGGTCAATTGGTCTTTCAATCGATTGACTGCGGCCCAAATGGCGGCCTATATTAAAAGTGTTCGCAGCCAGGTCACCCAACCGGTCACTACCGATGACAACTGGGCCTTTTTTGCAAAAACTAACGACCAGGATCAAAACCCGCGCGCCGTGCTTGACGTGATTGACTTCGTGGCCATGCACACCTACCCGCTGGCCGAGACCGTCCACCCGCCCGCTACCTGGGACTGGCAGCAGTTGGGTGTGGCCGCCGGACCCTTGCGGGCAACGGCCATGATGGATGCGTCCATAAGCGCCGCGCGTGCGCAGCACGCAGCTGTGCGCACCTACCTGGATAGCCAGGGCTTTTCCAAAATGCCGATCGTCATCGGCGAAACCGGTTGGAAGGCCGTGGCCTCCAGCGGAGAGTTCAACCGCGCCCATCCGGTGAACCAAAAAATGTATTTCGACCGGCTTCAAACTTGGACGAATGAAGTGCGTGCCGGCGCGAGCGGACCCAAATCTATTTTCTACTTCGCAGCCTTTGATGAAGATTGGAAAGGTTCAGACGATAAATGGGGGCTGTTCAATAAGAATCGGCAGGCGCGCTACGTAGTCCAAAGCCTGTACCCCAAAGCCCAGGGCTTTACGCATGAGACCGGCAGCTACGCCGCGACGGACGCTTTGTTCGCGCCGGACGTGAACCAGGCCGTCGTAAGTGGATCGCGCTTCACGCTGTATGCAGACAGTATTCCGACTGGGGCTTCAGCGGCGGTTGCGACAGGGGCAGATCTGTTTGGTTGGGACAATCCGCCAACAGCCTTTGGCGGCGAAGAAGATGCGGGTGTGCGCGTCACCGGCGCACCTGGCGACAGTGCCAATGGGCTGGTGGTTAAACCCGTTCCTAAGACATGGGGTTGGGGCCTGCTGATCGCACCGAGCAATGGCACTTTGATCGCGAATCTCAGTGCCTACGAAGCGACAGGCACTTTAAACTTCAGCATCAAGACGACATACCCTGGCAAATTGGAAGTAGGCTTTTACACGGGCAGCGGCGCCTCGGGCTATGACGTTTACATGCTACTTGCAAGTGGTAGTTACGGCTATGTGAACGATGGCAATTGGCACACGGTCACCATTCCGATTCGGGATATCAAACCGTCTGGCAACAAAGGCTCTGGCAACGAGGGCTCGGCCACATCGGTATTTGATCTCAGCAAAGTGAGCAACCCCTTCGTTATCGCGGATCGCTTTGGTAAAACGCTCAACACCCAGGCCAGTGCCACCAACACCAAGATTTATATCGACAATATTTACTGGTCCAAATAAGTCAATACCCAGCCTCTTGAAGAAAAAGAGACTTGGGTGAAAAGCATGATCCGTCATTACCTTAGCAAGCAAAATGCGGCGTCCCAACTGTTAGAACAAGCGCCTTTGCTTGGCTACCAGGGCTCTGGCGGCCTGCCATCGCTCTACATCAACCCCAACAAGACCTTCCAAACCCTGGAGGGCTTTGGCGGAGCCTTCACCGAATCTGCGGCCACCACCTGGAAAAAGTTGCCCTTGGCGCAACAGCAGGAAGTGCTACGCGCTTACTTTGATCCGGTGCACGGGCATGGCTACACCTTTTGCCGGGTGCATATGAATAGCTGCGATTTTTCGCTGGGCAACTATGCGCATGTAGAGACAGCAGGCGATGTGGACTTGCGCAGTTTCAGCATCGACCGTGACCGCGTAGCCTTACTACCCATGATTCAGGCAGCGCAGCAGGTGGCCGGGCGCAAATTGCAACTCTTGGTGTCGCCCTGGAGCCCGCCAGCCTGGATGAAGAGCAATGGGCAGATGAATAGTGGCGGACATTTGCTGCCCCAATACCGCGCGGCCTGGGCGCGCTGTTTTGTGGAGTTCATCCGCGCTTATGCAGCCGAAGGCGTGCCGGTGTGGGGCGTGTCGGTGCAAAACGAGCCCGAGGCAGTGCAGACCTGGGACAGCTGTATTTACACCGCCGAAGAGGAACGCGATTTTGTGCGCGACCACTTGGGACCGACGCTGGCGGCAGCGGGCCTGGGGCATGTGCGCATCGTGATTTGGGACCACAACCGCGACCGCATGGTGGAGCGCGCGGACCGGGTGCTGAGCGACCCGCAGGCAGCCCAATATATTTGGGGCACGGGTTTTCATTGGTATGTGGAAGACCATTTTGAGCATGTTCAACTGCTGCACGACGCCTGGCCCAACAAGCACCTGCTGTTTACCGAAGGCTGCCAAGAAGGCGGGCCGCATACCGGCGAGTGGGCCGTGGGCGAGCGCTATGCGCGCTCCATCATCAACGACTTAAACCGCTGGACCGTGGGCTGGATCGACTGGAATCTGTTGCTAGACGATACCGGTGGCCCCAACCATGTGGGCAATTTGTGCAGCGCGCCGATATTGGCGGATCCGCAAACCGGCGAGTTGGATTACCAAAGTTCATATCACTACTTGGGGCATTTTTCGCGCTTTATCCGACCTGGTGCGAAACGGGTTTTGTGCGCCGCCACGCGCGAAGCGCTGGAGTGTTGCGGCTTTATCAACACCGATGGGTCTATCGCGGTCGTGGTGTGCAATCGCAGCGATGCGGCGATTGCCTTTGACCTGCACTGGTGCGACCAGAACTACGCCACTGAACTTGCGGCACACGCGATAGCTACTTATGTGCAAGCGGCCTGAGCGCAACGCTTAAGCGCATTGCACGCGGCGTCGGTTTACAAAGCCTTGCCCGCCGCGTCAAAGCCTAGCACGGCCTCGGCCGGGGCACGCAGAAACACCATTTGTCCGGCCTGAAATGCGCCGCTGTTAGCGGCCACTTTGGCCTTGAGTAAGTCGGCCACGCCGTGAACCCGCATGTGCAAGACCGAGGCGTCGCCCAAGTGCTCAGCTAGCACCACGGTGGCAGCCACGCCCTCCCCGCCTGCATGGACTTGCAGGTGTTCGGGCCGCACGCCCAGATGCTGCGCAGCGGCCAGACGTTCACCGGCCAGCGTTTTCCACAGCGCAAGGTGGGCCACCTCGGCTGCGCTGCCAGGCTGCGCTACCAAGTTGATTTTGGGTGCCCCCATAAAGCCGGCCACAAACACATTGGCAGGTCGCTGATACACCTCTAAAGGCGCGCCGATTTGCTCGATGATGCCTTTGTTAAACACCGCGATACGGCTGCCCAGGGTCATGGCCTCGACCTGATCGTGGGTGACGTAAATCATGGTGGTGCCCAGCTCTTTGTGCAAGCGGGCCAGCTCCACGCGCATGTCCACGCGCAAGGCGGCGTCCAGGTTGGACAGGGGCTCGTCAAATAAAAATACTTTGGGCTTGCGCACAATCGCGCGGCCAATCGCCACGCGCTGGCGCTGGCCGCCGGACAACTCTTTGGGGTAGCGCTGCAAGAGCTCGGTCATACGCAGTGTTTCGGCTGCGTGCTGCACTTGGCGATCGCGCTGGGCCTTGGACACGCCGGCCATCTTCAAGGCAAAGCCCATGTTGTCGGCCACCGTCATGTGCGGGTACAGGGCGTAGCTTTGGAACACCATGGCCGCGCCCCGGTCGGAGGGGCGTAAATCATTAGCCCGCACGCCGTCGATACGCAGCTCGCCCGCGCTAATGCTCTCTAGCCCCGCAACCATGCGCAGCGTAGTGGTTTTGCCGCAGCCCGAGGGGCCGACAAAGACCAGGAACTCACCATCGCGTGCTTCGATGTCGATGCCGCGTATCACCTCGGTGGTGCCGTAGCTTTTGCGTATGCCTTGCAGCGTGACGGTGCCCATGTAGGTAG
>Ga0187844_10002732_pt1 | contig 12251 bp, 9 predicted proteins | sample SpaLakP09_SKY_50_FD_134517 | JGI IMG/M metagenome (GOLD analysis project Ga0187844, IMG submission 134517) | Oligotrophic lake water microbial communities from Sparkling Lake, Wisconsin, USA - SP09_SKY_50 | ecosystem: Environmental > Aquatic > Freshwater > Lake | place: USA: Sparkling Lake...
CCAGCGCGTCGGAACAGCTCCTGCACGATGTCGGTGGACAATCCACTGATGTGGCCGCCCGTCCCCATCATGTTGAAGGGCGGGTAATCCTCGGTCAGCACCTTGAGCGGAGGGGCTGCCTGGGCCAACTGGCTGCACAACAGCAGCAGGCTGGCTAGATGAAGTTGGATGCGCATATTACCCCTCCCGAAACAACACAGGAATCATACCTGCGCCCTCAGTTCACCTTAGCCAAGGATGTGGACTTACGCTATCTGGTGCTTGTGTTGGCAAGAAATAGAGGTGAATGACAGCAGACTGATCCTCCCAAATGGCATGACCAGTCTGATAGATCACGGGTCAGACTAGCCCTAAAGTGAAGGCTTCGCATCATCAGAAAAGTGGCACCCATGCCCGACAGCGTGCAAATAGGTGCAAATGTATTCTTGCAGCAGGGACATGCCCTGCTTAAACAGGCCGAGAGTCTGTCAGTGGATTTCGAGCAGGCCGTCCAATTGATTGCTGCCACACAAGGCAAGCTGGTGGTCTGTGGCATGGGAAAATCTGGCATCATCGGCCGCAAGATTGCCGCCACCCTGGCCTCCACCGGTAGCCCCAGCTTTTTTGTTCACCCTGCAGAAGCTTTTCATGGCGACCTGGGCATGATTACTGCCCAGGACAGTGTGCTATTGCTGTCCTACAGTGGTGAAACCGATGAAGTCCGGAGGCTGCTCCCACACTTGCAACAGCTTGGCGTACCAGTCATCGCCATCACGGCGGTGGCTGTGTCGACACTGGCCACTGCCGCCGATCTGACGCTCCATGTCGATGTTCCCCGCGAGTGCTGCCCGAATAATCTGGCCCCCACCACCTCCACCACCATGATGCTGGTGATGGGAGATGCCCTCGCCATGGCGCTCATGACAAAGCGGGCATTTCAGCCAGAAGACTTCGCCCGACGACATCCCGGCGGATCGCTGGGAAAAAAACTGTTGACCCGGGTAGGCGACGTGATGCACCGGCACCCTCCCAGCTGCGCACTGTCGGCACCCTTCCGCACCATCGTCAACACGATGACACACGGCCAGTTGGGACTATCTCTAGTCGTAGACGAGGCACAAAAGACGCTGGGCATCATTACAGATGGCGATCTGCGTCGAGCCATGGAACAGCATGAAGCACTCGGCCAGTTGCAGGCGCACCAGTTAATGACACCCGACCCACTCACCATTCCGCAGGACGCGCCATTAGGTGCAGCCCAAGAAAAAATGGCACGTCACCAAGTCACCGCGCTGGTGGCAATCAACCCTCAGCACGTAGCAACAGGGGTCATCAGGCTGCTTGACCTGTGCACATGAAACCGCAACTGGACCTGATCCGCCGCACCGTGCTGGCGTTGTTTCTGCGAGAAATGAAAACCCGTTTTGGCAAATACCGGCTGGGCTATCTGTGGTGTCTGCTGGAGCCGTTGGCGCATATAAGCATCTTGCTGCTGCTATTTGGCTACATCATGCACCGTAGTATTCCTTCCATTCCGTTTCCACTGTTTCTGTTGTGCGGAGTGCTGCCATTTCTGATGTTCAACCAGATCGTCTCCCGCTCCCTCAATGCACTTGATGCCAATCAGGGCCTGCTCAGCTACCGCCCGGTGCAAGCCATCGATCTGATATTGGCACGCACTCTGCTGGAGGGTGTCATTGGTACGGCAGTCTTCTTGCTGCTATTGCTGTGTTTGGCACTAGCCGGACAGAACATTGCACTGGATCAGCTCCCTGCACTGTGTGGCTACTGGTTGTTGCTCTTGCTCTTCAGTTTCAGTCTGGGCCTGCTGTTCATGCTGCTTGGCCATGCTTATCCAGAAAGTGAAAAGCTCATTCCGCTACTGATCAAGCCACTGTATTTCCTCAGCGGGGTGATGTTCCCTCTGGCACTGGTGCCTGCACCATATCAGGCCTATTTACTGTGGAATCCACTTGCACATGCGTTGGAACTAATCCGCCACGCTCTGGTGACATCCTATCCGGCAGACCATGTCCATGGCAGCTATCTGCTGCTGTGGACCCTTGGCCTGCTGTTTTTCAGCCTGCTGTTTTACAAAGGCCGGGCCAATGCCCTGCGGCGCTCATGATCCGTTTCGAGAACCTTTGCAAATCGTATAAGACTCCTGCCGGCCGGCATTACTTGTTCCGACAGGTCAATCTGGAAATTCCCTCTGGCAAAAGCGTTGCCCTGCTCGGGCGTAATGGTGCCGGCAAATCCACTCTGCTGCGGCTGATCGGCGGTATGGATCGCCCAGATCATGGGCGCATTCACAGCAATAAATCTATTTCTTGGCCAGTCGGCTTATCCACTGGCTTCCAAGGCAGCATGAGTGGTCGGGAAAACGTCAAGTTCGTGGCACGGCTATATGCCAAACCACATGAATTGGCTGCCAAGGTAGGTTTTGTAGAAGAGTTTGCCGAATTGGGGCGTTACTTCGACATGCCACTCAAAAGCTACTCTTCCGGCATGCGCTCACGCCTGGGCTTCGGACTATCCATGGCTTTCGATTTCGATTACTACCTGCTGGATGAAATCACCGCGGTGGGCGATGCCGTATTCCGACAGAAAAGCGCCGCACTGATCCAACAGCGCCGCCAGCACAGCCAATTCATTTTTGTCTCACACAATTTCGAGCAACTACGCCAGTTCTGTGATGTCGCCCTGCTGCTAGATAGCCAGGGCCTGCGCTACTTCGATGATGTTGACCTCGGCATCGCACAATACCGGGCAGAGAACCATGTCTGACACGCCAGCGCTGCTGCTGCGCTTGCGTGGCAAATCCCTGACGCTGTGGTGCATCGTCCTGCCACTGACATTACTTGGTGTGTATCTGCTGCTGGCACAGCCACGCTATGTCAGCGAATCTCGCATCGTGGTGAAACAAGCGGGCCAAGCCAGTAATGCAGAACTGACGCTGGGCAGCCTCATCGGCAGTAGCTTCAGTAATAGCACCCTGCGCGACGATGCAATGCTACTGCAAGAATATCTGCTATCACCGGACATGCTGTACCTGGTCCAACAGCAGTTCAACTTGCACCATGCCTTTGGTAACGCCGGTGTGGATTGGTTCTACCAATTGCCGGCCGATGCAAGCAGGGAACAACTGCTGGACTACTACCGCCATCGGCTCAGCCTGCGCTTTGACGACAAGACCGGCATGCTGATCGTGCGCAGCGAAGGCTTCACGCCTGCCGCAGCCAAACATTTGAACCAAATCCTGCTTAAGGAAAGCGGACGCTTCCTCAACGAGCTTTCCCACAAGATTGCACGCGAAGAAATGCAGTTCGCCCGCCAGGAAACCGACCATGCCTATCTAGCGCTGGGCCAGGCGCGTGAACGACTACTCCGCTTTCAGAACCAGCACCGGGTCATCAACCCGATAGAGCAAGGCTTGGCGGCCAGCCGCATGATCGCCGAAATGGAAACCCGCCAGGCACAACAAGAAGCAGAACTAGACAATCTGCAACGCTACCTGCAGGCAGATGCTCCCCAGATCGAAGCCGCGCGGCATGCCCTGAGCGCATTGAAACAACAAATCGAAAAGGAAAAAGCCAAGCTCAGCGCCCCCTCCGGTGATCGCCTAAACCGCACCACTGCTGAATATGCCGAACTCAAGGGACGACTCGACTTTGCCACCGATCTCTACAAGCTAGCACTCAACAGTCTGGAAAAAGCCCGGGTCGATAGTGGCCGCAACATCAAAAGCCTGGCAGTTATTGCCACTCCCAGCCTTGCAGAAGAGGCCGAATATCCGCAGCGCGGGTGGTGGCTGATCAGCGCCGCACTGGTACTGCTACTGCTGTGCGGCACGCTAAAACTGGCCATCGCCATCATTGAAGACCATTACACCTAGGCAACACACTCATGCGCATCTCATCCCAACACGCACGGACAACTGCGCTGCCCACAAGCCTCGCGCTACTGCTCGGTCTGGCATGGCTGGCCTCTGGAGCAGCAGCCTTGGCCGCGACCAGTGTTGAAAACGCTGCTACTGCTCAAGCAGCCACGGTTTATCCGGGAAAAGCAACTTCCAACATGTTTGGAGCGCAATTATTCGACGGTCATTTTAGCCAGATACAAAGCAGCGGCTTCAATCCAGACTACCGGATCAGCCTGGGTGACCGCATCAATCTGCGCCTGTGGGGAGCATTTCCCTACGAAGGCCAGCTGCCAGTCGATCCACAAGGCAATATTTTCATCCCCAATGTTGGCCCAGTCGCAGTGGCTGGCGTACGCAATGCCGAACTGAACTCACACATCAACCAACAACTCGGCAAAGTGTATAAATCCAATGTGCGCATGTACGCCAGTCTGGATACGGCCCAGCCGGTCAAGGTCTTCGTTACAGGCTACGTCAAACAACCTGGTCTCTATGGCGGCCTGGCGGCCGACAGCCCACTCAGCTATCTGGACAAGGCCGGCGGCGTTGACAGCGCCAGAGGCAGTTACGTGGATATTCGCATCTTGCGCGCCGGACAATTGCGACTGCAGATCGATCTCTACCGCTTCCTGCTGGACGGACAACTGGATGTTACCCAGTTTGCCGATGGTGACGTGATCGTCGTAGGACCGCGTCAGCATACTTTCGCCATGCGTGGCGAGGTGTACAACGCCTATGACTTCGAATTTCCCCATCCCAGCATCACGCTGCAGCAGGCTCTGGCCATGGCCAGGCCAAAACCTGGCGCCACCCACGTCAGCATTGTGCGTGGCCAGGGTAGCGCGCGCCGCAGCGAATACCACGCACTGGCTGCCATCGATGGGCTGCAACTGGAAGACGGCGACCAGCTAACCGTCACCGCCGACCGCTATGCCGGCACCATCCAGATCCGCGTGGAAGGAGCTCACTCCGGCGAACATGCCATCGTTCTTCCCTATGGTGCCAGTATGGCCGACATCCTTGTCCAACTGCGTGGCAACCGCATGTCGCAAACCAGTGCGCTACAACTGTTTCGCCATTCCGTCGCTCAACGACAAAAGGAAATGCTAGACGTCGCGCTCAACAAACTACAGGAAAGCGCACTCTCCGCCCGTTCTGCAACCAAGGAAGAAGCCGATTTACGCAGCAAGGAGGCCGAGCTGATCAGCAAATTCGTCGAGCAGGCAAGGAAGGTCACCCCCAAGGGGCAAGTGATTCTGAATGAAGAGAATCTCAGCAGCACCCTGCTGGAAGATGGCGACATCATTCGCATCCCTGAAAAGAGCAGTGTGGTGCAGGTACATGGCGAGGTGCTGTTTCCCAATGCACTGAGTTGGCAGCACGGCCTGAGCGCAACTGACTATATCAAACGCGCTGGCGGTTTCATGCAAAAGTCGGACGATTCTCGCATCGTGATTATGAGACAAAGCGGTGCAGTCATTACAGAACGCAACCCACCCATTCTTGCCGGCGATGAAATAATGGTATTACCCAAAATAGAAGCAAAGAACATTGAGATAACGCGTGGAATAACCCAGATTCTGTATCAAATTGCTGTTTCTGCCAAAGTAATATTTTCATTTTAAAATTTATACATTTATTTTCGGTAATAAATATGAAGCCTTTTCAATTAAAAACAAATCATACATCAACCATGCTTGAAGTGATCATTCCATTCCGCTGGACTGACAAACGTCCAGATTTGTTAGAGAGACTAAATTACCCATTAATGGACACGCAGCGGCCAAATTCTGTCCACTTCACCATAGCAGATGATGGCTCACCGAATCATATACGCCTGGAACTAGAAAAATTATGTCAACGCTACGGATATAACTATCTGCACATTGAAAGTGAGCTTGACCCCGTCTGCATGAGTAGAGCACGCAATATTGGAGCATGTGCCATTCCATCTGAATTCATCATGTTTCAAGATGTCGACTTAATGCCTTACGATGGATTTTATCGCGATGTGCTCAATGAAATACAAATACAAAACTTAACCAATAATGCATCTCTTTTCTTGATGTTTGGTGTCATCTATCTTACACAACCTGCCACCGAGCTTTATCACATCACTCCCAGCCATCTGCGCAAGAATTTGTTTATTCAACACCTACTTAACGAGAACACCAACCACATAGAAAAATTCTCTACCGGCACATCCGTGACTGTATTCAACCGAAATTATTACCTATCACGGGGTGGTTATGATGAAGATTTTATAGAATGGGGTTATGAAGATATCGAATTCAACACACGCTGTATTCGTGCGTCGCGCTACTTCCCCCTTCCGGAAAACTTCTTGACCGACAATCAATCATTTCGTCACATCAACCGCTATCAAGGCTGGAAAAGTATTTATAGGCTTTTTGGCGACATTACCTTTCAGAAAGGAATTGTTTTATTTCACTCCTGGCATGCCATTGATGACCATTCCGGCTACATGAAACGGAAAGCCATAAATAAGAAATTATTTGAAGAGAAAGTAAGGAAATTTAGTTCACGAGGAGAAGAACCCCCTCCTCTTGCCGCACTAGACAAGGGAAAGACATTATGTTTTTCCTTAACAAACCCATTTATTTACAATAGGAAAACTGCTCCTTTTTTTGGAGAAATTTTCTGCGAAGACGAAAAAAACTTCACCGCAAGCACATTAATATCATATATTAAAAAACACAAGATAACCCGAGTACTTTTCCACAACCCTTATGCAAACGAACATCGCCAGGAATTATTTGAAACCATAAAGAATAATAATATTTCATTTTTAATTGCGGAGCGAGGCGCATTACGTAATTCGATCTTTTTTGATGACACTGGCTTCAATGCAGACAGTGCAAGATTCAGCGAGGAAATCTGGAACAAACCCATCTCGGAAAACGAAAAAAATTTCATTAGTAATTATATTATTGAAGAAAAAACACTAGACGAATCACTAGAAAAACAGCCTGCACTACTAGGCATAGAAGCAACAAGAAAAAAATTAATGTTGCCAAGACATAAAAAAATAATTTTCATTCCACTACAAAGACCAAGCGATACGGTTATAACCCATTTCTGTAAAAATATAGGTGGATATAATGGATTTATTGATCTTGTCAGAGGCGCGATGAATCGACTCCACGATGAATATGTTTTTGTTATCAAGAAACATCCTCTCGAAGATGAAACCCCTGACCTGCCTGGCGCTGTTTTCGCAAATAACATCAATATCAAGGATTTGCTTGCCATCAGTTCAGCAGTGCTTCTCATCAACTCGGGGGTTGGGATTCTCGCCATGCTCTATGAAAAGCCGATCTTACTAGCCGGCGAGGCATTTTATGGCTCTCCACTACTGAATCATCAAGTCACAACCATTAATGATATTGAAAATGGACTGAGACATTTCCAACCACGCCAAGAAGTCACTCTACGATTCCTGAAATACTTGATCATGGATTATTATTCATTTGGCTATTTCCAAACCCGTGAAATACCATGGCAAGGAACTGGCCGTATGACCATTACAACCTCTATTGATTTTTACCAAATAAGAATACCAGGACAAACCGGGATCAATTATTACCCGCAAGAAAAAACCGTCCCGCAAAGTTCAATTTTATTTGATCGCTACCGCACCCCAAAACCAGCTCAATCGCAGCCCATTACAACAGAAAAGCAAAGCATTAATATTCAACCCAAAAAAAATGGGACAGAAATGGAAAAAGCAATGGCCAAGCCCCTACAATCTACCCGCGAGCGTAAGATAAAAAAATTACGCGAAGATCCTCGATCATTCTTATTAGACTCTCGCTATCGTCTGCTTAACCTACTTGGCAAAATACTCTGATGGCAAATATTTCAATGCTTGGCTTTGGCAATGAGCTTCACAGCGCAACGGCGCTGGATAATCAACCAAGCCTACGCATTCAAACCAAAGGAAATAATAATAAAATTATCATTGGTCGTGAATGTAAACTAAACGAATTAAACATCCAAATTGAAAGCAATGGAAACATGCTACACATTGGGGATTCGTGCCGACTAAAAGGCAGCTTTATCATGAAAATTGCGGACGGCAATCAAATAAAGATAGGAGATGATTGCACCATAGGCGGAGCTAATTTGATATGTGGAGAGGGAAGCCGCATTATTATTGGTACAGACTGCATGCTGTCCTGGGGAATTGAAATACGTTCAACAGACTCTCACTCAATTTTTCAATCCAGTGACGGGAAGCGGATTAATCCTGCAGCCGATATTCATGTGGAAAACCATGTCTGGATTGGCGCACACTGCACCATACTCAAAGGAAGCCATATCGGAAGCAACTGTGTTGTGGGGATTCACTCTCTGGTATGCGACAGCTTTCCCGATAGTGGTCAGGTCATAGCCGGTATTCCTGCCCGCGCTATTCGACAAGGCATCAACTGGGACAGACGCTTGCTGGGATGAGCCAAAACACATATCGCTACGGTGATAATATCGCCATCCGCTCATGGCGCTTGTTCAACCTGCCGGGGTTGGAAACACTGCTACAGCGCCCTTGTCATTGGTACCCTCTGAGTTGCTACCACAAGCCAAAGCAGCGCATCTGGGCAGGCTGGGGGCATAAACCGGCAACTAAGTCGCTACGCCGGCATGCCCAGTACAGTGATGGGCTCTATCTGGCACTGGAGGACGGTTTCATCCGCTCACTGGGACTGGGTGTGCAGGGTTCCCCCCCCTGGTCCATCGTGGTGGATGATCTTGGTATTTACTATGACGCCAGCCAACCGTCCCGGCTGGAGGTTCTGATCAGGCAATTGATCGCCGACGGCGTGAGCACTGCCGAGCCGGAACGACAAGTGGCCGCACAAGCTCTGCTAGATGATGCCGGCCGTGGCATAGACTTGTTAATGGCTTACCGCTTATCCAAATACAACCACGCACCAGACTTCGCACCACCAAAGGCCTGGCAGCACGATGCGGTACTGGTGGTCGATCAGACCGTGGGCGATATGTCCGTACTTTATGGCAATGCTGATGCCGACACTTTCCGGCAAATGTTGCGTGCCGCCATGCAGGAAAACCCGACCAAGCAGATCTGGGTAAAAACACATCCAGATGTATTGTGCGGCAAGAAGCAGGGCTATCTTACCCGGCTAGTCGGAATGGAGGAGCGCGTAAAGCTGCTAGGCGTTGATGCCAACCCACTTACGCTACTGCCACATGTTTCGCAGGTTTACACCGTCTGTTCCCAACTGGGCTTTGAAGCCCTGCTATGTGGAAAACCAGTCATTACCTTCGGCCAACCTTGGTACGCCGGCTGGGGACTGAGCGATGATCGTCATTCTTTGGCTGCCGATCTGGCCCAACGACGGGGAGCGGCAACGCTGCAGCAATTGTTCGCTGCAGCCTATCTGCAATACTGCCGGTACCTGCATCCGGGCAGCGGAGGACCAGGCACGCTGTTCGATGTCATTCAACACCTGCGTCGCCAGAAAACTATCAATGATCGCCTACGCGGGGAATTGGTCTGCATCGGCATGAGCTGGTGGAAGCGGGCAGTGCTCACACCCTTTTTGCAATTGCCTTCCTGCAAGCTGCGCTTTGTGGGCTCTGCCACGGCACTGCGACACTCTTCCGCTACGCCGCTACGCAAGATTGCCCTATGGGGCAGCGGCCAGCCCGCTGCACTGCAATTGGCACAAGAGCGGGGCTGGCCGGTGCTGCGGATAGAAGATGGCTTCATCCGCTCAGTGGGTTTGGGTTCGAACCTGACTCCGCCCCTATCACTGGTACTGGATGATGAAGGCATTTATTTCGACCCGCGTCAGCCCTCTCGCCTGGAAACACTACTGGCTACACAGCAGTTTGAAGACATGGATCTGGTAGAAGCAGAAGCACTACGGGCACAACTGCTCGGCGCCGGGCTAGGCAAATACAATGTTGGTCAGGATGCATTACAGCTCCCCCTACCCAGGCCCGCTGTCGTCATTCTGGTGGTAGGGCAAGTGGAAGACGATGCCTCGATTCTTACCGGCTCACCATGGATACATACCAATCTTGATCTGCTCAAAGCGGTACGGCGGGCATACCCAACAGCGTTCATCGTTTACAAACCACATCCCGATGTAGTCAGTGGCAACCGCATTGGCAGCATCGCGGCTGAAGACAGCGCCGGCTTGGCTGACATGGTCACGACACAGTGCGATATGCATCTCTGTTTACAACAGGTGGACGAAGTACACACCATGACCTCGCTCACGGGTTTTGAAGCATTGCTGCGCGGCAAGCATGTGGTTTGCTACGGTCTGCCTTTTTATGCCGGGTGGGGTCTGACTGAGGATGTGTTTGCCCATGTTCCACTGGCAAGTGGCGCGATTCATCCAGCCTGGAAACGTCGCTCCAGACGCCTGGTACTGAAGGAGTTGATTGCCGCCAGCCTATTGCTCTATCCCTGTTATATCGATCCCGTCAGTAGTAATGCCATCTCAGCCAGCCAGGCAGCCACTCTGCTTTCCTGCCAGAAGGCCGACAAAACCACGACCCGCCTGCATGACAATTGGCTTTCCAAACAACTGGGCAAGCTACGCATGCTCTGGCGCAGTGTCATGCACTGACTAAGTGCCGGCATATCTTGCAGCTGACTGATGTCTATCGCCGTGCATCCAGGATATTTCCGGCATGCCAACCAGTATCCGGTAACAGATTCATTCTGCATTTTCGGTTGTACTTAAGCTGCCAGAGGCAGCAAGACACATGTCACTGGCAAGGTATCCGAAACCGTGCAGGAGCCGCATTTGCCGCCCAACAATTTATCACGATCCCGCCCGATGATACCGCCGGACTCCACCGGCACAGGATGGGAGACTTTTTCCTCACTTTCGGCAGCACATACTCCTGCACTACAAGCCCTGCTCAGACACAGGAGCATATTGCTGCTGCAAGGGCCAATGGGCATTTTCTTTTACCAGTTCAGTCGTTGGTTGCAACAACGCAAATACATGGTTTACCGCGTGTTATTCAATGGTGGTGACTGGCTTTTTTATCGGAGCGGGCAAGCAGAACATTACCGCGGCAAGCCCGAAGAGTTTGCCATCTGGCTACACGCCTACCTGGCCAAACGAGGCATCGAGGCCATCGTCTGCTTCGGAGACTGTCGCCAATATCACCAGGTCGCAGCGGCAATTGCTGAACAGTGCAATATGGCATTCTTTGTATTTGAAGAAGGCTACCTGCGCCCGGATTACATCACACTGGAACAAGACGGTGTAAATGCACGCTCATCGCTAGCTAGATATTCCGATTTGCTGTCGACTCCTGTTCCAAACACACTTCTTCCGGCCAAACCGGTTAAAGCATCTTATTCGCGCATGGCGATGTCGGCGGTGGCGTATCACAGCGCCTGCTGGCTGTTGCATTGGCGCTATCCGCATTACATACACCACAAACCACTCCAACCAATACCTGAAGCATGGCGATGGATACGCTCTGGGCTGCGCAAAATGCTTTATGTTCTTACAGAATACCGGCTACGTAAGGACATGCTGAATCTGCGGCAGAACCGATTCTTTCTGGTCGCCCTGCAAGTATTCAATGATAGTCAGGTGCTGCATCACAGCAGCTACGATGATGTGCGCGAGTTCATTATCCAGATCATCACGTCCTTTGCCGGCCATGCAGCACACGATCACCACCTGCTGCTGAAACACCACCCGATGGATAGGGGGCACCGGCATTATCAGCAACTGATACAACAGGTCGCGCAACAGCAAGGCGTCAGCCACCGTGTGCATTATCTGCATGATGCCCATCTGCCATCACTGCTCAAAGCCAGTCGAGGAGTAATTACCATCAACAGTACAGTCGGTCTGTCAGCCCTGTATCACGGTAAACCAGTCATCACGCTGGGTAGCGCGCTGTATGACATAGCTGGGCTGACCGCGCAGTGCCCACTAGCTGCATTCTGGCAGTGCACGCCGACACCAGATCCACAGCGCTATCAGCAGTTACGCCTATCATTGCTACACCATACCCAGCTCAATGGCTCTTTTTATGGTCAGTGCCACTGGATGGCTCCCCAGACAGGCTCCGCCCCTGCATCATCTCGTCATCGTGTCAGATTCATTCTCACCATGCTGATGGTAATGGCCTGCCAGTTGCTGTGGCCGACCTGAAACCTGCGCATGCCAGGCACAGCAGCGCATGGCCGGGGTTTCGCTGTTGAAGCGGGCCAGCCAGTAGCCGACGCGCCGCCAGCAGCGGCGCTCGTGTCGAATGAAACGCAGCAGGGCATGGCCCCAACTGTCGGGCTCCGGGGATGTGGCGTTTGCATGGTGCTGAC
>Ga0187844_10002734_pt1 | contig 12249 bp, 9 predicted proteins | sample SpaLakP09_SKY_50_FD_134517 | JGI IMG/M metagenome (GOLD analysis project Ga0187844, IMG submission 134517) | Oligotrophic lake water microbial communities from Sparkling Lake, Wisconsin, USA - SP09_SKY_50 | ecosystem: Environmental > Aquatic > Freshwater > Lake | place: USA: Sparkling Lake...
GATCAAGACCGAGCTGGAGCGCTCGGGGCAAGACCTGGCCCTGGTCGCCCGCTCGGGCCTGGACCTGCAGCGCATCGGCCACCGCTATTCCCACGCCGGCCTGAGCCTGCGCGCCAGCGCCAACACGCCCTGGTCGGTGCGCCAGCTCTACTACGCCTGCGACGAACGCAAGCCGCGCATCTTCAACCAAGGCATGGCCGGCTTCGTGCTGGGCACGGCCGAGCCGCGGCTGGGCTATGTGTCCTTGGTGTTCCTGCCTGCCGAGCCCGGTGTCCTGCTGGCCCGGGCGGCGCTGGATGACCGTCGCGCGCTGCAACTGCTGGCGGGCCGCTACAGCGCCAATGCCTACGCTTATGGCGAGCGTTATCTGAACTGCAATCAATGGCTGGCCGAGCTGCTGGCCCTGGCCTGGAGCGGCGGTCCGCCCGAGATGGCACGTGGCCAGGCTCAGGCCTGGTTGCAGGAGCAGGGGTATGCGCCCAGCGTGATCGATGTGGGCGGCTGGGCGCTGCTGGGAGTCTTCGTTCCCTGGCTGCACAACGACGACCACCCCGAGCCCGACCGAACCATCGGCCGCTACCGCGTCAGCATGCCTGCGGCGCTGGAGCAGTTCGTGCGCCAGCGCGTGCCGGGCGCCAGCCGCGTCGAGCTCTGCCACCGCGACGGCCAGGCCGTCATCCGGCGCGGCTGGGAGCCGCTGGCCGAGGACTGCCGCCCTGGCCCCGGTGACGAGCTGATCGCGCTTTAGAACTTGTAGCGAGCTTCCAGGTAGTACTGGCGTCCGCTGGCGTCGAGCTTCTGCTGCTCTTCTTCGCTGTAGCGATAGGTGGCGCGCGTCGGGTTGGTCAGGTTGGTGGCGCTGAACGAGAGTTGCAGTGCCGGCGTCACCTGGTAGTTGGCCGAGAAGGCCACGTTGGACACCGGTGCGGCGATGGTCGGTGCCGAAGGCATGGTGATGCCGCCAATGACCGAGTTGCCCTGGCTGTTGGCCGTGGGCGCCGGGGCCGTCGTGCTCGACACGTACTCGCCGCGGTAGTTGTAGACCAGGCGGGCGCTGAACGTGTCGTTCTCGAAGTACAGGCCCATATTGCCGGCGAGCTTGGAGGCGCCGGTCATCGGGCGGCCGTCGTCCACGCGCGTCTCGGCGTAGCTGGCGTTGGTCTGGAAGCCAAAGCCCCACGCGATCGGCTGCTCCCAGCCCAACTCGACGCCGCGGATGCGGGCCTTCTGCTGGGTAGAGCTGTTGATCATGTAAGTGCGGTACTGGTTGGTCGTGCCGTCGTACAACTCGACCGTCTGGCCCGATGACGTGCCGCCAGTCTTGGCGTAGCCGTCGATCAGCGAGCTGAAGGCGGACAGCGACAGCATCGAGCGCTTGGCGTAGTACCAGGCCACCGAGACGTCGAGGTTGCGCGAGCTCATCGGCTTGAGGTTCGGGTTCGGTCCGGTGACCGTGCAGCCTTGCGAGGTGCAGGTCTGGGCCGAGTAGGTCGCGCCGTAGAGGTTGTAGTTCTGGCGGCCGATGGTCTTGGACAGGCCCAGGCGGCCGATGATGCCTTGGCCGAAGTCGTAGCGCAGGTTCAGGCTCGGCAGGATGTCGTCGAACACGCGCTTGGTCGTCTCCTTGCGGTAGATCACGCCGGTGGCGCCGTTGAAGGGCACGTTGTCGAAGTAGGGCTGGCCTTCACTGACATCGATGATGGCATCCGGGTAGGCGGCGCAAGGCACGAAGGGTTTGCCTGGCTCGATGCGCAGGCAGGCGCCGGCGGGCAGCGGCACCGGTGTCTTGGAGGTGACGGTGGTGCGCACGAGACGCAAGCCGATATTGCCCGACCACTTGTCGCCTTCCAGGTTCTGCATCAGGTAGCCGGCGCTCTGCACTTCGCGCAGGTCGATGGAGCCGGAGATCCGGCGTTCCCATTGAGTATTGGTTTCCTTGGCCAGTCCGCCGAAGAGGTTCGTCAGCGTATCCCGCGAGAAATAGAAGCCGGAGTTGTCGAAATTCCCGCCGAGGTAGTTGCCGAAGTCGCCAGGGAAGGGCACGGCCAGGGCCGGATCGGGCGCGTTGGCTGCGACAAAGGCAGACTTCAAGGCCACGGTCGACAGGCCGTACTGGCGGCGGTGATCGGCGTTGCGGAAGCCGAAGTTCATCGATGTGAAGATGCCACTGTCCTGCTGGTACTCGCCGTCGATGGTGACGCTCTTCTCGCTGTCGACCGTGTGATAGCGGTTCAGGCCGCTGCGGCCGGTGAGGCGGTAGCCGGGCGTGCCGGCGGCCGCGGTGCTCGCCAGGGGCACGGTGCCGCTGCCTGCATTGATCCAGCTAAAATCGGGTGCCTCGTCCAGGCCGTTGAAGGCGTACTTGACGCCCTGGCCGTAGCGCGAGTACGTCAGGCCGCGGTCCATGTCGGTGTGGCCAATGCCCTTGGTCGTGCTCAACATGCCCTTGAGGGTCAGGCGGTCATTGACGATCCACTTGCCGTCCAGATCCAGGAAGCCGGAGCTGGCATAGGCGCCGCTGCGGTAAAAGCCTTCCGAGTCGCCGAGATACTGCGCCGGCAGGCCGTTCGCGTAGGATATCTCCGCAGACTTGAGCACGCGCAGCTTGTCGCCGTAGATGGTCGTTTCTTCGGCGATCACCGGGTTCTTGATCGAAGCATAGACACGCTGACCACCCACGTTGGTGGCACCCGTGGCGCCCAGCGGACCGGCCTGGCCGGCCAGCATCTGGTAGATGGCGCCCATGCTGGCGCGGCCGAAGTTGGCGGCCTCCATCTTCGAGTAGAAGCCGGTCAGGCCGACCTCGGTATTGCTGGTCGGCTTGAGCTGGGTGGAGAGCATGCCGCCCTTGCGGTCGCGCACGCCTTCCACGAATTCGGTAGACATCGAGCCCGGCAGGCGCACGCCGTTCAGGTCGGAAGCCTTCAGGCCCGTGCCGGCCAGCGACGCGTCGGTGATGCCCAGCATGGTGGCGGTGTTGATCTGGTCCCAGCCCGAGTTGGCGCCGTAGGCGAAGCGCGACACGGTGTCGCGGCGCACGTAGCGCTTCTCGGCAAAGACCTGGCCGATCACGCCCAGGGTGCCTGCCTCGTTCTTCCAGTTGACGCTGGCGTTGAGCTGCGGGCTGGTCTTGGCCGGCAGTTCGGCATAGACCGCGCCGGCGCTGACCACGCCGCTGAAGCCCTTCGGGCCGTCCAGCGGCTTGCGGGTCGTGACGTTGATCGTGCCGGCCAGGCCGCCGTCGGCGATATTGGCCTGCGAGGTCTTGTAGACGGTCGCGGAGTTCAGCACCGAGGACGGCATCAGCGACAGGCTGGTCGAACGGCTGCTCGAAGCCTGGTCGGACAGGTACCAATCGCCGCCGGACACCGTGTGGCCGTTGAACAGGATCAGGCTCATGTCGGGGTTGGTGCCACGCATGGAGACCTTCTCGGCCTCGTCATAGTCGGTGCGTACGGCTACGCCGACGACGCGCTGCAGTGAGTCGGCCAGGTTCTTGTCGGGCATCTTGCCCACGTCCAGGGCGGTGATCACATCCACGTTGGCCGAAGCGTTGCGCTTGGCGTCCAGCGAGGTTTCCAACGAGGCGCGGATGCCGGTGACGGTGACGATGTCGAGCTGCGCGGACTTGTTGGCCGCGGCCGGTGCCGAAGCGGCAGCGGCAGGCGGTGCCGCCACCTGCGCCTGAGCCTGCTGCAGAAGCCCAGCGGACAGCAGCAGGCTGAGGGAAACGGCGCTGGCGATCGGGGTACGCTGGAACTTCATGATGAATATTTCCCTTTTGTTAACGATTGGGCGATCGTCTGACTTTCAGGGTCATGCATGAAATAGCGAGATTGGCGGGCGCCATTCGCCGGGGTTATAGCTAGGGTTTTTGCCCCCCGTTGTGTGGACTCAAGTCTAGGGTTAGCCCGTATTTTTGGCCTAAACCACGTGACAAGCCACCTGCCGCCCGTCCACCTCGCGCAGCAGCGGTGTCTCCAGGCTGCAACGCGCCTCGGCCAGCGGGCAGCGTTTGTGGAAGGCGCAGCCGGTCGGAGGGTTCAGCGGGCTGGGCAGTTCGCCAACGATCTTGATCCGCTCGCGGCGGTCACCCGCCTTCAAGGCGGGGGTCGCGCTCATCAGCGCCCGGGTGTACGGGTGCAGCGGGCGGGCGAAGATGGTCTTCTTGTCACCGTACTCGACCGCCGCGCCCAGGTACATCACCATCAGATCGTCGGCCACATGTTCGACCACGCTGAGGTTGTGGGAGATGAAGACATAGCCAGTGCTGAACTCGTCCTGCAGGTCCATGAACAGGTTCAGGATCTGCGCCTGGATCGACACATCGAGTGCCGACACCGGTTCGTCGGCGACGACGATCTTCGGGTTGAGGATCATCGCCCGCGCGATCGCGATGCGCTGGCGCTGGCCGCCGGAGAACATATGCGGATAGCGGCGCAGATGTTCCGTGCGCAGGCCTACCTTTGCCACCAGGGCCTCGATGCGCTCGAGGCGCTCGGCCTTGGTCAAGCTCGTGTTGATCAGCAGCGGCTCATCCAAGGTCGCTTCGATGCTCTTGCGCGGGTTCAGCGAGGCAAAGGGATTCTGGAACACCATCTGAACCTGCTGGCGCAGCGCCTTCAGCGCCGCCTTGTCGGCACCGGCCGCATCGGCGCCCGAGAGCCGCAGCGAGCCCGAGGTCGGCGCTTCGATCAAGGTCAGCTGGCGGGCCAGGGTGGACTTGCCGCAGCCCGACTCGCCGACAACGGCCAGGGTCTTGCATGCACCCAGGCTGAAGGACACCCCGTTCAGTGCCTTCACCGTGGCCTTCGGCTTGAACAGGCCCTGGCTGACCTTGTAGTGGCGTGCCAGGTCTTGCGCCTGGAGTAGGGGGGCAGCGCTCATGCCGTGCTCCTCGGGTAGAAACAGCGCACGCCGTCAAGCAGGGCAGGGCGCTCGCTGCGGCAGCGCGGCTGCACATAAGGGCAGCGCGGCGAGAGCAGGCAGCCGCTCGGCCGGTCCAGCGCGCCGGGCACGATGCCGCCTAAAGCGGCGAGCCGCCGCGCGCCCTTGTTGTGCTCGGGGATCGCGGCCAGCAGGGCCTCGGTGTATGGGTGGCGCGGCGCGTCGAAGATCGCCGGCACGGCGGCCGTCTCGACCACCTGGCCGGCATACATGACGGCGATGCGCTGCGCCATCTCGGCCACGATGGCCAGGTCGTGCGTGATCATCACCAGGCCCATGCCCTGCTCGCGCTGCAGGCGCAGGAGCAGGTCCATGATCTGGGCCTGGATCGTCACATCCAGCGCTGTGGTCGGCTCGTCGGCGATCAGCAGCTTGGGGTTGCAGGCGATCGCCATCGCGATCATCACGCGCTGGTTCATGCCGCCGGAAAGCTGGTGCGGGTATGCGTTGATGCGGCTCTTCGGATCGGGAATCTCCACCAGCTCAAGCAGTTCCAGCACGCGCTTGCTCGCAGCCGCACCGCTCAGACCCATATGAGCCTTCAGCACCTCGGTGATCTGGTAGCCGACCGAGTAGCTGGGGTTGAGGCTGGACAGTGCGTCCTGGAACACCATCGCCATGTCGCGTCCGATCAGACGACGCCGCTGGCGGGGGCTGAGCTTGAGCAAGTCCTGACCCTGGAATTCCAGCTTGTCGGCCGTGACCTTGCCCGGCGCATCGATCAGGCCCATCAGCGCCAGCATCGTTACCGACTTGCCGGAGCCTGATTCGCCAACGATGCCCAGTAGCTCGCCTGCGTCCAGCGTCAGATCGACCCCGTCGACTGCCGGGAAGCGGCCGAACTCGACGCGCAGGTTTTTGATATTCAGCAGCGCAGCCATCAGCCGACTTTCTTCAACTTCGGATCCAACGCGTCGCGCAGGCCGTCGCCCATCAGATTGATGGACAGCACCGTGATCAGGATGGTCAGCCCCGGCAGGGTCACGACCCAGGGCGCGCGCTGGATGTAGTCGCGCGCTGCTGAGAGCATCGTGCCCCACTCGGGCGTGGGCGCCTGCACACCCAGGCCCAGGAAGCCCAGGCCCGCCGTCTCCAAAATGGCTGATGAAAAGCTCAGGGTCGCATTGACGATCAGTGGTGCCATGCAGTTGGGCAGCACGGTCACGAACATCAGCCGGGCCACGCCCGCGCCGGCGACGCGGCTGGCAGTGACGTAGTCCTTGGCCGTTTCGGCCAGCGCGGCGGCACGGGTCAGCCGCGTGTAGCCGGGCAGGGCGCCGATGGCGATGGCGATCACCGTGTTGATCAGGCCCGGGCCCAGCACCGTGATCACGCAGATGGCCAGCAAGAGGCCGGGCAGGGCCAGCATGATGTCCATCACCCGCATGATGATGGGCGAGATCGAGTGTTGGTAGAACGCCGCCAGCAGGCCCAGCAGTACGCCGGGCAGCAGCGACAGCAGGACGGACGCCAGGCCGATGCCCAGCGAGACGCGGCCGCCGTGCAGCAGGCGCGAAAGGATGTCGCGGCCCAGCTCGTCAGTGCCGAAGATGAACTGCCAGCTGCCGCCCTCGGCCCACACCGGCGGCGTGAGCATGTGATCGCGGAACTGCTCAATAGGGCTGTAGGGCGCGACCAGCGGGCTCAGGATCGAGGCCAGGGCGATCAGCGCGAAGACGATCAATGCGGCAAAGGCGCCGCGGTTCGCGGTGAAGCCCTGCCAGAATTCCTTGGCCGGCGAGGGGTAGTCGGGGATGACTTCGGCTGTCGTGCTCATCATCAATGCAGGGACCGGATGCGCGGATTGACCACGCCGTAGAGGATGTCGACGATCAGGTTGACCGCGATGAAGGTGGCGGCAGAGATCAGGATGCCGGCCTGCACGACGGGATAGTCGCGCCGGGCGATCGAGTCGATCAGCCATTTGCCGATGCCGGGCCAGGAGAAGATGGTTTCGGTCAGCACGGCGCCGGCCAAGAGGCTGCCGGTCTGCATGCCCACCACCGTCAGCACCGGGATCAGCGCGTTGCGCAGCGCATGGACGACGACGACGCGCGTCGGGTTCAGGCCCTTGGCGCGCGCGGTACGGATGTAGTCCTCGCGCAGCACCTCCAGCATCGAGGAGCGCGTCATCCGCGCCACCACGGCCAGAGTGCTGGTGCCCAGCACCAGGGCCGGCAGGATCAGGTGCATGCAGGCCGATCGGAACGCCCCCTCTTCACCGGAGAGCCAGCTGTCGATCAGCAAAAAGCCGGTCACGCGTGCCACGTCGTACTCGATGCTGATGCGGCCAGACACCGGCGTCCAGCCGAGGTTGACCGAGAAGAACATGATCAGGATCAGGCCCCACCAGAACACCGGCATCGAATAGCCGACCGTGGCCGCGCCCATCACGCCCTGGTCCACCAGCGAGCCGCGCTTGAGTCCGGCCAGCATGCCCAGGGCCAGCCCCAGGGTCACAGCCAGCAGCAGGGCTGCAGCGGCCAGCTCCACCGTGGCCGGGAACAGCACGGCGAACTCCTTGGCCACCGGCTCGCGGCTGACCAGCGATTCACCCAGGTCGCCCTGCGCGAGCTTGCTGACGTAGTCGAAGTACTGCACGGGCAGCGGCTGGTCCAGTCCCATCTGCTTGACCAGGGCGGCATGGGCCTCGGGGTCGAGCCGGCGCTCGCCCATCATCACCTCTATCGGATCTCCCGGCACCAGCCGGATCAGGCCGAAGGCGACCAGGGTGATGCCGATCAGCGTGGGGAGCACAGTGGCGAGGTTCTTGCGCAGGCATGCGAACATCGGGGGCTCAGCGCTTGGCCGGCTGAGCGGGCGGCGGGGTGATCATCAGCATGCCCCCCGGGGTCGTCGCCACGTCGATCAGGGCAGCCGTCTCGGCGTCGAGCTCGCCGCTGTAGTTGGCCGGCCGGTACTTCATCTGGAAGGTACCGATCACGTCCTTGGTCAGCTTGTCCATCTCGCCGCTGCGGGCGATGTTGAAGCCGACGCGGCCGAGCCGGTCCTGCACCCAGGCCACATCGGGCAGAGCAGACTCGTAGCCGGTCTTCTTGATGGCAACTTGGGCAGCATCGGGCCAGGGAATCAGGCCGGCATCAAACAGCTGCTTCCAGGGGAAGGCCGGGCCCGGGTCCTGCTTGCGGCCGGGGGCGATGTCGGCGTGGCCGATGATGCGTTCCGGTTTGACGTCATGGCGCTTCTGGATGTCGCGCACCAGCTTGATCACCTCGTCGATCTGCTTCTGCGGGAAGGGCGCATAGACGCGGCCGGCCGGCGTGTCGGTCCAGCCGGCGTTGACGATCTCGATGCCGATCGACGAGGAGTTCAGGTTCTGGCTGCCCGACCAGTAACTGGCGCCGGCATGCCAGGAGCGGCGGTTCTCGTCCACCAGCTGGTAGATCTCGGCCGGTTCATCGCGCACCAGGTAGTGGGAGCTGACCTGGCCGCCCCTGGTCAGCACCCGCAGCGACTTCTCCCAGTCGATCACCGTGTAGTGCAGCACGATGAAGAGCGAGCGGCTGTCCTGGTTCTGCGAGACGTAGCTGTGGTTGACCATCGGTTTCTGAGGGTCGAAAGGACCGGTGGCACAGGCCGACAGCAACAGCGCGGCGGAGGCGCAGAGAAGGGCTTTTTTCATCAGGGGCTCGTCGTCGTGGCGCGCGCGGCCGCAACAGCGGCCATGCGATGAGGATGCAATTGTTGCAGGCTTAAGGTGGTGCCCGGCGGCAGGCTTGAGCGCAGGCCTTGTTCGATAAGCGGGCTCAGCAGCAGGGCACGGCCGGCGGCCACCACCGGGCGCGGGCCATGGCGCTTGAGTAGGCAGACTGCCAGGCGCGCCAGCTCGGTGCCGGCCGCCAGGAGCAAGGCGCGGGCGGCGGGGTCGTCTTCGGCAGAGGCCGCTACGGCCAGGGCCAACTGACCGACCCGGCCGCGCGAATCGCCATAGATGAGGCTGCGGGTGGCGGTCCAGTCGCTGCTGCCAATGGCCTCGAACAGGCGCCGCGCCATCGGCGAGCGCGCGGCGGCGCTGCCCGGTGCCTCGTCCTCCAGCCGCCAGACCTGGGCAAGCGCCTGAGCGGCGATCCAGAAGCCGCCGCCTTCGTCGCCCAGCAGCATGCCGCGACCACCGGCGCGCTGCAGCCCGCCCTCCTCGTCCACAAACGCCGCGATGGCGCCGGTGCCGGCGTAAAGCAGATAGCCCTCGCCGGGCTGCTCGAACGCGGCCCGCCAGGCGATGGCCATGTCGCTGCGGCAGACCATGGCCTCGACGGGCAGGCCCAGGGCGCGGGTCAGCAGTGCTTTCATCTGGGCGGCTGCGGCGTCGTCGGTGTCGGGCAGGCCGGTGATGCCAGCGTGGAGCGCACCTGGCCTGCCGTGCTTTAGCACCTCGGCGGCCAGCGCGTCGAGGGTGCGCACCAGCTCGGTCCGCCCGCTCTGCGTGCCCAGCTGCATGCCACTGAGCCCGGCCACATGGCCCTCCGCCACGATGGTGCCGCTGCCGGCCTGCGCCAGCGCCCAGCGCGTCTGCGTGCCGCCGGCATCGAGCCCCAGACCCAGGGCGGGGCTGCGGGCGTTCGGTGAGGCACGGGCGGCGGCGTTCGTCTTCATTGCGCCGCAGGTTAGGCGCGCGCGCGGCTGGCGGCAAATGTCAATGCGGGCGCGAGGCATAACTTTTCAGAATGCCTGGATTGTTCTGTATTCATGAATGGTCAGTTCATGATTGCCTAGTGTTTACCCTCGGTCATCCTGTCTACAGTTCAACCCATGGATGCAGCAAAGAGGCTGAGTCCACAACCGAAGACTCCCGATTTCGCTGAACACACAAAGGAACTCACATCATGAAGACGCTCACCATTTTCTCCGCCGCCCTGCTGTCCGCGGGTGTCCTGATGGCCGACGCCGCCCTGGCCGAAACCACCCGTGCCGAAGTGATTGCCCAGCTGAGCCAGGCCCGTGACAGCGGCGAACTGGCCCGCCTGAACAGCGAAGACACCGCGGCCTTCCTGCGCACCAACACCGTCTCCACCAAGACCCGTGCCCAGGTGCTGGCTGAACTGAAGCAGGCCCAGGAAAGCGGCGAGCTGGCGCTACTGAACAGCGACGACAGCGCTGCCTCGCTGCGCATCGCCACCCCTTCGACGACAACCCGCGCCCAAGTGCTGGCTGAATTGAAGCGCGCGCAAAACGCTGGCGAGATCAACCACCTGGGCAACAACGTGCCACCGGCCACCCCCAGCGCCGCCCTCGTGGCCGGCCGCAAGGCTGCGGTGCGTAGTGAATAAGCGCTGAGTTCAGCGCAGATCTGACAAAGGGCGACTCTGGCGAGTCGCCCTTTTGTTTTCTAGGCGGCAAGGCTGGGCCTGAGGGTTGGGCTCAAACGCTCACAGCCGATACGCTGCCCGCTCGCTTTCGATCCCGGTCGCACCGATGGCCGAGACGACCACGGCGTCGAGCCCTTCGGTCGGCACGCTCAGCTCTGCCTGGCAGACCTGAAAGCGCCATTGCCCGGCATGGCGTAACCAGAGCGCGTGGCGCGAGGCGCCGCCCGTCGGGCGAAGCAAGAGTTGCCCCTGGCTGCCCGCCCGGCCGGACCAGATCTCCAGCCCTGGCTTGGCCGGTACCGCCTGGCTGAGCCATGGGGTGGCTGGCACAAGCGCAGCGTCGGCATAGGGCCCGGCCTTCAACGCGTCGGCCAGGCCGCGCCGGTGCTGCATCAGCGCGATCATGCTGAAGTGGGCATGGCCGGTGTGTGGCGCCTTCTGACGCTGCATGGCGATCTGGCCGATGATCTCTTCGACGGGCCAGCTCTCCGGCTTGTCGGTCACGCGGCTGGTGAACATGCCGGGCCAGATGTGGCGGCCCTTGGGGTTTTGCGCATGCCAATAGTCCAGCAACGGCCCGAAGGCCTGGGGCTTCTGGGCCATCGGCCAGTAGAGCTGGGGAACCAGATAGTCCATCCAGCCCTCGGCCAGCCAGCGCTCCACGTCAGCGTAGAGCTTGTCATACTGGCTGAAACCGGCGATGCCGGCCGGGCGCAGCGCCGGCTTGCCCAGGCCGAAGGGACTGACGCCAAAGCGCACCCAGGGCTTGGTCGCCTGGATGGTTTGATAGATCCGCTCGACCAACTGGTCGACGTTCTGGCGCCGCCAGTCGGCGCGGGCCAGCTTGCCGCCCGATTGCAGATAGGTTTGCCAGGACGGATCGTCGGGGAAATCGACCTCCTGCTTGGTGGCCGGGTCGATCACCGCGTAGGGGTAGAAGTAGTCGTCGATGTGGATGCCGTCGACCTCGTAGCGCTGCAGCACGTCCTTGAACACGGCGATGCTGTGATCGGCGGCAGCCTTCTCACCGGGGTCGATCCAGAGCTGGTCGCCATAACTCTTGACCCATTGGGGTCGGGTCTTGCTCAGATGGCTGGCGTGCTGCTCGCCTCGGGCATTGTTCTGGCGCGCGCGGAAGGGGTTGAACCAGGCGTGCAGCTCCAGGCCGCGCTTGTGCGACTCGGCGATCCACAGCGCCAGCGGGTCGTAGAAGGGCTCGGGTGCCTGGCCTTGCACGCCGGTCAGGTACTCGCTCCAGGGCTCCAGCTTGGAATCGTAGAAGGCATCTGCGCTGGTGCGGATCTGGAAGATGATGGCGTTGAGCTTGAGCGCCACCGCTTTGTCCAGCATCGCGTGCATCTCGTCTTGCTGCTCGGCGGTGCTCAAGCCCCGCTTGCTGGGCCAGTCGATATTGGCGACGGTGGCCACCCAGGCGGCGCGGAACTCGCGCGGCGCGGCCGGCGGCAGGGCGGCCAGCTCGGGCGCGGGCTGCAGGCGGGGGCCGAAGACAGGCAGATCGGCACAGGCCGTCAGTGCGATGGACGAGGCGAGGACGGTGCGGCGATTGAGCATCTCAAACTTTCACGAACCAGCGCTTGCGCCACATGGCCCAGGCGACGACATAGAAAACGGCGACGAAGCCGACAGCGAACAGAAGCGAGGCATTGACTGGCGCAAGGTCCAGCGCCTGGATCGGCGCGTAGAGCAGGGCCTTCAGGCTCAGGCCTTCGATCTTGATGAAGCCCAGCATCTTGGCCACCAGGCCCGAGAGCGCAAAGATGAACAGCGCGTTCATGCCGAAGACCACCAGCGGATGGGCCAGCCGCGCCATCTGCTCGCGCTGCATTGGCAGCGGCATCGCGTCGAGCAGCCAGAAGAAGACGCCGAAGGTGAGGCAGGACCAGCCGGCCATCAACATCACATAGGACGGCGTCCACAGGCTCTTGTTGATCGGCATCAGCCATGCGTCGAGGAC
>Ga0187844_10002735_pt1 | contig 12249 bp, 10 predicted proteins | sample SpaLakP09_SKY_50_FD_134517 | JGI IMG/M metagenome (GOLD analysis project Ga0187844, IMG submission 134517) | Oligotrophic lake water microbial communities from Sparkling Lake, Wisconsin, USA - SP09_SKY_50 | ecosystem: Environmental > Aquatic > Freshwater > Lake | place: USA: Sparkling Lake...
GCAATTGGAGATATTGCTTGAGCAGCAACCAGAGTCGCCGACAGTGCTAAATAACCTGGCATGGATATACCAGCAGCGCGGCGATCCGCGGGCACTGGCGCTTGCTGAACGCGCTGTACGCCTGGCTCCCGATCATCCGTTGGTGCTCGACACGCTGGGCTGGTTACTCTATGAAAATGGCGCTAAGGCCCGGGCATTGGGCTTGCTCAGGCGCGCCGCCAGTGTGGCACCAGCCGATAGTTCCATTCGCCAGCATCTGGCTGCCATACAGGCCGCCAACAACGGTGTCTATCGCTAGCCATGCCCCATTCCGGCCTGCTATGGCGCAGCTACGCCGTGGTGCTCGGCTGCTTGCTGTCAATTTGCCTGCACTATTATCCGTCGGTGGGCCTGACTATCCCACTAATATTGGGTCTATCGGGTCTGCTGCTATATCGCTATCCAGTGCTGCTGTGTGTGCTACTTCCTGCTGGCCTGGCCAGTTTTGATCTTGCGCCTATCACCGGATGGTACTTTCTAGAAGAAATAGATCTATTGTTGATGCTGGCAGCAGCGGTAGCTTATGCGCGCCTGGCATATAGTCCAGACCATGCCGCACCGCTAACGAAAACAGCCCGACTCGGCGCTACCCTGCTGGCAGCGAGCATGCTGTACGGATTATGTCGCAGCACCGCAGCCTGGCACGATGCGGATTTTATGGGCATGAACGATTATCTGAGCCCGTACATAGGCTGGCGATCGCTCAAAGCCTGGTTGTGGCTGCTGGTGTACCTGCCGTTGCTACGCAAATTGACCACGCGACAGCCATCGCTGCTGGACAGGAGTTTGCTACCGGGGCTGCTAGCGGGATTGCTGCTGGTAGCCATACGGGCCAGCTATGAACGCTGGCAATTTCCAGGTTTGTTCAATCTTTCCAGCGACTATAGAATTACTGCCCCATTTTCTGCCATGCATACCGGCGGTGCTGCGCTGGACGGCTATCTGGCCATGAGCCTGCCCTTGCTGGCAATCTGGCTTAGCCAGCCTGCCCGCAGCGTCTACCTGTGCAGTGCGCTGCTACTGTTGCCGCTGGCGCTATACACCGCGCTAGCTACCTTTTCACGCGGGCTCTATCTGGGGCTGCTGCTGGCATGTTTGCAGTCGATGGCCAACTGGCGAGCCCCGATCGGCTTGGCTACTCGCCCTTCGGTCACCGTTTCACCAATTTTGGACGGTACACACTACGGCAAAGCTGGCATCGCCCTGCTTCTGGTGCTGAGTCAGCTGGAGCTCAGTTTTGTAACGAGCGGCTATCGCGGCATGCTCGCTGCTGGCTGCGCACTGCTGCTGGCAGCGTTGCCGGCAAATGCGCAAGCGCCGTTCAAGTTCTATGTGCGATTGGGCACAGGCCTATTGCTGCTTGCAGCGCTCGTGATGTTGGCGCCACGTGACGCCACGGGCGGCTATGAGTTCAAGCTGCCGTATCTGGCATTTCTGCTGACGGTAGCAGCGTATCTCCTGGCAATTTGCCGCCGGCAGGATATTGCCACTGTCTGGCTAGGTATGGTTCTGGGCACCAGCCTCTGGATCAGCATTCACCATGCCGGCATCGCCGCACTGCCATATGCCTCTGGCCAGATTGTCAGTTGCTTGCTCTTGCGCCGGCTTTTGCGCAGGCCTCAGACGCATGCCATCGGTGCTACTCTAAAGCCGCCCGCCTGGCTGATTGCTGCCATGTTGGCGAGCGCAACCATTGTCCCTTTCCTTAATGGGTATTTTGTTGGTGAAAGATTCGCTGCGGCCGGCAATGATCTGAACGGGCGCTGGCAGCACTGGCGCGATGTGCTGCAAATTATGCATGCACAGCCAGATACTTTCTGGGCTGGTGCCGGACTGGGGCAGTTCCCTATCATGTATTATTGGCTCAATGCCAAGGGGGAACGTCCAGCGCACGCTTCCTTTGTCCGCAATGCCCAGGCAGCCTATCTGGAGCTCGACGCAGGTAGCTATCCACAAGGGTATGGGGAATTGCTGCGGGTACTGCAAATGCTGCCCTTCGAGCCTGCGACCCCTTATCAGTTCAGCTTGGCGGTAGCAGGCGGTAGCAATGGCGGCTTTTTGCAGATGCGTGTATGTGCACGCCAACTGCTATATGCGGCCGGCTGTGCAGTCTTTCCACAGCAAAGCATCCCGCCGCGTATGCCGTGGAAAATACTGCACTTCCCGCTGATGTCGGCAACACTCGATAGCGCAAAGCTACCGGTGCAACTGGAACTGGCGGCAGAAGGTGACAAGGCAAAGCTGTATATCAGCCGTATCAGCCTGGTCGACATTACCACGGGACGGGAGCTAATACGCAACGGGTCATTTGAGCAGCGCCATACCGGCTGGTTTTTTAGCAGCGATCATCATCATCTGCCATGGCATATCAAGAATCTGTTTTTGAATTTCTACTTTGAGCTGGGTGCTGCAGGCTTGACTGGCTACTTGCTGTTATTGGGTAGCGCCGTGCTTAGCTTGCTGGCCCGCGCCCGTGTCCCGCCACTGCGGCACAGTTCGCTGATCTGGATAGCCTCGCTGGCGGCATTTGAAACGGTGGGCCTGTTTGATAGCCTGGTCGATGTGCCGCGCATACTGTTTCTGCATTTGCTAGTCCTCTATGTTGCCATCATTTCTCGACCATCTGAAGAGTACACACGCCATGAATGCTCTACACCTTAGGCTGCTGCCACTTTACTTTGTACTGGCCTGCGCAACGCTAGCTCGTGCCGATGAGCTGGTACGAACAATAGAACAGGTCAAACCCGCCGTTGTGGGTGTTGGCAGCTACCGCAAGCTGGCCAGTCCTCCTTTAAATTTCATAGGTAGCGGCTTCGCTGTTGGGAATGGCTTGAGCATCATCACGTCGGCCCATATTATCGAAGACCTGCGCAAGACTGTACCAGAGCAGGACTTGGGGATCCTGGTCCGGCATGGCGATGCCGCGGAGTTTCGCACTGCCCGCGTGGAGGCGCTCGACATGGCGCATGATCTGGCATTGCTGACTATCCGCGGCGCGCCTCTTCCTGCCCTGCATCTTGGTGATTCCGCGAGCGTGGCGGAGGGGCGCTCACTTGCATTTATGGGCTTCCCCCTAGCGATGGTGCTGGGGCTGCGCCACGTGACACACCGCTGCACCATTTCAGCGCTCACCCCGATCGCAACGCCTGCTAGCGACGCGGTCAAGCTGGGCGCGCGTACGGCGATGCATTTGAAGCAGGATGCCTATACATTATTTCAGCTGGACGGAACGGCATATCCAGGCAACAGTGGCGGCCCCCTGTTTGATCCTGATACAGGCGAAGTCATGGGCATCATCAATATGGTATTTGTCAAAGGTAGTCGAGAAAGTGCTATTAGCAATCCCAGTGGCATTAGCTATGCCATCCCGTCGGGATTTATAAAAGCCCTGCTGAATCGACCTCAGCCCTAAGTCTTGCCTGCGATTAAGCGTCCGGTGATACCGGGTTCGTCGCGCATGGGGAAGAAATAGGGATAGAAGCTGCGCTCGTTACCCCCCTGTTCCATCTGGCCGCCGTAGCGGCTGATCTGCTCTCCCATATATGCGAGGTCCAGCCTTAACAGTACCGCTGGCGCACCGACACGGGAGCAGTTGCGCTCCCCGCCAAAGTCACCGAAGCCCAACATGCGTTTGTAGAACATTACGTGGCGGGGATTGACTTCGATAACATAGTCTGTGTACCCGTGGATGTTGTGTGCGTATATATAAGAAATATGGATCAGTGCGGCAAATACGCGCTTCGACACGCCTTTATCTATGGCAAGACGTGAAGGTTCACAGAGGAGCCGCCCTTGTTCGCGCAGACCATCCAGCTCGGCGCGGAAATTTTCGTCCGCCGGAAGTCCTGTTGCGGGCTGATCCATGCACAAGGACATGGTGCCGACTGTCTGGCCACCAGTTTCTGCGAACAGCGTAATTCTGGCGGGGCCCGGCGTGCCGGTGGTTTCGATAGCATAACCGCGCCAGCCATACATCTTGCGCAGTAACAGGCTGGCCGCTTCGCGCCGCCCGGCTGAATTGGCCATGCGGATATGGAACACTTGCTGGTCTGCTGCCTGTTCGGCCGCAGAGTGAACGGGACCTTCTCCAACCACCAGATCCCGCAACGAGGTATTCGCCTCGAATGAAACAATAGCATCATCTACTTGCACGGTGAGCATCCTTTCGCTGTCATCTGCCAGTCCTACACCCAATGGCAAACTGGGCCCATGCTCTTGAGACTTGCAAGGCGAGCGATAAGTTCCCTCTTCCGTACTGTTTCGCTATTAGAACCAGCTCTCCGGTATCAGCAGCACATCGCCGGGCTGGACCGGCAAGTTCGCCGAAATGTCTCCATTTCTGAGCAGGTCCTGCAGCCTTACCTTGAAAACGCTATGCTGGCCATTGCTGGTCCGGATGATGCTGGCACGGTTGCCTGCTGCGAAGTCGGTAATGCCACCGACAGCGATCAGCACGTCCATCAGCGACATGCCCTGCCGATACGCCAGCGCCTGCGGTTTGGCTGCCTCGCCGATCACGCGTATCTGTTCGCTATACGGCCCGACGAAGCTGGTCACGATCACCGTGACCATGGGCTGCTGGATGTACTTGGCCAGCGCCGCTTCGATATCGCGCGCCAGCTGGGTCGAGGTCTTGCCCGCGGCAGGCATGTCTTCCACCAGTGGCGTGGTGACAAATCCGTCGGGACGTACCGGCACGCTGATGGAAACCTCGGGATTGCGCCAGACATTAATGTTCAGAACATCGCCCGCGCCTATCAGGTACTTCCCCGGCTCAGTCGGCCTCGGCATGTCCGGTACTCCACCATGATAAGCGCAACCGGACAGCGACAGCAGACCGGCCAGCAGCAGAGGTCGTAGCGATAGGGAGAGCATGGCCACCTCGCGGAAGAAGTCGAGTTTACATGATTCAGAAAAGCGGCTGGTCCTCGCTTGATGTGACGCAAGCGCTGAGCAGTTAGAAAATAATCTGGCCTTCATGCTCCCTATAATTCCTACACCCACTGCGACCATTGCGGAGCCCGGAAATCATGGAGCAAATGATCAGCCAGTTACTGATAGGCCTGCAAGGCATCTGGAAATATCGCTGGCTGGCGCTGCTGGTAACTTGGCTGCTGGCACTGGCAGGATGGGCAAAAGTGGCATTGCTGCCGGACGACTATCAAACCACTGCGCGGGTGTTTGTCGATACCCAGAGCATCCTCAAACCGCTGTTGTCGGGCATGACCAGTGTGCCAAATGTAGAGCAGCAGGTTGCCATTATGAGCCGCACCTTGCTAAGTCGGCCGAATATCGAACGGGTGATGCGCATGGTGGACATGGACCTGAAGGGAAAGACTGCGCGCGATCACGAACAGCTCGCGGATGAACTACTCAGCAAGATTCGTATCAGCAGCACCGGTAGCTATGACATCTACACCATCAGCTATAACCACCACAATCCGCGTATGGTGCGTGATGTGGTGCAATCACTGTTGACGATATTTGTCGAAGGCAGTTTTCGTGGCAAGAGCGGCGAAAGCCACAAGGCAGTGCAGTTTATCGATGAACAGATCAAGTCCTATGAAGACAAACTCGTCGCCGCAGAGAACGCGCTAAAGGAATTCAAACTACGCAACAGTTCACTGTTGCCTCGTCAGGGCGTGGACTACAGCGGCCAGGTTCTGCAATCGGCTGACGCTCTGAATGCGGCGCGGCTGGAGTTGGCCGAGGCTGAACAGGCCAGGCTGTCAATTCAGGCGCAGATACGGGGCGACGCACCAGTGATCGATATCCAGCCTGAGGCCAACCAGATAGATAACCCGGATCTCGATGGCCGTATCGCCGCGCTGAACAAGAATCTGGATGCGCTGCGCATGCAATATACCGAATTACACCCCGATATCATCGCTGCCCGCAGGCTCATAGGTCAGCTTGAAGTGCGCAAGCAGGAAGAAAGCAAGCTGCACCCCGCCACTGATCCAGGCAAGAACTACAGCCCCATGCTGCAGCAACTAAAGGTGGCGCAGGCAGAAGCTGATGCCCGTGTAGCTTCGATACAGGCGCGGGTACAGGAATACAACCTGCGTCATCAGCGTCTGGTGGCGCAGGCCAATGCGGTACCGGAAGTGGAGTCCGAGCTGGCTCAGCTCAATCGCGACTAGCTGGGCTGTAGCGCATCGAGCCGGATCTGGCAGGCTTCCCGTTCGAAGAAAGTGGCCACGTCTGTGACGGGAACACCGCCCAGCGCGCAATCGAGCAGTTGATGGACGGGAAGTCCTCCGCCTCGCCTGTCACCGACGGAGACTATGATCTCGTCGGCACCATGGCGGCGCGCCAGTGCAAGCAGCGATGGTTCCGCAGGCAGCATCATGGTGCCCGGTACGCAGCTATCTTCACCATGCACGGCGACGAATCCCAATACTTTGAAGGGATGGAAGCCCATTCCGGCCGCCGCCAGATCGAGACATTCGCGTGCAGTAGTGCCCTGCCCGATTACAATTAGGCGCTGCTCGAGCAAGCGTGACTGGGCTGAAGTAAACACCAGCAGACGCGTGCCCAGCACCGCCAGTCCGCCCAGCAGAAATACGAAGGCGCTAATACGACCGAGCTGCCCCCATGGGAATATGCTGGCGAGCAAGCTCTGCAGACAGAATGCCAGAGCCAGGGCAGGCAGTATCCGCACCAAGGTACTGCGCATATCTGCTCGGGTCTGGCTATGCTGGTACATCCCCAGCGTTGCCATGCTCAGCACCATCACTAATGCATAAGCGAACCCAACACCGTAGATCTGCCGCGGTAGCAGCGCCCCGCCGGCCAGCCACATAGGCGAGCTGAGGACAGCAGCCAAAAGCAAAGCCATCAGCTCTAGCAAGAGTAGTAAAAATGCAATTTTCGAAACGTAATGGTGAAAAATGCGAATCACGATGCCCTCCCTGAAATGGGCCAGACGATGCTAGCGATGATGAGCGTGTCGCATTTTTAGACTTTGAGCAGCCACAATTGGCTCTGCGGTTAGGCTAAATCCGGGCAAGATTGGGCGTGGATATGACAGGGATATGACAAATGGTCTATAGTCATGGGTCTTTACTGTATTCAAGCGGAATCATGAAATTTGATGTTGCAATTGTCGGCAGTGGACTGGCCGGCCTGTCAGTCGCCTTGCATCTGGCGGAAACGCGCACTGTCGCGATTATTTCCAAGCGTGCCCTGAAGGACGGGGCCAGTAACTGGGCGCAGGGCGGCATCGCTGCCGTGCTGGATTCCGGTGATAGCCACAAGCAGCACATCGATGACACGCTGATCGCTGGTGGCGGCCTATGCGACGAGGGCGCGACCCGCTTTATCGTCGAACATGGACGCGAAGCGATCGAATGGCTGATCGAACAGGGTGTGCCTTTCACCCGCGACGATACGGCCGAACTGGCTTCCACCTGACCCGCGAAGGCGGGCACAGCCAGCGCCGCATCATTCATGCGGCCGATGCCACCGGCCATGCTGTGCAGGTAACGCTAGAAGAAAAAGTCCGCGCCCATCCGAACATCACTCTGTTCGAACATCATTGCGCGATCGACCTGATTACCTCGGACAAGCTCAATCCCGTCAAGAAGAACAGCCAGCCCAAGTGCGTTGGCCTGTATGTACAGGATGAAAAGACCGGTCAGGTACTGACTTTCGCCGCTGAACATACCGTGATGGCCACGGGCGGTGCAGGCAAAGTCTATCTTTACACCACCAATCCCGATACAGCCAGCGGCGACGGCATCGCCATGGCCTGGCGCGCCGGCTGCCGTGTGTCGAACATGGAATTCATCCAGTTCCACCCGACCTGCCTGTACCACCCATATGCCAAATCTTTCCTGATTACGGAAGCCATACGCGGCGAAGGCGGCCTGCTCAAGCTGCCGCCAGAGGCTGGCGCATCGGCTGGCAAACGCTTCATGTTGTCCCATGACGAACGGGCCGAACTGGCACCGCGCGATGTGGTGGCCCGCGCCATCGACTTCGAAATCAAGAAGCGCGGCCTCGACTATGTCCACCTCGATATCAGCCACAAACCGGCCGATTTCCTGATCGAGCACTTCCCGACCATTTATGCACGCTGCCTGGAACTGGGCATCGACATCACCAAAGAACCGATTCCCATCGTGCCGGCAGCGCACTACACCTGCGGCGGCGTGGTCACCGACCTGTATGGCCGTACCGACCTGCCCGGACTGTATGCCGTGGGCGAAACTGCGTGCACCGGTCTGCATGGTGCCAACCGGCTGGCCAGTAACTCCCTGCTCGAGTGCGTGGTCATCGGCCGTGCCTGCGCCACCGACATCGCCAGCAAGGAAAAAGGCGAAGTGCCCTATCTGCCAGACTGGGACGAGAGCCGCGTGACCGATGCCGACGAAGAAGTGGTGATCGCCCATAACTGGGATGAACTGCGCCGCTTTATGTGGAACTATGTGGGCATCGTGCGCACCACCAAACGGCTGGAACGGGCCCAGCACCGGATTGCCCTGCTCAAGGAAGAAATCGACGAGTACTATCAGAACTTCCGCATCACCCACGACTTGCTGGAGCTGCGCAATCTGGTCGATGTGGCTAGCTTGATCGTCAACAGCGCCCTGCAGCGGCACGAAAGCCGTGGTCTGCATTTCAGCCGCGACTATCCGGAAACTCTGCCCAGGGCCCTGCCCAGCATCCTGACGCCCAACCGCCGCAAATAAGCGGCGCCATCCATAGGTATGAGCATGATCGCCCTGCGCACTGCCCTAGCGACCGACATCCCGGCGATGGAAGCGCTGATCGCCCGTTCGGGCATAGAGCTGAGCGAGGGCTTCTATACGCCCGAGCAGGCGCGGGCCATCACCCGCCACGTCTTCGGCGTTGATACCCAGTTGGTGACGGATCATACCTATTTTGTGATTGAAGAAGCTGGTGAACTGCTGGCCTGTGGCGGCTGGAGCAAGCGCGCCACGCTGTTCGGTGCCGACCGCACCAAGCAAGGCGCTGATCCCCTGCTCGATCCGGCCACTCAGCCAGCGCGCATACGGGCATTTTTTGTCCATCCGCAAGCCGCGCGGCGCGGTCTGGGACGCCAGTTGCTTGAGCATTGCAGTAACGCGGCAGCCGCAGGCGGCTTTCACCGGCTGGAACTGGCGGCTACCCTGCCCGGCGTGCCGCTCTACCGGGCCTGCGGTTTCAGCGAAATCGAAGCGTTTGAGATTCCCTTGCCCGGCCCGATCCACGTCGGGCTGGTGAGGATGGGCAAGGACATCTAGCCAGAGTTAGCCGATGATGCGCAGCGAATAGTCGGTTGCGCGTACGTCTTTGGTCAGGCTGCCGATGGAGATACGGTCCACGCCCGTTTCGGCGATGGCACGCACGGTGTCGAAGTTGATGCCGCCGGAAGCTTCCAGCAGCGCACGGCCAGCATTGCGCTGTACCGCATCGCGCATCATGTCGAGACTGAAGTTATCGAGCAGAATGGACACTGCACCGGCTGCCAGTGCTTCTTCCAGCTCGGCGATAGATTCCACTTCCACCTGTATCGACACGCCTTTGTTCAGCGCCTGTGCGGCATGCACGGCGGGCGTAATGCCGCCCGCTGCCGCAATGTGGTTCTCCTTGATCAGGATACCGTCGTACAGCGCCAGTCGTTGATTCTGGCCACCACCAACGCGTACCGCATACTTTTGCGCCAGACGCATACCGGGCAGGGTTTTACGGGTATCGAGGATGGCAGCGCGGGTACCGGCGATCACTTCCACATACTTGCGGGTGACGCTGGCGACGCCGGACAGCAGTTGGAGGAAATTCAGCGCAGCCCGTTCACCGGTCAGCAAAGCGCGTGCCGGACCATGCAGCGTGCAGACCGGCGTATCGGCCTGCATCAGATCACCTTCAGCATAGTGCCATTCGATCTCAATACCGGCCTGCATGCAGTTCATCACGCCTTCGAACCACGGCGCCCCGCACAGCACTGCCTGTTCGCGTACGGTCACGCTGGCGGTAGCGCGACCACCTTCCGGCACCAGCAGGCCGGTCAGGTCGCCCGTGCCCACATCTTCCAGCAAGGCAGAAAGCAGATTGGCTTCAAAAGCGGATTTGAGCGCCTCGTCGAACGGGGCAAAACGGTTAATCAGTGTACTCATGCCGGACCTATCCCCGAGAACAGCTGGCCTTCCCTGGCCAGATCGGCACCTGCCTGCACGCGCGCCTTCTTGGCGGCTGCGAAGTCCAGCATGCGGGTAATCGACGTCACGGCTTTCTGGCCTATGGCTGGATCAACGTGAATTTCGTTGGCGCTGCTGTTGTCCATATTCTCCAGCAGGTCCACCAGATTCTGCAGACCGTTCATCGCCATCCACGGGCAGTGTGCGCAGCTCTTGCAGGTGGCGCTATTGCCGGCAGTGGGCGCTTCGATGAAACGCTTGCCCGGCGCTGCAGCCCGCATCTTGTGCAATATGCCGTTATCGGTGGCGACGATGAAGGTGTCAGCCGGTGAATTGACAGCCGCATCGATGATCTGGGTAGTGGAACCCACCACATCGGCCAGTGCCACCACATTGGCAGGCGATTCCGGATGCACCAGTATCTTCGCTTCGGGGTACTGGGCTTTCAGCAGCTCCAGTTCGACGCCTTTGAATTCGTCATGCACCAGGCAGGAACCCTGCCACAGCAGCATGTCGGCACCGGTTTTCTTCTGGATGTAGGAACCCAGGTGCTTGTCCGGCGCCCACAATATCTTCTTGCCCTGTGCGTGCAGGTGCGCCACGATATCGAGCCCGATAGACGAAGTCACCATCCAGTCGGCGCGCGCTTTGACGGCTGCGCTGGTGTTGGCATACACCACCACCGTACGGTCCGGATGGGCATCGCAGAAAGCCGTGAATTCGTCCGCCGGGCAGCCCAGGTCGAGCGAACAGGTGGCGTCCAGATCCGGCATCAGGATGCGCTTTTCCGGGCTGAGGATTTTCGCCGTTTCGCCCATGAAGCGCACCCCGGCAACGATCAGCGTTTGGGCGCTGTGGTCGCGGCCAAAGCGGGCCATTTCCAGCGAGTCGGACACGCAGCCGCCCGTCTCTTCCGCCAGATCCTGCAGATCGGCATCCACATAGTAGTGCGACACCAGCACGGCTTGCTTTTCCTTCAGCAGTTGCTTGATGCGCTGTTTCAGGGTGCTGCGCTGGTCCGCCGCGAGCGGAGCCGGCGTGCGCGCCCACGCACGGGCGGTGCAGCTGGCGCCGTCCTGCGGATGCTCGTACTCGACGGGCTTGATATCGATGGTTTGCATGCTACTCGCTTGAAACTGGTATGAGGTTAAACCGGTTGCCGGACTTAGTTAATGCCCTGGCTGCTCAGGTACTCTTCGTAATTGCCGCGGAAATCGATCACTTCATTGTCCTTGATTTCGATAATCCGGTTCGCCAGCGAGGAAACGAACTCGCGGTCGTGCGATACGAAGATCAGGGTGCCGGCGTATTTTTCCAGCGCGATATTGAGCGATTCGATCGATTCCATGTCCATGTGGTTGGTCGGTTCATCCAGCAGCAGCACGTTGTGACGGCCCAGCATCAGCTTGCCGTACATCATGCGGCCCTTCTCGCCACCGGACAGCACTTTGACCGACTTCTTCACCTCGTCGCCGCCGAACAGCAGACGGCCCAGTATCGAACGCACGGCTTGATCGTCGTCGCCTTCCTTGGTCCACTTGCCCATCCAGTCGGTCAGGTTGATATCGGCGGCAAAATCTTCCGTCGGGTCCTGCGGCATATAGCCGACGTTGGCGTTCTCGGCCCACTTCACCACGCCATGGTCGGCCTGCAGGCCAGCGATATCCTGACCGCCGATGCAGCGCAGCATGGTGGTTTTACCGGCGCCGTTGGCACCGATGATGGCGATGCGCTCGCCCGCTTCAACCATGATGCTGAAGTTATTGAACAGCTGGCGGTCATATTTCTTGGCAATCCCTTCCACTTCCACGGCCAGACGGTGCAGTTTTTTCTCGCCTTCGAAGCGCACGAACGGATAGGCACGCGACGACGGCTTGATGTCTTCCACCTTGATCTTGTCGATCATTTTGGCGCGCGAAGTGGCCTGGCGGGCTTTCGACTTGTTGGCCGAGAAGCGGCGTACGAAATCCTGCAGTTCAGCTACTTTCTCTTTGGCCTTGGCGTTGTTGGCCAGCTGCTGGTTACGCGCCTGGGTCGAAGCCAGCATGTAGTCGTCATAGTTGCC
>Ga0187844_10002736_pt1 | contig 12246 bp, 10 predicted proteins | sample SpaLakP09_SKY_50_FD_134517 | JGI IMG/M metagenome (GOLD analysis project Ga0187844, IMG submission 134517) | Oligotrophic lake water microbial communities from Sparkling Lake, Wisconsin, USA - SP09_SKY_50 | ecosystem: Environmental > Aquatic > Freshwater > Lake | place: USA: Sparkling Lake...
AGTGCGCACGGTGTCATCGTGCCCATGCAGTGCGAGTACTTCGCGCTCGAAGGCCTGACCGATCTGGTCAACACCATCAAGCAGGTGCACGCCAACCTCAACCCCGACCTGCAGATCATCGGCCTGCTGCGTGTCATGTTCGACCCGCGCATCACCCTGCAGGCCCAGGTGAGCGACCAGCTCAAGGCCCACTTCGGCGACAAGGTGTTCGACGCCGTCATCCCGCGCAATGTGCGCCTGGCCGAAGCGCCCAGCTACGGCGTCCCCGGCGTGGTGTTCGACCCGGCCTCCAAGGGCGCGCAGTCCTTCGTGAGCTTCGCGCAGGAGATGGTCGACCGCATCCAGAAGATGTGATCGTCGAACCTCGTCAGCTACAAAAACAATAGCATGCGTCCCTCGAGCGTCCTCATCCTGCCGGGCTGGCACAACTCCGGCCCGGCCCACTGGCAGAGCCGCTGGGAGGTCACGTATGGCTACACGCGTGTGCAGCAGCACGATTGGGAGCGCCCCATGCGCGGCGACTGGCAGATGCAGCTGGAAGAGGCGGTGCTGCTCTGCCCCAAGCCGGCCGTGCTGGTCGCGCACAGCCTGGGTGTCATCCTGGTCGCGGCCTGGGCCGCGCACTCGCGCAACACGCACCGCGTCAAGGGCGCGCTGCTGGTGGCGCCCGGCGACGTGGCGCGTGAAGAGACCCGCGCCATGCTGCCCAGCTGGTGGCCTATCGAGCGCAAGGCCCTGCCTTTCAAGAGCATCCTGGTCGCCAGCCGCAACGACGACCGCTGCCCTTTCGACATGGCCCGGGGCCTGGCGCAAGACTGGGGTTCCGAGTTCGTGGACGCCGGTGACGCCGGCCACCTCAACGCCGATTCGAACCTGGGCGACTGGCCCCAGGGCCACGCCCTGCTGCAAGGCCTGCTGGCCATCCCGGCCGGTGGGGTGGCCGCATGAGCCGCCAACCCGCACGCACAGTCCTGGCCCTTCTGGGCTTCTTGCTGGCGCTGCCGCTGCACGCCGAGCCCGATGAAGAACGCCTGGGCAAGACCCAGGGCTACCCGCGCGGCAACGCCGCCACCTGGTACAACAACCCCTACCGCGTGGGTTCCTGGTCAGCACTGGACCAGGTACCCGGTGTGCAGACCCGCCCGGTCGCGCACGACGCCGCCTTTGTCTCGCCCCTGCCGCATGCGGCGCCGCAGCGTGCCATCGCCTACCGCTACCGCGACACGGCCTACGCCCTGGCCGACTACCTGGAGCGCCAGCGCGTCACGGGCCTGCTCGTGCTGAAAAACGGCGAGATCGTGGCCGAGCATTACCGCTATGGCCGGCGTGACGATGCGCGTTTCATCTCCTTCTCCATGGCCAAGAGCGTCACGTCCCTGCTGGTGGGCATGGCCCAGGCGCGCGGGCACATCGCCTCGCTCGATGACCCGGCCGAGAACTATGTCAAGACCCTGGCCGGCAGCGCCTATGGCGCCACCACCGTGCGCCAGCTGCTGCGCATGAGCTCGGGCCTGACCTTCAGCGAGCGCTACGACGGCAAGGATGACATCTCGCGCCTGTCGCGTGCCTCGGCTGGCGTGCGCGACGCGGGCACGCCCACCGAGGTGCTGCGTTCCATCAGCGAGCGGCATTCGCCGGCCGGCGAGAAATTTGTCTACGCCAGCGCCGAGACCGATGTGCTGGGCCGCGTGCTGGTCGCCGCCACCGGCCGCAACATGGCCGAGCTCACGAGCGAGTGGCTCTGGAAACCCATGGGCGCCGAGCACAACGCCTACTGGCGCATCGGCGCCGACGGGCAGGAGCAGGCCTACGGCGCCTTCAACGCCAGCCTGCGTGACTGGGCCCGCCTGGGGCTGCTGCTGGCGAATGACGGCAAGGTGCAGGGTGCGAACGGCGCGCAGCAACTTCTGCCGCTGGACTACCTGCTGGATGCCACCGACCCTGCGCGCCAGCCTACGGCCTTCCGCCCGCGCCGCGCCACAGCCTATTTCGGCTACGGCTACCAGTTCTGGCTCTTCCCCATGCGCGAGCGCAGCTTCGGCATGCAGGGCATCCACGGGCAGACCCTCTTTGTGCAGCCCGCCAGCGGCATCGTGATGGTGATGACCTCGGTCTGGGAGCAGGCCAGCGGCCGGCAGGACCCACAACCCGGTGAAGAGCGCGACGCGCTCTGGCGCGGCGTGCTGCGCTCGCTGGGCGGCAGCACCAACGAATAACACAGACACCTACATCAGAGAGAGCAGATCCATATGGTCACCAAAAAACCCAAGGGCCTCGGCCGCGGACTCGAAGCCCTGCTGGGCCCCAAGGTCGATGACACCCGCGCCGAAGTGGCAGCGATGAACGAGGCACGCGAAGGCCAGAGCACCGGCAGCCTCAAGCTCGACGAGATGGTGGCCGGCATCTACCAGCCGCGCACCCGCATGGACGAAGGCGCCTTGTATGAACTCGCCGAGTCCATCAAGGCCCAGGGCATCATGCAGCCCATCCTGGTACGCAAGCTGACCGACGGCCCCAACGCCGGCAAGCACGAGATCATCGCCGGCGAGCGCCGTTTCCGCGCTGCCAAGCTGGCCGGGCTGGAGAGCGTGCCCGTGCTGGTGCGCGACGTGCCCAACGAGGCCGCCGCCGCCATGGCCCTCATCGAGAACATCCAGCGCGAAGACCTCAACCCGCTGGAAGAAGCACATGGCCTGCAGCGCCTGATCCGCGAATTCGGTTTGACGCACGAACAGGCCGCGCAGGCCGTGGGCCGCTCGCGCAGCGCCGCCAGCAACCTGCTGCGCCTGCTGAACCTGGCCGAACCGGTGCAGACCCTGCTGATGGCCGGCGACATCGACATGGGCCATGCCCGTGCACTCTTGTCGCTGGACCGCGCCACGCAGATCACCGCCGCCAACCAGATCACCGCCAAGAAGATGTCGGTGCGCGAAGCCGAGAACCTGGTCAAGAAACTCAGCGCCGAGTTCTCGCTCACGCCGCAAAAACCCGGCAAGGAAAAATCACGTGACTTGAAGCGCGTGGAAGAAGAGCTGTCGGACCTGCTCACCGCCGAAGTGGAAGTACGCGTGAAAAAACGCGTCAAGCGCCACGGCCGGGTGGAGGAGATGGGCGAGCTCAGCATCCAGTTCGGCTCGCTGGACGAACTCAACGGCCTGATCGACCGGCTGCGCCGCAGCGGCGGCAACGGTAACTGAGACCGAGGCGGGCGCCATGAACGTGCTCGCCAAATTGCCCTGGCCACTGCCGGCCCTGCTGAGCTGGGGCCTTTGCTGGCTGGTGCTTTCACTTCTCTTGCGTGCCGGCCTCGGCACCACGGACGCACTCGCCGCCTCCACGCTGCTCGGTGTGCTGCTCAGCCTGCTGGGCAACAGCTGGTGGCGCCGCCTCTTCATCGGCTTCGGCTACCCGCTGTCCCTCCTGCTCGCCGGCGGCCTGAGCCTGCCGGCCTGGGGCTGGCTGCTGCCGCTGGCCCTGCTCGCGCTGATCTACCCGCTCAACGCCTGGCGCGATGCACCGCTGTTCCCCACGCCGGTCGATGCCCTCAATGAACTGCCCGGCGTCGCGCCGCTGGAGCCGGGCGCCAAGGTGCTCGATGCCGGTTGCGGTCTGGGCCACGGCCTCGACGCGCTACGGCAGGCCTACCCCCTGGCCGAACTGCACGGCATCGAATGGAGCTGGCCCCTGCGCTGGCTCTGCGCGCGTCGCTGCCCCTGGGCCCAAGTGGAGCGGGGCGATATCTGGAAGGCGGACTGGTCGGGCTACAACCTGGTCTATCTTTTCCAGCGGCCCGAGAGCATGCCGCGGGCCATAGCGAAGGCGAGGGCGGAACTCAAGCCCGGGGCCTGGCTGGTGAGCCTGGAGTTTGAGGCGGTGGGGTTAGAGCCGGTGGCCAAGCTGGAGGGGGCGCAGGGGAAGCCGGTGTGGGTGTATCGCGTGTAGACGCGGTCAGGCAACGGATTGAAAATCCGCGCGTCGGTGGTCAGATTCCACCCCAGACAACTAGTCTCTTTGTGTCTCAGCGTCTGATTCGGGTTTTGGTGCGTTTCTACATTCCTCGCCGTTTTTCTACAATCTGCCGCAAGTCGTCCAAAATGGGCGACGGTGGCATATAAACGAGAAAATGGAGGGGGAGATGCACAAGCTATTCAGCAGTCCAGAAGGACAGGCAGCAATTGCCACGTTTCAAAACTGGCTTCGGACGACGGGTTATTTGGACGCCGTGTCCAAGTCGAAGAAAGCCCAACTGTTGACGCAGGCCCTCCAAATATTCTCATCAAACGCCGCACTGGTAGACGAGCGCTGTCAAGTCAACATTGAAATTATTGGACGCAAGCTCCTGGAAGAGTTGGGCGGATTGCCTACTGCTGCCGTAATGACGTCAATGTTGGATACGCTTTATTCGATGGTATTTCGATTCGCGAACGAGTTGGATCTGTCGATGCAGGGTGAATTGGCACCTGAGCTGCGCGAAGTCATCAGCTACGGATTCGAAAATAGGTCTGAATTTGACACTTCGGCCCAGGCCCACATGAGTTGGGTTGAGCATCAAATGCCCATCTGGATCGTGAAGAAGTTAGTGGGTAGCGAGGTGCTGGCAAACATTCAAAACTTCAATACCTTCAAAGATCAGTTTGACGCCAGACTTGCGAGATGGTCTTCTGACCTTGAGAGTCGCGAATCTAAGGTGGACAACCTGAAGGCGACGCTAGAGAAGTATGAGACAGCATTCAACTTTGTCGGCTTGTACAAAGGTTTCGATGTGTTGTCCCGAGCAAAACGCTTGGAAATGCGAAGCTTGCGCAAGTGGACAGTGGCGTTCGGGGTTCTTTCAGTAATACCGATCATCGTGGAGCTCGGCGTAATCTACTGGAACATCGCCAAATTAGACGAGATTAAATGGGCGTTGGGGGTCAGCGCGATACCGGCGCTTTCGCTAGCCATTTTGCTGATCTATTTCTTCAGGATATTTCTGCGGAATGCTGATTCAGCAAAATCACAGCTGACTCAGATTGAACTTCGGAAGACCTTGTGTAGGTTTATTCAGAGTTATGCGAAATTCTCTCAAGAACTCAAGACACAGAATATCGATGCGTTGTCAAAATTTGAGAACGTTATTTTCTCCGGGATAGTGGCAAGCGACGAAAAAATGCCTTCAACCTTTGATGGGATGGAGCAAATTTCTAGCCTAGTCAAGTCGCTTAAGAACTGAGTCTGGTGCGTGTCTGTCGAAGCGGTTTTACTCGCTCTCCTATGCGCAGCTTGATGTATTGCGGAAATAACCAAGTAGTCCTGCCTGGGCAATACCAATAGGGCATGCATGCCGACCATCCGTTTAATGGCTCTCACGGTCGCAGCCTTGTTCGCCTTCGCCGGAAACTCGCTGCTCTGCCGCGCCGCCCTGCAGCACACCCCCATTGATGCCGCCAGCTTCACCACCATCCGCCTGATCTCCGGCGCGCTCACGCTCTGGCTGCTGGTGCAGTTCACACGCCGTGAGGCCACGGGCCGCGGTAGCTGGCCCTCGGCGTTCGCACTCTTCGCCTACGCGGCGGCCTTCTCCTTTGCCTACGTCAGCCTGCCCGCCGGCACTGGCGCGCTGCTGCTCTTCGGTTCAGTGCAGACCGGCATGATCGGCTGGGGGCTGGTGAAAGGCGAGCGCTTCAAGGCGCTGCAGTGGCTCGGCCTGGCCCTGGCCCTCGCGGGGCTGGTGGGCCTGCTGCTGCCGGGCTTGTCGGCGCCGCCGCTGGGGGCAGCCCTGCTGATGATCACGGCCGGCCTGGCCTGGGCCGTGTACTCCTTGCGCGGCAAGGGCGCGGGCGATGCGCTGCGCGTGACGGCGGGCAACTTCGTGCGCACGGTGCCGGTGGCGCTGGGCATGAGCCTGCTGTTCATGGGCAGCGCGCAGGTGGACACGGCGGGCGCGCTCTATGCCATCGCGTCCGGTGCCCTCACCTCGGGCATCGGTTACGCCATCTGGTACACGGCACTGCCGCACCTCAAGGCCACGAGTGCGGCCACGCTGCAGCTCAGCGTGCCAGTGATTGCGGCGGTGGGCGGCATCCTCTGGCTGGGGGAGCCGCTCACGTTGCGCCTGTTGCTGGCCTCGGCCGCCATCCTGGGCGGCATAACGCTGGTGATCCGCCACAAGTAAGACAGGCCGGCATTGCGTGGCCGCAGGGGCCGGGTTAGCATGCAGCCGGACGCGCGCACCTGACGGTGCACATCCCGGCGTCCCTGCCCGCTGGCGCACCGGCGGCGGCAAAGGGTGGCGGCCCGCTGGCGATGCGGCGGGGCGACCGGCTGGCTCGTTGGGTTCACAGGCAGGTCATCGCCCACCGTCGAGTCCAAGGAGCAAAGAGCATGAATGCTGCATTTCGTTGCGTGTCCGCACTGGCTTTCAGTGCCTTGATGCCGTCCGTCGCGCAGTCGGCCCCGCCCCCCGTATGCCCTTTCAAGCCCGCCGAGTTGCAGGCCATCTTCGGCGTGTCCTTCGCCGAGGGTCAGCCAGGGATGGAGCTCAAGGCGGGTTCGATGACCATGCGCGATTGTCGCTACGTGAGCAAGGGCTACAGCTTGCGCGTGGGCAGCACGCTCCACGCCAACCCCGCGGGTGCGAAGGACGCGGTGCGCGCGCTGGCTGGCAAGCTGCAGCCCATCCCGAACGACCCCGATGGCGCGAGCTACCAGGTGGACCAGGGCGATGCCACCAGCCCCACGCTGCATTACGCGCGCGATGGCGTGGCGGTGGAGCTGCGCATCCTGGGTGTCTATTACGCCGACCCGAAGAGCAAGGCCACCGAGCTGCGTGCCATGCAGCAGAAGCTGGCGCGGGTGCGCCGGGTGCCCTGAGCCCCGATACGGCAGGTCTTGCCCTTGCGGCACTGGCGCCGATTGACAGGACACAGCCCCTCAGGGATAAAACATGCGCGTGACATACAAACCGGTCAGCCTGGCCGTGGGCGGGCCGCATCTTTGGGGCGCAACGCTCGTGTGCGTTGCCACGTTCGTGGCGGGCTGCGCGGGCCCGAGCGCCCGCCTGCCGCCACCGTCGCCAGCCACGCAAACGCAGATCGAGAAGGAAATGCTGGTCTTGCAACAGTATTTCTTCACGGACCCTTGCATGGACCAGTTGCGCCAGCGGGCTTCCGAGCTGAAGCCGGGCGACCCGCAGCTGGGCCTCAAGGCGCTGTATGCCGTGGAGTTCGCGCCCAACACCCAGCGCCGCGACGGCCTGGCCTACCGGCTGCATGTGCGGGAGCGAGACCGCACGGGCTATCTCTACGTGAGCGACGGCACGGCGGGGTCCTACCGGGTGTTTGGCCCGCTGCCGCTCTGGACCTGCCTGCACCGGGCCTTGCCCTGAAGCGAGGCTTGGCGTATAAATTTCTTCAGGCCCGGGAGGGCAGGGAGAAAAAAGATGGCAACAGCAGGCAGCAAGACGGGGCCCAAGGGTGAGTGGCCGTTCATGGTGCAGGGGTGCCGGCCCGGCGACCCCGCGGGGTCGGGTGCGTGGTGGGCACGGCCGGCCGTGTCGGGCAAGGCCCTGGACCTGGACCCGGGCGTGTTCGGCTGGAGCGATCCGCGCGCCATTGCCCAGGCGCTCAAGGACGCTGCGGAGGTGAGCGAGCGCCGCAAGGCGCCAGCCTTCCAGTCCGCCATGGCGCTGCTGACCTTCCATATCAATCGCGCGGGCCGGCAGTTGCCGGCGGCGCAGCGTGTCTGCCTGGAGGCGGCGAAGAACGAACTGCGCGAACTCTACGGCCGCACGCGGCAGGACAGAGCGGGCGCGAAAAGCCGGCCGGATGACCGCGCTGCCTACGCTGGGGTGCCGCAGAAATTCATCGAGCGCCGAGCGGCACTGGATTCGTGAGCTGCGCCGGGCGGTGTCAGTCGCCGCGCGTCTGGCGCTCGCGCCAGCGCGCCAGCATCTCGTCGGCGGGGACCGGGCGGCCATGCAGATAACCCTGCTGGATGACCTGGCCGCGGGCGTTGAGGAAGTCGGACTGCTCGATGGTTTCCACCCCTTCGGCCACCACCTTCAGACGCATGTGGCGTGCGACCGAGAGGATGGCTTCCACCAGGGCGGCGTCGCTCGGGTCGGTGGGGGCGTCCTGCACGAAGCTGCGGTCGATCTTGAGTTCGTGGATGGGCAGGCGCTTGAGGTAGGCCAGCGATGAGTAGCCGGTGCCGAAGTCGTCCAGCGAGAACTTCACGCCCAGGCTGGTCAGGTGCGACATCTTCTGCACCACGCTGTCCATCTGGTCCATCACGATGCTTTCGGTGATCTCGATGACCAGGTCGTCCGGTGCGGCGCCCTGCGCCATCAGGGTGTCCTGCACCACGTGCACAAAGCCGGGTTGGTGGAACTGGCGCGGGCTGATGTTGACGGCGATCGGCAGGCGCAGGCCGTCGCGGCGCAGCTCGCCGAGGTGCCGGCACACGGTCTTGAGCACCCAGCGGCCCAGTTCGGTGATGAGCTCGCTTTCCTCGGCGATGGGGATGAAGGTGCCCGGGGCCATGAGGCCGTGTTCGGGGTGCAACCAGCGCACCAATGCTTCGGCCCCCACCACGCGGCCCTGGGCATTGACCTGCGGCTGCAGGTACAGGCGCAGCTCGTTGGCGGCCAGGCCGCGGCGCAGGTCGCGCTCGATCAGGAAGCGGCGGCTGATGAGCTGCTCCATGGACACGTCGAAGAAGGCGGCCTGGCCTGCGCCGCTGTCCTTGGCGCGGTGCAGGGCAGTGTCGGCGCGGCGCAGCACATCGCCCGGGCTGTCGCCCGGGCCCTGGGGGAGCAGGGTGATGCCGATGCAGCAGCTGATCTTGAGCGCCACGGCGCTCTCCAGCTCGAAAGGCTGGTCCAGCCGCTCCTGCAGGGTCTGGGCCAGGCGCAGGGCCAGGGCGCTGGTGCCTTCGCTGCCGGTGTCGCCGCCGTGCAGCAGGATGGCGAATTCGTCCGCGCTCAGGTGGGCCAGCCGGTCGTCGACATGCAGCAGGCCGCCCAGGCGTTCGCCCACCTTCTTCAGCAGCTGGTCGCCGGCGCTGTGGCCCAGCGCGTCGTTGACGGTCTGGAAGCGGTCCAGGTTGAGCAGCAGCAGGGCGCACTGCTCGTGGGTGCGCCCATGGGCATCGAGCACGTCCTGGATGTCCTGTAGCAGGCGGTGGCGGTTGGGCAGGCCGGTGAGCGGGTTGAACCAGGCCAGCTGATGCGCCTTGTCCTCGGCATCCTTCTGCGCCGTCACGTCCAGCTGCACGGCGAGGTAGTGGGTGACCTGGCCCTGCGCGTCGCGTACCGGGGCCAGGTTCATGCTCTGCACGTACTCGCGCCCGCTCTTGTGGCGGTTGATCATCTCGCCGTGCCAGGGCTGGCCGGCGTTGAGCGTGAACCACATGGAGGCGTAGACCTCGGGCGGCGTGCGCCCCGAGCGCAGCATGCGGGGGTTCTGGCCCAGCACCTCATGGCGCTGGTAGCCGCTGGTCGCTACGAAGGCCTGGTTGACGTATTCGATGTTGCCGTCCAGGCCGGTGATGATGACGCTGGCCGGGCTCTGTTCGATGGCCTGCGAGAGCTGGAGCAGCTGGGCCTGTGATCTCTTGCGCTCGGAGATGTCGCGCGACACGCCCAGCATGCGCGTGATCTCGCCGCGCTCGTCGGCCAGCAGGGTGCTGACGGCCTCCACCGGAATGTGACGGCCGCCCTTGTGCACATTGGTCGACTCCAGGGTCTGCGTGCGGGCGTGTTCGTCGCCGGCGAGGAAGGCCTCCACGCGGGCCTTGATGCGGGCTTCGGTGACCGGATACATCTCGGGGCTGACCACGTCGCGCATCGAGAGCTTGAGGGTCTCGCTCACGGTGTAGCCCAGCAGGTTCTCGATCGAGGGGCTGGCGTAGAGGAAGCGCTGGTTGACCAGATCGTAGAGCCACACCACGTCGCTGCTGTTTTCGGCGAGCAGCCGGTACTGGGCCTCGCTTTCGCTGAGCGAGTGCTCGATGCGCCGCAGCTCCTCGATCTCGCGGGCCGAGTCCTGCAGGCGCAGGCGCTCGTTGTGCAGGTAGAGCGCGCCGCCCACGGCCAGCAGGGCCAGGGCGCCGGCCAGGACCATCCAGGCGCTACGCACCAGGGCGATCTGCAGCAGCTCGGCGCGGTCCTGCTTGGTCATCAGCCACCACTCGGTATCGCCGATGCGTTGCGCCACGCCGTAGGTCGGTACGTTGCGGTAGTCCAGGCCCTCGATCAGCACGCCGGGCGCGACATCGCCGCGCAGCACCTGCGCGCTCAGCTGGTCGCCGCCGGCCAGCGCCAGGCGCAGCTGCAGCGCGGCATCCTTGCGGTGGCGCAGCTCGCTGAGGAACAGCAGCTGGTCGTTGTCCTGGCGGAAGAGAAAGGCTTCGGCGCTCTTCTGCGGCAGCGGCCAATCGGTCAGCGCGGGGTGCAGGTATTCGGGCGGGTCGATGTGCAGCACCAGCGCGGCGGGGTGGGCGGTTTCGCCGGCCAGCGGGCCCACGAAGGCCAGGCGTAGCGTGCCGGTGGCATCGCGCCAGGGGCCGGCGCGCATGGGCTCGCCCAGCGTCAGCGCGCGCAGCACCGCCAGGTGCAGGGTCGGGTCGACAAAAGGGGCCGATTCCGGGTTGACTGGCAGCAGGTCGGGGTCGTTGCTGTCGAGCACCTTGTGGCCCTGGGCGTCGACGATCTCCATGCGCGGGAAGGCGGCGTCGCTGACATAACTCTTCAGGAAGGCCTGCAGCGTGCGGCCGGCCGTCATGTTGCCCTCGGTGCGCCAGCTGAGCCACTGGTTGCGCAGATAGGGCGCCTTGTTGGCCCAGGAGGCGTCGCTGAGTCGCTCCTTGTGCCAGGTCCAGATTTCGCGGGCCTTGGATTCAGAGATCGCCAGCAGCTGGGCGTAGGCCTTTTCCTTTTCCTCGCGCAGGCCGTACCAGACTGTCAGCACCACCAGCGTGACGATGGTGAGCGACAGCAGGGCCAGCAGGGCCAGCGGCAAGCGCCGGATGGGGGTGGGCCGGGGCGGGGCGCTGAGCGGCACGGCGCGCCCGCGCAGCAGCCAGTAGAGCAGGCCGGAGGTGACGGCCACGAAGAACCAGCCCTTGAAGATGCTGGCCAGCATGATGGCCTCCGCGTCCCTGAACAGCCACTCGACGACGCGGTCGGACAGCAGGATCCACAAGGTGGCAAAGCTGGCGTAGAGCAACACCACGCCCAGCACGCCGCGGCGCGTGTCGATCTGGGGGCCAGGCGGGGGCGGGGCCGGGCCGGTCATGAGGGCGGGGCCTGTGGGTTCCTAGAGCGCGAAGATCTTGCCGGGGTTCATGATGTTCTTGGGGTCGAGCGCGCGTTTGATGGTGCGCATCATGTCGATGGCGCCATCACCGGCTTCGGTGCGCAGGAAGTCCATCTTGTGCATGCCCACGCCGTGTTCGCCGGTGCAGGTGCCGCCGAGCTTGAGCGCGCGGTGCACCAGCTGGTGGTTGAGCTGTTCGGCCGTGGCGTATTCCTCGGGCTTGTCGGGGTCGATCAGGTAGCCGAAGTGGAAATTGCCGTCGCCCACATGGCCGACCAGGAAGTAGGGCAGGCCGCTGGCATCGGCCTCGGCCACGGAGTCCAGCAGGCAGTCGGCCAGCCGGCTGATGGGCACACAGGTGTCGGTGGAGATGGCGCGGCAGCCCGGCTTGCTCTGGATGGCGGCGAAGTAGGCGTTGTGCCGCGCGGTCCACAGGCGGGTGCGCTCCTCCGGCGTGACGGCCCACTCGAACGCGTTGCCGCCGTGTTCGCTGGCGATTTCCTGCACGGTCTCGGCCTGCTCCTTGACGCTGGCGGGGGAGCCGTGGAACTCCATCAGCAGCAAAGGCTCCTCGCGCAGGCTCAGCTTCGAATGGGCGTTGACCATGCGCACGGTGTGGGCGTCGATCAGCTCCACGCGGGCGATCGGGATGCCCATCTGGATGATCTGGATGGTGCTGCGCACCGCGGCCTCGATGCTGGGGAAAGAGCAGATGGCGGCCGAGATGGCCTCGGGCAGCGGGTAGATGCGCAGGGTGATCTCGGTCATCACGCCCAGCGTGCCTTCGCTGCCCACCATCAGGCGGGTGAGGTCGTAGCCGGCGCTGCTCTTCTTGGCGCGCGTGCCGGTGCGGATGATTTCGCCGCTGGCCGTCACCACTTCCAGTGCCAGCACGTTCTCGCGCATGGTGCCGTAGCGCACCGCGTTGGTCCCGCTGGCGCGGGTGGCG
>Ga0187844_10002737_pt1 | contig 12244 bp, 7 predicted proteins | sample SpaLakP09_SKY_50_FD_134517 | JGI IMG/M metagenome (GOLD analysis project Ga0187844, IMG submission 134517) | Oligotrophic lake water microbial communities from Sparkling Lake, Wisconsin, USA - SP09_SKY_50 | ecosystem: Environmental > Aquatic > Freshwater > Lake | place: USA: Sparkling Lake...
AACACAGATAAAATCAGCCGCTTCTGTTGCCATCCATTCAAAGAACCCTTTTTTCGCGGCTGAGCGTATGCCATTCAGGTTGGCAGAGATGATTTTAGTCATATTTTTGCATTAATTCTGTATCGTTGAAACGTTGTCATTGTTTCATATATTAAAGGAAAACCTTACTTCTTATTCTTGCGCAATGCAGCATTGTATAATGTCCGATTTTACTCGTTCATAGATAGCGGATTAAGTGATAGTTAAGATTCTTTTTATACGTCTGTGGTTACCATATGAAGTTTCTTTTATATGCTCAATCGCTTGATCTGGTATGAAACAGGGTATTTTATGCAATTTCGAAATGGCAATAAGCTATTTAAAAGTTAATTAAATTTGAATCTTGGACAGGTATTTGCATAATTGCGCTGGAGATAAATTTGAATAAGTTGCACTGGTCTTTGGATTCTTTAATTTTTCGTGAAGGAGCTTTTTTCGGATTCGGTTGGGTTTTTCACGAGGAAAAAGAAATTCATGACTTAAAGCTGATGGTACAACTACCTGATGGAGTGATTCAATTTATTCATGCCGAAATTTCGAAACCACGAATGGACTTAGCCAAGCACTTCTCGCAATTTGATGCAGCATTACACTCCGGATTTCTTTTGCTTGGTAGTGTGTCTGCTGAAAGTATTGCAAATGCGAAACTATTTTTGTCAGGTACGTTCGTTGATGGTTTATCGTTTGAGTTGAACATTCCCAATTCGCATGTGATTGGTCTTAATGAGCAGGAAAGACCAGAACGTTACGTTTTTGCAAAGCAATTCAGAATGATGCTGCAACGAGGTATGCGTTTAATAATGAATAGGGAATTCACCTTATTAAAGCAAAAAATTGGTCGCCAGTTTCAACTGCATCAAACGGCAATTGATCCTAGAGTGTACTCAATTGAAGAGCAATTAAACGAAGTACAGCGTAATGCTATAACACTCATTATTGACCATGACTTAGGTGGAGGGGCGAATCATTATCGTGAGAGACTGGTGCAAGACAAAATACAAAGTGGTAATACTGTATTGATACTCAGCTTTCAAGTTGCTAACTTGTCACCCGTATTAATGCTAAAAACGAATCAACGGGATGCGCGTTACCTGATATCGAACTACCAAGAAGTTTTGGATTTAGCAGCAAAAATTAATTTCCAAGAGGTTATTTATAACACGGGGGTATCCTTTACTAAGCCAGAAGAAATACCGCTTTTGTTAATGACATTAAAGCAGAAATTCTCTACCCGCTTAAGTTTATTAATACACGACTTTTTTATTGTCTGCCCGTCACATTTTTTGCTGAATGATCAAGGTAATTATTGTGATATACCTAATATTAAGCAATGCCAATCCTGTTTGAAAAAAAACCAAAGTGGATTTGCGACGCTGTATCGTGCACGAGATATTTTGCAATGGCGAAATTTGTGGCATGACGTGATCCAAGCTGCAGATCAGATAGTCACATTTTCAGACAACACGTTAGCACTAATGAGCAAAGCGTATCCTGACATGCCAAAAGAGAGGGTAAAAGTCGTCCCGCATAAATTGGAATATCTGGAATCATCGCCTATTGTGCCGCGCTCGGTTAGTTCGCTGAAAATCGGTGTAGTTGGCCAGATTGGCTATCATAAAGGGGCGAAATTTATTCAATCTTTAGCTGAAGAGATTGTCGGTCGGCATCTCGATATTCAAATTATCGTGATCGGAGAAATCGCCGTACCATGCAATAAAAAAGTCGTTCAGCAGACCGGATCATATCAACACCAGCAACTACCGCAGTTGATCAGGGAATCAGGTGCTAACGTAATGTTATTTCCCTCAATTTGCCCCGAAACGTTTTCATATGTAGTTCATGAACTGATAAATCTTGAGTTACCCGTTGCCTGTTTTAATTTGGGGGCACCAGCCGATAAGTTGTCAACTTATTCGAGGGGTTTGGTTTTACAGGGCTATAACGTTTCGGAAATCTTAGAGCAATTGATTTCCTTCCATCAAAGAATTTATTTTCAGAATTGAGATTTTTATGCAACAAGTTCATGTTTTTACTAGTGCTGCTTTCAACTACATACCTAAAGTAAGGATGTTGTTTAATTCTTTAAGAAAGCACCATCCAGAATGGAAGTTGCATCTTGCATTGGCGGACGAATTACGGCCGAATATTGATTTATCGAGTGAACCGTTCGATGAAGTTATACCAGTCAGTGAATTGGGTATCCCATCGTGGAAGGCATGGGCATTCTGTCACGCAATTGTTGAACTAGCGACAGCGATTAAGCCATTCGCGCTGGCACGTCTACTGAAATTACCGGACACGGCGAAGGTTATCTACCTGGATCCTGATACCGTCGCATTTTCGCGCCTTGATGATATTCTTGCAGCTCTTGATGAATCCAATATTGTATTGACGCCGCATCAGACAACGCCTGAAAAAACACTGGCTGCTGTTATGGATAATGAAATTTGCAGTCTCAAACATGGGATCTACAACTTGGGATTTGTTGCCGTTGCTGCGACTGAAGTTGGGCATGAATTCGCTGATTGGTGGAGTCAGCGTTTATATCATTTCTGCCGTGCAGATATTCCAAACGGTCTCTTTACTGATCAGCGCTGGATAGATCTGGTCCCAGCATTTTTCAACGGAGTTGCTATTATGCGCTCGGGGCGCCATAACGTCGCACCGTGGAATTTAACCACGCGTAAGGTAAGCCTCGATGAGACTGGAAAATATTTCGTGAATGACGAAGAGCTAGGCTTCTATCATTTCACCGGTTTTGACAGTGGTGCTCATAAGATAATGGCAACTAAAAATGCAAGTGGTAATGATGCTGTTAGTCGTCTGATTAAATGGTATATCGATGAAACTGACGTGCTCGCTACAGATCCTTTAGCGAAGGAACCTTGGGCATACGCTTGTTTTTCCGACGGCACACCGATCAGTAAGGTTCAGCGTATTGTGTATCGCGAGAGGGTAGATTTACAACGTGTCTTCCCTGATCCATTTGATGCAAACGGTTATTTGGTTTGGTGGAACTCACAAGGAAAAGTCGAGTATCCAGATTTCTTTGACGCCGCTCGTCAAGCTGACGCGCTACAGAAATTCTCTGCAGTGTTGACTCCAGGGTTTCGTGCCGGTAGCGATAATCTGGATTGGACAAAGCTCGGGGATATATTAAAGCAATCCTTGCTTGAGCCAAGAACAGGGTTTGCGCTCGGAAAAAGAGGTTGGGAAGTTTTAAAAACAGAGGGTATTCGGGGCGTTAAACGCAGATTTTTTGGCTAATTACCGAATGAGAAAATTTTGTGGCAGCAAGGTATGAGGTTGATGCGGTATATGGCATTTCTTGATATTAGGCATGCCATTATTTGCTTCCATCCGTGCGCTGAGTGGTATTAACGCTTATTTCTATTTTATGGGTGCAGGCTAATAGGCGTAATCAAATATATTGATATGAAATGATTCAGATCAGATGCATGAAAGTGTCTGAAGAAAACTCGTTATGAAATTTTCGGTCTCCCCCATCTCTTTGGTACGCTCGTTTTGGATGAATTATCGTTTGATACTTGATCTGGCGAAACGTGATGCAATTGGTAAATATAAAGGCTCAAGTCTGGGAATATTTTGGTCTCTGATCACTCCTATTTTCATGTTGTCCATTTATACGTTTGTGTTCAGTGAAATTTTTAAAGCTCGCTGGTCTGTAACAAGTACTTCAAAATCGGAATTTGCAATTGTGTTATTTGCCGGTATGTTGGTATTTAACTTATTTTCTGAAATTGTTAATCGAGCACCAACCTTGATTATTAATAATGTTAATTTTGTAAAAAAGATAGTATTCCCCTTGGAAATACTTGCGTACGTTAACTTAATTTCAGCAATTTTCCATTTGATAATCAGTGTCCTTGTTTTGTTGATTTTTCAGTTCATCGCGACCGAAACTTTACCTTGGACTGTCATTCTATTACCCGCTGTGATTTTTCCGCTCGCTTTAATATCTCTAGGATTAAGCTGGTTTCTTTCTGCTATAGGTGTTTTTTTAAGGGATGTAGGGCAAACAATTGGCATTTTGGTGACAGGGTTAATGTTCCTATCGCCAGTTTTTTTCCCATTGTCTGCAATCCCTCTACATTGGCAAGAAATTGCTCAATGGAATCCTTTGGTATTGCCGATAGAAATGGCACGTCAGGTACTCATCTGGGGGCAGGTTCCTGATCTGAATGTGCTGGCAACATATACCTGTGTAGCGTGCCTAATTGCCTGGAGTGGATTTGTATGCTTTCAAAAAACGAGAAGAGGTTTTGCCGATGTCCTCTGAGTTTGCAATTAAAGTCACTAGGCTTAGCAAGTGCTATCAAATATATCAGCAACCAATTGACAGATTAAAGCAGGGACTATATCGATTGTTTGCCAGATTTTTACCTTCTCCCTATCTGAAACAAGTACTTAATCGACGTGCAATGTCGTATGCGAAACCATATTGGGCGTTACACGAAGTCAGTTTTGAATTAGAAAAAGGAGGTTGTTTCGGCATTATTGGGCGAAATGGTTCGGGTAAAAGTACCTTACTGCAATTGTTGTGTGGGACATTGAATCCAACAGATGGGGAAATTCAGGTTAATGGCCGTGTTGCCGCTTTGCTGGAACTTGGTTCCGGATTTAATCCTGAATATACCGGTCGTGAAAATATTTATATGAACGGTCAATTGCTAGGTTTAAGTCGCCAGCAAGTAGATGACCGCATAGAAAAAATTATTGCATTTGCTGATATCGGCGATTTCATTGAGCAGCCAGTTAAAACCTATTCGAGCGGAATGTTTGTGCGAGTTGCGTTTGCTGTCATTGCACATGTTGATGCTGATATTCTGGTAATTGACGAAGCACTTGCTGTTGGAGATGCTTTTTTTACGCAAAAGTGTATGCGATTTTTGCGAGACTTTATGGCGACAGGGACTGTGCTATTTGTGAGTCACGATACGGGTGCAGTTAAAAGTCTCTGCGAGAATGCACTTTGGCTGGAAAAAGGGCATATGCAGCAAATTGGTTCTGCAAAAGAGGTTTCCGAAAATTATTTGGAGGCATTTTACGAATCTTTTCAGCACGTTAACAAAAAGCCGCAAAAAACACAGGTATTGAAAACGATTCCTGACTCTGACTTTTCGAACAGAACGGATGCCCGTGCTGCATGGATTAACCGCAGTAAATGGCGCAACGACATTGAACTGTTTGAGTTCAACGAAAATGCAAAAAGTTTTGGTAACGGGTATGCAAAAATTATCCGTGTCGAATTGCATACAATTGACATGACACCTTTGAGCTGGATAGTTGGTGGAGAACAGGTCGTTATGAGCGTGACAGCAAACGTTATGCAGAATATCGATTCGCCAATTATTGGGTTCTATATCAAGGATAGATTGGGACAAGTACTATTTGGGGACAATACTTATCTGACCTATTGTGATGACGCATTATCTGTCAAGGCAGATACGGAAATTTCCGCACAGTTTCACTTTCACATGCCATTTCTACCCAAAGGTGAATATTCTGTTTGCGTTGCGATTGCAATGGGAAGCAATGAAAGTCATGTTCAGCTCGAATGGATACATGATGCAATGATATTGAGATCAGAATCATCACACATCACAACGGGTTTAGTTGGCATACCAATGCAAAAAATCGAAATTTCGATTGCTCCCGAAACCCAATATGTAGAGATTAATTAAAGAGGAATTATGCACACAAGCTCGATGGATAAAATGAAGGTGTTTAGAGACAATTATTTGATGTCGATGTCGAATCAGGAGTTGGTCATATTTGATATTGGTAGTCAGGTTGTTCATCAACATGAGTGCTACAAATCTTTGTTTAGTGATCAGCCAAAATGGAAGTATGTTGGAGTGGACATGGTCGCCGGAAATAACGTAGATATCGTGCTGTCAGATACTTACGACTGGAGTCAAATTCCGTCGAACTCAGTTGATGTTGTCATTTCAGGGCAAGCCTTTGAGCATATAGAGTTTTTCTGGGTATCAATGATCGAGATTGCTAGGATTCTTAAACCCAACGGTATTGTTTGTGTCATTGCTCCGTCATCTGGTTTTGAACATCGTTATCCTGTCGATTGCTGGCGGTTTTATCCTGACGGTTTTCGCGCGTTGGCGAAATTTGCACATTTGGAAGTGCTTGAATCCTATACACAATGGGAAGATTCTCCGATATATGACGAAGGGACTAATTGTTGGCACGATAGTGTATTGATCGCAAAAAAGGCGAAGAAATTTGGAATTCGTGAGACCTTCAGAGGATGGTTGATTCGTATGAGTAGCAAGCTATAACACGCTGATAAATTGAGTTTTGACCAATCTGCATATGGCAATGAATGATGGAAAATCACACTAAATACGCCCGCGAAATTACTCTCGACATTGAGGATTCGCTTTTAAAAATTGTCCAGAAAATAGACGAAAATTCAGTGATTTTGGACGTCGGCTGTTCAAGTGGTGCTTTGGGGCGTTATTTGGTTGGGCACAAGGCATGTATAGTTGACGGAGTCGATATCGATCCGTCAGCGATCGATGTCTGTCAACCTGAGTACCGCAAGGTTGTGATTAGAAACTTGGAGTCAGAGTCAATTGCCGCTGATTTCCAGGAGGGTGCATATGATTACATTGTCGTTGCAGACGTCATCGAACATATCAGTTATCCCAAGTACCTACTGGAGCAATTGCGCCAGCTGGTGAAACCTCATGGAAAGATTATTTTTTCCGTTCCCAATATTACCCATATTGCATCGGCAATTGAGTTGCTCAACGGCCAACTCAATTATTCTCAAAGTGGCTTACTTGATAGTACACATGTGCGTTTTTATTCGTATCAGGGTTTAGTGGACACTTTGGCTGCATCAGGTATTTATGTTTGGAATGTTGATACCGTTCAACGCAATCTGAGCGAAACGGAGTTCTCGGATACGCATACCAAATTATTTCCCAAGGAATGGCTGGATACAGTTATTCATGGTAGACCAGATGCATTGGTATATCAGTGGATTTTTTCAACAAAAATATATCCGAATCTGGAAGCAGTTGACCAGTCAATGCGGGCAGTCAAGTTTGTTAATCCTATTTTCACAAAAATGTTGTACTGGTCTACACAAGAAAATGGGGCGTTTAACGAAGCGGATAAATTGTTTGGCTACAAAACGGAGTCGGCTGAAAATGAAATTTCAATCGAATTCCGATTTAACTACGATATAAAAAATCTTACACGTATTCGCGTTGATCCCGCGTCCGAGAAAAAGTCAATTTGGATAAAACGCGCTTATATAGTTAACGAAAGTAATTTTATTTGCTGGCATTGGAGGGGGCATCGAGCCACGGATGATGTTGGAAATGGTCGATGGTCTGATTTGGCGCCGGAACAGGGCTTGATTCTGATTGCAGAGGATAACGACCCACATTGGATACCCCCAGTACCACCTAAAGTCTTATCTAAACTACGCAATGGGGCAAAATTTGTTGTTGTATTAAGTGAAGATAGTGCTTTGATTGATGCTGAGATCGAAGCAGGCTGGAAAAAGAAGAAAGTTGCACTGGACTTATTTACAGAAATGAGTCGCTCACAGTTAATCAGAATAGATCAACTTGTTGATGAGAATGCACAAAAAGATCGTGTTTTACTTGAGGTGAAAAATTACATTGAGCAGCAGGAAAAGGCTATTTCGGATTTGCAGTGTGCCGTAATTTCCGGGCAACAGGAAAACATTCGCAAACAGCAAGAATTTGAACGTATACTGCACAGTGCGTCATGGCGACTGACGAAGCCGTTTAGGTATTTACGTAGAAAGATATCGGCACTATCGTTGTTCGGCCAGTCTACGAAGCGAGATGTTGGTAGCATTGCTAGCGCACAATCTATGTCGGAGTTGCTGGCAACACCAGCTATCTCAGAACTAGACTCACTCCCACTGCAAGATGAGATCAAAATTGCTACTGAATTTGTCGGAGAGCAGATCAAACAACAGATTCCTATAACCAGGTATTCCGGCGATCAACAGATTATTTATGTCCCACGGCTGAATGCTGATCAATTGGAAGAGAAACTGGTGAAGCTAATTTGCTTTTATCAGCCACAATTCCAGATAAAAAGTGAGCAACAAGTTAATGCTTGTAACATACCTGCCTGGTCAGAAGTTCAGTCAGCAAAAGCAAGTTTTTCCGGTCATTACCAACCACATGTGCCCGGAGAACTTGGTTATTACGATTTGCAGGATGTCGCAATACAAAGTCGGCAAGTTGAACTGGCCAAATTATATGGAATCGGAGGTTTCTGCTTTCATTTTCATTACTATGAAGGAAAGGCTTATTTTGAGCAGTCTTTGCTGAATTACCTCAGTTGTCCAGAGCTAGACTTGCCGTTTTGTTTGTGTTGGTTCAATGATTTCCAGACTGCGGAAAAAAGGACTACTGACAATGCTAATGAGCTTCCTTCGCATAAAGATGACGATCTGGCATTTATTGAACACGCTGCAAAATATATGCGTGACCCAAGGTATATTCGTATCCTGGGACGTCCTGTCTTATTAGTCTATAAAGTAGAGCTACTTAAAAATCCTAAGAATACGGCGAACGGCTGGAGCAATTGGTGTCGCGACAATGGCTTGGGTGAGATTTATCTTGTATACGTTCAATCGTCTACTTGTGCAGATCCACAAGATTACGAATTTAACGCGGCTGTTGAATTCCCACCTCATACTTCTCTATTGCCTGAAGTTACAGAAACTGTCACTCCATTACCACAGAGCTCACGGTGTCGGGTATTTGATGCCAAAGAACTCGAATCTCGCAGCAAGCAATATCCATTACCTCACTATCGACTTTTTCGCACGGTTCTTCCATCTTGGGATGACACGCCGTATCAACAACAGGATGCCTCAGTGTTGCTGAATATGAATCCTGCAAGTTATCAGCGATGGTTGCAAAACGCGGTGCGAGACACTTTGCAGCACAATTCTAAAGAAGAATGTCTGGTATTTATCAACTCATGGAATGCATGGGAAAAAGGTGCTCATCTAGAGCCTGATCAACGTAATGGATACGCTTATTTAGAGTCGACCCGATTAGCTTTATTAAAGAGCAGTATCGCTGAAAGAAGAATTGATTTAATTGAGATGCAAAAGGTCTTGGCTATTGTCATTCATGTTTTTTATGTTGATATCTTCGATGAAATTTTGAATCATCTTGATGAAATATCTCAAGTAAGAATCAAGCTCTATGTTACAACCACAGCAGAGAATGAATTTGCAGTTCGGTCTCGTTTAAATGCGAGACAGCATAATTTTGTGGTCGAAATTGTAGAAAACAGAGGCAGGGATATTTTGCCGTTCATGAGAATTAGCCAGCAGGTGATAAGAGCAGGTCACAAATTATTTATTAAAGTACACACGAAAAAATCTTTACATCGTATTGATGGTGATGGCTGGAGAGAGGATCTTTTCCAAAAATTACTCGCGGACGAATCCATACTCCAAGCAATCGCAACTCTCTCTCAAAATGCAGACGTTGGAATAATGGGACCTGCCGGACATTTGGCGTCCATGACACACTACTTTGGTGGAAATCAACGACGTGTAGAGCAATTATCTTCCCGCCTTGGTGTTGAAGTGGAAGAGTTGTCGAGTTTAGAGTTTGTCGCGGGAAGTATGTTTTTTGGACGTATTGATGCCCTGCTACCATTGTTGAATTTAGCAATTGATGCAGAAGATTACGAAAATGAATCAGGTCAATTGGATGCAACTTTAGCCCATGCTATAGAGCGACTGTTTAGTGTTAGTGCCTATTCTGCAGGTTTGAGAACAATTTCATTTACCCAATAAGGACAATGTCTTATTGGGTAATTTTCGATAAAGTCTCTTGTGAATACACAAAACAATTCACTCATTCAAGTAGATTGTTTTGTGTATAAATTAATCAGATCGTAGTTTTAACCAAAAGTCCTCTAGTTCGCGTAGCATCTGGTCAGGATCGAATGAAGTAAGCAGGAGACCTTTTTTATAAGTGCCAACTAGTTCTGCAGGCGCGCCTATGTTAAAGCATGCTAGTGGTACATCCATGGATACAAGTTCATGTGCGACAAATGAGAACGTTTCTGCCCAGATTGATGGAAACAAGAATACGTTTGCTTTCGAATCACGAATTAGCTGATGTAGATCTTTCGGGTGATATGGTCCGGTAACATCAACTACCTGTCTTGAAACTCGCGCCTCCAGTGTCCCTATCACAGTAATTTTGACTGTGGAGTTATTTCTCAAAATTTCATTAGCAAGATTGCTAATGATTTGTGCCCCTTTGTGTTTCCCAATCAAACCTACAACGCCTATATGCAAATCTCCTGAAGTTGAGATAGGCAGTTTTGGGTATTGTGTATGAAGCTTGTGTGGAACGATTTCCCATGTTCTCTGATTGAGTCGGGGATATGCACGTTCTAATAGCTTGGCGGATGCATTTGAAAAAAGTTTAACTTCATCGGCTACACTCAAAAATTCGTGCCATGCGTTACGCCATTGATCAATATCACGAATACCACTGATTGAAACGAATCCATCAGAATGTCCTTTGATGCAACGCCTGCACTCATTGATTTCCGGGACGCCACAAAATTGTTCTTTGTCATTAATGAGAAAATGACTTGGGCAAATTGCGAAGTAATCATGAATGACAATTTCAAGCGAACAATGAATATGTTTTCTTAACATAGTCAGCATCTCTACTGCGCTCAAAGGTTGCCTGAATGAAGCCAGACCATTGTAGAGGATGTGCTGAATTTTGCAGCGGCGCAGTAAATGGGCGAATGCTTCAATCGATGCAATTGAATAACGAGTGACGGTTTGACCATCGTAAAACTCGATAAAGTACTGAAGACTAGCGATGTGAAAACCAAATAGAAGTACCTTCTCGCCTTTAGAAATTTTTTCTTCAATGCGCTGTCTGCGATAAATATTCGATCCTCCGCCCATTTCATGATCAACGACTAGTGATAATGGTTGTAGCGAAAGTACTTGAATCAAAGATTCCCAAGTAGTTTTGGTGATTGCTAAAGGTTTCCCTTTGTTGTAATTTTTTATTTTTTTCAGGGTAGTCTTGATTCCAGAGTTTTTAAATAAAATCAACGACTTCTTAAGTAGTAACCAATAATGATGTAGTCGGCTAAAAGCATTATCACCAGAAAATCCCTCGATAAAATGAATAGGGGTAGTAATGATTTGACGATTACTTAACACCCATTTCAATTGCATTTTTGATATATTTTTTGAGTCAATTTCTGCAAAAAGCGAAAAGCCGGCATTAATTGCTTCAATATTGTTTGGATACTTGACTTTGACATCGTCACGACACTGGCCGTAGGTAGCATTTAACTCGGCATTCGTATTTGATTCAGTGAAAGCCAATGTCAGTGTCAGTTTTTCTATGGATAACCCTGGAGCAAATCCCCATCCATAGATAAATACCTGATTTTCACGCACAACGACATGATCAATGTTATACGTCAACATATTTTTCCCTAACTATCATAGGTGTTATCATCAGGCAAGGCTGAGCACCTCTTCGACAGTTGTAATGCCTTCCCAGACCTTGAGAAGCCCATCATCGCGCAAAGACCGTACGCTATTGCTGCGCAAGAAATTGACTATATCGGTTTCACTAGCTTGTGTAAGTATCTGGTGCTGTACGGTCTGATCAACCTCGAACAATTCATATATCGCAACCCGTCCAGAAAATCCCGTCTGATTGCATTGTTTGCATCCCACAGGACGACGCAGATTGGGCTTAATGTTGAGATTATCACGCCAATGCTTTACGCCGGAGAGCAGCAGCTTATCCGTTTCCTGTGTAATTTCAGTAGGAACTGCACATTCTTCACACAAACATCGGACCAAGCGTTGCGCCATGACACCTTTCAGACTCGAACCTAGCAAAAATGGTTCTATTCCCATATCCATTAAACGGGTTACTGCCCTGGCAGCGCTATTCGTATGTAAAGTAGAGAATACCAAGTGACCGGTAAGTGCAGATTGCACGGCAATGGCAGCCGTTTCCTGATCACGAATCTCACCGATCAGAACGACATCAGGATCATGGCGTAAAATGGAACGCAAGGCTGCTGCAAAAGTGAAACCGATATCTGCATTCACTTGAATCTGCGAAATACCCTTAAGCCTGTATTCGAC
>Ga0187844_10002738_pt1 | contig 12240 bp, 11 predicted proteins | sample SpaLakP09_SKY_50_FD_134517 | JGI IMG/M metagenome (GOLD analysis project Ga0187844, IMG submission 134517) | Oligotrophic lake water microbial communities from Sparkling Lake, Wisconsin, USA - SP09_SKY_50 | ecosystem: Environmental > Aquatic > Freshwater > Lake | place: USA: Sparkling Lake...
TGCCGATACCAGTGCGACAAGCATGCAAAACCGCTTCATAAAACCCGCACTATTTCAACAGCGCCTGCACATCAACCCCAGGCGGAAGCAGGGCCGTCAGATACGCGTAGCCCTGAAACGCACCCATGACACCGGTAGAAACCAGCACCAAGCCACCCGATTGCACCGTGACGGGCCCGCCGCGCTTGCCCGCTTGCCTCGCCGCTTGCACCGAGGCCTTAAATACCGGCAAGTAAGGCCCCAGCAGCATGCCCATGTCTGGCAGGTCCGGGCCGCTCCAGCGCAGGGCGAAAACTTGGCCGCTGGCATCTACAAATTCTTGAAGCACGGTTGCGTTATTGAGCTCCAGCGCAAACACCCGATAGCCGCCCTGCGCTAGTGCTACAGGCTGATAGCGCGCGACCCTCGCATCGACCGCAGCCGAAGCACCCGCGGCAAACGGCGCCCCACCCAGCGCCGCGCTGGCAACAACAGGCATTGCCCAAGCCAAGGCCAGCACGCGTAATCGCCACGCTTTAAGCTGCATAGTTCACCAGATTTTCAAAACAAGAACCACAGACTACCACGGCCTGCGGGCTTCCGAGGAACGGCCCGGCAGATACAAGCTCAGCCGCCAGGGCTGGCTGTCACCTTGGTGAGATTGCGCGCTCGTGGCCTGTCGTATGCTATCGGGGAGTCCTCCCACCCTAACCGTATTTACCCCACAAAATGACTGCTCCTGCCCGCTACCTCCCGCCCGTACTCCAAAAATTACGCTTTCCGGTGATTGCCTCACCGCTGTTCATCATCAGCAACCCCAAACTGGTTATCGCCCAGTGCAAGGCCGGCGTGGTGGGCTCCATGCCCGCCCTGAACGCGCGCCCTGCCGCCCAGCTAGACGAATGGCTGGCCGAGATTACCGAGGCACTGGCCGCCCATGACAAGGCCCACCCCGATTCGCCTGCCGCACCTTTTGCCATCAACCAGATCGTGCACAAAAGCAATGACCGCTTAGACCACGATATGCAGGTCTGCGAGAAATACAAAGTGCCGATTGTGATTACCAGCCTGGGCGCGCGTGAGGATGTCAACCGCGCAGTGCAAGCCTGGGGTGGGGTGGTGCTGCATGACGTGATCAACAATGTCTTTGCCCATAAGGCCATGGAAAAAGGCGCCGACGGCCTGATACCTGTGGCCGCGGGTGCCGGTGGCCATGCCAGCGTGAAAAGTCCGTTTGCCATGGTGGCAGAAATTCGCCAATGGTTTGGCGGCCCTGTGGCCTTGTCCGGGGCGATATCCTCAGGCGGTGCCATTTTGGCGGCCCAGGCCATGGGTGCAGACCTCGCCTACATCGGCTCGGCCTTTATTGCCACCGACGAGGCACGTGCGGTCGATGGCTACAAGCAGATGATTACCGAGTCCAACTCAGACGATATTGTCTACAGCAACTTCTACACCGGCATCCACGGCAATTACCTCAAAGGCAGCATCCGCAACGCCGGTATGGACCCCGACCACTTGCCGGAGAGCGACCCCAGCAAAATGAACTTTGCCAGTGGCGAAGGTGCCAATGCCGCAAAGGCGTGGAAAGACATCTGGGGCTGCGGCCAGGGCATAGGCGCCATCCGCGAAGTGATGCCCGCTGCAGAAATGGTTGCGCGCTTTAAGCGCGAATACCAAGAAGCGAAAGCCTCCTTGTTATCAGCTTGAGCGCAGCCAACGCTGCCCGTAGCGCTAACACAAATAAGTCACTGAACCGAGTCCGAGGAAGACCATGAGCCAAGATTTACTGGAACACATTGAAGGCGGTATCGCCACCCTGACCATGAACCGGCCCGAGGCGCGCAACGCCATGACGCGATCCATGCTGGTTGATTTAGAGCGCAGCCTTGCCCGACTGGCCGCCGACCGCAGCGTGCGTCTGGTGGTGCTGACCGGCACGGGCGATGCGTTTTGCGCCGGGGGGGATGTCAAAGGCTTCGCCAAAAGCGCAGCCGATGGTGTAGAAACTGTCAGTTTTGAAGAACGCACCCAAGGCCTGCGCATGATCATGGAGTCCAGCCGCTGGCTGCATGAAATGCCCAAGCCCACGCTGGCCGTGATCCCTGGCCCGGCAGCTGGCGCTGGGCTGTCGCTGGCCTTGGCCTGCGACATGCGTATTGCGTCGAGCAATGCCAAATTCACCACCGCCTTTTCCAAAATCGGGCTGTCCGGTGACTTTGGCGCTAGCTTCTTTCTCAACTACCTGGTAGGCGCGGCCAAAGCACGCGAGATGTTTTTTAGTGCCCAAGTGGTGCAAAGCGAAGAAGCCCTGCGCATTGGCCTGGTGAACCGGGTAGTTGCACCGGAACAATTGGCCCAAGCCGCCCAAACCTGGGCTGCGGAGCTGGCTGCGCTTCCCACCGTGGCCGTGGGCTATATGAAGCAAAACCTCAATACCGCGCTACGCGGATCCTTGGGCGATGTCATGGATGTCGAGGCCCCCAATATGATCCGTACCTTTGAAACCGAGGACCATAAAGGCGCGGCCCTGGCGTTTGTGGAAAAGCGAGCGCCGCAATTTAAAGGATGCTAAATGAACGACCATACTGCCTATACCCCACCAAAAGTCTGGAGCTGGGACAAAGCCAGTGGCGGCAAGTTCGCGCATATCAACCGGCCTATCGCCGGCGCTACTCACGACAAGACATTGCCGGTGGGCAAGCACCCGCTTCAGCTCTATTCGCTAGGCACGCCTAACGGCATCAAAGTCACGGTCATGCTGGAGGAATTGCTAGCACTGGGACACCAAGGCGCAGAATACGATGCCTGGCTCATCAACATCCAAGAAGGCCAGCAGTTTGGTAGCGACTTTGTCGCCATCAACCCCAACTCCAAAATTCCGGCCTTGCTCGACCGCAGCGGGCCCCAACCGGTGCGCGTTTTTGAGTCGGGCGCGATTTTGTGGTACTTGGCACAAAAATTTGATGCCTTTGTGCCCAAGGACTTTGCCCTGCAGACCGAGTGCATGGCCTGGCTGTTCTGGCAAATGGGCAGTGCGCCGATGCTGGGTGGCGGTTTCGGGCATTTTTATGCCTATGCGCCCAGCAAAATGGAATACCCGATCAACCGCTTTGCCATGGAAGTCAAGCGCCAAATGGATGTGCTGGACAAACACTTGGCAGAGCGCCCTTATCTGGCTGGTGAGGAATACACCATCGCCGATATGGCCGTCTGGCCCTGGTACGGCGCGTTAGCCAAAGGACAACTGTATGAAGCGGGCGAATTTTTGCAAGTGCAGGAATACACCCACGTGATCCGCTGGGCCGACCAAATCGCCAAACGCCCCGCAGTACAGCGCGGCCGCAAAGTCAACCGCACTTGGGGCGATGCCAACAACCAGTTGGCCGAGCGGCATGATGCGCGTGATTTTGATCCGAAACCTTAGGCTTATTCACTTGCTTAGATTCTTTGGTTTTTAGGGGCTTTCAATGCAGACTTTATTCCGTCAATTTGTCTGTCTGGCCCTAACGCTGTGCGCGAGCTTGCACCCTGCCCTGGCCCAACCCGCATCCATCGACACCTTCAAGCCCTTGCTCAGCGCCAGCTACCGGTCGCCGGGCAATGTGGCGCGAGACCCTTACCGCCACCCTGCTGAAACACTGGCGTTTTTTGGTATCCGGCCCGATAGCACCGTGGTGGAAATCCTGCCTGGCAGTAGCGGCTATTACATGGAGATTCTGGCTCCGTGGTTAAAGGAAAAAGGCTTATATATTGCTGCCAACCGGGATGGCTCGCAGCCGCAATACCAGGCCGACCATGACAAGCTGTTGCAGCGCCTGGTGAAGGAACCGGCTTTGTACGGCAAGGTACTGGTAACGCCTTTTCGCGCAGACCGTCATGCCATCGCGCCGGTGGGCAGCGCCGATGTAGTGATCAGTTTTCGCAACCTGCACAATTGGATGGAGCAAGGCGAGTTGCAGGAATCTCTTCAGGCTTTTTACCTCGCCTTAAAGCCCGGCGGCATTTTGGGCATTGTGGACCATCGGGGCCGCACCGACCAAACCCAGGCGCAGCAAATCGCCTCGGGCTATGTGCGCCAGGACGTGGCCATTGCGCTCATAGAACAAGCGGGATTTAAGCTGCAAGCCAGCTCGGAGGCAAACGCCAACCCCAAAGACAGCAAAGACCATCCCGAAGGGGTCTGGACACTGCCACCGAGCTACCGCCTGAAAGACAAAGACCGCGAGAAATACGCAGCCATTGGCGAGAGCGACCGCTTTACCCTGCGCTTTGTAAAACCTTAGCGCCGCCTGTTGGTTTTACCAGCGATTGCGCAATTCCCGCAGTTTCAAAAATACCGCCATGGCATCTGGGTTCGCAGGCAACTCGGCATAAGCCTCGCGCAAGCGGGCGATCACACCGGCGCTGCCGAGCCGGAAAAAAGTATTGACCTCGCGTTCCTCGGCCAGTTGGCTGACATAGGCCTGCTCTAGGTTCTGGCCCTTCACTTTGTCCAGCAAGGCTTGTGCGGCCGTATTGCCGGGTTCGCGGTCTAGCGTAAAACGCAAATTGTTTTCAATGTAGTCGTGACCTGGATACACCAGCGTGTTATCGGGCAAACCATGCAGTTGCTGGGCGAATGTCTGGTACATGGTGCCGGGGTCGCCGCCGTTGTGGCAGTTGCCCACCCCGGCGTTGAACATGGTGTCCCCGGAAAACAAAGCGGGCTGCTCGGTATGGGAGCGCAAGCAAATATGGCACATGGTGTGGCCGGGTGTGTCCAGCGCCTCTAACTCCACCGTCTTGCCCACTTGAATGATGTCACCCGCCGACAAGCCGCGCGTCATGCCGGGAATGCTGTCCTTGGCTTTATGGTGCGCCAATACCGCAGCCCCGGTTTTGTCCACGATGGCCTGGTTGCCGTCTATGTGGTCGTGGTGCTCATGCGTATTGAGAATTTGGGTGATCTCCCAACCCGCCTCCCTGGCAGCAGCCAAGCACTTTTGGCTGTCCAAGGGGTCGATGGCCAGGGCCTCGCCCGTTTCAGGGCAGGCCACCAGGTAGTTGAAATTTCGGTAGTCATTACCGGTCCAAATTTGTTTTACCAGCATAGGATTTATTCCTCAAGTTCCAAAGTTTGCAGTACCGAGCGCAAGTCCGCGCCGCTGAAGTCGGGCTGGGGCCCCAGCGCCTCAAAGGGCAGGCCCTGCCGGTTGACCCAATGCGTGCGTAAGCCAAACCAATTAGCGCCTAGAGCGTCCCAGGCATTGCTGGAGACAAACAAAATTTGCTCCAGCGGCAGCGGCATCGATGCTTGCACCAGCGCATAGGCCTGCGGCGCGGTTTTAAAGAGGCGTATGCCGTCCACGGAAATGACATGGTCCAACAAACCGGCCATGCCGGCACTTTGTACCGCAGCGTCCAGCATCTGCGGGCTGCCGTTGGACAGAATAGCCGTTGTCAGGCCGTGGCGCTTGATACTGCGCAAGACCTCTAAATTTTCCGTAAAAGAGCTGAGTTTGGCGTATTGCCCCATCAAGGTCTCGTCCTGCCCGTGGGTTCGGTCTAGCTTAAGCCGGTCCAGGCAGTAGTGGAGCGACAGCCGGGTAAGTTCCCAGAACGAGCGGTAAAACCGGCTGCCCTTGATGGAGTCTGGATCCGACTGGGTGATGAGGCGTGTGTATTCAATTTGCTTGTCCCGCCAGGCCAGCGCCAATGCGGAACCATTGCCGGGGAACAATTGCTCGGCCACATGCTGCACCGAATACACATCAAACAAAGTGCCGTAGGCATCGAAAACTACCGCTTTGAAAGGCATCACTTTTTCTCCTGCCGGTCCGCACCATGCAGCCCCTCAAACGGCATAGTACCTTGGGGGCAGGTCCATGCCGCACCGCCTAAAAATTCGCTGCATGGCTAGCCCCGCGTTTTAAAATTCTTAGAAACATCATTACAGGTTTTACGGGAATCATCCTTGGCGGGTAGCTTGGAACAAACCTGTTCAAGCTGCGCCGCAAGTTTACGGATCACATTCGCATGCTGACCTTTATCGCTCCAACCCTGGAGCTGTTTGCTCATGCGTTCGAGCACGCGACTATTGCGCTCATAAAAAATCTCCGGACTTGGGCTTAGTTCGCCAATGACACCCGCCGCCGCTTTCTCAATCCGCGCGCTATCGTGCGGCGCCATCTCGATGAGCTTACTTACATAGCCGCTACCCCACTGCATGCGCGTAGCAGGGCCGGCCGACTCCTTCCAAGCGCGCTCAGACCAGTTGAGGGCCCCCTGCTTGTCACCCCGCTTTTTGGCGTTGGAGGCCAAGACGAGCATGTGGTAGTACGGTGAGATGGCCTTGGGCAGTTCGGCTTTGAGCAAGTTATCAGACTCGTCCAAGAGTCCGGCCTGTGCGAGCAAATGGGCAGCATTGGGAATGAGCGCTTGGCGCTCATAGGCTTGCGTACTTTCCCGATCGGCAGTTGCCACTTCATTGCGAACCTGTGCAATGAGCGCCGGCGCAATGGCGACGTTGGTGTCGTCAGGCGCATCGATACGCGCCAGTACTAACTTGGCCTGTATTGCACCTAGGCGGTCCGAGCGAGACAGTGTCGCATCCTTGCCGAGCCTGTCTAAAGCGGACGCCATGGCATTGACCAATGCCGTGCGATCCGGGCTTGCCTTGGCACTTAATGCCGCAATTAAGTCGTTGCCGTAGTTTTGTACTACATCGAAATTCATACGGGTTAAGACCGGATCCGATAACACCTCGCGCAAACGAACCAGTGCCTGTTCACGCGCAAAGGCCGTCGATTTTTCCGTATGCGCGCTGATGACCGATTTAAACAACAGGCGCGTACAAGCCTCGCTTTCTAAAGGCAGGCAATTGCGGGCCAAAGTATTTAATGTGCGGGTGCGCTCTTTATCCGAAACCAACTGGGCCTGGTCTTGATCCCAGGAATAGAAAGCCAGCTGCCGCCAGGCGGAGGGTTTAAGGCCTGCCGACTGGGTCCCTAAAGCGGTGGCCAAGGACTCCTTGACCGAACTGCTGGAAGCCAAGGCCAGATCCAGGACCTCGATATAGCGTGCGGCGTCCACTTCACCGGGAATCCGCGTTAGTTCGCTGGCATCGGGTTTAAACAAAATCATGGTCGGGTAGCCCCTTACCTTGAATTGCGCGCCCAGTTTTTGGGCACCAGGGCTGTCCCCGTCTATGTACACCGCGACAAACTGCTTGCTGCGCTCGGCAAAATCGGGGCGGCTAAACACGTCCGCTTTAATTTGATTGCAGGGCGGACACCATACTGCGCCCCAATACAGGAAAACCGGTTTATTACTTTGGCGGGCCTGTGCAAAGATCGGCTCGACATTGGCGCCCTCAGGCTTTATCCAATCGATCGCTGGGCCTTTTCCCATCGGGGCTTCAGCCGCAGATACATCCGCATGCAAACCGATAATGAAAAGAACGAGGAGGTAAAGTGCACGCATGATATTGAGGTTCCATTAGTCGGCCGAATTGAAAAATTTTTCCATCGACCTGAGGCCCAGGGAGCAAATACCTCGCGGTAGTGCACGACGTTGACGGGAATTAAGGCGCTATAACTGGTAAATATACTTTGGAATCATTTCCAAGGCCATTAAAAGCAGACTGGCGCCCCTCAAAAACTCTCCATATAAGGCCGCAAGTCCAGCTCATGCGTCCAAGCATCGCGGGGTTGTTGGTGCAGCATCCAATAGGCGTCGGCGATGTGGTCGGGGTTGAGGATTCCGTCTTGCGCTTTGAGAGCGTAGCGCTCGGGGAACATCGTACGAATGAATTCGGTGTCGATGGCGCCGTCGATGATGGTGTGGGCTACGTGGATGCCCAGCGGCCACAGTTCCCGGGCCATGCTTTGGGCCAGGGCGCGCAAGGCCATCTTGCCGCCCGAAAAACCGGCAAAGTTCGCGCTGCCGCGCAAGGAGGCGGTGGCGCCGGTAAAAATGATGCTGCCCTTGTGCGCCACGCCCTGCCCGCTTGCTGTGTCGCCTGATGCGTCAGGCCGCGCCACCATGCGCTTGGCTACTTCCCGGCCGGTCAGAAAACCAGCCAGGCAGGCCATTTCCCACATCTTGGTGTAGCGGCGCGCGGTCTCGGTCAGGATGCTGCTCGGCGAGTTGGCGCCTATGTTGAACACCAACACCTCGATCGGTCCGATCTGCGTCTCAATGTGTTCCACCAGCGCAATTACATCTTCCTCTTTGCGCGCGTCCGAGCCAAAGCCGTGCGCTATACCACCCAGGGCGCGGATTTGCTCCAAGAGGGGCTGCAGTTTGTCTAATGTGCGCCGGGTGGCGCAGACGGTGTAGCCTTCGCGGGCAAAGCGGCGGGCCACGGCGCCACCGGTGGCATCGCCCGCGCCGATGACGAGGCAAACTTTAGCTTGGGCCATGGTGCAGCCTTCAGGCACGGGGCGGCAAGCCGCGCACCAGGGTTAAAAACTCCAGCGAAGTACCGGCGCGGCGGTGTTCGGACAAGGCTTGGTACTCGGGATCGGCAAACCAGGCCTGGGCTTTTTCTTCGGAAGGAAATTTGAAAATAATCATGCGCCCGGCGCGTGGCGCAGTGCCTTCAAGATGCACCGGCGCGTCATCAAAGGTGATGAACTCGCCGCCATAGCGCTTAAGGATAGGGAAAAAACCTTTTTCGTACTGGCGGTAGGCGCCTGCGTCGGTCACTTGCAGGTTGACTACGCCGTATACAGCGATATCGCTCATGGGGAATCCTTTGAAAAAATGAGGTGAAACCCTAGGCTGCTTGCCACTTTGCAAGGCGTTGTAGCAGTGGGCTTGCGGCCCTATTGTCCTGCGCGCGACAGCGCCGCCATCGCGCCGGGCCGGACAAGCCCACAGCACAGCGCCCAAGAGGCCGGGCACGCCGTGAATCTTATAAGATGCATTCAAACAGCGCCTGCGGCCCACAGCCCGGCGCCCGCATAACAAAGAGGAGTTCGGACATGCCCGTGATAGAGAGCCAAGTGGATCCCCTTGGCGAGGCCTTCGTGCGCAACCGCGAAGACATGCTCAAAGCCCTGGCCGGGGTGCGTACCGTGGAAGACAAGGTGCGCGCTACCGAAGCCGAAAAACAAGCCAAGTTCCACAAGCGCGGACAGCTTATGCCGCGCGAACGGGTGAACCTGCTGCTCGATAGGGGCACGCCTTTTCTGGAAATCTCCACCCTAGCCGGCTACAAGCAGCATGATGACAAAGACGGCTCGCTGGCCGGGGGCAACAGTATTTGCGGCATCGGCTATGTAAGCGGCGTGCGAACCATGGTGACGGCGTCTAACAGCGCCATCAAAGGCGGCACGATCACGCCCTGGGGCTTGCGCAAAAGCCTGCGTATGCAAGAAATTGCGATGAAGCAAAAGCTGCCCATCGTCAGCCTGCTGGAATCGGGCGGCGCCAATTTGCTCTACCAAGCCGAAATTTTTATCGACGGCGGCACCACGTTTGCCAACCAGGCCATGCTGTCGGCGGCCGGTGTTCCACAGATCACCGTGGTGCATGGGTCCAGCACCGCGGGCGGCGCCTACGTACCGGGCTTGTCGGACTACACCATCATGGTGCGTAAAAACGCCAAGGTGTTTTTGGCCGGGCCGCCACTGCTCAAAGCGGCCACCGGCGAGGTGGCGGGTGACGAGGAATTGGGCGGCGCCGAGATGCATGCCCAAGTCACCGGCACCGCCGAATTTTTGGCTGAAAGCGATGGCGACGGCATACGCCTGGCGCGCGAGGTGATGGCCAGCCTGGACTGGAACAAGCACCGCCCGCAGTTTGCCGATGCGCCGGTACAAGCGCCGCTGTACAGCCCCGACGAATTGTGCGGCGTAGTGCCAGTGGACTACCGCCAGCCCTACGACTGCCGCGAAGTGATCGCCCGCATCGTAGACGGCAGCGAGTTCTTAGACTTTAAAAGCGAATACGACAACCAAACCATTTGCGGGCGCGCGCGCATCCACGGCATGCAAGTGGGTATCTTGGGCAACAACGGCCCGATTACCGCCAAGGGCGCGACCAAGGCCGGGCAGTTCATCCAGCTGTGCGACCAAGCCGATATTACCCTGGTGTTTTTGATGAACACCACCGGCTATATGGTGGGCACCGAAAGCGAGCAAGGCGGCATCGTCAAGCACGGCAGCAAGATGATTCAGGCAGTAGCCAATGTGCGGGTGCCGCGCATTACCGTGGTGATAGGCGCCTCTTTTGGCGCGGGAAATTACGGCATGTCCGGGCGCGGCTTTCGGCCTGACTTTATTTTTGCGTGGCCCAATGCGCGCACGGCGGTGATGGGCGGCGAACAGGCGGCCAAAGTGCTGTCCATTGTCAACCGCGAAAAAATCCTGAAAGAAGGCCGCGAGCCTACTGCTGACGAGGAAAGTAAATTTGCCTTTATGGAAGGCGCCGTCATCCACCAGTTTGACCGCGACTCGCAGGCCTTATCGGGCACCGCGCGCTTGTACGACGACGGCCTGATAGACCCCCGCGACACCCGCCGCGTGTTGGCCATGACCTTGTCCATTTGCCGTGAAGGCCGCACCCGTCCACTCAAGCCCAACAGCTTTGGCGTGGCGCGGTTTTAAATGCAATCGCAAACCATGAAACACCTCCACACAAGCCCTGCCCTGCGCCACGCATCGAAGGCCTTTCGTTTTGCAACAGGAGCAGCGCATGCTGTTTGACAAAGTATTGATTGCCAACCGGGGCGAGATCGCGGTACGCATCATCCGGGCTTGCCAGCACATGGGCTACCGCACGGTGGCGGTGTATTCCGAAGCCGATAGCGATGCGCAGCATGTGGCCTTGGCCGATGAATCGGTTTGCATTGGCGCAGCGCCAGCGCAGGATTCGTATTTATCGATAGACAAATTAATTGCCGCGGCCCGCAGCAGCGGCGCAGGAGCCATCCACCCCGGCTACGGCTTTTTGTCCGAGCGCGCTGCTTTTGCGCAAGCGGTGCAAGACGCCGGGCTGGTGTTCATCGGCCCGGATCCGCAAGCCATTGAGGCCATGGGCAATAAAAGCGCCTCCAAGATCCGTATGCTGGCGGCCGGTGTGCCCTGCGTGCCGGGCTACCAAGGCGATGACCAAAGCGACGACACCTTGGTCGCTGAGGCCTTGAAAGTAGGGCTGCCCGTGATGGTGAAAGCCGCAGCGGGCGGCGGCGGTCGTGGTATGCGCTTGGTGCACGATGCGCAAGATTTGTTGGCCAGCATCCAGTCTGCGCGCAGCGAAGCCAGCAATGCTTTTGGCGACGGCCAGTTGCTGATCGAAAAAGCCGTGTTGCATGCGCGCCATGTAGAGATTCAAGTCTTTGGCGACCGGCACGCCAATGTGGTGCATATCGGCGAGCGCGAGTGCTCGGTGCAGCGGCGCAACCAAAAAGTGGTGGAAGAAGCGCCCAGTCCGGCGGTGGACGAAGCCCTGCGCGCACGCATGGGCGCAGCGGCCGTGGCCGCAGCACGGGCGGTTAACTATGTGGGCGCGGGCACGGTGGAATTTATGCTCGCACGCGACGGCAGCTTTTATTTCCTGGAAATGAATACGCGCTTGCAGGTGGAGCATCCGGTCACCGAAGTGGTGTACGACCTGGACCTGGTGGAATGGCAATTGCGCGTGGCCCAAGGCGAAGCCCTGCCGCTCGCGCAAGAAGCCATCAACACACGGCGCAAAGGCTGGGCGATTGAGGTGCGCTTGTGTACCGAGGACCCTGCCAACCATTTCCTGCCCCAAACTGGGCCGCTCTTGGCCTGGCAGGCACCGCAAGGCGCAGGAATGCGCACCGACCACGGCTTGCGCCAAGGTGGTGTGGTGTCGCCGTATTACGACTCGATGCAGGCCAAGCTCATTGCCAGCGGCGACACGCGCGAGCAGGCCTGCCGTACGCTTTTACACATGCTGGACCACACCGTGCTGCTAGGCGTGAACAGCAACCGCGATTACCTACGCCAAATCATTGCGCATCCGGTATTTGCTTCGGGCGATTTTTCTACCGGCTTTATTGCCGAACACCTCAGCCCCGAAAGTTTTGCGGCCAGCCGCGCGCCTACTGCGCTGCACAGCGCATTGGCTGCGGTGCTGCTGTACCGCAGCCAAGCCCTGGCCTTGCAGGCCGATGCCGGGCTGGATGCAGAACTGCTGGAGTGGCAAAGCTCGGCCCCGGCGCAGGTGCCGCTGCTGCTGCAATGCGGCGAGCGCAAGCTGCGCGTGGTGGTGGCAGCGTTGGGCAGGGGCGCTTACCGCATACAA
>Ga0187844_10002741_pt1 | contig 12228 bp, 10 predicted proteins | sample SpaLakP09_SKY_50_FD_134517 | JGI IMG/M metagenome (GOLD analysis project Ga0187844, IMG submission 134517) | Oligotrophic lake water microbial communities from Sparkling Lake, Wisconsin, USA - SP09_SKY_50 | ecosystem: Environmental > Aquatic > Freshwater > Lake | place: USA: Sparkling Lake...
AATGGCACGGCATTGCCCGAAAAAATACTCACAAAACTGCCACTAGAAAGTTCAGATGGATTCAGCCTGATCAATTCGGCTGCTTTGCGGCTGACGCTGACTAGATAGGGATCGGGCAGCGGTGTAGGTGACAGTTTTGTATAAAACTCGCTCGGCAGACTGGCAAAGCTATTTTTCCACTCAAGTTGATTGAGCAAAACGGGTGCGCCAAGTGGGTTTTCAGGAGAATTCATCTTAGGGTTCTGTTACGATGATTTAGGGCAAGACATTAAATGGCAATTAGAAGTCACTATGCGGGTATGACGACATGATATGACCTGCATTTTGACAGAGAAGTCCGCGGCTCACCGAACACTGGGCGAGTTGGCGAATTGCTGAGAGCTTTGATGCGCCCACTTTTTTTGTTGCAGCGCACTATGAAAATTCGTTGACGGGCAGATAATCCCCGCTCAAGAATCGCGCTGTAAAAAAAATGCATTAAATAAATAAAATAATCAGGAGACACAATGGCGCAGTACCCCAAGAGCCCACTAATGGGCCGCATGATGAGCCAACCTTTGCTCATTTCTAGTTTGATAAAGCATGCGGATCGGTATTACGGAAACATTGAAGTTGTTTCGCGCCGCGTAGAGGGTGACATTCATCGCTATACCTATAGCGATTGTCACAAGCGTTCCAAGAAGTTAGCCAATGCACTCAATAAATTAGGTGTGACGATGGGTGACCGTGTGGCTACCTTGGCGTGGAATGGTTATCGCCATCTTGAGGCCTATTACGCCGTATCAGGTTCGGGTGCGGTACTGCACACCATTAATCCGCGCTTACATCCTGAGCAAATTGCCTACATTGCGAATCACGCAGAAGATCTGTACCTGTTTTTTGATTTGAATTTTTTACCGGTAGTCGAGTCAGTAGCACCTCTGTGCAAAACGATTAAAGGTTTTGTGATGATGTGTGATCGTGATCGCATGCCTGCTGAGACAAAAATTCCTAACTTGATGTGTTACGAAGATTTAATTGCTGATTGCAGCGATGAGTATGAATGGCCTATGTTTGATGAAAATTCAGCGTCGAGTCTTTGCTACACCTCGGGCACGACAGGCAATCCTAAAGGCGCGCTGTACTCGCATCGTTCAACCATGTTGCACTCGTATGCCTCGGCATTGCCTGATGCGTTAAATGTATCAGCGCGCGATGTGGTGTTGCCAGTGGTTCCGATGTTTCATGTGAATGCATGGGGTTTACCGTATTCGGTGATGCTGACGGGCGCTAAGCTAGTTTTTCCAGGGCCTGCATTGGATGGAAAATCTATTTATGAGTTATTCGAGCAAGAAGGCGTGACCTTCTCAGCTGGTGTGCCCACAGTTTGGCTCAGTTTACTGTCGCATGTCAGCCAAAACAATCTGAAATTTTCCACCTTTAAACGTACCGTCATTGGTGGCTCTGCTTGCCCACCCGCCATGATGAAAACCTTCCGTCATGAGTATGGTGTCGACGTGGTACATGCCTGGGGCATGACCGAGATGTCGCCATTAGGAACATCCTGCACGCTGACAGGTAAGCATGTGCATTTGTCTGAAGATGCGAAGCAATCGATTTTAGAAAAACAGGGTCGTGCGATTTTTGGCGTCGACATGAAAATTGTGGATGACGATGGTCATGAGCTTCCGTGGGATGGCAAGACCTATGGAAATCTTTTGGTCAGAGGCCCGTGGGTGATTGAAGCCTATTTCAAAAATGAAGGCGGTGATGTACTCGAACATGGATGGTTCCCGACTGGTGATGTGGCCGTGATCGACGAAGAAGGCTATATGCAGATCACCGATCGCAGTAAGGATGTGATCAAGTCGGGTGGTGAGTGGATTGGTAGCATTGATCTTGAAAATATCGCCGTTGCGCATCCCGCTGTATTGCAGGCAGCATGCATTGGAGTGTTTCATCCGAAGTGGGATGAGCGTCCATTGCTCGTCGTAGTGAAAAAGCCTGGCATGGATGTGACTAGAGACGAGCTGCTGAAATTTTATGATGGAAAAATTGCCAAATGGTGGACGCCGGATGATGTGGTGTTCGCGGATAGTTTGCCGTTAGGTGCGACCGGAAAAATTTTGAAAAATAAAATTCGGGAAACCTACCGCGATTACAAATTGCCCACTGCCTAAGTGTGCGCAAACGATTGTTGAAAACTAACGAGGCTGGTACGTGGAATTTACCGTAATTTCATTACTCAATGGATTGAGCTACGGCTTGCTGTTGTTCATGCTGTCGTCTGGGTTAACACTCATCTTTAGCATGATGGGTGTGCTCAATTTTGCGCATGCCAGTTTTTACATGATGGGCGCATATTTAGGATTTGCGATAAGTAAAACCGTGGGCTTTTGGCCCGCTTTAGTGTTGGCTCCATTGATTGTTGGTTTGGCTGGTGCGGCAGTTGAGCGCATCGGCCTGCGCGCCGTGCATAAACATGGTCATATCTCAGAGTTGCTATTTACGTTTGGTTTATCGTATGTGATGGTTGAGTTGGTACAGTTGATTTGGGGTCGTGCTGCAGTGCCTTATCCCATACCTGCTGAATTAGATGGTCCGCTGTTCACGTTATATGCGTTGGCATTTCCTATGTATCGCGCATTCATGATGTTAGTGGCTTTATTAATGCTACTAGTGATCTGGCTGTTGTTAACACGTACCCGCATTGGTTTGGTGATTCAGGCAGCATTGACACATCCAGAGACTGTCGAAGCCTTAGGCCACAATGTTCCGCGTGTGTTCATGTTGGTGTTTGGTGGTGGATGCGCTTTGGCAGGTTTGGCCGGTGTCATCGGTGGTAATGCGTTTGTGACTGAACCTGCGATGGCTGCCACCGTGGGCAGTATTATTTTTGTGGTGGTAGTTGTTGGGGGTATGGGCTCGTTAGCAGGCGCTTTGTTAGCGTCGATTTTAATCGGCATGATACAAACCTTCGCCGTTGCTCTTGATTGGTCGGTGCTCAGTGCACTGGCAAAAGTGGGACTCTCTGTGAGCCCAGAATTTCCAGTGTATCGCTTGCTTTCTATAACGCTAGCCGAGGTTGCGCCGATTTTGCCGTACATGCTTTTAGTCTTGATGCTAATTTTTCGGCCTAAAGGTTTGCTCGGCACGAGAGAGGGCTAATGATGAGTTTGCAGACAATCAGTTATTCACCCATAAACATCGGTCGTTGGTTAGTGTGGCTAACTTTTGTAGCCTTATTGATTTTAGCGCCATTACTATTTAGTTCGGGTGGCAGTCTGTCGCTGCTGTCGTTGATGGGCACCATCATGATTTTTGCTTTGTCCTACAACATGCTGTTAGGGCAGAGTGGCATGCTCTCGTTTGGTCATGCAGTCTATTCGGGTTTGGGTGCTTTTTTTGCGATTCATGCCATCAATCTATCCGCCAGTGATTCATTTTATATTCCCTTGTCTCTGGTCCCGTTAGTTGGGGGCATCGCTGGTTTAACGTTTGGTATTTTGTTTGGATACGTCACCACGAAACGTTCTGGTACGACGTTTTCTATGATCTCGCTGGGCATTGTCGAGCTTGTGTTTGCCTGCTCGCTCATGTTCCCAGGCTTTTTTGGCGGTGAGGGCGGTGTTTCTGGTAATCGTGTTTTTGGTAAAGCATTGATGGGGGTTAGTTTTGGCCCGCAAATTCAAGTGTATTACCTGATTGCTGCGTGGTTATTTATCAGTACTGTGGCCATGTTTGCGATCTCCCACACACCTCTGGGTCGCATCGCGAACGCTGTTCGTGATAATCCCGAGCGTGCTGAGTTCATTGGTTACGACACCCAGCGCGTTCGTTATCTGATGCTGATCTTGTCTGGTTTTTTTGCAGGCATTTCTGGCGGATTATCGGCGATCAATTTTGAGATTGTTAGTGCAGAAAACGTCAGTGCAGCCCGCTCAGGAGCCGTGTTGTTGTTTACTTTTATCGGTGGCATAGGATTTTTCTTTGGCCCTTTGCTGGGCGCGATTATCGGTGTGTTGCTGACGGTGATGCTGTCCGAAATTACTAAAGCATGGTTGCTCTACCTTGGTTTGTTTTTTATTTTGATGGTGATGTACGCCCCTGGCGGTTTGGCTAGCATCATCATGATGAACTTCCGTTTGATGGCGAATCGTCTTTTTATACCTTTGCTTCCTTCTATGCTGAAAGTCACATCGGCTGGCTTGTTGGTATTTTTTAGTGTGGTGATGTTGATCGAAATGACCTATCACTTATCGCTAGAATCAGCACAAGGAACCACTATTCAATTATTTGGCGCGCAAATCGATACAGCTCAGTCCAGTGGGTGGTTGATTGCAGCTGTCGCATTTATCGTTGGGGTTGCCGTGTTCTTACGCAGCCGGACATCGTTTATGGATGCCTGGGATGAAGCGAATGCAGAAATAGAACGCCGAATTGCAGGGAGTGGTCGATGAGTGTGCCCGCGTTGGAGTTGCGCGAAGTTCGCAAACAATTTGGCAGTGTAGAGATTATTCGCGGCGTCAATCTCGCCGTGAACAAAGGGGAGCGACTAGCCATCATTGGCCCGAATGGCGCTGGAAAATCTACACTGTTTAATTTGATATCTGGCCGTTTTGGTGTGAGTAGCGGGGAAATTTCTTTAAACGGTCAAGCCATTCAACGACTAGCTCCCTACGAAATTAATCGTCTTGGTTTATCACGTAGTTTTCAGATTACGAATATATTTCATCGTTTGTCAGTATTCGAAAATTTGCGTTGTGCAGTGTTGTGGTCGCTGGGTTATCGCTATTCGTTCTGGCATAAGTTAAGTGCCTTAAAAGATGCCCGCGCCCAGGCTGAGCATGTGATGGAATCGATTGGCCTTAGCTGGCGCCGCGATACACCTGCTGGATTGTTGACGTATGCCGAGCAACGCGCTTTGGAGATAGGTATTACTGTCGCTGGTGGTGCTGAGGTGATTTTGTTAGATGAGCCAACAGCCGGTATGAGTCGATCAGAATCCGATGCAGCAGTTAATTTAATTTCTAAGGTAACTAAAGATAAAACACTACTCATGGTGGAGCATGACATGAGCGTTGTGTTTGGTTTGGCCGATAGAATTGCAGTGGTTGTTTACGGCGAAGTGATTGCTTGTGATACGCCTGCGGCCATTCGCGAGAATGCCAAAGTTCAGGAAGCTTATCTTGGTAGCCATGCGCCTGATCAGGAGGTGCTGTGAGCGATTTGTTAGATGTTCGTGATCTGCATGCTTTTTATGGCAAAAGCCATGTTCTGCACGGCGTAAATCTGCGCGTTGGGCGTGGCGAGATCGTTGGCCTGTTGGGTCGCAATGGTGTTGGGCGTTCCACCACAGTGAAAGCCGTGATGGGTCAGCTAGACGTTACTGGGTCCGTTGTATTCAACGACGAACAGATATTGGGTTTGCCAGCTTTTCGTATTGCTCACAAAGGTTTAGGTTATGTTCCTGAGAGTCGCGATATTTTTCCGACGCTGACGGTTGAGCAGAACTTGCTACTCGGTGACAAAAAAACAAAATCGTCGCGCTGGTCTTTAGACGACATGTATACGATGTTTCCGCGTTTACGTGAACGTCAGCACACACAAGCCGGCGTGCTCTCAGGCGGAGAGCAACAAATGCTCACCTTGTGCCGGACTTTAATGGGTGATCCTGATCTGATCATGATTGATGAGCCGACTGAAGGACTCGCACCGAAAATAGTGGAACTGGTCGCAGAGTATCTGCTGGCACTTAAAGCGCGTGGCATTTCTGTTTTACTGGTTGAGCAGAAACTTGATATCGCTATGAAAATTTCAGAGCGTGTCTACGTTATGGGTCGGGGTACTATTGTTTTTGAAGGTACGCCTGCAGAGCTGCGTGAAAATGCTATCGTACGCAAAGAATGGTTGGAAGTCTGATAGTGGTTGCGATAAGAAATTTGATAATAAATTTAATGGACTGAGGGAGAACATGTATGGCTACTCGAATTCGTAAATCGTTGGCATCGGCAGGTGTATTGCTTGCTCTGGCATCGTCATCGGTTATTGCAGAGAACATAAAAATTGCATTCATCGACCCCTTGTCAGGCCCCTTTGCGCCAGTAGGCCAAAATACTTTCCATAGTTTCCAACTGGTCGCAGAAATAGCGAATAGAGAAAAATGGGCGCCCGGCCATACCTTTGAAATTACCGGCTTTGATAACAAAGCAAGCCCGCAAGAGTCGTTAACTGTTTTAAAAGCAGCGATTGATCAAGGTTATCGCTATATCGTTCAAGGTAATGGTTCCGGAGCGGCGGGTGCGTTGATTGATGCTATTAATAAGCATAACGAACGCAATCCGGGTAAAGAAATCGTTTTCTTGAATTATGCAGCTGTAGATCCTGATCTTACTAACAGCAAATGTAGTTTCTGGCATTTCAGGTTGGATGCGAATTCCGATATGAAAATGGAAGCGATGACCACCTACCTGGCAGCCGATAAGAAAGTTAAGAAGGTCTATATCGTTGGGCAAAACTACGCTCACGGTCAGCAAGTTACGCGCGCCGCTAAGGAATATCTCAAGCGCAAACGTCCGGATATCGAAATCGTCGGTGATGATTTACATCCGATTGGAAGTGTTAAAGACTTTGCTCCCTATGTCGCTAAAATTAGTGCGAGTGGTGCAGATACGGTGATTACTGGAAACTGGGGTTCGGATTTGGCATTGCTGGTTAAAGCCGCACGCGAATCGGATCTGAAAGCGCAGTTTTATACCTATTACGGTTACACAACGGGTGTTCCTACGGTGATGGGCGCAGGAGCAGCTAATCATGTGCGCTACGTGGGTACATGGAATGTCAACAATGAAACCTACGCTGGTAAAGAAATCATTGAAGAATTCAAAAAGAAATTTAATGATGACTTGTACGCTGTAACCACCTACTCAGGCATACAGTTGCTTGCTAAGGGCGTGAATCAAGCCAAAACGACAGATCCGGTTAAAGTTGCCTTCGCCATGGAAGGGCAAAAATTTAAGAGCTTGAATGGTGAGGTGGAAATGCGTAAGACCGATCACCAACTACAACAGCCATTGTATGTAACCACCTGGGTAAAAACTAATGGCAAGACGGTGAAATTCGATCAGGAAAATACCGGACACGGCTGGCGCACTGATCAAAAAGTCGATGCCTATGTGGCTTCTCAGCCAACTTCTTGCAGCATGAAGCGCCCTTCATAAAAAAATCGTCGCTCGATAATAAGCCCGCATATCCTGCGGGCTTTTTTTATTTCTGGCCTCAAGTGCAGTAGTCGGTGTGATCTGCGCCACAAATACTGTGTAAGTCTAGACAGCCGAGTAGCGATGACATGAAATGCTGCATTCATTCAACAAGGAGACTGCTTTGGATGCTTACTACCGCTTTATTAGTCGCCCACTTTGCTTAACAAAAATTTTGTTGATCCTTAGTCTGGCATGTCTCTTTACAGAAATTCAAGCTCAAGCTATCCGTATTGGGCTGAGTGGGCCGTTTACCGGCGGGTCTAGCCCCATGGGCGAGAGTATGCGGAATGGAGTGCGACTTGCTGTTGAAGAAATCAATAGCTCAGGTGGCATTAATGGTTTGCCCATAGAGCTGATTGAACGCGATGACACCGCTAACAATGAAACTGGCGGCAAAATCGCCGATGAGCTGACCCGTTTAAAAGTCGTCGCTACCATAGGTATCGTCAACACCGGTGTTGGCCTTGCATCGATAGACCACTACCAAAAGGCAAAAATTCCGCTAGTGGTCGCGGTGTCCACTGGGCCATCGCTTACGCGTAAATTTTCACCGCCTGCCCAAAAGGTGAATTTCATCTTTCGTGTTTCACCTACGCTTGATCTCGAAGCTAAAGTACTTGCTGCAGACTTGAAACGCAGATCACTGATTCGCATCGCTTTAATGGCGGATACCACGCCTTACGGTGATAGTGGTGTTGCTGCTTTCGCAGAGCAAGCACGACTCGCTGGGCTAGATGTGGTGGGTGAATTTCGCTTTAAAGTCGGTGACACCGATATGAGTGGGCTAATAAAACGTGCGCGTGCAGCGGGTGCATCGGCCTTGGTGGTGTGGGGTATTGGTCCCGAGCTAGCGAATATTGCGCGTGGTGTACAGGCCTCTGGTTGGCGCGTTCCGCTTTTGGGTAGTTGGACGCTCTCTATGCGCAATTTTATTGATGCGGCTGGACCGGCAGGTGATGGTGCGCTGATGCCACAAACCTTCATACAAGATGCAGGCTCAACGACCAAGAATAGTTTTTTACTGGCATACCATCGCGCCTTTAAAACCGATCTCATTCCCTCGCCCATGAGTGCAGCTCAAGGATACGATGGAATGCACATTTTAGCCCATGCCATTCGTCAGTCAAAAACATTGGATGGTGATGCTATTCGAACGTCATTAGAGAATTTAAATTTCAGGTATCAAGGTGTAGTTACTAGTTATGAGCGACCTTTTTCAGCGCAAGATCACGATGCCATTACTACGAACATGATCGTGCTGGGCAAAGTGTCGAATGGTCGCGTGGATTATGCGTATAGCGAAGATCAACAACGCAGCGCTATCTTGCGTGTTAAACGAAATTCCAATTGATAGAAAAATTGATAGAGCAATGGATAGAGTCATGCGATTGATTTACGAACAGCATTGTCGTAACACGCAGGGATTCATTCAATTGAGTCAAAGAGAATAATACGGTCGTGCTTTTCTGAGGTATATTAACGGTCTGCCGCTATCATACGGCTGTACAACCTATTAAAAATAATCACCGGAGAGACAAGCATGACCGCCACGTACCGAGAGCAAGGCGATATCGCCGTCATTACGCTAAATAATCCACCTGTTAACGGGCTGGGGCATGCGACCCGTTCGAGTATCGTGGAAGGTATTGCTAAGGCGGCTAAAAATGCAGCTATCAAAGCAGTCGTAATCGTAGGTGAAGGCAGGGGGTTTTCAGGCGGCGCCGATATTCGTGAATTCAATACGCCTAAAGCCATGCAAGAACCCTCGCTCATGACGGTGATTAGTATTGTTGAGGCGAGTGATAAACCCGTTATCGCTGCCATACATGGTGTGGCTATGGGTGGTGGTCTTGAATTAGCGCTGGGTTGTCATTGCCGCGTTGCTGTGGCTGGTGCACAAATTGCGCTGCCTGAAGTAAATATCGGTATTTTGCCGGGGGCAGGTGGTACGCAACGATTGCCGCGCATCTTGGGTCTGGAGCCAGCTTTAAACATGATCGTCTCCGGTAAAACAATCATGTCCGACAAATTAGCCAGTACAAAATTATTTGATCAAATGCTGACGGGTGATTTGCTCGAAGGTGCATTAGCGTTTGCTAAAAAAGTTTCAGATGCACGCCCACTGCCTAAGATTCGCGATATAAAAATTACGTATCCTAATGCCGATGGTTATCTTCAGTTTGCACGGAATACCGTGCGTGTCGTGGCCGGTCCTTTCCCTGCACCATTGAAATGTGTAGATGCCGTCGCAGCGTCCGTCAAAATGAAGTTTGATGATGGCCTCAATCTCGAGCGCAATCTATTCCTTGAGCTGGTTCAAACCACAGAATCGAAAGCCTTACGCCATGCTTTTTTTGGTGAGCGTACTGCATCAAAGGTGCCTGATGTTCCTTCTGATACGCCGCTTAGAACGATTAAGTCAGCGGCAGTGATTGGTGCCGGCACCATGGGTGGTGGTATTGCCATGAATTTTGCCAATGCAGGCATACCCGTCAAAATGCTTGAAATGAAGCAGGAAGCCTTAGACAAGGGCTTAGCGACAATACGTAAAAATTACGAAAACACCATGAAGAAAGGCCGGTTGACGCAAGAGCAATTTGATAAACGCGTGGCCTTGATTACCGGAACATTAGCGTATGAAGAGTTAGCTCAAGCAGACATTGTGGTTGAAGCGGTGTTCGAAGACATGGGTGTTAAGGAAACCGTATTCAAGAAATTAGATGAGGTAATGAAGCAAGGCGCGATTCTCGCCTCTAATACATCGACCTTAGATGTCGACAAAATTGCTGCCTTCACCAAGCGACCACAGGACGTGATTGGTACGCACTTTTTTAGCCCCGCCAATGTCATGAAGTTGCTTGAAATTGTGCGCGGTGCCAAGACCGGCAAAGATGTACTCGCGACCACGCTGGCATTATCCAAGACCATTAAAAAGACGGGCGTTGTTTCTGGCGTCTGTGATGGATTCATTGGCAATCGTATGGTGGAACAATACATCCGTCAGGCAGGTTTTCTGCTTGAGGAAGGTTGTCTGCCAGAGCAGGTCGATAAGGCCGTCGAGAAATTTGGCTTTGCCATGGGTCCGTTCCGCATGAGTGATTTGGCGGGTAACGATATTGGCTGGTACATACGTAAACGCCGCTATGTAGAAAAGCCAGAGGTTACGTATTCAAAAGTAGCGGATCTGCTGTGTGAAAAAGGACGCTTTGGTCAAAAAACCTCAGCGGGTTGGTATGACTACAAAGCGGGTGATCGTAAGGCCTACGCTTCGACTGAAGTCAACACCATGATCATCGATCATTCCAAAGCTATGGGAATCGAACGCCGCAAAGTCAGCGATAAAGAAATCGTTGAACGTCTGGTGTATGCACTAGTAAACGAAGGTGCCTGGATACTGGAAGAGGGCATTGCCATGCGTGCCTCGGATATCGATATGGTGTATCTGACTGGGTATGGTTTCCCGTTATTCCGTGGCGGTCCTATGTTCTATGCCGATACCGTCGGTCTTTCAAACGTAGTAATGGCCATTCATTCGTATGCAAAGGGTAGTCATCCCGAAGCATGGACTCCCGCGCCTTTACTGACTAAGTTGGCGCAAGAAGGTAAAACATTTAGTTAATTCCCTCCGTTATTTCAGAAATTTTAGGCTCGCGAGCGCGATTCAATTAATCGCTGTTCGCTTGCCTGACTCGTCACCCGTCCTTTTTCAACAGAGTCGCCGTCATTAGCAGTTGTTTTTCAACAAATTTTCAGTGTTGCTAATTAGCAGCGAAAATTGAGAAAAAACTGTGTGCTAGTCATAAACTAAAAATCCCACAACCAAGAAGTTATCTGTTTTTCATAAATTCCTAAAACAAAGGGACTGAATAAAACCATTCCCAAATAACATGCATTAAATTAGCGATAAGCATTTCTTCATTGCCTACAATTCATTTCCCTTTAAATTCTCGAGAGGAATGAAGATGAAAATGAATAGTGTAGTAAAACTTTGTGCTTTAACCGCTGCGATCTGTGCAGCTAATGTGAGCTACGCAGCTGGTAGCAAAACAGCTAATGTAGCGATTAGCGCTAACGTAGTTGGTAGTTGCACTATTACGGCAACCCCAGTGAATTTTGGTAGCTATGACGCAAATAGCGCTGTAGACACTTTTAGTACTGGCACAATTACTCTGATCTGTGTGAAAGGTAGTCAGCCAACGGTTTCACTCTCAAAGGGTTTGAGCCCGAATGGCGCACAACGCAGGATGGTTAATGCTGTCACCGGCGACTTCCTTAATTATGGACTGTATAAGCCAGCTAACACTAGCCCGGAAGATTTACCTAATACCGCTTGCGCGACGACGGAGACAGCTGTAAATAATTGGGATGAAGATAAGCCATCACGTTTGCACCCACCTATAGCGACTACAGCCGATCCAGCGACTTACAATATCTGCGGTGCCATTCCTAAAGAACAGACGACTGTTAGTACTGGTGATTACACCGATACGGTTACTGCAACTATCCACTTTGACTGATGAACCGCCACTCAGTCAGCATTCAAGCATCGCCCCATGCTGGCTGGGTGGATATTTTTTTACTCGTATTTTGTCTTTTGACGTTTGGTTGTAATGAGTCTGTGGCGGGTACGTTTAACATCAGCCCACTAAAAATTACGCTTTCTAGCAATTCTTCTGTCGCTGTCATTCAATTGAAGAATGTTGGAGATTCCGCCACAACCATTCAACTTCAGACTATGCGTTGGATGCAAGATGGAGAAGGGGATAAGCTGCAACCGACTAGAGAAATAATTGCAACACCGCAGATTTTTTCTATTAAAGCGGGTGCGACTCAGTTGATACGAGTGGGTACCCTTGGACACAAAAATCGACTCCTTACTAACACGCCCTGTTCCGATGTGGCGTCGAGGTGTGATTGTTAAATTCCCAATTCGGAAAATATCGGCGGCAACGTTGCGCATAGTCGATGAGCAAGGCGTTCCCATTCC
>Ga0187844_10002745_pt1 | contig 12204 bp, 10 predicted proteins | sample SpaLakP09_SKY_50_FD_134517 | JGI IMG/M metagenome (GOLD analysis project Ga0187844, IMG submission 134517) | Oligotrophic lake water microbial communities from Sparkling Lake, Wisconsin, USA - SP09_SKY_50 | ecosystem: Environmental > Aquatic > Freshwater > Lake | place: USA: Sparkling Lake...
GAGCTGAGGATCGACTCGACATTGCCGCCGGTCTTCAGCCCGAACATCGTGCCCCGGTCATAGAGCAGGTTGAACTCGACATAGCGGCCGCGCTGCACCAGCTGCTGCTCGCGCTCGTCGGCGGTCCAGGCCTCGCCCATCCGGCGACGCACCAGGGTGGGATAGATGTCCAGGAAGGCCTGGCCGACATCGCGGGTGAAGGCAAAGTCGCGGTCCCAGTCGCCGCTGTCGTGATGGTCGTAGAAGATGCCGCCGATGCCGCGTGGCTCATTGCGGTGCGGCAGGAAGAAGTACTCGTCGCACCAGGCCTTGTACTTGGCGTGCCAGTTGGGGTGATGGGCGTCGCAGGCCTGCTGGTAAGCGGCGTGGAAGTCGACGGCGTCAGGGAAGTCCTGCTGGCGCTGATAGCCCAGCAGGGGGGTCAGGTCGCCGCCGCCGCCGAACCAGCTCTTGGTCGTGGCGATGAAGCGGGTGTTCATGTGCACGGCCGGCACCCGCGGATTGGTCATGTGGGCGATCAGGCTGATGCCTGGCGCAAAGAAGCGCGGGTCCTCGGCCGCCCCCGGCATCGACTTGGCCATCTCCGGCGTGAAGGTGCCGAACACCGTCGAGACATGCACCCCGACCTTCTCGAACAATCGGCCGTGCATCATCGACATGACGCCGCCGCCACCTGCCGCCCGGTCCCAGGGCTTGCGTTCGAAACGGCCGGCCGGCCCGGGATAGAGGTCGGCCGGGGCCTCGTCCTCCAGGGTCTCGAATTCGGCGCAGATCCGGTCGCGCAGGGTTTCGAACCAGGCCCGGGCGCGGGCCTTCTTGTCGTCGAGGTCGTCAGTCGTGCTCATGTACAGCCGATTAAGCGCATCGCGGCCGGGGTGCAAATGTCCGGGCGTTTTCAAGCCCGGCAAACCGCCCTAGACAGGCCCGATGCGCACCGGTCCCGACATGTCTCTCGAACTGGCCTGTGGCCACAGCCCGGTCTGCGGCGTCGACGAGGCGGGGCGGGGGCCCTGGGCCGGGCCGGTCAGCGCCGGGGCGGTGATCCTCGATTCGGACCGCATCCCCAAGGGCCTCAACGACTCCAAGAAACTCACCGCCCGGGCCCGGGCGGCGCTGGAGCTGGAGATCCAGGAGGCCGCCATCGCCTGGGGCGTGGGCCTGGCCAGTGTCGAGGAGATCGACGGGAGCAACATCCTCAAGGCCACAGGCCTGGCCATGCGCCGGGCGGTCGAGGCCCTGGCCGTGACCCCGGCCTTCGCCCTGGTCGACGGCAACTACCGGTTCGACCTGCCGTGCCCGCTGCAGACCGTGGTCAAGGGCGACGCCCTGTCATGCTCGATCGCGGCGGCCTCGATCCTGGCCAAGGAGGCCCGCGACCGGATCATGGTCGAGATGGACGCCGTCCATCCCGGCTACGGCTTCGCCGGCCACAAGGGCTACCACGCCGCCGTCCATGTCGCGGCCCTGCAGCGGCTAGGGCCCTCGCCGATCCACCGGATGAGCTGGGCCCCGATCAAGGCCCTGCTGGGCGAGGCTTAGCCCCGCGCTCAGATCCCCATCTGCCGGGCCGCCAGGTCGCGCATGATCTCCTCCGAGCCGCCGCCGATCGCATTGACCCGCACCTCGCGATAGATGCGCTCGACGCGGCTGCCGCGCATGTAGCCGGCCCCGCCCATCACCTGCATCGCCTCGCGGGCACAGTATTCCAGGGTCTCGGTGGCCTGGACCTTGAGCAGGGCGATCTCGGCGATCGGCTGCTCGCCCTGCTGGATCCGCCAGGCCAGGGTCTCCAGCCAGGCCTGGGTGGTGCTGATGCGCTTGTACATGTCGGCCAGCTTGTGGCGGATCACCTGGTGGTCGGCCAGGCGCTTGCCGAAGGTCTTGCGCTCCCGGGCCCAGGCGATGGCGTCTTCCAGACAGACCCGCGAGAAGCCGACGGCCCCCGCGGTCATGCCGATCCGCTCGCTGTTGAAATTGCGCATGATGCCGGCAAAGCCCTGGTTCTCGGCCCCGATCAGGTTCTCGGCCGGCACCCGCACCTGGTCGAAATAGAGGGTCGCGGTGTCCGAGGCCCACCAGCCCTGCTTCTTCAGCGGCGTGCGGGTAAAGCCCTCGCGGTCGCGTTCGATCAGCAGCAGCGATATGCCGCCGGCACCCTCGCCCCCGGTCCGCACCGCCACCGTGTAGAAATCGGCCCGCAGACCGCTGGTGATATAGGTCTTGCTGCCATTGACCACATAGTCGTCGCCGTCGCGGCGGGCCGTGGTGGTCAGGGCGGCGACGTCCGAGCCGCCCGACGGTTCGGTGATGGCCAGGGCCGAGATCTTTTCGCCGGCCAGCACCGGCGGAATGACCCGCGCCTTCATCGCCTCGGACCCCAGGGCCCGGATCGGCGGCAGGCCGATGCCGTGGCTCATCAGGCTGGCATTGACGCCGCCCGCGCCGTGGCGGGCCATCTCCTGGCTGGTGATGATCGACATGAACGGATCAGACGGCGACCCGCCATATTCCTCGGGCCAGCCCAGACCCAGCAGGCCGATCTCCGAGGCCTTGCGATAGAGCTCGCGCGGAAAGCTCTCGGCCTCGTCCCAGGCCTCGACGAATGGGCTGATCTCGCGGGCGACCCAGCGGCGCAGGGTGTCGCGCCAGGCCAGGTGATGATCCTGGTAAAAGGGGCTGAGACGGCTGGCATCCAGCCGATCGAGCGGATTTTCCATGGCATTCTCCCGGATCGCGCGGCCCGTCTGCTGCGGGCTGAAAACCAGCATCGGCCGGGCGACGCAGGGGAAGTAAACCGCCCGGGCGCGGCTCTTCATCTTTTGCTAACCACGTCTCTACATGGCCCGTTTACCAGAGAGACTCATGATTCCGTTCTACTTCTTGAGGACGCGACATGACCTTCGGGCCGGAAACCATCATCCAGGGCGACTGCATCGAGGCGATGAACGCCCTGCCGGAAAAGTCGGTCGACCTGATCTTCGCCGACCCGCCCTATAACCTGCAGCTGGGCGGGGACCTGCTGCGTCCCGACAACTCCAAGGTCGACGCGGTCGACGACCACTGGGACCAGTTCGAGAGCTTCGCGGCCTATGACAAGTTCACCCGCGAATGGCTGAAGGCCGCCCGCCGGGTGCTGAAGGACGACGGCGCGATCTGGGTGATCGGCAGCTATCACAACATCTTCCGCGTCGGCGTCGCCGTGCAGGACCTTGGCTTCTGGATCCTCAATGACGTGATCTGGCGCAAGTCCAACCCGATGCCCAACTTCAAGGGCACCCGCTTCGCCAACGCCCACGAGACCCTGATCTGGGCCTCCAAGAGCCAGGCCGCCAAGCGCTACACCTTCAACTACGACGCCCTGAAGATGGCCAATGACGAGGTGCAGATGCGCTCGGACTGGACCATCCCGCTGTGCACCGGCGAGGAGCGCATCAAGGGGGCCGACGGCAACAAGGCCCATCCGACCCAGAAGCCGGAAGCCCTGCTCTATCGCGTCATCATGTCCACCACCCGTCCGGGCGACGTGATCCTCGATCCCTTCTTCGGGGTCGGTACCACCGGGGCCGCCGCCAAGCGCCTGGGCCGTCGCTTCATCGGCATCGAGCGCGAAAGCGAATATGTCGAGCATGCCAAGGCCCGCATCGCCAAGGTCGTGCCGATCGCGCCGGAAGACCTGGACGTCATGGGCTCCAAGCGCAGCGAGCCGCGCGTGCCGTTCGGCACCATCGTCGAGAGCGGCCTGCTCAGCCCCGGCGACACCCTGTTCTGCTCCAAGGGGGCCCATGCGGCCAAGATCCGCGCCGACGGCTCGATCACGGTCGGCGACCTGTCCGGTTCGATCCACAAGATCGGTGCCCTGGTGCAGTCGGCCCCGGCCTGCAACGGCTGGACCTACTGGCACTTCAAGACCGACAAGGGCCTCGCGCCGATCGACGTCCTGCGGGCCCAGGTCCGGGCGGGGATGAACTAGAGCAACCGCTCGCCGGCGCGCGCCGCCTTCAGGAACACGCTGGGCAGGGCGTCCAGGCCCTCGCGTGGCGTCCAGACGAAGTCACCGTCATGGGTGCCGTCGGCGGCGAACACCCGCAGGGTCAGGGAAAAGTGCGTGAAGACGTGCTCGACCGTCCCCCGGTCCTGCCAGGCGGCGGCGACCGGCGCGACGGCGAGCGCCTCATCATCTGACCACGGCGTTGCGCGCCAGTCGCCGGTCGGCAAGCCCAGCATGCCGCCCAGTAGACCCTTGGGCGGACGCCGGACCAGGGCCACATCGTCGCCCCGGGTCAGCCGGTAAGCGACGCCGTAGCGCCGGGGCCGTTCGGCCTTCTTCGTCTTGCGCGGATAGGTGCCCGCCGCCCCGGTTTTGAGGCCTTCGCACCAGGCCGAGACCGGACACAGGTCACACAGCGGCGACTTCGGCCGGCAGACCGTAGCGCCCAGGTCCATCAGAGCCTGGGCCCAGTCGCCGGGCCGCTCGGCCGTGACCAGATCGCCGGCCAGGGCCTTCAGCAGCGGCTTGGCGTCGGGCAGGGGCGTCTCGACCGCATTGAGCCTGGCGATCACCCGCTCGACATTGCCGTCGACCACATTGGCCGGCCGGTCAAAGGCGATGGCCGCCACGGCCGCCGCCGTATAGGCCCCGACGCCGGGCAGGGCGCGCAGGCCCTCCTCGGTATCCGGAAAGATGCCGCCATGGTCGGCTGCCACGGCCCGGGCGCAGGCCAGCAGATTGCGGGCCCGGGCATAGTAGCCGAGCCCTGCCCAGGCCCCCATCAGCTCGCCGTCCGGGGCGGCCGCCAGGTCCGACACGGTGGGCCAGCGCTGGGTGAAGCTCAGGAAATAGGGTGTGGCATGCGGCACGGTGGTCTGCTGCAGCATCACCTCCGACAGCCAGACCCGGTAGGGATCGCCGCGCACGCCGTCCCGCCGGTCTGCCGGACTGACCCGCCAGGCCAGGGTCCGCGCCTGGCGGTCGTACCAGGCCAGCAGGGCCGAGCGGGGCGTCGCGAACTTTCATCCCCTTCGCCTACCGCAAGGGACGGGCCTCATGCTAGCCTCGGAACATGGCCCGCCGCCCCCTGCCCACCGCCGAAGAAGCTGTCGCGATCCTCAGTCGTCGCCGGACCCGGCCGCCGATGCGACCGCCGCCGCCGGCCGGCCGGAACCTGGCACCGCTGCTGAAAGCGCTTGAAGCCAAGCATGGTCAGGGTCCCGCTGCGCTGCAGACCCGCTGGAAGGAAATCGTCGGCGAGCCCCTGGCCCGCCGGACCGAGCCGGTCCGGATCATCAAGGGCCGCAATGGCGAGGGCGGGGCCCTGGAGCTGCGGGTCGATGGGCCGGTGGCCTCACTGATCCAGCACCAGGTGCCGCAGATCACCGCCCGCCTCGACCTGTTGCTGGGCAAGGGCGTAGTCACCCGACTGAGGATCATCCAGGGGCCCCTGAAAAACCCGCAGCCGCCCCAGGCGCTGAAGCCGCGCCGCAAGCCGCCGCTCGACGCCGCCCGCGAGCGCCAGCTCAGTGACGGCCTGTCCAATCAGCCCGACGGCCCTCTGAAGGACGCCCTGATGAAACTTGGACGCGGGGTCCTGCGCAACGAACCCTCATGACCCGGTGACGCTCGCGGATTGACAACCCGGCCGCGATTGCGCTCATGCCAAGGCCTTATCCCTGCCCTTTTCGCGCGGCTTAAGAATCGCGCTTAACTTCACTGTTCTCGCCTGAAGGAAGATCGATCATGCGTCCGCTGACCCGCCGGCTCCTGACCGCCGTAGCCCTCACCGCCTCGATGGGCGTTGCGCTCGCCGGCTGCACCAAGAAGGATGCGGTGACCGCCGACGACATGAGCCAGGGCAATCCGAACTCGAAGGTGACCGTGGTCGAATATGCCTCGGCCACCTGCTCGCACTGCGGCCGCTGGAACAACGAGGTCTATCCGGCCTTCAAGGCCAAGTACGTCGATACCGGCAAGGTCAACTATGTCTATCGCGAGATCCTGACCGCGCCGGCCGAAGTCGCCGCCGCCTCGTTCCTGATGGCGCGCTGCGCCGGCAAGGACAAGTATTTCCAGGTCGTGGACTCGGTCTACCGCTCGCAGGAAGAGATGTTCACTACCGGCCAGTACCGCGACGTGCTGGTCCGCATCGCCCAGTCGGCGGGCATGGACGAGGCCAAGTTCACGGCCTGCGTAAGCGACGAAAAGGCCCTCAAGGCCCTGAACGCCCGTGTCGAGAAGTACAGCAAGGAACAGGACATCCGCGGCACCCCGACCTTCGTCGTCAACGGCAAGAAGGTGGGCGGTCCGGACGGTGGCGAAGTGACGCTGGCTCAGCTGGACGCCGCCATCGCCGAAGCCGGCAAGTAGGGACGGCCCGCCTTGTCCCTTGACCGCCGCGCAATGCTTGCAACCGGCCTGGCCTTGGCGGCCGTGCCGGTTGCGGCGCGCGCCGCGCCCCTGGCACCGGCTCCGGGTGACATGGTGCTGGGCTCGGCCAAGGCCCCCGGGCAGCTGGTCGTCTATGCCTCGCCCAGCTGTCCGCACTGCGCCCACTGGTGGACGACCGACCTGCCGGTCCTGCGCCAGCAGCTGATCGACCCCGGCAAGGCCAGGCTGGTGTTCCGGGAGTACCTCACGCCGCCAAACGAATTTGCGGCCGCTGCCTTCCTGCTGGCCCGCCGGGCTGGACCTGCCCGCTATTTCGAGGCCCTCGGCGCGATATTTGCCCGTCAGACCGAGATCTTCGAGAGCGGTGAGCTGTGGGAAGGCCTGCTGGTCGTCGGCAAGAGCCTCGGCCTGACCGAGCCCCAATTTACCGCAGCCCTGTCTGATCCGGCCGGGCTGGAAGCCGTCAATGTCCGCTTCCGCCAGGGCCTGGCCCAGGGGGTCGAGGTCACGCCGACCTTCTATGCCAACGGCACACCGTTCGAAGGCGAGGCCTCGGTCGCCCAGCTGACCCGGATTCTCGCTGCCCCCGCGACCAAGCGCTAGGGCGGGAGGGACCGCCCCGTGCAGTTCCAGCGCCTGCGCCTCACGGGCTTCAAGTCCTTCGTCGAGCCGACCGAGTTCCGGATCGAGCCCGGCCTGACCGGCATTGTCGGCCCCAACGGCTGTGGCAAGTCCAACCTGCTGGAAGCCCTGCGCTGGGTCATGGGGGCCAATTCCGCCAAGGCCATGCGGGCCGGCGGCATGGACGATGTGATCTTCGCCGGCAGCGGCAACCGCCCGGCCCGCAATCATGCCGATGTCGCGCTGACCATCGACAATTCCGACCGCACGGCCCCGGCCCAGTTCAACGATGATCCGGTCCTCGAGGTGGTTCGCCGGATCGACCGGGGCGAGGGCTCGACCTACCGGATCAACGGGCGGGAGGTCCGGGCCCGTGACGTCCAGCTGCTGTTTTCCGATGCCTCGACGGGGGCCAATTCCCCGGCCCTGGTCCGGCAGGGGCAGATCAGCGAGCTGATCGGGGCCAAGCCGCAGAACCGGCGCCGTATCCTCGAAGAGGCGGCCGGGGTCTCGGGCCTGCATACCCGCCGCCATGAGGCCGAACTGCGTCTGCGGGCCGCCGAGAGCAACCTGTCGCGTCTCGACGATGTGGCTCGCGAGCTGGAAACTGCCCTCAACCGTCTGCGCCGCGAGGCCCGCCAGGCCGAGAAGTACAAGCGCCTGTCGGCCGAGATTCGAGCGGTCCAGGGCGCGGTGCTGTTCGCGCGCTGGGCTGAAGCCCGGGATACCTTGCACCGGACCCAGACCGACGCGACCGACGCAGCCCGCCAGGTGGAAGAGACGGCCCGCACCGCTGCTGCGGCCCAGGTCGAGATCACCCGCGCAGAAGGGGCCATGCCGCCGCTGCGCGAAGAGGCCACCATTGCCCAGGCGGTGCTGGGGCAGCTGGCGATCCAGAAGGACCGGGCGGAGCGTGAGGCCGAGGCTGCCGCTGCCGAGTTCCAGCGCCTGTCGGCGGACCTGGCCCGGATCGACGCCGATCAGGCCCGGGAGAGCCAGGCCCGGGATGACGCCCTGGCGACCCTGGGGCGCATCGAGCCCGAGTTGGCCGAGGTGCGGACCCTGGTCTCTGCGGCTCCGGAGCGCGGGCCTGAACTGGCCGCCGCCGCCAAGGCTGCCGAAGACGCCCGGGCGGCCGCCGAGGCCGCCGTTGAGCAACTGGCAGCGCGGGCCGCCGCCGAGGAAGCCCGGGCCCGGGCCGCCGCCGCGCGTCTGGCTGATGCCGAGGCGCGGCTGTCACGGACGGTTCGTGCCCTGGATCAGGCCCGCGCCGAACGTGCCGCTGTCGGCCCCGAGGTCGATCCGGCGGCCGCCGATGCCGCCCAGCGTCTGGCCAATGCCGAGGCCGCCCTGGCCACGGCGCGGACAGCTCTGGAGTCCGCCGAGGCCGATCGCGCCCAGGCCGCCGAGCGTGAAGCTTCGGCCCGGCAACTGGCCCGCAGTCTGGAAGACCAGCTGGGGCGTCTCAGAACCGAGGCGCGGGGCCTCGCCCAGCTGACGGCCCCCCGGAGCAAGAGCGGTCATGCCCCGGCGCTGGACTCTGTCTCGCCCGAAAAGGGCTACGGGGCCGCCCTCGCGGCTGCCCTCGGCGATGATCTGGATGCGGCCCTCGATGCCCGCGCCCTGTCCTATTGGGGGGGGGGCGAGGCCAGGGGGCCGGCCTGGCCGCAAGGGGCAGAGCCCCTGGCCCCCCTGGTCAAGGCCCCGGCCGAGCTGGCGGCCCGCCTGGCCTTCGTGGCGGTCGTCGCCAGGGCTGACGGCGAGCGGCTGCAGAAGAGTCTTGGGCCCGGTATGCGACTGGTCTCCCTTGAGGGTGACCTATGGCGCTGGGACGGCTTCGTGGCCCGCGCCGATGCGCCGAAACCTGCGGCCGTGCGGCTGGAGCAGCGGACCCGGCTGGCCGAGGTCGAGGCCGAGATCGACATCACCGCGCCCCGGGCCGAAGCAACCGCCGCTGCCCTGAAGTCGGCGTCGGACCGGCTGCGCGCCGCCGAAGATACGCTGCGTGACCGGCGCCGGGGTCCCCCGGACGCTGAACGGCTTCTGGCCGGGGCCCGGGATGCCGTCGCCCAGTTCGAACGTGCGGCGGCCCTGCGGGCGGCCCGGGCCCAGTCGCTGGACGAGACCATCGCCCGGTTCGAGGCTGAGCATACCGAGGTCGAAGCGGCCCTGGCCGTCGTCCGGACCGAGCATGAGGGGATCTCCGGGTCTGCCGATCTGGCCCCGCAACTCGCTGAAGCCCGGCAAGCCGCTGCCGCGGCCCGCGAGGCGGCCGGCGCGGCCCGCACGGCTCTGGACGTCGAAACCCGCGAGCGGGCCGGCCGGCAACGCCGGCTGGAGAGTCTGGAGCGCGACCTGGCGGACTGGACCCGTCGGGCCGAGGCCGCTGCCCGGCGTAGCGAGTCGCTTGACGCCGATAGGGTCAAGGCCGCTGCGGCGCTTGACGCGGCCCGTGAGGCTCCCGAGGCCCTGCAGGCCCGGCTCCTGGTCCTGCTGGACGAGTTCGGGGCCGCCGAGGCGCGGCGCGTCAAGGCCAGCGACGCCCTGGAAGAGGCTGAAACCGCCCGGCTGCAGGCCGACCGCGCCGCCCGCGCCGCCGATCAGGCCGCCGGCGAGGCCCGCGAGCGTCGTGCCGCCCTCGTCGCCCATCTGGACGGGGCCCGGGCGCGACTGGCCGAGATCGCCGGCAACATCCGCGAATCGGTCCGCATGGAGCCCGAGGAGCTGGGGCGTCATGTGGCCGGCGAGGCCGTCGCCGTGCCGAAGGACGCCGCCGGGGTCGAGGCGCACCTGTTTGCCCTGGAGCGGGAACGCGACGCTATTGGACCGGTCAATCTGCGGGCTGAGGAAGAGGCCCAGGAATATGCCGGGCGCCTCGAGATCATGCGCACCGAGCGAGCCGACCTGTCGGGCGCGGTCGGCAAGCTGCGGGCGGGAATCGAGGAACTGAACGCCGAGGGCCGCGAGCGCCTGCTGGCCGCCTTCGAGGTGATCAACGGCCACTTCCAGACCCTGTTCCAGGCCCTGTTCGGTGGCGGGCAGGCCGAGCTGAGACTGATCGAGAGCGATGATCCGCTGGAAGCCGGCCTCGAGATCTATGCCTGCCCACCGGGCAAGCGGATGGCTTCGATGAGCCTGATGAGCGGCGGTGAGCAGGCCCTGACGGCCAGCGCCCTGATCTTCGGCGTTTTCCTGGCCAATCCGGCCCCGATCTGCGTGCTCGACGAAGTCGATGCGCCGCTCGATGACGCCAATGTCGACCGCTACTGCAACATGCTCGACGAGATGCGCCGCCGCACCCAGACCCGGTTCATCGCCATCACCCACAATCCGGTGACCATGAGCCGGATGGATCGCCTTTTCGGCGTGACCATGGGCGAGCGGGGCGTCAGCCAGTTGGTCAGCGTGGACCTGTCGACCGCCGAGAAGCTGGTCGCCACGCAGTAGCTTCGACAGGCTTCCGTCAGCCGCCCAGCAGGCCCGTCAGGATCTGGCGCAGGGGATTGGCGGGATCGGACAGCAGCTTGATGGCCATGGCGCAGGACATGGTCACCAGCAGTGGCCGGATCAGGCGTGGCCCAAAGCGCATGGCCAGACGCGAACCGACCTGGGCCCCGAGGAAGGCCCCGGCTGCCATGGCCAGACCGATCGGCCAGACGACCGCACCCTTGAGGGCGAACAGGGACAGGCTGCCCAGATTGCTGGCGGCATTGGCCAGCTTGGTATGGGCTGTGGCCTTCAGCGCGCCATAACCCAGCAGGGTCACGATGGCGACCATGTAGAAGGCCCCGGCCCCGGGACCGAAGATCCCGTCGTAGAAGCCGACCAGGGGGGCGATCAGGCCGGCAAAGACGGGCAGGGCCAGGCGGGGCGGCGCGTCTTCGGCCTTCAGGGCCCTGGACAGGGCGAAATAGAGGGCGATGCAGATCAGCAGGACAGGCACCAGGGCCTTGAGGAAGGCGGGCGACAGCAGGCTGGCGCAGAGCGCGCCGGCCAGCCCGGCCAGACCCGCGGCCAGCGCGACCGGAAGGCCGGCCTTCCAGTCAATCAGGCCGCGCCGCGCAAAGGCCGTGGTCGCCGAGACCGAGCCGAACGAGCCCTGAAGCTTGTTGGTCGCCAGGGCGGCGACGGGATCGAGGCCGGCCAGCAGCAGGGCCGGCAGGGTCAGCAGGCCACCGCCGCCGGCGATGGCGTCAAAAGCCCCGGCCAGGGCCGCGACGGCGAACAGGGTCGCCAGAAGCTCAGGTTGAAGAGCGTCCACAAGTCACTCCGGCCGCAGTCGCCGACTCAACGGGAGCCGGGACCATGCGGTCGGGTCGAGACTCGGAAAATGTCGCCCGGGGGCGAAGGGGGGAAAGAGCGCCTGCACCCTTTCCCTCAGGATCAACCGATCAGGTTGCCCCACTCGTGAGCGCGGGCGCTCTTGCTGGTGCGACCCAGGGAGCGAAGCTGTTCGCGCTGGGCAGCCTTCTCTTCCTTGCGCATCCGCTGTTCGGCGGCGGCATCGGCCTTGCGTTCCTTACGCTTGGCGCGCTTGGCGGCAAGAATCTCTTCCTGCTTGGCCAGCTGCTCGAGGCGGGCGGCCTCGCGGGCGGCTGCTCGGGCGGCACGAACGACTTCCAGTTCGGCAGCGCGGAGCTCTTCGCGCTTGTCGAAGTCAGGATCCGTGACCGTGGGCTTGGGCTTCAGTTTCGCCAGCATGGCCTTCTTGGCCTCGGCGGCGGCGGAGATACGATCGGAGAAACCGGTGTTCTTCAGATGCGACATGAATCTTCTGGCTAAGGGAAAGTCGCGGCTCTCAAACCCCAAAATCGCGAAAAAAGCAATGCGTCATCCCGTGCTCCCGGCCAGTTGCGATACAACCGCGATTTTTTTGTCGCGGGCCCTTGCTGTGACGAGTTCCTGTCGAGGGATGAACGGGAGAGTTTGCCCCCTTCGGACGGGTCGGGGGGCGTATCCGATGCACTCGGCCCGTTCCGGGCAGCATTGCCGCAAGGATTTGTCCACCGCGCGGTGCCGTTGCGTAAAAGGTCTTATTATACAGGGCTTTGCGTACTGTTCAGGCAACCTTGACGCACCGCAGCGAGCCCTATAGGTTCCGCCGCGATCAAGCCGGCCGGAAATACGCCACTTTTTGGCGTGTCCGCAGGCGTTTCCGGACCTGACCGCTTCCATGCCCAAGGCCGACGAACCGAACGACA
>Ga0187844_10002747_pt1 | contig 12200 bp, 11 predicted proteins | sample SpaLakP09_SKY_50_FD_134517 | JGI IMG/M metagenome (GOLD analysis project Ga0187844, IMG submission 134517) | Oligotrophic lake water microbial communities from Sparkling Lake, Wisconsin, USA - SP09_SKY_50 | ecosystem: Environmental > Aquatic > Freshwater > Lake | place: USA: Sparkling Lake...
ACCAGGCACGCCGCCTGCTGTTTGAACTCCGGGGAAAACGTACGTCTCTGCTTGCTCATCAAACACCTCTCCATGGCGAGCATTCTCGCCTAAATCAGTGTCCGGGTACATTAAACCACTACACTTCACAATGGGCTCTGTAAAGCAGACTATCTCACTGGGCGTTTCCGATGGTGCCCTAAGTGTTTGAAGGAGAACCCTTATCTGCGCGCTCAGTGGGCATTGAAATTTTGCGTGGCCTGCTTAACGCACGGGACCTACCTTATGGACAGTTGCCCAAGTTGCCATCGCAAGCAAAGGATTGAGAATTTCTGTGCGCGCTGCACCTGCGGCCAAGCACTGTCGACATCTAATATTTTACAGGCGCCGCCTGAAGTGATCGAACTGCAGCGCGCATTTATTACTGGTAGAGGTCTTACTGAAGGTCTAGATCTACCCCGGCTTACCCCTTCCAACTGGATTCGCCTGCTTGAGAAAATTGCTGCATTCACTGAGTCGAGCCACAAGCGAAAGACTGGGCAGGTTGCAGGACTCCACAATCTGTCGACCACCATCACTGTGGTGCAGCAGGCATCAAAAATTCTCAATACCTGGCCGAAAGGTTTTCACGCGCTTCTACAAGACTTACAAGAAAAAGGGACAGCTTCATTCAGCCTTCAAAAAACATTTGGTCGCCTGTATCACTGGCTCTATGTGGATCTGCACGACCCGGAATTTTTATTCTTACGCGATGCGTTCGATACGTACGTCAACGAGCATTGGTGGGGGTTAGTGTGCAGGCGTAATCGCCGCCTTCAAAACAACCAAAGGCCGAAACACCGAGCCAGTATTGGTATGGCTGCAAACGCCTCCGGCACCACCCCAACAAGGGTTAAGCAATTGCACTTGGCAGGACTGATCGAGGCCAAAAACGTAATTCATCCAAGCGGGCGTCAGTCATGGTCTGTGCCGATTACGTCAGTAGCTGAAGTATGTGAGCTAGCAAGGCATAGTGTAGACCTGCGTTCTGCGGCAGCCTATCTCGCGCTGCCACGATGCCGAGTGCGGGAGTTAATTTCGGCCGGAATGATCCATCCACACCTTTCCGCAGGCGACGGGATCAGTTACTCCTGGATGCTACCAAGGTCAGAATTAGACGGCTTAGGCACTGCAAATATTCAATCAGCGCCGACGGAATCCCAACCGTCTGATCCCATCACGATCCTTCACGCTCTCAAGTCCTGGCGTTTAGAACCCGGAGCATTCACAGCACTAATCCGTGCACTCAACGCGGGCAAGATCACGCGCATCGTGCCAACTCCAGCAAACACACCCTTTGGCAAGACGGAGCTCTCTATTAAAAGTCTTCGCGAATGGCTTGAAAATTGGCGGAAGGAACATCTGCTGAGTATGTCGATTTCAGACGCAGCGAAGATACTTGGGCTTAAAGAGCAGGTTGCGTACGACCTAGTGGACGCGGGCCTACTTTCCGCGAGGATGGAAAGATCCGGCCACGCCCGCCGAATCTCCAACGTCGAGATCAGTCGCTTTAAAGAGACATATGTTGCGGCATCCGATCTCAGCAAAATGCTTAATACCTCATCTCGAGGACTGATAGCTCGAACTCAGATCACGCCAGTGACGGGTCCCAAGGTGGACGGCAAGAGGCAATATTTTTTCAAACGATCGGATTCAGAACTAATACTCTCGCAAGCATCGAGAAGCGCCTCTATCCTCGCGTTGTAAATGCTTGGCCTTTCGATTGACATAACAGGCGGCTTAAACAATACCGCCGCCCGCCTGAGGTCATTCCCCGATTACATGCGAAGATATTGACTCGAAACTGGAATGCTGTGTCCTTATGAAATTACAGGGCCCGCTGGACACCTTATTGGATAAGAGCGTTCGGCCGCAAGAATGAGCTGTCAGCGCTTTCAAGGACGTCTGAAACGGTACGCCGATGTCAGCCAAAAGCGCCGCAGCGAAAAATGTTCCATGCGAGACTGCTAGCTCCTGCGCTAGCCTCAACATCAGATCTTCTTGAAACGCATCCATGGCATCCCTCCCTTAGCCACATTATCCGAGCCTGAGAGGCGTATATTGAGATGCCTCAACAGCGGTTCAATTAGCGAGGGAGAAGCCCATGGTGCGAAATCCAATCAACCTACCGAACAAGCCGATTGCAGGCAAGCGCGCAGCCACTTACGTCCGCATGTCTACGGAGCGTCAGAACTACTCGCTCCAACACCAACGCGTGGCTATCGAAGCCTACGCCCAACGGCGTGGACTAAGCATTGTAAGGGCGTATGAGGATAGTGGAAAAAGCGGGCTGAACGTTGAGGGCCGCGCCGGCCTGCTTTCCCTGCTGGACGACGTCTCATCAGGATCCGCCAATTTCGACATGATCCTGGTCTACGATGTCAGCCGATGGGGCAGGTTCCAAGATAACGACGAGAGTGCATACTACGAGTTCGTGTGCCGCCGCGCGGGTATCGATGTCGTTTACTGCACGGAACCATTCGCAGATGACGACTCGCCCATGGCTGCGATCCTCAAAAGCTTGAAACGGCTAATGGCCGGGGAATACATCCGGGAGCTATCCACCAAGGTCTTCGCCGCGCAGTCAAACTACACGCTTATGGGCTTCAAGCAGGGCGGTGCCGCCGGCTATGGCCTTCGGAGGATCGCCGTAGACATGGCTGGCAAGCCGCGAGCAGAGCTGCGGACTGGCGAGCGCAAGGCCGTCCAAACCGACCGAGTCGTGTTGGGCTTGGGGTCTGACGACGAGGTGCTCGTTGTGAACGCCATCTACGATTGGTATTTGCGGCTCAAGCTTGGCGACAAGCACATCGCGACCATGCTCAACGCGGCGGGAGTGCTCGGTGAGGCAGGTAAGCCTTGGACGAAGAACACGGTCAGGAGCGTGCTGACTAATGAGAAGTATGCAGGGAATGCGGTCTACAACCGCAGATCTTCCAAGCTCAAAAAGAGGACGGTAAAGAACCCTCCCGACATGTGGATCAGGAGGGATGAGGCATTCCCCGCGCTGGTCGCCAAAAGGACATTTGCCAGCGCCCAAGCCGAGCGGACCGAGCGGCGCAGGCGCTACTCCGATGCCGAATTGCTGGACATTCTGCGCGAGATCCACGCCGAGCATGGAAAGATCTCCGCCCTGCTGATCTCCAACCGGGCGCCGGCCCCGACACCTCAGACTTTCAAATACCACTTCGGGACGCTCGCCAACGCCTACGCGCTTGCGGGGCTGGACACCCCAGAAGCGTTCTCCTATGTCGAGTCGAGACGCGCGCTGCGCAAAATTCGGATCGCTCTCGTCGAGCAAGCCTGCGAGCTGATTGTAGCAGCGGGGGGAACCGTCACCGTCGCCGCTGGAAAGGACATGCTCCGGGTGAACGACAGCATCATCCTCAAAATCGCGGCAGTTAGATGCCAAAAGGAAGGCGCCGGCAATCGCTGGCGGCTGCGCATAAGCCTCGCGGCCGGAGCCGACTTCACCATCGCCGCGAAGCTCGACCCAAGCAACCGCCACGCATTGGAGTTCTATCTGGTCAGCATGGCCGATCACAAGGGGAAATGGATACCGCTGCCTGCGCACCCCGATTCGCCCAATCCGCTAAATGCGCGTCGCCACAACAACATGAAGGACATGTTCGGAGCGCTGCAACCATGACGACTAGGCGAGTCGCAGTTCCCGCATAACCGCTAGCTCCGATCAGCTTTGCCTTGCATTGGTACATCAACAAAGTCAACGGTTAGCCGAATCACTTCGGCCAACCGTATTTATTTTTGTGGTCAATGGACGAGTACTGCGTTCCCAAACTATGATCTTTAGCTACATCGATGCATATCGAGATTTACGTCTCTGTCCAGATACGGATCACCCGCTGCCGAGGTCAATTATCGATTCACAGTCCATCTACCTCAAATGCGCAACTCCCGACGGTGGGCCAAGGTAACCCGTTAAGCGCACGCTAACTGATCGTGCGCCCAAAAATAATGAGGTCAATTTTTAAAGAACATTTCAGGCCTACTTCGTAACGAGGTAGGCATGACAAGACGGGAGAGGCACAGTCTTTAATTGAGGTCTATTGGTCAATCGAGACAGTCTGTACTATTAATTCAAACTCCGAGTAGACCTCGGGCTGACGATTTCTAAGATAGTTCGAAATCGCCTTATTTTCTAATAACTTTGAGAGATATCCCTTGGCCAAAACCAGATGCAATACATCCTGGCCGTATGTTTGCTCGACCGTTTTGTACTGCAACTGAAGGTTGCCCATCTCTCGTTCCATTTTCGATATTTGCTCTTGCGATACTCCCGACATCCGCTGAGGCTTTTTCCCCTCAACCAACATGGATGTAGGTGTCGCCACAAGCATGGCCTCAGCATAGGCGATAGTCAGGTTATTTGCGGAGGTCATGAGTTCAACACATTCCACCTGACGTGTTGGTTTCATCTTTCGCAGCACCCTGGAGATTTCCGGTGAAAACTGACGATCAGTCAGCAGCTCAGCCGCTTCTGGGCAAATCCCCTGAAGCAAGTTCAGTTTTTTGCTGATCTGGCTCTCATCGACACTCAGCGCTTTGGCCAACCGCTGAGGACTCACGCCGCGCTCGATGGCGCGACGGATCATGTAATGCTCTTGAATTGTCGATAGGCGACTGACTCGCGTATTGTAGGTGTAGCTCTCATCGTCTGTAGAAATCAGGCAGCAGGCATCGGTGCAGTTCAACTGCTGTAGCGCTATCAGGCGAAGATGACCATCCAGCAAAATATAAAGATCCGACTGGCCGCCATGCTTTTCTGCCTTTATCACGGATAAAGGCTCTATCAGCCCGATCTCCTCGATTGAGGAGCGGATCTGATCGAATTTTCGAGAAGTGATTGATTCAGGAGAGACTTTTCGTGATAGGAGAAGCTGATCAATCGGTATTGTGGTGGGCTCCGGAATAAAACCTAGGGCAATTTTGCTCATGCCGCGTTCCCCATCGGCCAAACACGATCAGCAAGATATTTTGGCAAGGTGTCGAGCCTTTCAGCTCGTAATAGCGTCGCGAAATTTTCATCGGCGAGCAACTGACGCAAGGCGCCTGTTACGAACAACAATCTCTGCTGTGCAAACTCCGCTTTCTTCACCATCAGCTTTTGACGGGAAACTTCCTTTTGATACGTACGAATCAGGCTGGAAGTTGACACATCGACGCGCCGGCGCTTCGCGCCGGAAGAAACCGATGGCCCCATCAACTGTCGACTCTCAATGATCTTCCTCGCTTGCAGCAACTGCTGCCCCCTCAGCGCTCCGGATTCATAAGCGTTTTGTAGCGCCTGTTGTACGGCACCGTTATCATCACCGGCATCAACAATGTGCAAAGCGGCCGTCAGCGGTATGCGGCCTTTCGCTACTGCTACGAGCAAGCGCTCCTCACCATTTTTCAGCAGCGATAATATTCCGTGTACATACTCAGGGCGAAGCCCAGTCTTTGCTGCGATCGCTTTTTTGTCGTAGCCTTGGTCACGTAGACGTTCGATACTTTGCAGAGCCTCCAAAGGGCGATACTGGCGGCGCGCTATGTTTTCAGTCAAATTCATAATGAGTGCTGCCTCATCATCAACTGACACCACAAGGGCTGGAATCGTGGATTCGCCTAAAGCTCGATATGCTTTGACGCGCCCCTCGCCGCATATTAATAAATAACGCTCAGAGCCGTCGGAGCGCTTACGCCGGGTTACTGTGATTGGCTTTTTCAAGCCTATGTTTTTGATGTTCGCTACTATCTCCTCGAAGATCTTGCTATTGCGCTCCCTCGGGTTCAGCGTTTCGATCAAGTCGATTGGGATCATTTGCATTTCACTAGGCCACTGTTCCATGTCAACCAGCCTTTCTGACCAGCACTCGCTCAGCCATACCATATAAATAGTCCAAGGACTCGTAGCGATACGCCTCAAATTCGATCGGATTGGTTTCCCGCAAACTTACCCGTGCTAAGCCGAAATCGAGACGAGGTAGAAGATAATAATCGAGCGGGCTTCGGTTGGTCCGATCAAGCCGCACTGCGACCGTGATATCTGGCGCCAAGCTGGTGTCGAACCTAATCTTCCAGGAGTATCTTCCTGCCCCATGTTCTTGGCAACGAGCTAGCACCAAAGAAACGCTGAATTCATTATTAAGCCGCAGTAGATCAGTGGCGGGATCGCGCGTGACGCTTCCACCTAGATCAATGATCGAATGCTCGGTTTGAGCAATGATTTCTGGGTGGTACCGTCGGAGAAATCTGTTTGCTTCCAGATATCTATAGTCTCTATCTGGAGAAAATCCCACGGTCCTATATGCCTGGAGCAAGCTTCCAAACCGATGAGAGTATACCGCCGTGGACGGCATCCCCTCTGTCTCGTTGATTACCAACCCAGATAGAAATCCTCGGTTTTGATAGAGATTCCGAAGACGCTCAACGAGTTCTTCGTCCGTATAGCGGCGAGCACGCGCGCGCATTATTCCTTTGACTGTGTAAAAAACCTCGCTGGGCACTATCGGCTCGAAGGCTTGCTCCTTCCGTATCCACATCTCCGGCGTGTTCACTACCCTTAATTTTTTTAGTTTGAAAGACGTACGGTTGTACACATTATTGCCAATGTACTTTTCGTTGGTGAGTACCTCGTGGACGGTGGCGCGTGTCCACGGGCGTCCCAGGTCGGTCTTCATCCCTTCATTGTTCAATTGAGCTGCGATTTCAGACTCAACCATGCCGTCGTCAATAAACCAGCGATACATCTGGTTAACCGTCTGAACTTCTTCCTCAGGTCCCGCTACTAGAATGACACGATCAGTTTGCAAACTCTTGTGTTCACCGCGGCTAAGTTCAGTTTTAGCACAGCCATTTTGATCGACTAACACCCTCCGCAATCCAAACCCCGCTGGACCACCTTGCCGGTATCCCAACTCAATCAAACGACACTGCCCAGCAAACACTTTAGCCGATAACTCGCGGCTGTACTCGCCTGCCATCGCCCGTTTCACGCCCTTTACTATCGTAGAAACCGGGGACCCATCATTTTCAAATTGCTCTGCGCAGTAAACCACCTGCATGCCCGCACGGCGGCAACGGTACTCATAGTAGGCGCTCTCATCGGCGTCCTGAAAGCGCCCCCAGCGACTAACGTCATAGACCAGGATAATTTGAAAGTCCGCCGAGCCGGATTCGACGTCCTGAATCAGCCGCTGTAACGCCTCCCTCCCGTCGATGCGCAGTCCGCTCTTACCGGCATCCGCGTACGAGCGAATGATTTCAATTCCTCGACGTGCTGCATACTCGCGAATTTTGGCGGATTGATTCTCGGTCGAATACTGCTGATGTTCGGTCGACATACGGACGTACTCAACAGCTTTTATAGCTGGGGAATTGGTAGGTTCTACATCCGTGGTGTGGTTTTGTAGCATGGTCGTCCGCCGTCAATTGCAAACTTGTTTCTCGATTCGTCTCTATGCGTAAATCCAAGATAGCAGCTGTTTGCTAGCTCGCTGACAAGTCATCTCTTTGCAATTGATGATTTTCCGGTTTGGGGGCGGGACACCACTCGTAACTCAACCGTCCATACGTCCATCTTTGCAATACCAGCAGCGTCGATTTGCTTCAGCTGATACAGGCCGGTCGCGAGCTCAGAGCGCTCTTCTAACACGTCCATCTTTGCAATCTGCCCGCCCTTCTCTAGGGTGGCCCGAGCATTTCGCGCATGTTGCATTTTTCGATTTTGCTCTACATAATCGGGATGTGCAGTTCGGTAATTTTTCCAGTACTCAGCATTACGCTTGCTCCATGCCTGTTGCGCACGCGCTTGGTTCTCGGCGTAGTCGGAATCGCTCTTTAGCTTTTCTTGTTGCCATTTCTTTCGACGCACACGCTGGCACTCTGGTTGAGAACAGTAGGTTTGACTTGGCTTTTGCGGGCGAATCGAGAAGCTCTTCCCACAGGCCGCGCAGTACTTGATCTGCATGTTTTCTCTCCATCCTTCTTGCACGATGAAGGATGTGCAGCCCAGCGCATTTTGCAATCTGAATTTATCTTTTTCTGAGCATTGCGCAGATTTTTTTCCGCAGAAGTCCTCACTGCCGAGTTGTCGTCCCTCCTGTTTTCTCCGACCAGTCCTCCTCCATCCTCTCAACAAGCCCTTTGCGCAGAAGTTCAAGACCTGCGAGATTTTTCCCTTGGTTTGGCTCTTCCCAACATCCTGCGTCGTTCGCAAGGACTTCCTATGCTGGCGGGAAGGTCGGTCCAGCGGTGCGTCGTGCCTGCTCGAAGATTTTTCCATTTTTCGAGGCACAAATCAGCGGAATTTTCACTAAGTCCGGCACGGAAAAATCTGGGTGTGCCACGATTGTTGAAAAACCCTTTTGAAATCAAAAAACGAGTTTTCAAGAATCGCGGCATCGGACATCCCAGCTCTTGTCGTAGTAGAGCACCGTGCCTTGAGGTAGCAAGGAATAGCTGTTCTGTTTTTCTCCTTCAAGCAGAAGCGGCTCATCAAGGCGATATGCCTTCTTAGTATTCATGTTGTTCACCCCTTTGATTGAAAATACGCCCAAAAGTCCGATGACGCCCCCAAGCATTAAAAGAGAGAAGAGTAGCTTTCTGCTCATTTTCTTCCCTTTCCGTAACTCTCAATTTTTGATGGAATATACTTTTTTTCTGTCTCCAGCATTACCTGTACGTCCGCCGGCATGAAAATATGAGATGGCCAGAATCCGAAGTTGGTTCCTCGTGCAGCGATTTTTTCCACGTCGCTCATCCCTCGTCCTTCGTTGTATTTCGACGCCTGAGAGTCAATGCCTGGCAGCGCTAGACGAGCACCAGAAAGTGACATCGTGGCGCAGTTGTTCGTGATCGCATGATATTCCTTTGGGAGTCTACCGACCATTGATGCGCCTTGTTTATCCAAGTGCTGCAGCCTCTGAACAAGCTCGGATAGCTGGTCTGTATCAGGCTCATCCTTTGCATGAGCAACAGCAAGCTTTGAAAGTTGCTCCGCGATTTTCTGAAGGCTTTTACACAGGCCAATCATCTGATTGCGGTCGATATGGGCTCGTTCTATTGGAGACTCTTCTGCTGTGATTAAAACACCTTCGAAGCCTCTCACCGCAACGGCCTTATCAGTGCGTAATTCCGCACCTTGTCCACGTGATTGCCCGCGACCATCACGTATTGGCTGAGTCAGGAAGCCCAAGTTGAGCTGCGAGTCGCCGTGATCGCTGGCTAACTGCGCACTGATCTGACCTTCGGTATCATTTAGCCTCAGCTGGTTCGCACGTCCGCCGTTGATTTCGCGGCTTTTGATGCCGGAGAGGTAGCGGTTGCCTGGCAGGTCACCTGCGCTGCTGAGGGCAGCAGGCATTCCATCCTGGTTGTAGAGCTGGCCAACGATAACGGGTTTGTCGGGATCGCCACCCAAGAAGGTCACCAAGACTTCTGTGCCAATACGTGGCAGGCCAATCGTGCCGCATTGCTGGAAAGCGCCAGGTCCATTGCCTGCCCAGTTGGAGGCGACACGCACCCAGGCGGAGTCGGTTTCGGTGTCGGATGCGCCGGAGCCGGCGGCTTCTTCGTGGTCCTGTGGACGAGTGCTGGGGAAACGGATCTTTACGCGGCCTAGTTGGTCGCAATGAACTTCTTCGCCTTCCGGACCGACTACGATGGCGCTTTGCATTTGTGCTTGCGGCACATCCGTGCGCGGATCGAAGGCTGGGACGATGGTCACGCCGCGTCGGACTGCAGTGAACTGGATATGCATGCGTAGCGGCCCGGTCGCAACCTTATCGGCGATGTCGCGGTGCAGGTCGGCAGCGCCGTGCATCCAGCGACTGCGGGCAAACAGGCGTTCGACGCGCGAGGCCAAGGCTTTCGGCAGATTGTTCTGCGCAGTCACTTGTAGTTCGGTGATGACGAAGTCACGCTCCTCGTCCGGATGCTCATCCACCTCCGGGTGCTCGGCCAGCGTGAAGTATTCGCCGGCGCACAGATCGCGCACGCTGCCTTCGCCGTGGAAGCATTTGGATTCGTAGTCGTGCCGTTTCATGCGCAGTTGGCCGAGTACGAACAGGTCTTCGTTGTCGTCGCCGGCGTGTGGTGGCAGGATCTGGTAATCGTCCAGCGTGGCGGCCAGTTCGTTGCCGTTGATGCCTTGGTCGGCGCTGCTGTTGGTGGACACCAGCATGAAGTCACGTCCCTGCGGGTTCATATAGTCCCAGCTGTGCCGCGTCACAGTACCGGGTTGCAGGCTGCGCACCGCGCTCCACGAGGTGATGGTGTCGCGCTCCTCGGTAGCGGCGTCGCGGTGGTAGCGGATGGTGCCGGCGGCGTTCTGGCGCAGACTGTGGGGGCTGTTGAACAACACCAGCGTGTGGCTCATCTCTCCGGCGCGGATGTACCAACCGATGCCGCGCCGCTTGAGCAGACGGCGGATGAAGGCGGCATCCGACTCATTGTGCTGCATGGTGAATTCCCGCTTGGGATAGGTGCGCAGGTCGAAGCTGTCGTCCTTCTCGTGCTTGAAGCAGGTTCCGAGCACAGGACTTTTATGCCGCCATTCGTCGAGGATGCGCTGGACGATTTCCACTTCATCCATGTTGCGGAATACGCGGGTGTTGGTGCGTTTTTCCAGGATCGCCAACGCGTCGCGCAGCACCAGCTGGTAGCTGGCCAGGCCGCCGTCGCTATCGCCGGAGCTGGCCTCGGTGACGATGCCGCAGACGTTGCGCAGGTCGCCGCAGTCGGTGACGAATTCCAGCACGGCCGGCACAGCGATCATCCGCTTCAGCGGCAGCTGTGCATTGGCGGAGACGCACAGCACGCGGTACTCGATGCCGCCGCAGACGCTTTCGGAGCCAAACACGCGCTGCGGTAGCAGCATGTCGTCATTGACGCCGCCCGGCAGGTCGAGACGCAGGCGCAATGGCCGGTTGTCGGTGATCAGTTCTTTGGCCAGGGCCATGAAGCCGAAAAAGTCGCTGTCGCTTTCCACAGTCGCTCGCTCCTTACAACGCACCAAGGGAAGCGGCCTGTACTCAAGCCGCGCAAGCCTCATATGGTGTCACTGTGGATTTTCTTTTTTTTGAGCTTGCACAACTGTTAGTGTTGTCAGGGGGCGTAGGCAGAGTCCCCAACGAGATTTTCTGCCAGCGGCTGAACTTCCTTCGCGATGGTTTTGCCAACCAAGGTTTCAGCGACACGAAGGTCATAAGCGCTCTGAAGATTCAACCAGCCTTGAGCCTCATTACCAAAATAGCGTTCAAGGCGCAGGGCAGTATCCGCAGTTACGCTACGCTGGCCTTTGATGATCTCGCTGAGACGCGAATACGGAATATGCAGGGCTACAGCCACAGAGCGCACACTAACGCCCATGGGCTTGATGTAGTCTTCAAGGAGGATCTCTCCAGGGTGAATAGGACGCATGCCATTCTTGAACATGGGGTACTCCGTTGCTGTTCAGCTTGCTAGATCGAGCTACGCCCGGCCTAATGAGGGTCTTCAATCAACACGTCGTAGGGGCCATCCGCCCCCCATTTGAAAGTAAGCCGCCACTGGTCATTAATTCGTATATGCCACGCACCATAATACTCCTTTAAGTTATTGCCCCTCGGGGTTTTCATAAAGCTTACCGAGGGTGCGGCATCAAGCTGAAGCAGCTTACGCTGGGCTACAGCCTTGATGCTGACAAATCGTCGGGTTTTGCCTGTCACGAATAACGCTTGCGTATCTGAACAAGCGAAGGACTGGATGGCCATAGCCCATCCTATGTATGCAGCAGATACATAAGTTCATCATGATCCTGCGTAGCAGGTTGGCTCAGCAGTCGGGCGTTCACGCCCAGGCGGGTGGTGGCGTTGAGGTGTACGCCGCGCATGTCCCCGGCGCGCTGGATCAGGTGGACTTCCCAGGTCATGCCGATACCGCAGTGCAGTTCCAGCATCGCCTGCAGGTGATGTGCACTGGGGTGGCCGGGGAGGAAGCGTTCGTAGCGGTCTTTGTCCAGGGGGCCGATATGCAGACGTACACGCGCATCACAGTTGTAGATGCGGCTTCCTAGCATGACGCCGCCGTCCAGCTGTACGCTGGCCAGGCCGAGTTGTGTCTGATCCGAAGCGGGTAGTTCGTTCCATCTGCCGACCAGTTGCTCCACCTTGAACGGAACACCGAAGTATTCGGTACACATC
>Ga0187844_10002754_pt1 | contig 12172 bp, 15 predicted proteins | sample SpaLakP09_SKY_50_FD_134517 | JGI IMG/M metagenome (GOLD analysis project Ga0187844, IMG submission 134517) | Oligotrophic lake water microbial communities from Sparkling Lake, Wisconsin, USA - SP09_SKY_50 | ecosystem: Environmental > Aquatic > Freshwater > Lake | place: USA: Sparkling Lake...
GCAGCGTGCACGAGTTCGAACACCACGCTGCCCAGATAGGTCTTGCTGATCGCGCCGCGCTGCCCGCTGTGGGTGGCCGGGCTCTCGACGAACTCGACACCCCGGGCGCGCAGGGCCTGCACCGCGGCCAGCACGTCCGGCACGCCCAGGCCGATGCGTTGCAACTGCTCACGCGGATCAGGGGCATCCACCGCCGGCTCCACCAGCTGGATCATGAAGGACTGGCCGGTGTGCAGCGCCGGCGTGCGCATGAGCTTGCCCGAGGGCATGATGCCGAAGCGCTGCTCGTCGGGGATGAGCGTGGCGCCCAGCAGGGTCTGGTAGAACTCGATCCAGTCATAACTGCGGCCGATGCCGATGTACTGGACGATGCCGAAGAAGTTCAGCCCGGCCAGCACGGGCGGCTGGGCGACCGCGCCGGGAATCGGAATGAAGTCGACGTCGTAGATCGAGAAGTCCTGGTAACGGTCGATCAGGTAGATACGGCTGCCGCCCACCCCGTGGATGGCGGGGATCACCAGCTCCATGGCGTCCGGATGGCCCGGCACTTCCCAGCCGCCGCGCTCCAGCACGTAGTCGCGGGCGGCGCGCGCATTGCGCACCCGCAATGCGATGGCGCTGATGCAGGGGTGGTCGGCCCCGTGGCTGGCGCCCAGCGCGTCCAGCGGGTGGGCGTTGACCACGATGTTGAGCGGGCCCTGGCGGTAGAGCGTGACTTCACGCGAGCGGTGGCGCGCCACCGGGCGAAAGCCCATCATCTCCAGCACCTGGCCCAGGGCCTGGGGCTTGAGCGTGGCGTATTCGATGAACTCGATGCCGTCCAGCCCGATGGGGTTGGAGACATCGCTGAAAGAATCCTGCAGCGGTTCGCGCGCATGTTCGGGGTGTAGCAACAGGTCGCTCATGGGCTTCTCCGGCAGGGGTAGGGGTCAATCGTGCAAGCGGGCCACCGTGCGCAGCTGGTCGGCCGTCGCGGTTGGGTAGCCAAAAAACTCCAGATAGGCCGGGATCATCTCGAACAGCATGTCCGAACCTATCTGGACGCGGCAGCCGCGCGCCTGCGCGGCGCTGAGGAATGCGGTCATCTCGGTGCGCATGACGACTTCGCCGACGAAGGTCTGGGGCGACAGGCGCTCGACGTCCACCGGCAGCGGATCGCCGGGGTTCATGCCCAGCGGCGTGCCGTTGACGACCAGCTCGAAACCGGCGGGGTCCTTGCTGCCGGTCGTGACCTTGAGTTGCGGGTATTCGGTGCGCAGGCGTTCGGCCAGTGCCAACGCGGAAGCCGTCTGCACGTCGAAAAGCGCGAGCTCGGCCACATCGGCGGCGGCCAGCGAGGCCGCAATGGCCGAACCCACGCCGCCGCAGCCGACCACCAGAGCGCGCGCACCTTTCAGCACCAGGCCCTTGCGGCGCACACCGCGCACAAAACCTTCGCCGTCGAACATGTCACCGACCAGGCGACCATCCGGCAGGCGCTTGACAGCGTTGCAGGCGCCGGCCACGCGCGCGGTGCGCGTGACGTCGTCCAGCAGGCCCACGGTGCTCACCTTGTGCGGCATCGTGATCAGCGCGCCCCGGATGTTCTCCAGGCGGAACAGGTTGCGCAGCACCTCGGCAAACGCATCGGGCTTGCAGCCCATGGGCACCACCACCGCATTGACCCCGACCGATTCGAAGTAGGGGTTGTAGATCAGCGGTGCCTTGAAGGCGTGCGTAGGGAAACCCAGATGGGCGATCAGCTCCGTATCGCCGTTGATCAGGGTGCCCTGGAAAGCTCGTGCGTTCATCGCGGTGCTGCGTTTCTCTTTACTTGCGGATGCGGGCGAGCTCGGCCATCATCGCGTTGACGGTCGCTTCACCCACGGTGGCCGAATGCTTGGCGATCACGGGTTTCATCTTCTCGCGCAGCTTGGCCACTTCGGCCGCCGGCAGTTCGGTGACCTGCATGCCGTTCTTCTTGAGCGTGTCCAGCAGGCTGCCGGCCAGGGCGCGCGACTGCTGACGCTGGTACTTGATGGACTCGTTGACGGCGTCCTGCACGACCTTCTTCTCGTCGGCCGACAGGCCATCCCAGACCTTCTTGCTGATCACGATGGACTGCGGGTTGTACTGGTGGTTGCTCAGGACCAGGTGCTTCTGCACTTCATACAGCTTGGCGCCGTTGATGGTGGCGACCGGGTTTTCCTGGCCGTCCACGGCCTTCTGCTCCAGTGCGGCATACAGCTCGGGGAAGGGCAGCGGGGTGGGGTTGGCGCCCAGGGCCGAGACCCAGTCCACATTGATCGGGTTGGGGATCACGCGCAGCTTCAGGCCGGCGATGTCTTCCACCTTGTTGATGGGGCGCTTGCTGTTGCTGATGTGGCGAAAGCCCAGCTCGTAATAACCCAGGCCGACCAGGCCCTTCTCTTCGAGCTTGGCGTGCAGGCTCTTGCCGAAAGAACCGTCGACCACGGCGTCGGCTTCGGCCGGGGTGGCGAACAGGAAGGGGAAGTCGTAGATGGCGAAGTCCTTCACCAGGCTGGCGAAGATGCCGGAGTTCATGGAGGCCATTTCCAGCGTGCCGCCCTGCAGGGCCGACACATTGGCCTGGTCGCTGCCCAGGGCGCCGCCGGGATAGACAGTGACCTTGAGCTTGCCGCCGGACTTGGCTTCGACGATCTCGGCAAACTTGTCCATGCCCAGCACGATGGGGTGGCCCTTGGCGTTCTGGTTGACGAACTTGAGGGTTTTGGTCTGGGCCTGGGCCAGGCCAAAGGCCGTGACACAGATGGCTGCTATCAGGGTCTTGAGGACGAGTCGTTTCATGGTTTGTCTCCGTGGATATGTTCGGGACGCCTGTGAACAGGACGACTGCAGTGGCGTACCCCGGTGCTGCAGTCGCTCGGGAAATCAATAGAACCAGCGCGCCGGCACCATCACCAGGGACGGGAACAACACCAGCAGGAACATCAGCGCGAACTGCGCCAGCATGAAGGGCCATACGCCCTTGGTGACCTCGTCCATGCTGATCTTTCCCACGCCGGCCACCGTGCTCAGCACGGTGCCCACTGGCGGGGTGATCAGCCCGATCGCGTTGTTGATCATGAAGAGCACGCCGAAGTACACGGGGTCGATGCCCGCGGCCTTGATCAGGGGCATGAACACCGGCGTGAGGATGACGATGGTGGGGGTCATGTCCATGGCCGTGCCCACCAGCATGGTGATCAGCATGATCACGATCAGCAGCAGGGTGGGCTGGTCCAGCAGGGGCTTGAGCAGCGCGATCAGTTCACCCGGCAGGTTGGCCACGGTGATCAGCCAGGCCGAGACCATGGCGGCGGCCACCAGGAACATGATCACGGCCGTGGTCTGGGCGGCGGCCAGGAACAGGCCGAAAAGCTGGTTGAGCTTGAGTTCCTTGTAGACCAGGGTGGAGATCAGCAGGGCGTAGACGGCGGCGACCACGGCTGCTTCGGTCGGCGTGAAGACGCCGAACTTCAGCCCCACGATCACGATCACCGGCAGACCCAGGGCCAGGGTGGCGTCCTTCAGGGCGCTGAGCACCTGCGCGCGGCTGGCGCGCGGCGTGAGCGTGGTGTCACCCTTGCGCGAGAGCCACCACCAGGTCAGGGCCAGGGTGAGGCCCAGCATGAGGCCCGGCACGATGCCTGCCAGGAAGAGCTTGGAGATCGAGACATTGGCCGTCACCCCGAAGATGACGAAACCGATGCTGGGTGGGATGATGGGCGCAATGATGCTGCCCGCGGCGATCAGGCCGGCCGAGCGGGCCTTGTCATAACCTGCGCGGTGCATGACGGGCAGCAGCAAGGCGGCCAGGGCGGCAGCGTCGGCCACCGCCGAGCCCGAGAGCGCGCCCATGATGACGGCTGCCATGATGCCCACATAGCCCAGGCCGCCGCGCAGGTGGCCCACCAGGGTGGTGGCGAAGGCCACGATGCGCTTGGACAGGCCGCCGGCGTTCATGATCTCGCCGGCCAGCATGAAGAAGGGCACGGCCAGCAGGGGGAAGCTGTTGGCGCCCTCGATGATGTTCTGGGCCAGGATCTGCGCGTCGAACATGTTCAGGTGCCACATCAGCGCAGCACCGGTGACCAGCAGCGAGAAGGCGATGGGCACGCCCAGGGCCATGGCGCCCAGCAGGGCGGCCAGGAAGATGGCGATGGTCATGCGCGCTCCTTGGCTTGTGCGGCTTCCTTGTCCGGGGCGACCGGGCTCAGGCCGTGCGGCATGTCGTCGGAGCCGACGACGCCGATCAGCGCCGCATCCGGCAGCTGGCCGGTGAAGAACTTCCACAGCTCATGGGCGATGACCAGGGCCGCCAGCACGGAAAACAGCAGGCCTGAGCCATAGAGCCAGGCCATCGAAACTTCCATGACGGCGCTGGTGGATTGCAGGTTGATGAGGGTCTGCTGCCGGGCGCCGTCGAACATGAACCAGCACATCGCCAGCATCAGCAGGTGCGCCAGCACGAAGCAGACCTTGCGGCCGACCGCAGGCAGGCGCGAGACCAGGGCGTCGGTGCCCAGGTGGGCGTGCTGGATCAGGCCGACCACGGCGCCCAGGAAGGTCATCCAGACGAAGAGCCAGCGCGACAGCTCTTCCGACATGGTGATGCTGGAGTTGAAGCCGTAGCGCAGCACCACATTGCCGAAGACCATGAGCACCATCAGTCCCAGGCAGAGCACCATCAGCAGACCGAAGGCGCGGCCGATGAGGTTGATGAAGGTTTGAATCACAAGGGGGTCTCCTTGTCTTTATTTTGTACGAACTGGTTAGTTTTTATTTAAGGGAAAACCCTGAATCATGCTGCCGATCAGCGTACCGGGGGGTCGTCGGGTTCAGGACTTGCGCACGAAACGCACGATCATTTCCACCACGTTCTCGCGCCGCTGGGTGATGTAGGCGCGCGAGGTCATGTCCAGCTTGAAGATGATGCCGAAGGTGTGCCGGTTGGACACATTGAAGAAGCTCAAGGCCGAGATCGAGGCATGGATGTCGACGGCATCCAGGCCCTTGCGGAACTGGCCGGCCTTGACGCCGCGTTCGTAAAGGTTGCGGATGGCGGCAATCGCCGGGACGTTGAGCTCCTGGATGCGCTGGCTCTGCGCCAGGTACTGGCCGCGATGGATGTTCTCGGACATCACCAGGCGGATGTAGCTCTCGTGGTGCAGGTGGTGGTCGAAGGTGAAGGCCACCAGGCGGCGCAGGCCCTCCTCGGGTTCCAGGTCCTGCAGCTTCAGTTCGGACTCGACGTCGCGCACCCGGCGGTAGGCTTCCTCCAGCACGGCCAGGTACAGGCCTTCCTTGCTGCCGAAGTAGTAATAGATCATGCGCTTGCTGGTGCGCGTGGCCTCGGCGATCTCGTCGATGCGCGCGCCCGCCAGGCCCTTTTCGCCGAACTCGACTTCGGCCACCTGCAGGATGTTGGCCTTGGTGCGCTCGGGGTCGTTGGTGCGGCTGGTGGCTTTGCGGGCCGGCGCCGCGGCGCGGGTCGTTCGTGTCCGGGCCTTATGTACTGGTTCGTTCATTCGCGAAGTATAGGCCGCCCCCGCCTGCTGCCGCAACACGGCTTCCTGCTGCCGGTCAGCAGGTTGTGAGTTAGCAGATTGAATGCAACTGAACCTATATATGAATCAATGGGTTACAAGTCGTCAGGACAGTTGCGGTTGAGGCCGGTGGACTATTAACGATGATTTTTCCACCAGAAATTGACGTTAACAATGCCACTTTCCGCGCTTTGACATCCTTGATTTGTTCGTTGCATCGTAACTGTTTGATTTAAAACAGCTTTTCTGATCGGCCATTGATATCGAGTGCGGTCAGGAATACGAGCTACTGCGGGCTGACGCGTACCTGAACCAGTTGTCAGGATTGGCCAACGGAACAATCGCCGCGCCAGCGACTTTTCTTGGCTGGGTCCCACCGCACGATTTGGTCAGGTATCCCACGCGCCCGATTCCCACAGAGACTCTCATTCGTGTCATCTGGGCCATCCGCGACCGCGAAGAAGTTCAAGTTCAGTATCAGTCGATGCGGCGCCCAACAGCAACGATTCGATGGATCGCGCCGCACGCCCTTGCGTTCGACGGGTTCCGATGGCACGTGCGGGCTTGGTGCTCTGAAAATCACGACTACCGTGACTTCGTCTTTTCGCGAATTCAGCAGGTCGCGGCAACTCGCCCTACAACGAACGACCCATCGACCGACGTGTGGTGGCATTCAAGCGTTGACGTTCTCATCCAACCTCGGGCTGGGCTGACACCAGAGCAGCGCATGGCCATTGAGACCGACTTCGGCATGACGGCAGGGCTCCTCAAGCTCGCTTGCCGCAAGGCGCTTGCCTTTTATCTCCTGCGCCAGCTGCAGCTCGACAGAGAAACAACAGAGCCGCCGGCCGCGCAGCCACTTGAATTAGTCAATCGAGATGCACTTAAAGACGTTCTCAAGGCGGCTCAAAAGGTGCCCCCGTCAACTTCAACCGTTTCTATCCCAGAGAAAGGTGCTACGTCATGAGTAATCCCAAACCGCAAACCAATCACTTCTTCGTGGACAACAAGAAGTTTGAAACCGAAAGCACGGCCTTGACCGGTGCCCAAATCAAACAGATCGCTGCTGTACAGCCGGCCTATCAGTTATTTCTCGAAGCCCACGGCAACGCACCCGATGAGCAAGTCTCAGACGGAAAGTCGTACCCCATTGGCACCCCGCCCCTCCACTTTTACTCAGTTCCGCCGGCAACATTCGGGGGCAAATGATGCAGGCACAGCAGGACGACTTTGCAGAATTCTGCAAGAGCAAAGGGTACGACGTGCCTACGTTCACGTCGATGGGGAACGGGGCAACCCTGATCGAGGTGGGGAACGTCGACATCAAAGGCCAAGGGTGGAATCGGGACGTTGCAAAAATCTTGTTCGTCGCGCCGAACGGGTACCCCGCCGCTCAACCGGACTGCTTTTGGGTGGAGCCGTCGGAGTTGCGCATCGCCGGCGGAGGCACGCCCCAGGCATCGAACGATGCGAATCCTATCCCATCTGACGTGCAACCAGGACGGAAAACGACCTGGTTCTCCTGGCACCTGCAGAGTTGGAACCCGAGCAAAGATTCTCTCGAAACTTATTTCAAAGTCATCATGCGCCGTCTGGAGCCCGCACGATGAATGAGATTCGGATCTCCTCTGCCGACTTGGCGTCATTGCGGTCCAGATTGCTGGTCGACAGCGTCGAGCGCTGTGCCATCTTGCTTGCCGCAACCGCGTCGAGTGCAGATGTCGGAGGGGCCAGCCTCATCGTTCGCGAAATGCATTTTCCCGGCGATGACGACTATCTACGGCAAACCTCAGTTTTTGCGCAGCTTGCTCCGGCGTTTGTCGCCCGACTGACGAAGAGAGCTCAGACTGAAAAACTTCAGTTGATCTTTGTCCATAGTCATCTTTCCCCCTCGCCGCCCGAGTTTTCGGTGACTGACGATGCGGGCGAACAGGAGTTGGCAAGTTTCATGGAGCGCCGAGAGTTGACGGGTATGCACGGGGCGCTTGTGCTGAGTCCGGGGGGGCTTCGCGCACGAGTAATGGGATCGATGAAGGAAGTTCGTGTTGTCTCCATCGGCACCCGTCGTCTCGTGGAATTCGATCCCGCGCAGCACACCGGCCTGCCTGATGATCAGTACGATCGACAGATTCGTGCATTTGGCGCAGCTGGACAAGCGGCAATTCAACGCCTCCGTGTCGCAATTGTCGGTCTCGGCGGCACTGGATCGGTTCTGGTCCAGCAACTTGTTCACCTCGGCGTGCGGGACTTTCTCGTCATTGACCCCGATGTAATCGAGAGGACCAATCTCAATCGAGTGGTCGGTGCCAAGGCTGCTGTGGGGGCGCACGGTGTTGTAGTGGCGTCGCCAGGCCTCGATGACCACGCGGGCTTCGTAGCAAAGTTAATCGATGCTTAATCACCCACTAATTCTTCCTTAATCTCAAAGAACTACTCTACTGGGGCTGGTCCTTGACCAGCTTCAATTCCGTCGGCCGGCACAGGCTTGTTTCGATGTAACTATATAAGGATGTCAAATGAAAGTTAAGCTGCTCTTTACAGCTATTGCTGCTCTTGGTGCCATCGTCGGCGCTGCTCAAGCGCAGACCGCTACTCCCACTCCGCCTGCTGTGATCGTTTCCCGTTCAGATGTTGTTGCTCCTGTCAATCAGCAACAGCGAAACCATGTCGAGCGGAACCGTATGGAGCGACACACAGAACGTATGGAAAGGCGCGAGCACCACGAACATGTTGAAAAGGTCGAGCGCCCGGAACGTCAGGAGAAGGCTGAGCGTCCCGAGCGTGTAGAGAAGGTCGAGCGCCCGGAGCGTCTGGAGAAGGCTGAGCGTCCCGAGCGTCTGGAAAAGATTGAGCGTTCGGAGCACCGCGCCGCACGTTAAGGCAACGACCAAGAATTGACAAAATGCCGATCACTTCTGTGATCGGCATTTGCGTTTTAGAAATCTACGATCATGCAAAGATATAGCCGTAGGCGTCCCATTTCACTTGTGATCGCATGCACAATTTTTGCTACGCATGCAAATGGAGCGGAAATAACTGGCATCTTGGGGCTGGACTACTCCCAAGGTGAATATGGAACAAACACAACGACTAGGCAATGGTCCGCCCCCGTTGGATTGAAGTACGATTCAAATTTTGGGTATGCCAAAATTTCATCCGCGTTTGTGTCGGTGTCCAACGTCAATCCGAATGGGCAGGGTGAGGCGCTTCCTTGTGGGAATGCAGCTACCGCGAACAAGGACGTCCAGGGCATGGGCGACACAACCGTCTCGCTCATGAGGCACGTGCAGGATACAGGTTCATTCCAGCTTGATGCAGGAGCGAAGATTAAGTTTGCTACTGGCGACGTAGATAAGTGTCTGTCAAGTGGGAAAAATGACTTTTCTCTTCAAATGGATGCATTCAAGCAAGTCAATGGCGTAGGTGTTTTTGGTACCGTAGGATGGACTTATAAGGGTAAACCTGAGGTTGGTGGGCGGACGATTGACTACAAGAATCCCTTGTACTTTAGTGTTGGCGTATCGAGACAAATAAGTGCTCAAAACTCGACTGGCATATCTTACGACTATCGTGAGAATCTGCTGGATAGCCGAAGTGGCCTGCAGGAGCTGACCATTTTTGGCGTGCATCGTGTCAATCAGCAGCTTCGCTTTCAGCCGTACTTGATGAAGGGATTCACTACGTCAAGCCCGGCGGTAGGGGTCGGGATCAATGTACTGAATAGCTTCTAGTTAGGGGCTCAATCTCTTGTTTTGGACATTAATCGCCTGGGCCAGTTCTTCGCCGCTCAAATCCAGAACCACTGCAACCTGCATTGCTGCCTCGGTCAGAGCTTTGGCTGGCTCAATTGTCATTTCATTGAGTTCAAGTTCAAGCCGCTCAGTCGAACGGCCACATCACGCCTGCCGAGTTTGCGCACATCTGCAATTGCCTTCATCTGACTCGCTCGAGGCTTGGATTGGCCCTTTTCCCAGTGGTAGACCGTCTGCAGAGAAACACCCAGCAACTTCCCCATGTCGGCGGCTGACAGGTCGAGCTTCTTGCGCAGGCTTGCGAAGCCGTCGGCACGGAAACGCAACTGTGGGCTTTCATCGGCCCTCTTGCTGTCGGCTGCAGGCTTGCCCTTGCGAAGTTGGGCAATTAACTTGTCCTGTTCAGCAATGCGCCGTTTGATGGCGGCGATGTCACTGCGGTATTGCGCCAAGGCCTTCTTCAGGCGCTCTGTTTCGGAGCGGATCTCTTTGCGCGCGAGGCGGGAGATTTCTGTTTTAAGGAAGCTTGCGAGGTTTGTCATGTCGGTCCCAACGGATAATTATCCGTCCATCTTACCGATCGCTGGCTCTCCAATCCGTTTACAAACGTTTCCCATCTGCACCTTTAGGTCGGCTAAGGAGGCTTCGAACGCCGCAAAGCTTCCATACGGAAGGCCCTTGGCAGATTAGACAACGGATTTAAGGACTGCCTGGGAATCATCGACAATGGTTTTTAGATCGGCTTGAGTAAGTTTTAGAATTTCCAAACATGCATCTCTCATCTTCTCCCATTCGCAAGTGTGGCACTGTCCGGTGTGTCTTTGAACAAGATACTCAGCTGTCTGGCTCAAGGCGATTAGCAAGTCAGTTGCCCCAGGAGACCCCCATCCATCCTTGCATAGTGCCAATACATCATGATGCGATCGTATTGCTTCGCATATCTCATCTGGGAGCCACCAATTTTGGGTCAAAAGTGCGCCGACAACTGCGTGCTCTGTAGGAAAAGACATTAGCTCGATATCCGTAAATGATCGTATTGACTCATTGTTGGCGAGGCGAAGTGTTTCGAAATACGCTGAGTAACGTAGCGCCATGACAGGAATTCCACAATCACGGAATAGTCCAAATGTGTAGGCGTCATCTGCTGAGATTCTTGGAATTCTCAGTTTTTGGACAAGCCAGCCGGAGAGTGTCGCGATTTGCGAGGAGGAACTCCAGAATCGCTCCAATTTTGGGGTCGCTGGAAAAGCATTCCGTAAGCAGATGCCTGCGATCGCGCGAGATGTCGCATTGAGTCCAAGTGACAGGATCGCTTCGCGTGGAGAGCGCACTCTACGCCCATAGCCAAAATAAGGCGAGTTGGCAATTTTGATGAGTCCTGCAGCGAGGCTGACATCAGCCGTTATCAGGGATTCAAGTGCCTTAAAGTCAGGATCACTTTTGCTGATCTCTGAGCAAATTTTGTCGAGAATGGCTGGCCGAGGCGGAATTGCAATATCCTCAGCTGTCTTTTGCAGCGTCTCGCTGAGTATGGTCGAATGCTTGTTCTGCATCAATGCCCTCGCTGATGAAGCCAGGTTAACAGAGCGTCTTGAGGCATTGCAGGAGCATACAAATGCCCCTGAATGGCATCAACCCCAGCGTCGACTAATGCGTCACATTGGTTTTGCGTTTCTACGCCTTCAGCGACGACTGTCATACCGAGATCCTGCGCAAGTTTGGTCATTGCTTTAACTACGGAATAGGCTCTTTTGTCTTCAGGCAAGACAACAACGAAAGCTCGGTCAAGTTTAAGCTTGGTGGCGGGTAAATCTTTCAAGCTCGCTAGGCAAGAATAGCCAGTGCCAAAATCATCGATAGCCAGTCCGATCCCCAATTCACGAATGCTGCGGATGTTAGATTGAACTGTTGTCGACATATCCAGAAATAGTGACTCTGTGAGCTCGAGCTCTATTTGCTGAGGGCTGACATTTGAGCACAACAGTGCGCCATTTAAGATGTGAAGGAATTTCGATGACGTCAGTTGTGCACGTGAAACGTTGACGGCCACCTTCGAGTGCCCCCACTCCTTTTGAAGTCGAGCAGCATAACTAGCACCTTGCACCAACGCCCACTCACCCAGGCGAATAATCAAGCCGGTCTTCTCCGCGACGGGAATGAATTGGGACGGTGGAATAACTCGACTGTTCAAAGTGCAACGCATTAAAGCTTCAAATGCTTCAATTTTCCCGTTGACTCCAACAATGGGTTGAAAGTTGAGGTGCAAGCCGCCATATTGAAGAGCCGTATGAATGTCGCTTTCAATCGCGAGTTCAAGTCGAGCCTGTGCCAAATCTAGCTTTTCAGGTGTTGGCTCTTTTCCCGATATCACCACACTCTTGCCGCCTTGCCTTTTAGCCACTCTCATCGCTCTATCAGAGCGCTGTATCAACTCGAGAGCATCCTCATGTATTTTGTGCACAGCTACGCCAATACTGGCTGAAGGCCGAAGTTGTAACCCGTCAATTTCGAGGGGCTGTCCAAGATTCTGAAGCAGGAAATTTCCAAGGTTCTCGACCTCACTCGGCATGAACTGAGGTAGAAGACAAAGGAATTCATCACTACTCATCCGAGCGATTTCACATCGAACTGCAAGAGACGATTTAATTCGGTCTGCAATTTGAGAGATGAATACATCGCCTGTTGTATGGCCAAAGGATTCGTTGATTTGCCTAAATCGATCTAAATCAATCCAGAGAACAACTAGAGGTGGGCTTCCCCCGATTCCCCGGACACATTCAATAACATGATGTGTTCAGGAGATATCAATGACGAGGACAAGAAGGAGCTTCACGGACGAGTTCAAGCGTGAGGCGGTAAAGCTGGTCAAGC
>Ga0187844_10002755_pt1 | contig 12165 bp, 10 predicted proteins | sample SpaLakP09_SKY_50_FD_134517 | JGI IMG/M metagenome (GOLD analysis project Ga0187844, IMG submission 134517) | Oligotrophic lake water microbial communities from Sparkling Lake, Wisconsin, USA - SP09_SKY_50 | ecosystem: Environmental > Aquatic > Freshwater > Lake | place: USA: Sparkling Lake...
ATGGGCGTGGTTCGTGGTGTAGCTCAGCGTAGGTGTGAAGGGGGCGCTAGTAGGGCGTTTTTTGGGGATTGGATTCGAAGGTGCGCAATCCCGCAGCAATCAATTCCGGCGTGATGTCCAGGGACCAGGCGGCGGCCACTGCGGCCATCACCATCTCGGGTTGCGCCGCTTTGGCAGGTTTCAAGCTATCGAGTCGAAGCAAAGGCCGTTCTTGCGCGCCATGGGCGAGCACGATATGGCCATCGCGCAGGCAAACCACCTGATGGCCTTGCGCGCGGTGTGCTAGCAGCGTGGGGTGTTCGGGCGAGGGCGCGTAGAAGATGACGCGACCGTCGCAGAGCTCGGCCAGCTCGAGCGACTGTGCGTCCATGGCGTTGATGACAGCCGTGCCGCTGGGCAACACCACGTCTACTTGCGTGCGCGCTACCTTGAAGGTTTGCTCGGCGTCCAGGATGTCGAAATCGCGCAGACCTTCGTGCCAGCTGACATCGGTGACCACACCCACTTGGCATTTATCGTAGGCCAGGCCTTGGCCCAGAATCGTAGTGCAAGGGTTCTCAAACACCGCAGCCTGCACCGAACGGTTCATCAAAATGCGCTGGCCCCCGTCCCAGGTGCTATTGTCAGCGGCGTCTAGCTTGCGGCTGTCAAGGTACAGACCTTCGCTGCAGGCGAGGCCCACATGTTTGCCGCTGATGTGCACCAGCCAGGCCACCAGGCGCGCCATGCGGCCGGTGTTGTAGGTACCAGTGATACCGATCACTGGTATGCGTCCATCTTGCTTGCTGTCAAATAGGTGTCTGATGATGGCTGTGCCCACCGGCTGGCCGGTGCCGTTGGCGGGTTTGATATGCGCGAGCAGACCGGGGCTGGCGTTGACTTCGATGACCGCGCCGCCCTGGCCGTGCAGGGGTTGGCTGCAGTCTTGCAAAACCATATCCACGCCTGCGATATCCAGCCCCACCACCCTGGCCGCCAATGCAGCAGCGGCGGCCACACTGGGATGCACTTGGTCGGTGACGTCCAGCGCGACATTGCCGTTGCGTTGGATCAGAATGCGTTGATCCGCTGGGGGAATCGATTGGGGGTTGAGGCCCACGCGCTCAAGCTCCAAAATCACTTCAGCATTTTCACTGGGCACTACAACGTTCAGCGGAGACCCCTCGCCGCGCCCGCGCCGGGGATCATTATTGATTTGCTGGTCAGCCAATTGGTCAATGGTGGACAGGCCATCGCCTAGAACATGCAGTAAGTCACCGCGCGCCGCAGCCACTACACGTTTACCGACGACCAGCAAGCGGTGCTCGTCGCCCGCAATGAATTTTTCTACGATCACGCTGCCGCCGCCTTTGCGATGCGCCAACTGGTAGGCCGCGCGTATCTCTGCTTCGGTGGATAGATCCAGGGAAACGCCTCGTCCATGGTTGCCGTCATAGGGCTTGAGCACTACCGGAAATCCTAGGCCCTGCGCCGCTTGCCATGCGGCATCAGCGCTTTGCACCAGCTCGCCTTCGGGCACTGGAACGCCGCAGGCCTTAAGCAGAGACTTGGTCAAATCTTTGTCACTGGCAATTTCTTCGGCGATTGCGCTGGTTTGGTCGGTCTCGGCGGTCCAGATGCGTCGCTGTGCGATGCCATAGCCCAGCTGTACCAAATTGCCATCGGTCAGGCGTGTATGCGGTATAGAGCGCGCGGTGGCCGCATCGACGATGTGCGCGGTGCTCGGCCCTAAGCAGAGCGCGTCCACCATGTCGTGCAGTTCTTGCACTGCCTGGGTTACGTCAAAGGGTGTGTCGTGGATGGCCGCTTCGACCAAATCGCGCCCCAGATGCAGAGCGCGTCGGCCCACATCTTCCTGGCGGGTGCGAAAGGCCACTTTATACACACCGGTTTGAGAGGTTTGGCGCGCTTTGCCAAAGCCAGTGCGCATGCCGGCCATGTTTTGTAACTCCAGGCAGACATGCTCCAAGATATGGGCCGCCCAGGTGCCCTCTTGCAGGCGTTGCAAAAAGCCGCCTCGCACGCCAGGGCTGCACTCATGTTCAATTAAGCTGGGCAGGTAGCCGGTCAGGCGCTCGTAAAAGCCGGGTAGGGTGTTGGACGGGAAGTCTTCCAGGGCCCCAATGTCCACCCACGCCTCAATCACTGCCCGGTAGGTCCAGATATTGGGTCCGCGCAGGTAGTTCACCCGCAAAATATCGATTTTTTTCTGGCGCGTCATGCGTAAGAGCGTAAGTTCAAGTCCACCGGGCTGGTTCGTCGTGCGTTGGGTATTCTCGCCGAAAGCGCGGCGCTCTCATGGGGCGCCAGTCCAGGCTCAGGCATAGTCGGGGGCTTGGACGCGGTGCGCCTCCCGGCTTGGGGCCGCGCAACGGGCAGTTTTTTACTTTTCAATTTGGCATTTCCATGAATCACAAGCAAGCGTCCGGCCCCCTGGGCGCAGTGAATATTCCCCCAGCGTGGCACGATGCGCTCGCTGCGCAGCTCTCACATGATGAAAACGTTTGTGCGCTACTGGAGGTTGACCTGGACGCGCGCATGCGCTTTGTGCCCAGTGTGCTGGTGGCCACCGATAAGCGCTTGCTCAGCCTGCAAGCTTCCGGCGCGCAAAGCTGGGATTACCGGCCGGGCCTGCGCCTAGAGCACCATGACCACGCCGGCGTGGGGCACTTGCAATTGCAGGACGAACAAAGCCGGTTGGCGCTGTGGCGCTTCACTTTGGGCCATAACCTGCAGGCTTTGCGCTTGGTGGACCAATTCAGCGCCCGCCACAACAGCGCTCTGAGCGGCGTACCGGTGCCCGTCCCTGACCAGGCCCTGTGCCCCAGTTGCAAGGCGCTGCTGGACCCGGAAGCCGAAGAATGTTCGGTCTGTACCAAGGTGGTGCATACCCCGCCTTCGACCTGGACGCTGCTGCGCTTATGGCGCTTTGCCAGGCCCTACCGTGGCCAATTGCTGTGGGGCTTTGTCCTGATGTTGCTGGGCACCGCCGCCAGTCAGGTCCCGCCTTACCTGACCATTCCGCTGGTCGATGAGGTGCTCATCCCGCTGCAAAACGGGCAGCACATTGAGCGCTCCCAAATTGCCTGGTATCTGGCCGGCCTGCTGGCCTCGGGCCTGGTAGCCTGGGTGCTGAGCTGGGCCAAGACCTATATCCTGGCGCTGGCCTCGGAGCGTATCGCAGCGGATTTGCGCACCACCACCTACGACCACCTGTTGCAACTCTCCTTGGAGTATTTTGGCGGCAAACGCACCGGCGATTTGCTTTCGCGTGTGGGCACCGAGAGTGATCGAATTGCGGTGTATTTGTCGCTCCACCTGACAGACTTTGCTAGCGATGTGGTGATGATCACCATGACAGCGGTGATCTTGTTTTCTATGAATCCCTGGCTGGCACTCATTACGCTGGTGCCCTTGCCGTTTATCGGCTGGATGATTCACTATGTACGCTATCGCCTGCGTACTGGCTTTGAAAAGATTGACCGCGTATGGGGCGAAGTGACCAATGTGCTGGCCGATACGATTCCCGGTATACGCGTGGTCAAAGCCTTTGCCCAAGAGCAGCGCGAGGCTGCACGTTTTCGGGATGCCAACCGCTACAACCTGGTGGTCAATGACCGCATCAACAAAATCTGGTCTTTGTTTTCGCCTTCGGTATCTTTGCTGACCGAACTGGGCTTGCTGGTGGTCTGGGGCTTTGGTATCTACCAGGTGGCGCACGGACAAATCACCGTCGGTATGTTGCTGGCTGCTATCGCCTACATCGGGCGTTTTTACGGGCGTCTGGACTCCATGAGTCGGATTGTGTCGGTGACCCAAAAATCGGCCTCGGCGGCCAAGCGTATTTTTGATATTTTGGACCATGTCTCTAGCGTTCCCGAGCCGCAAAATCCGGTGCGCGTGGGCCGCGTGCAAGGGCGCATCGAGTTGCGCGAAGTGGGATTTCGCTACGGTAACCGCGCGGTCAACCGTGGTATCAACCTGTCTATTGCGCCGGGCGAGATGATCGGCTTGGTGGGACACAGCGGTTCAGGCAAAAGCACTTTGGTGAATTTGATTTGCCGTTTTTACGATGTGTCCGAGGGTGCGATTTTGGTCGATGGCGTGGATATACGTTCTTACGCTATCAGCGATTTCCGCCGCAATATTGGGCTGGTCTTGCAAGAACCATTTTTGTTCTTTGGCACGATTGCCGACAACATCGCCTATGGCAAACCCGAGGCTAGTCGCGCCGACATCATGGCCGCAGCACGCGCCGCGCATGCCCATGAATTTATTTTGCGCCTGCCCCATGGCTATGACTCTATGGTCGGCGAACGTGGCCAAGGCCTTTCTGGCGGCGAGCGCCAGCGTATCTCGATCGCGCGGGCGCTGCTGATTGACCCGCGCATTTTGATACTCGATGAAGCGACCTCCTCGGTCGATTCAGAAACCGAAAAAGAGATTCAAAAAGCGCTTGAAAATTTGGTGCAAGGCCGCACTACGATTGCCATCGCACACCGCCTGTCCACGCTGCACCGCGCCGACCGCCTGGTGGTGCTGGACCGGGGCCAGGTGGTGGAAGAGGGTACGCACGATGCGCTGATGCAAAAAGAGGGTGCGTATTTCAATTTATATCAGGCCCAGGCGCGCAATGCCGATGCGCAATTAGCGGTGCTAGGGGGTGCGGTGTGAGCGCGCCCCTCCAACAAACTTCGTTCGTGCTAGAGCGCACCGACTTCGGCAAACTGATGCTGACCAATGCCCAGGGAGAACGCTTTGTCGGGGTGCTGCCGGTGCGCGCTTTTCCCATACTGGCGCCAGGCGAAGGCATTTCATTGCTCAGCACCGAAGGCCACGAAGTGGCTTGGGTGGACCGCCTGGACGATTTGCCCGCCGCCTACCAAAGCCTGATCGAGGATGAGTTGGCGCGCCGCGAATTCATGCCGCAGCTGCACCGCATCCTGGAGGTCAGCAGCTTTTCTACGCCTTGCACTTGGACCGTAGAAACCGACCGGGGTCGGACTGAATTTGTGTTGCGCGGCGATGAGGACATTCGCCGCATTGGCACGGGCCGCAGCCTCTTGGTGGCCGACGCCCATGGCATCCACTATTTGGTGCCGGATCAAAAGGCGCTGGATGCGCATAGCAAGCGCATACTCGACCGGTTTTTGTAAGACCCTGCCTGGCCGCTGAGCGATCAAATCGCTCAGAGTGTGCGTCCCAAGGCCTTGAAAAACAACTCGGCTTGCAATTGCTCACCGCGCGTTTGCGCGGCTACATTGGCCGCTAGGGCTTCTTCCACCGGTTCCAGCGGCAGGCCGCTTTGGCGCGCCAGCACCTCCACCATGCAAGCGCGTTCCAGGTAGTACAAATCGTCGTAGGCATAGTCCATCCGCTGGGCGCAGACCATTACGCCGTGGTTGCCCAGAAACACAATATCGGCGCCCTGCATGGCGTTGGCAATGCGCTCGCCTTCGCGTCTGTCCAGCGCCAAGCCGTTGTATTGCGCATCGGCTGCGACCCGGCCATGAAAGCGCATGGCGTTTTGCGACAGGCGGGTGTCCAACGCCCGCGCACGCGTCAGGGTGAGCGCCGTGGCATAGGGCATGTGCGTATGCAGCACGCAGGCTTTAGCTGCGACACGATGAATTGCAGCGTGAATAAACATAGCCGTCGGCTCGACGCCATGCCGCCCGGCTAACACCTGGCCTTTGGCGTCGATCATCACAATGTCATCGGCTTGCACCTCGCTCCACATCAGGCCGCGCGGGTTGAGCAAAAAGCGGCCGCTGTCATCGGGCAGCTCGATGCTGAAGTGGTTGCACACGCCTTCGGCCAGACCGTGGTGGGCGGCGGCGCGCAGCGCCAGCGCCAGGTCGGCACGCAAGGCGCGCACGGTCGGGGAAGCAAAGTCCTGGGCATGCATTGGGGCGTCTCCAATCGGGTCTGGGTCTGCATCCTAGCGCCTGACCCGCTGACAGGTGCATCCTCAGCACAAGCCGTCGTCAACGGTGCAGTCGGTGGCGCGTTGGCTATCGCCTTTGACTAGCAATTTCTGCTAACCTAATCGATTCTTTAACCCTTCATCATCGGTAACGCGTATTGCGCGCCGCCCACCATGTCCCACCACCAACATTTTTATATCAACGGCGTCTGGGTCCAACCCACTGTGGCCCGCAGCCTGGACGTCATCAACCCTGCTACCGAGCAGGCCTACACCCGCATCTCTATGGGCAGTGCGGCCGATGTGGATAAAGCCGTGTCTGCCGCTCGCGCGGCTTTTCCTTCCTTTACCCAGACCGACAAGGCCACGCGCTTGGCGCTGCTGCGGCGCATATTGGCTTTGTATAACGAACGTGCTGAAGAAATTGCCCAGGCCGTATCGGACGAAATGGGCGCTCCACTCGCCTGGGCGCGCGATGCCCAGACCTGGGCCGGGCGGGTGCATTTGGAGGCTACCATAGCTTCCCTGGAAAGCTACGAGTTTGAACACCAGCGTGGCGCCACCCGTATTATGAAAGAGGGCATTGGCGTGGTCGCACTGATCACGCCCTGGAACTGGCCACTCAACCAAATCGTGTGCAAAGTGGCACCGGCCCTGGCCGCCGGTTGCACTATGGTGCTCAAGCCCAGCGAAATCGCACCCATCAGCGGCATTGTGTTTTCCGAAATCATGCACGACGCAGGGGTGCCCGCCGGTGTGTACAACATGGTCAATGGCGACGGCCCATCGGTGGGACAAGTCATGGCGGCGCATAAAGAGGTGGATATGGTGTCCTTTACTGGCTCCACCCGCGCCGGCGTGATGGTGGCTAAGACGGCAGCCGATACCGTCAAGCGCGTGGCCCAGGAACTGGGCGGCAAGTCGCCCAATATTATTTTGGAAGACGCCGATCTGCAAACGGCGGTGCGCAAAGGCGTGGAAAGCTGTATGAGCAATACCGGCCAGTCTTGCGATGCGCCTACGCGCATGCTGGTGCCGCGCGCCCTGCATGCGAAGGCGCTCGAATTTGCGGCCCTTGTGGCCGCCGAACAAGTAGTGGGCGACCCACGCGCCGAAGGTACGACTATGGGTCCCTTGGTCAGCGAAATGCAATACACCAAAGTGCAGCGCCTGATCGAGATCGGTATCGCCGAAGGCGCCACGCTGGTGGCAGGTGGTACTGGCAAGCCGGCAGGCCTTACGCACGGCTATTACGCGCGGCCCACCGTGTTCGGCAACGTCAATCGCTCCATGACGATTGCCCGCGAAGAAATTTTTGGGCCGGTGCTGGCCATCATGCCTTATGACAGCGAGGCCGAGGCGATTGAGATTGCCAACGACAGCGAGTTTGGTCTGGCCGCTTTTGTGCAGTCGGAAAACCTGGAGCATGCGCGCAGCGTGGCGCGTCAGTTGCGCGCTGGGCAGGTCAATATCAATTACCCGGACTGGGATATTTATGCGCCATTCGGTGGCTACAAACAGTCAGGCAATGGTCGCGAATACGCCGACTGGGGCATCCACGACTTTTTAGAAGTCAAGGCGATGATCGGCTATGGCAGCTAGCAAAGCGCTCGCGCGGCCCGCTTAAATTTCAAGGTTGTCAATTAGCCGGGTGCGGCCCAGACGCGCAGCGGCTAAGACCACCAAGGCCTGACCGGCTTGGGGTGCACCCAAATCTGCTTGTCGGCGCAGCGCGACATAGTCGGCTTGCCAGCCTTGAGCGGACAGCGTAGCAAGGGCCTGTGCTTGCATAGCCTCAAAGTCTGTGCCACCGGCACGCACTGTTTGGGCCAGTTGTTGCAAGGCTGCATGCAATTGCGGCGCTTGCGCGCGCTCGGCCTCGGACAGGTAGCCATTGCGCGAGGACATGGCCAGGCCGTCCGGTGCGCGGCGGGTGTCTACGCCCACAATGTCCACCGGCAAATTGAACTGGCGCACCATGTGGCGTATCACCATCAGCTGCTGGTAATCTTTTTTACCGAATACCGCGGTGCGTGCCTGGGTGCAAGCCAATAGCTTGAGTACCACGGTGCAGACACCGGCAAAAAAGCCGGGGCGGAACTGGCCTTCGAGTACCTCGGCCAATTCGCCCGGTGGCGCTACCTTAAAGCCCTGAGGCTCTGGGTAGAGTGTGGCCTCGGTGGGCGCAAATAACAGGTCGCAACCAGCGGCTTCTAATTGCGCGCAATCAGCCTCAAAAGTACGCGGGTAGGTATCAAAATCTTCGTTCGGCCCGAACTGCAATCGGTTGACAAATATCGTGGTCAGTTGCACATCGCCCAATGGCTTGGCTTTGCGCACCAAGTCCAAATGCCCTTCATGCAAATTACCCATGGTAGGCACTACCGAAGGGTGTCGGTAGTCCTGCAAGGCCTCTGCCAGCGCGCTCAGGCTGTTGACGATGCGCATCAATGCCCTTGTCTTACCAGGCGTGCAGCGCGTTGACCGGGAAGCTGCCGTCTTTGACCGCCGCCACATAGGCCTCCATAGCGCCGCGGATAGAGCTGGCGTCAAGCATGAAGTTGCGCACAAACTTAGGCATCTTGCCCAGGTTGACGCCCAGCATATCGTGCAGCACCAGCACCTGGCCGGCCGTGTCTTTGCCCGCACCTATGCCGATGGTGGCGCAGTGTTGTAGCGCCTGCGTGAGCTCGGCGGACACATCGGCCGGCACCATCTCCAGCACGAGCATGGACGCGCCAGCATCTTCCAGCGCATGGGCTTGTTGTTTCAGGACATCGGCAGCAGCGCCGGTGCGCCCCTGCACCCGGTAGCCGCCCAGGGCGTGCACGGTCTGCGGTGTCAGACCCAGGTGCGCACAGACCGGAATACCGCGTTCAACCAAAAAGTGAACTACCTCGGTGGTCCAGCCGCCGCCCTCTAACTTAATCATGTGGGCCCCGGCCTGCATCAGCACCGAGGCGCTGCGAAACGCTTGTTCTTTGGATTCTTGGTAGGAGCCAAAAGGCAAATCGGCGATCAGCCAGGCCGTGCCCTGGGCGCGCCGCAGGCCGCGCGACACGCTGGCCGTGTGGTAGCGCATGTCCTCCAGGCCCACGCCTACCGTACTGTGCAAACCCTGGCAGACCATGCCCAGCGAGTCGCCTATCAAAATGCATTCCACACCGGCGGCATCTGCCACGGCAGCGAAGGTGGCGTCGTAGGCCGTCAGCATGGTGATTTTTTCACCTCGGCTGCGCATTTCCAAAATGCGCGGCAGACTGATCGGCTTGCGGCTGGCCATGGGCGAGGCCGGCGGCAGGGTTCCATACGGCGTGCCACCGAGCTGGTTGGCGTTGGCTTCGGATTCGGCAGGAGTGGTAGTGACCATACGGTATCTCCAGTGAGGAAGAGGTGGGCTGGGCCGGCTTCAGTTCTGGCTAAAGGCCAGACGCACGTAAATTGGCGCGTAGGCTTCAGCCTGGGTGATTTCAATCAGCGTTTCTTTGGCGAGTTCCAGCATAGCGATAAAGGTCACCACCAGCACTGGCAGGCCTAACTGCGGGTCAAATAAATCCTCGAAGCCCACAAAGCGCTTGCCCTGCAATTTTTTCAGCACCATGCTCATGTGCTCGCGTACCGAGAGTTCGGCACGGCTGATTTTGTGGTGCTGTACGAGCTTGGCCCGCTGCACCATGGAGCGCCAGGCTTCCTGCAAATCCACCACCTCCACATCGGGAAATCGTACGGCAATGCTTTGGTCCACATAGACCGCCGCCTTCAGAAAATCACGTCCAAACTGGGGCACCGTATTGAGATTGGCGGCTGCGCGCTTGATTTGCTCATATTCCAGCAGGCGTCGCACCAGCTCGGCGCGGGGGTCTTCGGGCTCTTCGCCCTCGGCGCTTTTCTTGGGCGGCAAGAGCATGCGCGACTTGATCTCGATCAGCATCGCCGCCATCAGCAGGTATTCGGCGGCCAGCTCCAGGTTACGCTTGCGGATCTGGTCCACGTACACCAGGTACTGGCGCGTCACGCTGAGCATGGGAATGTCCAGAATATTGAAATTCTGTTTGCGTATCAGGTAGAGCAGAAAGTCCAAGGGGCCTTCGAAGGCTTCCAAAAATACTTCCAGTGCGTCTGGCGGGATATACAAATCCAGCGGCATGGCAAACAGGGGCTCGCCATACAGGCGTGCCACGGCCACATGGTCCACTACTTCGGGCGAGCCGTCCACCACGGCGGTGGCCTCCATGGGCAGGGAATTAGCGCTGCGGTTCATCGCGGGATGGCAAGACGATCACCCGGTTTGGTGCTGGCTGGGTCAGACGGGGTAAAGACGGGCTTACTGGTCCGACTTGGTTTGATAAACGTAAGGCTTTTGCGCCACTTTGGCGTCGCGGTAGCCCGCTTGTGCGCTGCGGTCCAGACTCAGGTCCCACAGCAGGGCGCGTCCTGCTCTTTGCTGCGCTTCCAACCCCGGCCGGCTGGCTTTGAACTGGTCGATAAACAAGCTAGCTTCAGAGTGGTAATCGGGGCGGCGAAATAGAGACATGGCAAATCCTTGTGGCGACCGATTTTAGGGCCAGGTGGCAGTGTAGGCCCAAAGCCCGCCGCCGCTTGCGGTATTGCCGCTATGCTACGCGCCCCATGACGCAGTTTGCCTATGACGCAGTTTGACTTCTCTGTAGACGCCATTGCCCGCCTCGCGCAGCTAGACGCCGCCCGCGCCCTGGCCGAGGATGTGGGCAGCGGCGATTTGACCGCCGCCCTGGTCGACCCAGCACGCCGCGCCCGCGCCCGGGTGCTGTTGCGTGAAAGCGCTGTTCTGTGCGGCCAGCCGTGGGCCCAGGCCGCGCTGTATGCGCTAGCGCCACAAGCGCAGATGCACTGGCAAGTGGACGAAGGCGCTCGGGGCCAGGCCAACGAAGTGGTGCTGAGTTTGGAAGGCCCGGCGCAAGCATTGCTCACGGCTGAGCGCACCATGCTGAATTTCTTGCAATTGCTCAGTGGCGTGGCCACGCACACCGCGCAGTTTGTGGCTGCGGTGCAGGCAGTGCCGGGCAATCGGGCGCAGATTGTGGACACGCGCAAAACCCTGCCCGGTCTGCGTTTGGCGCAAAAATACGCGGTGCGCTGTGGTGGCGGCACTAACCACCGCATCGGTCTGTACGACGCGGTGCTCATCAAAGAAAACCATATCGCCGCAGCCGGTGGTGTCAGCGCTGCATTGCAACGCGCCCAGGCTGCTGCGGCGCAGGCCGCTTTCATTGAAATCGAGGTGGAGACTTTGCAGCAATTGCACCAAGCCTTGCAGGCCGGCGCGCGCATGGTGCTGTTGGACAATATGAGCCACGCGCAATTGCGCGAGGCGGTGGAGATCAACGCCGGGCGCGCCATATTGGAAGTATCGGGCGGCGTGAACATGGACACGGTGCAAGCCATTGCCGCTACCGGTGTAGACCGCATATCCATAGGCGCCCTGACCAAAGACATACGCGCGGTAGATTTTTCTATGCGCATGGAGGAGGTGTAATGCAAACCCTTGAATCGCCGCTTCAGCGTATAGACGTTGAATACGAGCAGCCCGCTTGCAGCACCCGCCACGCCTGGGCGCGGGTGCCGGTAGAGCCCGGCCCGCTCGAGCGCGACGCTTTGAAAGAAAAAATCGCTCGCTTGCTCAAAGAAAAAAATGCGGTCATGGTGTCGCACTACTACGTGCACCCAGACTTGCAAGACCTGGCCGAAGCCACCGGCGGCCTGGTTAGCGACTCGCTGGAAATGGCGCGCTTTGGCCGCGACCACAGCGCGCAAACCCTCTTGGTTTCGGGCGTACGCTTTATGGGCGAAACCTCCAAAATCCTGAGCCCGCACAAGCGTGTGCTCATGCCAGACTTGGACGCCACTTGCTCCTTAGACTTGGGCTGCCCGATTGAAGAATTTGACGCCTTTTGCGATGCCCACCCGGACCGCACTGTGGTGGTCTATGCCAATACTAGCGCGGCAGTTAAAGCCCGGGCCGACTGGGTAGTGACCTCCAGCTGTGCGCTGGACATTGTGCGTGCGCTCAAAGACGCCGGACAAAAAATACTCTGGGCGCCCGACAAGCATTTAGGCGGCTACATTCAGCGGGAAACTGGCGCGGATATGGTCTTGTGGCAAGGCTCGTGCATCGTGCATGACGAGTTCAAGGCTTTTGAATTGCAAGCCCTCATGGCCGAGCACCCCCAGGCCGGTGTATTGGTGCACCCCGAGTCCCC
>Ga0187844_10002758_pt1 | contig 12158 bp, 10 predicted proteins | sample SpaLakP09_SKY_50_FD_134517 | JGI IMG/M metagenome (GOLD analysis project Ga0187844, IMG submission 134517) | Oligotrophic lake water microbial communities from Sparkling Lake, Wisconsin, USA - SP09_SKY_50 | ecosystem: Environmental > Aquatic > Freshwater > Lake | place: USA: Sparkling Lake...
GACAAAGGCGATGGTGGGGTCAAACCCTGCGGATTCCGCTAGACTCGCCGCTGTAAATAAATCACAATCACAAGCTGCCGCGAATTCTGCAATGGCTGGAGGCAAAATGAAGAGAGTTCGCGGCGGTGCATCTTCTATTGCTGTACCACAATATCAAATGCTTTATGAATCACAAGGTGGCCCAGGAACCAACCCAAATAATCAAATACAAGGAAACGCCCAAACCTCTACACAAATGTCGGCGAACTCTGTATATGATGCACAGGCGTCGAAAATGGGCGGACGTTCGAAAAGACGAAAGGGTGGCAATCCGGATTGGGTATGGGGCTGTATGAGTGGCGGTAAAAGACGTACTAGAAGACGTACTAGAAGACATACTAGAAGACGTAATAAAACCAGAAAAGGCCGCACTTATAGAAAATAATGAGACATGACTCTGGAATATAAACTTATTTGCAACAATAATTTTATATTTATAATATAAGTTATGCCTTCTGGAAAAAACTGGTTAAATTTTTTATATGTAAATCTAGCATTCGCAATATATATTGCTGGTGTATTTTATTATAGTCAGGTCGCCGAAATTAAAGCAAATTGGCCCCTATACCGATGCAATCCAATGTATATGCCTTTAGCAGATAATTTAGAAGAGAATTTTACTTATTGTGTTCAATCTATGCAAACAAATTATATGGGTTACTTATTGCAGCCCATCACATTTGTTACCAATTCACTCGGCACTATGCTTGGTGGTTTTATGGACGAAATTAACAGCATTCGAGACATGTTTAATAAAATACGAACCTTTTTCTCTAGTATTACCCAATCTATATTTGGAGTGTTTATGAATTTAGTGATTGAATTTCAACGAATTACCATTGGTATTAAAGATTTAATTGGAAAAACCATCGGTATTATGGTGAGTTTTATGTATATTATGGATGGAAGTATAAAAACAATGAATAGCACCTGGAATGGTCCTCCTGGTCAAATGGTGCGAGCATTGGGTAAATGTTTTCATCCAAAAACGAATCTTACATTAAAAGACGGTTCCATAAAATGTATGAAAGATATTGATTTAGGAGATGTTTTAGAAGATGGGTCCATTGTAGAATCTGTATTGAAAATTGACAATAAGAGAGAAAGGTTACCATTATATGTAATACCGAATGCTGGTGTGCGTGGCGAAGATATTTATGTTACAGGCTCGCATCTAGTCTTTGATAATGTGCACAAAAAATATATTAATGTTGAATATTATTCCAAATCAGAATTATCGGCCGAGAAAACGGATTGGTTTAGTTGTTTAATTACGAATACGCATAAAATACCCATTGGAGACGAGGATTTCTGGGATTGGGAGGACCATTATGTGAAGAATTTTAGATTATGAATCTAGGAAACCTGAAAACCAGAAAACCTGAAAACCAGAAAACCAGGAAACCAGAAAACCAGAAAACCAGGAAACCTGAAACCAGAAACCAGAAAACCTGAAAACCTGAAAACCAGGAAAACAATAAAATAAATGAAATATGCGAATTCTTTTTTACGAATATACTATATGGATAAACCAGATTTACAAAATATAAAAAAAATGTATGAGAAATTGACATATTTTGACCAATATGGAGGCTCGGTGATATTATGTATTATAATAACTATTATATTATGTTTGCTGATATCGTATTGTTTTATTATGATTAATGCTCAGCCAATTATCGACGATTGGCCGAATCAACGATGTAAACCAAATATATTGCCCATTGCAGGGTTTATCACTCATCCGGAAGGAGTTTCGGCCAGCGATTATACCTATCAAAACTTTAATTATTGCATGCAAAATACTTTATCTAGTATTAGTGGATTTGCGGTTGAACCATTAACATTTGTTACCAGTTTGCTTAATAATATGGCGCAACAAGTATCAACTGATATACAATCGATTCGAGATATGTTTAACAAAGTGAGAACGATGGCACAGGAGGTCAGTCAAGAAATTATGGGTAGAATCGTGAATTTTACAATTCCGTTACAGCAAATAATTATTGGTTTTAAAGATTTAATGAGTAAAATACAAGGGATTTTGACTGCTGGTTTGTATACTTTGTTAGGTTCATATTACACGCTCAAATCATTAATGGGAGCGATTGCACAATTTATTATATCTATTTTAGTAGCCCTTGCTACCATGATTGCGGTATTTTGGGTAATACCGTTTACTTGGGGTGCGGCTATTGCAAATACGGTTATTTTTGTTGCTATCGCAATACCATTGGCGATTGTACTGGCATTTATGGTAGATGTGTTACATGTCAAAACCAATTTTAAAATACCAAAGGTTAAATGTTTTGACGAAGACACACTTATTACAATGAATGATGGAACGGAAAAAAGAATTGTGGATATTCGCGTGGGAGAGAAATTGGCAGACGATAATGAAGTGACCGCTTGTATGAAGGTCGAGACAAAAGGATCCAAATTATATAACTTACATGGAGTTACTGTGTCAGATTCCCATATTGTTCTATATAAAGATAAATGGGTTTGTGTTTCAAAACACCCAGAAGCGGTTACATTAGTGCCTGCTTATGAGAAAGCTTATTTATATTGTTTGAATACTAGTAAAAAGGTGATAAACATAAAAGATTGTGTTTTTACCGATTGGGACGAAGTTTATCTGGATAGTCAATTCACCGCTATCCAAAAGAACGGAGTAGTTCCTATACGCGGTTTAAAAGACATCCATACTTGTATGGATGGCGGATTCAACGGTGACACCAAGCTTAAATTGAAAAATGGCGCGTATAAAGAAATAAAGGATATAGATGTTGGCGATATTCTTGATAATGGCGCGAGTGTCTATGGTGTGGTTAAAATAAATGGTGCGAATGTAACGGATGTATTTGAATATAATTTAGGCGAAAATCTAGTGGTGGAAGGGGGGCCTAATTTAGTTATTTGCCAAGAAAATAGGGGAATATCAACTCTTACTTTAGATGCATTTTATAAATCAAAACTAGAGAGAAAACCAGCCGAATTATATCATTTATTAACTGACACCAAAACTTTTATCATCGGGCATGTTCCATTTTACGATTATAACGCAGCGATTGACTTATTTTTAGACAACAATAACGGAAAATTATTATCTATGAAATATGTATAATATGGATATCACAATTTTTGGATATAAATTAAATCTTGAAGTTTTAATTTTAATTGGCGTCGTTTATTTAATTTTAGTAGGACATTTGTTTGGTGGATGTTGCAATATGAATAGAATTATGGAGAGTTTTGATAACAACCAAAAAGTCGCCGTTAAAAAGGCCAAGGCTAATACTAATTTAGCCACACAAAATGTCGCAGGTTCGCAACATAGTGTAGCTCATAAAGAAGGATCGGTGTCCACCAGCGGCAAAGAAGGCTTTACTGGTGCCAACATTAATTACGGCGAATCGTCTGCGTATAGTTTAACGGATAATACTCAGGTGGATACCTCTTCTTGGAGTCAGCCAAATCTGACAGTTGTTCCTGGACAACCTTTGAGTGAAGGTGTGAAAAAATTTTTGGCGCGTGAACCTCAACAAATTCCACTACCTGAAGGCGAAATGTTGATGTTTGCGAATACAAAGTTTGCACCAGAATTTTGTCCTTCAACATACAGTACATCTCAAGGTTGTGCTGAAATTTCGGGCGCACAATATAATTATCTTATTACGAGAGGAGGTAACAATGTTCCATACTCTGAATATTAATTTTAGACCATAAAATATTTTTATATAATTTTCAAATATTTTATTCGTATACGTTAAACCATATTACCCTTTGAATCATATATCAATATTTCATATTTATACCCTAAATTTTTACCTGCATTTTGCTTCAAAAATATATTATCTATATTTATTTTTTCAGTCCAAACAGATTTTACTTCAATACATCGGTTTTGAGAAGGAATAAAAATGTCTACATAATGTCTATGTTTCTTATTATTCTTATCATAATACCAAATCGTAGGAACGTTTTTACAACCAGTAATTATATCCGTTTCACACACCTTTTCATCTTCTAACAATCTTTTTAACGCATAAGGTTCTGCTCCCTGAACTTGTTCAATTTTACCAGATGGAAATTCAAAATCCTTTAATGTATATAATTTTTGAAAATATTGTAGTATATATATGAAGAATATTCAATATGGAGGTTTAGCTTTACGTAACCCTGAAAACTACAAAGATATTACTGATGATAAAAAAAAATACGAGAAAGCCTTATACGATATGATAGATAAAGCAACTAATATTCATTGTATATCATACAGTTCTTTAGAAGGATTTATATTTACGATTACAGTAAATGAAGCCAATGCTGTATTTAACGGTTTGAATGAAAAATCCGAATTTATAAAACCAATTAGTACGGTATTGTTAAAATTAGTATTGATAAAACGCTACGGCGCGACTACAAATAATTTTGAATTTATAATAGATGATAAAAAGATTCGAAAAAGAGCAGCAACAATCGATTCATTCAATAACGAAATAAACGTACAATATGACGTTTATAAAAATACATTAAACTATAATAATATTCCTATATGCCCATCGATTATTTATAACAATGTGATTGATATGAAATCACAAATACTTAGATTTTTACTAAAAATCAAAGGCAAAGGTAGACAATCCATTATTACCTCTGAAATAATAGAGGACCTGTTTGATATATATAATGCACCAAAAAAGATACCAACATTGGGTATTATTGGTATGGAATTTGCAGACGACTATCAAACATTAGATAGTTATATTGATGATAAAGAAAATAGTTATTCGGATGGTAGCATAACAGAAGAAAACGATATGTATACATTGCAAACGTGCGAAACCGACTGTAAATGTGTGTCATCTATTATTGTGAATATTATTCGACTATTTATTTCATCTGGTATAATTCACTTAGATCTACATTCTGGAAACATAATGATAAATAAAAAATTACATACATCTGAAATCATAGATTTTGGAATTATAGAGCCAATGACGATTACACAAAATAATATAGAATACTATACATATGAAAATCTTATTTTTGACAAGAAAACGAATAAACCATCTGTTGAATCGTTGAATAATTATCTCTATACAAATTTGGGTTCTGCTTCTAAGTATATAGGTAATGGAGAACAATTGTTTATGCAAGAATATCTATATGGTATTACAGGGGATGACGAACGCTGTAAAAAAATATTAAAGTTGTTTTTATTGATAATACTTAGCGACCGAGATATGAAATATTTGAGATTAGGTGTTCCTATTACACAAATGCTAGATTTGTTAAAAATAACGGGTTTGAAAATAACACCAAATATTGCTGATAGACGTTTGATGACAACTATGGATAAAATAATGTTTGACATAAATAGTCTAGATGACAAAAATATAACATTAGATCAATGGATAATTAATAATATACAACCACGGTTCATATTATTTTTCAAAAACGTTATATTACAAGTGTATTACACATGCAAAGATTATTATATATTGCAAGATTTTACAGTTCAACCGTCGGCAGATGCGGTATTTCGAATAGGCGCAGACGAAGGTTATAAATATAAAAAGGTGGCATCGAACTATAAATATGGTATGGGTGGTTCGAAAAAAATCTGTAAAACAAAGCGTATGATGAAGAGTATGATGAAGCGTATCATGAAACGTAAACAAACTAGAAAACACAAAAGAAAGATATGATAAAATATTCTGTATAAAAAATTTTCGCATATGATTTATTTATTCTAGATACACGTCATCTCCCAATACACTATGCATTGCTCGAAACAATAATTGCAATTCTTTTTCGTTGAAGGTGGTATAACAACTACGGCACATGAGCGCCTTATCCATCCACCGCAACTGTTTTATTTTATCGTTTTGATTTGCACAATTTATAATTTTTTTCTCAGGAATTTCGATTTGGTATCCGCCTTCTGCTCGCTGTAAAATTTCCAAGGGCGGCCAATTAGGAGGTTTCAGTTCGTTATATTTTTTGAGTATTTCTTGATTTTCGATTGTTGTTATTACATTGACTTTCACTTTTATGGTAAAGTTTTTCATATTTTTCGGTGATTCTGGGTTCGAATCATGCTTTAGTTGTTCTTGTTCAGGATATACAATAGTCGATTGAACCCTCTTTCTATAGGTGATTAAGTTGCCTATTTGACAACGCCGTTTGATTAACGCAAAACGGTCATTAAATATTTCTTCTGGTGACGAATCATTATCATTATCATTATGCAGATTATCTAATTTTTTTGGAATTATTTTAGGTTTATTTGACATTGTCATTTTTTGATATACATGTTTTATAAATCTTGTAATCATGATGTAATTTAGTTAGTTTATACCTAGTAGTATATATCTTGTTTATGTTATTATACACCAGAGAAGAATCATTTTCTCAATTTTTTTACAAATGTTTTATAGAAGTTTGTAAATTATATAATGATATTATATATGACTGGTACTATAAAAAATAAAACAAACAAACATAATATAACCAAAAAACACAAAAACCAATTAACAATGTGTCCAATAGGGTTAAAACCATTTGAGGAAAATTTTACCAAAAAAATACCTCAAAACCAACTAAAAAAATCAAGTATGCAAAAGAAAAAAGAATTTGTAAAGGAATTATTAAGCAAATTTGCACCCAATAGTATAAAACCAGAAAACAACTTTTATGATTACATAAATTACCAATGGTTAAAAAATGTTACTTTAGAAAATCAACAAAAATATATTACACAAATTGACGATTTTAGATTAACCCAACATAAGGTTTACGAAGAATTAAATGGAATTATTCTAGATTACGTTAAAACGCACGATGATAAGCTTTCCAAAAACCTACACAATTTTTACACATCGGTTATTCATATGAACTCCAAATCATACACCAAACAATTAGCAAAAGAAGCGGTTAAAACAGTTGACACCCTGATTGCTGAGAAAAATCCGTGGAAATTATTAGCATTTTTTAACAATGATGAAATGATAGCTAGAAAAGCCCCTTTTGTGTGGTCCTTAAATCCAGATGACAAAAACAGCAAAGTTTATTGCAATTATATATCGGCTCATCAATTTTCAATTTTAGATTTGAATGTATATTATGACAATGGCTCGGATATGGAATATAAAAAAAAATACAGAAGGGAATTCAAAAAATCCTGCCAAAAAATATTTGATACTCTTTTAGGTCCCAACGAATATAATGGCGACTACATATATGATGTTGAAGTAGATATTTTTAATGCGCTAGGGTGTATTGATGTTACGAGTGAAGAAGGAACGACCTATAATAAAATACATGCCCACGAAGTATTGGGTAAATATGGTTTTGATTGGACAGAATTCTCAAAACATCTTGGATTTAAAGAAACACCAAAATATTTTATTACATCGAGTGTAAATTACTTGAAATGTGGTACCGATTTATTTTTACAAAACTGGAATACTCCGAAGTGGCGCTCATACTGGGTATGGATATTATTATCGCGATTAGCAAGAATTACAAAGGATTACGAAAAATTAAACTACGAATTTTCAGGTAAATTCGAGAGAGGACAAGAACAAATCAATAAAACGGACGCGGTAAGTGCATCATTATATATGTCGGTGCCATTCAACACATTTTTAACCAATGAATACGTGAAAAAATATGAAAATTCTCAAGCATTGGAATATGTTAAAATATTATCTAACGACTTGAAGACGGTTTACAAAAGAATATTGCGCCGAAATACCTGGTTACAACCTTCTACCAAAAAATACGCTTTAAAAAAATTAGAACATTTCAAATTTGTATATGGTAAACCAGAAGGTTTGAGAGAAGACCCTGATTTGGATTATACTGCGGTATTATATGACAATATGAAAAAAATAAATGATTGGCGACATCGAAAATTTATTGAATTGGACGGTAAAGCCGTGATTGATATACCCATCATGGATTGGGGTCAGTATCCTGTTAAGATGGCAGGAACACAAGCGTATATTGTGAATGCGTCTTACACGCCATCCAAAAACTCTATATATATTAATTTGGGATACATTCAAAAACCCTTTATAGACATGGATGAGAGAGGCATTGAATATAATTTGGCACATTTGGGGTTCACGATTAGTCATGAATTATCGCATGCATTTGATGATTGGGGAAGTAAATATGGATGGGATGGTAATTTGAATGATTGGTGGACTGATGCGGACAAAAAGAAATATAAACAAATACAGCAAGACGTCATCAAGCAATACGAAGAATTTGCCGCAAGAGATGGCATTATATTCGACGCTTCTATTGGAGTTGGTGAAGATTTGGCAGATATTTCTGGTATGGCAATATGCGACGAATATTTGAGCGATTTTCAAGAAAAAAACGGTGATTTAATACCTATTCGATATTTCTCTTATGAAGCATTTTACACCTATTTTGCTTTTCAACAAAGACAAGTTGTAACAAAAAAAGCGTTAGCTGCGCAATTAAAAACAAATCCACACCCCCTAGATAAATATCGCTGTAATGTTCCATTATCACGTTCTCAAATTTTTAGAGCATTGTATAATGTTAAAAAGGGCGATGGAATGTGGTGGCATAATATAGATACAGTTTGGTAATAATACTATATAGATTTATCTATGATGATATTTTTTGCAATATTGCGAATAATCTTATCCTCTTTTTCTAGATCGTTATCCCCAGAGCCACCCATGGATTCAATAATGAGTTTATTGTACTTATCGGAAACCTTCGAATATGATTTGTTATATTCTGGATTTTGTTCCTTGAATTTGGGTATTAAGCGTTGGTTTTTTGATACAACCTTTTTAATCATTCTGCGCATTTTGCATTGGGATTCATCTTTTTCCCAACTATTGTCATCTTTAATGTAAATGATTTCTCTCTTTTTGTCGGTACAATGAATGGGTCGTTTGGTAATATCCATTGCATTCAGATTCTTTACAATGATATTCGAAATCCCTTCGACAAAGCCCACTTCACCCACGTTTTCCAGGTCGCTCACTTGTAATTTGATAGATTCTACAAAGTCGTTTATATTCATGGCATCTTTGCAGGTCTCGTTTAAGAAAAGGTTTAGATTAAATGCTTTGTTATGGGAGTTTGTTACCGTATTGATAGTATTACTTGTGTTATGAGTTCCATTTTCTAGCATTTTTATCATCATACTTTTAAAATCAGAGTTTTCCTTAATAAGCATCATGATCAGTTCTTTATCAGTTGGCTCGTGATGTTTTATTTCTTTTTCCAAAACTTCGCATTTTTGAACATCGCCAAGACATTCTTTTTTATGTTTCCATAATCCAACACGAGATTTATATTCTTTATTACAATTTTTACATAATAAATTGTCGTTTTGTATATTTTCTTCTACATTTGCAACTTTTTTGCAACTTTCCGTTAACATATTGTTAACTGACTGATTTTTTATATGTTTACTTGTCATTACGTGTTTATCATAACTACTTTTTCTACTAGATGAATAGTCACATGTTTCACAACGAAATTTTTCTGCAACTTTTTTGCAACTTTCGGTTAACATCTGTTAATATATTTAGTTAACAAAATAAATTTCCTAAATATTTCGCAAAAATAAAAAAAATTTATCGTGACAAAATGAAAATTAATTTTTTTGTCGTGAGACCATAAAATTCAATTATGGTCTCACGATTTAATTTCGCATAAAGTATTTTGGGTTTTGAAAATTGGACAAAAAAAATGTCCAAAATCGATTTTCCCAAAAAAGTCTTCCCCAAATTTATTCATCGAACCTACATGTGAAGGGAATTATTATTCAATAAAAAATATGATATTCACTTCACTATGTAGTAAAATTCATATTTTTTATTGGGCCTAGATTTTTCTAATTATATAAATTTCGCCATATTGCTAACCGTTCGTCTTCTCCTTCGCGTTTTATCAACTTGTCTACAATTTCCTTGGTAACATGAAATGGGAATGCTACCGTGAGCGACATTTCTCCTTCAAATAAATTAGATCCTGGCTTCATTAGTCGATATAAATTCAATTTGGTATAAATAATTTCTAAACAGCGTTTTAAATTTCTAACTCCGTCTTCTTTATTACACAGAGTATCGATGATATGTCCAATCACATCATTTGGAATAATAATTTGGTCCTCATTGAATCTCACTTGTTCGCGGATTCTTGGAAGTAAATAATTGTTGGCAATTATTGTTTTTTCTTTGGAGATATAACCTTTGGTTTTAATTCTATACATTCTATCCTTCAAAATAGGGTTTACCTTGCTTTCATCATTGTAGCTGAATATAAACAAACATTTACTCAAGTCGAAATCTATTTCGGCAAAGTATTTGTCGTGAAATTGCGAATTTTGTGATGTGTCTGTTAAATGAGTGAGAATGCCTGCAATTTCTTCACCCCTAGGAGTATCACTTATTTTATCCAATTCATCGAAATAAATGACTGGGTTCATACATTTGCTGTCAATTAAGATTTGTACGATTTTACCCCATGTACTGCCCTCATATGTGTAGCCATGACCTTCTAAGAAGCTGCTGTCTGTAGCGCCTCCGAGAGCAATAAATGCGAATGGTCTGTTAAGAATTTTACTAATCCCTTCTTTGACTAAACTAGTCTTACCTGTTCCAGGAGGACCGTGAATTGCAATCGCCGTACCAATTGCCTTTGGATTGGTTAGAAGCTGACCGAGCATTTGCATAATTTGCATTTTTGCATCATTTAATCCATACACTGCTTGGTCGAGGGTTTTTTGTGCATTTTCCATAAATTCATGGCATTTATCTACACCATTATCAATACTAATGGGTAATCCTTCTATTTTATTAAACGGAATTCGCATAAATGTATCAACCCAATTCTTACTTTTATAAAATTAACCGCTTCCAGGCTCCATATATCGGAGTGAATTGATTTTCTTCATGGCTGCGGATTTAAATTGAACAGGGATGGTTGATTCTAAAAGTGTCATTCTATATGGCTTTTCTATGCGGGTTATTTTATTGATCTCTTTCAGTTCCTTTATAATTTTTTTTTGATTCTCTAGCTCTAATTTCTCGTAAAATGAGAAATCATTCATCGTGTTTTTATCTTTTATTATTTTTCGGAAAATACGCATATTTTTCGCTTTTTGCTTTTTCTCTTTTTTATCTAATTTTGTTTTTTGTAATTTCATTTCTTTTTCGTAAACATCGATACATTTTTGAATCGATTTATCCTTAGGGTTGTCTTGCAAGAGTTTCTTTAAATTTTCAAGGGTTTCGGAAGATTTGGTATCTTTTATAGGACTTTCTGTTGTTTTTTCGTCGTCGTTTTCTTCTGCTTTTTTACCCTTTTTGTTATTGTTTTTATTTTTATTTGATTCTTTATTTGATTTTTTAGATGCTTTTTTACTAGGTTTTTCTTCAGATTCTTCGTCATCTTCTTCAGATTCTGCATCAGAGTCTTCATCGGTAGACACTTCTTCATCTTCATCTTCTGTATCATCATTGTTGTTATCATAATCAGAGTCATATTCTTCATCGTCATCTTCCCATTCATCTTCGTCTTCATCATCATTGATGCCACCAATGGTAAAGATGATATTTACTTTTCCTTTTCCTGGTTTTTCGTATATTTCTTCTTCGTCTTCATCAACCGTTTCCCATTCAGATTCTTCCTCCTCTTCGTTATAGTCAGAATCATCGTCATCTTCGGTATCTTCTTCACCTAATGAAATTTCGTCTTCATCGTCAGATACATCAATTTTTTTAGAAGGGCTACTTTTACTTTTTTTATGTTTTTTTGAAACTGTTTGTTCTTCTTTTTCTGAATCAGAGTCTGTCAAATCCTTTTTATTTTTTTTATTGCTACGTTTGTTTTTGTATTTTTTTGGTTTTACATTTTCTTCAGAATCATCGTCATCATCTTCTTCATCCAAAACTTTTTTTAATTTTTCACCAGCTTTAATTTTTTGATTGATATGTCTTGATGGAAATATTTTTGAAATAAATTTACGATATTCGTGAACATCTAATTCCTCTTCCTCTTCTTCTGAATCGCTACTGTGGTCATTACTATCACTGTCAGAATGATCCGCC
>Ga0187844_10002759_pt1 | contig 12157 bp, 14 predicted proteins | sample SpaLakP09_SKY_50_FD_134517 | JGI IMG/M metagenome (GOLD analysis project Ga0187844, IMG submission 134517) | Oligotrophic lake water microbial communities from Sparkling Lake, Wisconsin, USA - SP09_SKY_50 | ecosystem: Environmental > Aquatic > Freshwater > Lake | place: USA: Sparkling Lake...
AAGTCGTGGTGCGTGGTCGCCATAAAGAGATTGAAATGGGCAACGCGAAGGTCAGTGACAAGACCGACCACAAATACAAAACCACTTGCAGCTATTACAAGCTCACCATCAATGGCGAGACGGTGATCGAGCTCGACTTCATCAACGGCGTGGAAATGGTAGGCGGCGTTGACCGGACAGCCGAGATCCGCCGTGCCATCGGCATCTGAGCCTGAACCACCGGGCAGACGACAGATTCATTCCATTTACTACTACTGAAAGCAATCATCATGAGCACACAACAAACAGCCGCAGTCACTTTGCCAGCAGAAAAAGTCATCGTTCTGGATGAACCGATCAAACGCGGCGACAACATGATCGGGCAGATCAGTATCCGCAAACCAAAATCGGGCGAGCTGCGCGGCATTTCGCTGGTCGATCTCAGCAATATCAACGTGGTCGCCTTGCAGCAAGTGTTGCCCCGGATTTCCACGCCAACCCTGACTGCGCAGGATGTCGCCAATCTGGATCCAGCCGATCTGCTGGAAATCGGCGTCGAGGTTGCCAGTTTTTTGGTCAAGAAAACGGACCGCATGGTGTTCCAGAAAGAGTAGAAGACGCCATGGCAGACATCGCGGTGGTGTTTCACTGGCCACCATCCGCGATGGATGACCTGAGTGTATGGGATTTGATGGAGTGGCGTGAGCGCGCCAGAATCAGAAGCGGAGCCGAATAATGTCTGAGCGTGACTTAAAACTACAGGTGGTTTTTTCGATGATAGAAAAAATCACCGCTCCTCTGAGAAGCATCCAGAAGGAAAGCGGCGCAGGCGGAAAGGCGCTCAAAGCCCTGCGCGATCGCTTAAAAGAGCTGGACACGCAACAAAAGAACGTGTCCGGCTTTCGCCAGTTGCATAACGGCTTGCGGGAAACTGCAGGCCGGTTGGAGGCCGCCCGGCTGCGCGTAAAAACGCTGGCAGAGCAGATGCAGGCCACAGAAAACCCGACGCGTACTATGACGCGGGAATTTGACCGTGCAACCAAAGCGGCAAAACTCATCAAGCAGCAGCATGAACGCGAGAGCCAGCAATTGCAGGTGCTGCGCGACAAACTCAGCGCCGCAGGTATCAGCACGCAACAGTTAGGTCAGCATGAGCGCAGTCTGCGTAACAACATTGCCGAGACCAATAAGCAGATCACAACCCAGCAGCAAAAACTGGGAGAACTGGCAAAGAAACATGAGCAGTTTGCCGCAGCCAAAAGCCGTATGGAAAAAGCCCAGTCTCGCGCTGGCGGCATGGCGATGCGAGGCATGGGTATGACCATGGCGGGCGGTGCAATGGGCACGCCAGTAATTAAAAGCATTGGCGAAGCTGCCGAGTTTCAGCAACAGGTTTCTCGCTTGCGTGCATTGGGAATCGGTGATTCGATGGTAGAAGAAGGTGTCAAATTTGCTAAAGGTATGGATGTTATGGGTAGCAGCACTTTAGAAAATTTGAAGCTACTGACCGAAGCACACTCCATTCTGCGTGATTTTCACCATGCACAAGAGGTCACTCCACTGCTCGCCAGAATGAAATTTGGTATTGAGGGGGTGATGCAGCAACGCGGTCACGGCGAAGGCCACGGCGAGAACGCCGAAAAAATGTTCATGGACCTGATCAAGGTCGCCGAGCTGCGCGGTGCACTGACCGATACGGACACCTTTAAACGGGTGCTGGATTTCTCCACCAAAGCCTACGTGGCATCGGGTGGCCTGGTGAAGCCAGAGGATCTGCTGAACATGATCAAAACCGGTGGCGTGGCGGCCAAGCAGCTCTCGGATAACAGTTTCTTCTTTGGTATGCTTCATTATATTCAAGAAGTAGGAGGTGACCGCGCAGGTACATCACTCAAGGGAGCCTATCAAAACTGGGTAGCCGGTCGCGGCACCAACAAATCTATGCAGGAATTAGCCGCCGCAGGATTGTTAAATAAAGGCGATATCGAATATGACACCACAGGTCGCATCCTTCAAGTTAAAGGCAAAGGCTTACGCGACGTCGAAAAATATACGAATGACCCTTATCAATACATGATCGATGAAGTTTTGCCACGCGTTATTAAACCCGGAATGACCGATAACCAGGTTATGCGCCAAATAGGGATCATGTTTTCCAATACCAAGGGTGGTGATTTCATGGCAACCATGTATATGGAACGTGCCAACGTACTCAAACACCGCATCGCTGCGCAAAGAGCTTACGGCATTGATCCCCTTAATAAAGAAGCTGGGGATATTTTTAACGGGAAGTACCTCGATTACCTTGCAAAAAGAAACAATTTAGAACTGGCGTTTGGTGAACAAATTCTTCCTTCGGTGAACTCTGGCCTGGATATGCTCACGAGTACCTTGAAATCCGTAGGAAATTTCATGCAGGAGCATACAACCACCGCCAAAGTGCTTGCCTTGTCGTTTGCGGGACTTTCCATACTGCTGGTGGTCTTCGGCATGTTGACGATCGCGCTGGCCTCAGTCATCGGGCCATTTGCACTGGTGCGCTATGGTCTGACGCTGCTAGGCATACAGGGCGTGACCGTGTTTGGTGTGCTGAGACGTATCGGCGCAGGGTTTCTACGTTTAGGCTCACTGACGATGCGTACCGGTAGCTTGCTGATGGCAGGTGGTCAATATGTGTTGCGCTTTGGTGGGTTGCTATTAAAAGCTGGTGGCTTTTTACTACGCTTTGGAATGATGGCTTTGGCCAGCCCTGTCGGGCTGATCATTGCTGCAATTGCCTTGCTGGCGGCAGGGGCTTACCTGTTGTATAAAAACTGGGAGCCGGTCAAAGCATTTTTCGGCAACCTGTGGGAACAGCTACGCAGCTTGTTTTCCGGAGGCGTGGCATGGCTGGGTGGGCTGGTCGGCAGGTTTGCTGATTTTGGCAGCAACATCGTGCAAGGTCTTGCCAATGGCATCAGCAATGGCGTGGGTGCGGTACGCGATGCGATCGGCACGCTGGGCGACAATGTGGTGAACTGGTTCAAAGACAAGCTGGGCATCCACAGCCCCAGCCTGGTGTTTACTGAGCTGGGTCAATTCACCATGCAAGGCCTGTCAAACGGCATCGCCAACAATGCCTACCAGCCACTGGAACAAATCGGCAGCATGACGCGACGCATGGCGCAAATAGGCGGTGGGCTGGTACTGAGTGCCGCAATAACCCCAAGCATGGCGGCGGCATCTGGTGTCGAACCCTTCCGCTTTGACAGCAGACCGCCTATTTCAGCGAACAACATGCAAAGCCGGGCTGACACTGCCCCCGCACCGATACAGATCATCATCAACGCCGCACCAGGCATGGACGCGCAGAGCATCGCGCAGGCGGTGGCGGCAGAGATCGACAAGCGCGAGCGCACGCGCCGCCGCGCACAGGGTTCTACCCTGCATGACTACGATTAAACAGAAAGGACACGCAGCATGATGATGAGTCTGGGACAGTTTGTCTTTAGCCTGCCGACACTTGCGTATCATGAATTTCAGCGACAGATGGAATGGAAACACCCCGCTACCTCACGCGTGGGCGAGCGCGACGCGCATCAGTATGTCGGTAAAGGCGATGAAACGATTAACCTGACCGGCTGGATCGCACCCGGGTTTAACGGCAACCTCGACTCTCTCGCAGAGCTATGCAGCATGGCAGACAAAGGTGATGCCTATGTTTTGGTAGAAGGCACAGGCCGCGTGTATGGCGAATTTGTGATTACGAATATGACCGAAGGCAAAAGCGTGTTTCTGGAAGACGGCTACCCGCGCAAAGTGGACTTTACCGTCAGCCTGAAACGCGTGGATCTCGGCAAACAGGTCGGGAAATAAAGCATGGCCTATCCGAAACCAGCCTTTCAGGTGACGCTCGATGGGCGCGATATCACCAACAAAATTTATCCACGCCTGGTGAGCCTGACACTGACCGAGCAACGAGAAAACGCCGTCGACCAGCTAGACATCACCATCGACGACAGCGATGGACGTGTGGCGATCCCGCCCACAGGTGCCAAGCTGACATTAAAGCTTGGCTGGGAAGGCACAGGCATGGTCGACAAAGGCACGTTTATCGTCGATGAAGTTGAACACGAAGGCGCACCCGATACCCTGATCCTGCGCGCACGCAGCGCCGCCATGGCCAAACCGGTGCGAGTCAAGAAAAGCCGCAGCTTTCATCAAAAAACGGTGGATGCCATCGTAGGGCAAATCGCCAGAGACAACCAGCTCACCCCCAAGGTGGGCAAAGGCTATATCGGCAAAAAGGTGGATCACATCGATCAGACCAATGAATCCGACATCCATTTTTTAAATCGCCTCGGCAAACAATTTGATGCAGTAGCGACCATCAAAAAAGATGCCTTGCTGTTTCTGCCGATCAGCGAAACGACCAACAGCAAGGGAGAAAGCCTGCCCACGATCACGCTCAAACGGCAGGATGGTGATAAGCACCGCTATCACCTGGCCACACGCGACGCCTACAGCGGCGTGCGCGCCCAGTGGCATGACACCGATCAGGCCAAAGAAGAAAGTGAGCTGATCGGTGAAGACGATAACCCAAAACGCCTGCGCAACGTGTATGCGAACCGGCAAGAAGCTGAAGACGCTGCAAAATCCGAATGGAACCGGATCGAGCGTGGAAAGGCCGCGCTGCAATTCACGCTGGCACTGGGCAGGCCGGACGTGTCACCGATGATGGGCGTCAACATCCCGTCGCTCAAAGCACCGATAGGGAATACTGAATGGATGATTGTGAAGACCACGCATATGGTATCGGCTCAGGGGTTTGTAACGCAGTTGGAGATGGAGCTTACGTAAATAATTAGTCGTTGATCTACTTCAACCAATTCTTAATTTTGGTCTTAATTTTACTATCTGGGTTAAAAATTGATGTGCGTAATTCTGAAATCGATTTTGACATTTTGTTCGCATTTTCTTGCGTCAAGGAAAAATCTGATTCAAAACGAGTCGTCAAAGCCTCTTCAAACTTTTCCCTCTTAAGTTTGGTGTCTTTTTGTCCACTCCGTACTATCCAAACAATAAATGCGACGTAAAGAAGAGTTAATAATAAGAGAACACTTAAACTTACAACATCCATATGCCCATTTCCTCTCGCATCAACAAAATCAACATTTGGTGAAAGGGAAATTGGTGAAATGGAATCGGGCGGATTCCCTGAAAACAAAAAGCTTGCGGTAAAAAAATCCCCGTCATTTTTTTTCGTCACGTTCAAAAATTCAATTGAATATGTGACTGAAGATTTAGTTTCTGTAATTTTTTTAATTAATGTATCAGAATAATTTTTGGGTCCATTCACAACACTTGTAATTAATTCACCATCATAGCTTCCGTTTATTCTGAACTCAATTTGTGTTTTTTTTAAATTTTTTGAAGATGTGTTCTGGAATCTAATTGAATAGCTGCTGACTTTTTCTATACTTTTTTCGTTAGCCTGTATTTTGAGTGGACTAGCTAATTTATCCTTGGCATTTATAAGCTCAACACTATTTGACGAATATTCAATATGGTCAACAGAGTCCGGCAATTTAAAGAAACCTAAAGCGGTTGCGAGAAGTACTGGGACTATCGCGGTCATTATGTATGTGAGAGCTGTTTTAAACATTTTAGATATTTAATTGGAAGAAAAAAAATCGAGTTGCTGTGCGCAACATCAGTAAAAAATTGACGCTGTCTATCAGGAATTGGAAAGCTGCCTTGATCCGGTTTACTATCCAGTCTGGTGAACGTATATCTATGAATTAAACGAAACCCCAGTTACACAAAAAATTCGGACACGCCCGATCTAAGGCTTCAAAGACACGAGGTGAACCTTTCCTATTTCGCTTGCGATTTCGTATTGATCTGCTTAACCGTGTCCCAATAACTCGGTGTGCTACCTTCAGCATCAAAGCATTGCCTGAAGGAGTTATCGTGCATTTTAACGATACTGCCTATCGAATAATTTTTTCCATCGTGCTGGCAGGTCTGATCGACTTCCACCGTCACCACAGGCCGCGTGTGCATTGACCACAGCATGCCGGAAAAAAGGCATATCGATATACCTAGCACGACGAAATTCACATACCGGCTAAAGAGAAGCGTTTTTCGTGCTTTTTCACAATACATACAATTTTCAAGCAACTGCGGCGATCTGAGATCTGGCTGCGCTGCATCGATCAACTGGTCCAGATAATCCATTGCCGATTTGTATTTGCGGCCATCGAACGAATCCATATCCTTGGCACCGAACTCACCCAATAAATCCCGGTAAATATCCAGTTGAGGACAGCCAGATGCATCGACGACATCCCGTATTTTCTCTTTGATTTTTCTGCGTTGAATATGAGTTAACGGCTTGGTTTCAGTTTCTTGATTCGCAAAATTAACGTGCATAATATTGTGGAGTGCTGTCGAGGCTTGTTTCAAATCCCCCATAACAATCTGCCCAACATCACCACTAAACTCGTTATTCTTCGTCATTACAAACCTACTATTTCTAAAGCCATACAGGAATTTGTTTATGAGTGATCGTCGAAGTCAATTAACTATCGATTAATTCGCCTGTTTCTAGCAAAGCGTGTAGCTGATCTTCATTCAGAATATAAACATGCTGAGCGCGTGCTTTTTCTACTTTTGCAGGCCCTGCGTTAGCACCTATGCACAAGTAATTCAGATTTTTTGTCACAGTTTGGCAGACTTGCATACCAGCGATACTGGCTTTTTGCTCCAAGTCTGAACGTAAGTCTTTAAGAAAACCCGTAAATAAGATTTGAGGCCTCAGATTTTCAGGTTTATTTATTTCAGGTATGACTGGCAAGCTGGTGAAGGGCTGCTGCAGAAAAGAATCTGAACCATCCAGATACTCAGCAATACGATCTTTACGAAAAGTGCGGATTTCGTTATTTTCAACAGAAAACCCTTTGATGTAATGACCTATTTCATTCCATCGAGTTACTTCACGTTGACTCAATTCACCATTTGTACTGCGATAAACAAAACGAAGTGTTTCCATTTTTCCTCGCGGATTGAGCATTGACCCAAGGTACTTAATTATTCGTCGCTATCTTTGCCAAAACTGAAAACAGGATTTTGCTGTACGTCGCCTTCAATGATTTGACCGACATTCCCGTGAAATACATTTTTAGGCGATTTTTGCACCGGGTTTATCCCAGAAATCAATGCAATCACCCCTGCTTTACCACGTGCATCCAGTGATCTAAATCCGGCAATAACCCCTTTTTCATCAATCGTTAGATTTAAAGTGTCGCGCTGACCAGTAAGGACATAAATTATGTCTACACCTGATCGTAGTAATGAGCAGAGATAGTTTGAGTCTGGTGCTCTTTCTCCGGACTCGTAATTCATTTGCGCATTTTTTTTGACTCCACCTAGTTCAGCGAAATCAACAAGATTCATTCCCAAGCGTTTGCGCTCATCACGCAGCCTGTCACCAAAATCACTCATTTGAGCACCAAAATAATTTGACAAGTCCTCAATTGAGGACTATATTCACGTTACCGCTAACGTTACATAATGATACCTTATGTCTATACCAACACAAGCACCATTCGGTCGCGCGCCTAAGATTAAGAATGCCATCCGGACTCCGATCGCATTGACTCCGGACGAGTTCGAAACTGCTAATGCTTATGCGGCTGCTCAGCACCGCTCACGTTCCTCATTTATGCGTTCCATGTATTTGCGTGGTTTGGAAGACTTTAAAAAGAGCTTCCAGGCACGCATTGTTTAATTCATATACATCAGGACTTCATCATGTATTCAGATACCAAACGCCTTCGTGACAATCGAGTTACTGTTCGTTTCGATGATTATGAACACGACCTGATTACCGCTTTAGCAAATTACCAGGGCGAGCAAGCCTCAGTGTTGCTGCGACAGCTCATACTACGTGAAGCGGTTTCTGTTCTTGGCTTGAACGAGAACCACAGTGACAGCGTATCCCGTAAATCTGCATAACGGAAGTCGCTTAATAGCCGCTAATAAGATGCCTTTTCAACAAATTATATTAAGTGATGAAGATCACGCGCTGCTGGAGAGAGTCCGTTTGCATCAGGGGCTTGACAGCGTGGAGCAAGCGGCGGAATGGCTGGCAAAGACGCGTTTGCGTCGGCAGGCTAAGGAAATGACAGGTCGTGGTCGTGCATTTGTTTTAGTCAAAGGAAGGAATCAGAAATGAGAGTGATCGGATTACCTTGCCCGCATTGCGAACAGACTGTGCGGGCAATAAAAAGCCGCACGATGTCGCCCATGTTTAAAGAAATAACGTATCGCTGCAACAACGAGGAATGCGGTCATGTTTTTGTTGCCGGGCTGGAAGTGCTGCGGACAGTGTCCTTGTCTGCTACGCCAAATTATGCATTGCGTATTCCGATCTCTCAGCGAGTCAGGGCGACGGCACTGAATCAGTTGTCGCTGAACTTATCTGTCGGATAGCCGGCGCGAATTTAATCACCATTGTTTGAATCACCGACATGCCTGTTTTCAGGCGTGAGGGACTTTTTTTGCCTTTTTTTTGATAACGACCATGAATTTATCTCTGTTTTCCCGCTTTTCAATTGCCAGGACAGTGCGCGAATACGTGCAACTGGCTGAGCGTGTGCGCGCTTTGACGAATGATGATTTCAATTATTGCGGTGTCGAGATCAGCTATCTGATCCATGACCTGGGCGGTATGGGGGGGGAATGGTGATGAAGCAGCCGGATGATTTGTTCACGCTGGATGCATTTGATAAGCCACGTCGTGGCAGGCCACGCAAACCGAATGCGAAGTCTGGTGCACAACGCCAGCGCGAATACCGATTACGCCGGCGCCTCGGTGTACTTGAGTCGCCACGTTACGGCATTCCGATCCGCTCGGTGTTTGCACCTTCGGAGCGTTTGATCGATGTGATTCGCCGTCTGGAAAACGAGCGTCACACCAAACGCGTCAGCGACATTCAATCAATGGGCTCGCAACTTGCACAGCTTGAACCTATTGTGCGGTCGCTGGAAACGAGAGGCATTGTGCTACCCGTCAACGATATCAAATATCAGGAAGGGGCTTTGATCATTCGGGAAACTGGAACGCGCTCACAACTGCTGGTTGACACCTTGATTTCACTTGGACTCATCGAAGCCAAGCGCACGTATTTTCTTCGACATTGCGATGTGCGATTGACCAACGGCGACTTAATTCTTTCCGTGTATTTCCCATTGACGACTGAAGAAGAGAGAGCGCTATGACCTATCCGCCCTGCAGCAAAGAAGACTTAGAGCAAGTGCGTATCGCCTTGCGGGTGGCGGTACCGCTGGAGCAAGCATCGCCTTTGATTCAACAAACACTGGCGGTGATTGCGCACTGCTGGCGGGGAAAGGTTCCTGCAAATTTATGGAGTGGCGAGGAGCAAGCCAGGCGCAACAAGCCTGTGCGCATTGCTGCCAAAACTTCACCGATTGATTTTAAACGCCGCGCTGCCGGTGATCACGAGTAAATACGATGGATGCTGCATTACATAAAGAGATAACAGAGCGGCTGGCGGAATTTAAATTCAAGCCAGAAAAGGCCGGTATGTTGCGCGGTGGCGTCTGCCCTGCGTGTCAGAAAAAGGAGCTGTACACGAATGCCGACCACCCATGGGTGTTGCGCTGCGGTCGGCTGAACAATTGCGGCGAGGTCTATCACGTCAAAGAGTTGTATCCGGAGCTGTTTGAGAAGTGGTCTGAGCGTTATCAGTCGACACCTGAAAACAAGAATCCACATGCGGCGGCAGATGCGTACATGAAGCTGGGGCGTGGTTTTGATCTGGCCAAAGTGCAAGGCATGTACACGCAGGAGAATTTTTACGACAGCAAGCTGCGTCTCGGCAGTGCGACGGTGCGTTTTCCACTTGGTACCGGTTATTGGGAAAGGCTGATCGATCAGCCGCACCGTTTCAGCAAGAAGGCGAATTTCAAGTTCGGTATGAGTTATTACGGCAGCTGGTGGAAGCCGGACAACGTTGTGCTGCAGGAGGTGAAAGAGCTCTGGCTGGTCGAGGGTATTTTTGATGCGATCGCTTTGATGCATGTGGGTATCGCAGCGGTGGCGCTGATGTCGTGCAATAACTACCCAGAAGAGGCGCTGCGCTTGCTGCAGGCATCACGTGGCAATCAGGATTGCACGCTGGTGTGGGCGCTCGATGGTGATAGTGCTGGCCGCAGCTTTACGAAAAAGCATGTCGAGAAAGCACGGGCGGCTGGCTGGACGTGTGATGCGGCGCAGATACCGCAACGGGGCAAGAGCAAGATTGACTGGAACGATGCGTTTCAACGTGATGCGCTGACGGAATCAGATATTGAGACGTATCGCTATCACGGGGCTTTGCTGATTGCAAAATCTGCAACGGATAAGGCGCTGCTGATGTATATGCATCACGGTGATCAGACTGAGTTTTATTTTGATTTTTCGAATCGTTTGTACTGGTTCAAGCTCGATCTTGAGCAATACAACAAGGCACGTCAGGATCAGGACAATTCCGGTGAGTACGCGACGATGTCGGAATATGCATTGCGCGAGGCGGCGCTGATTCAGGCGCATACGGTACGCCAGATCGCCAACTGCAATCCGAAGGCGCTGTATTTTCAGGAGAATCTGATAACCGGCGAGAGTTGGTATTACTTTCGGGTGGAATTCCCACATGACGGTAAGGCGGTGAAGAACACTTTCACGGCGTCGCAGATTTCCAGTTCGGCAGAATTTAAAAAGCGCTTACTCGGTATGGCGGCGGGGGCGATGTTTAGCGGCAGCAGTATGCAGCTCGACCGCATTCTGGCGGATCAGCTCTATAACATCCAGCGCGTCGATACGATCGACTATATCGGTTACAGCATCGAGCATGGCTGCTATGTGCTGGGCGATGTGGCAATGAAAGATGGTGTGCTGCATGCGATCAATAGCGAAGATTTCTTTGACATCGGCAAGCTGTCGATCAAGTCGCTCAATAAGTCGGTGACGCTGACGATCAATCGTGAGCGTGATGAGTACAGGACGGACTGGGTGGATCTGTTGTGGACGGCGTTTGGCGCAAAAGGCCTGGCTGCTCTCACTTTCTGGTTTGGCTCTTTGTTTGCAGAGCAGATCCGCGCGGCGCAGTCGTCATACCCGTTTCTGGAAGTGGTGGGTGAAGCTGGTGCGGGTAAATCGACGCTGATCGAATTCCTGTGGAAACTCTTTGGTCGCAATGGCTATGAGGGTTTTGACCCAAGCAAATCGAGTCTGGCGGCACGGGCGCGTAACTTCAGCCAGGTGTCATGCCTGCCTGTGGTGCTGATCGAATCTGACCGCGAACGCATGGGCGATGAAAAAAGCCATGTGAAGTCGTTTGACTGGGATGAATTAAAAACCGCATACAACGGGCGCAGCACCCGCGCACGCGGCATGGCAACAGGCGGAAATGAGACGTATGAGCCACCATTCCGTGGCGCTATCGTCATCAGCCAGAACAATCCGGTGAATGCCTCTGAAGCGATCCTGTCGCGGATTGTGCATCTGTATTTTGACCGCTCGACGCAGACGGCGGCCTCTGGCGAGGCGGCTGACAGGCTGAAGTATATGTCGGTTGAGAATGTCTCTGGCTTCATTCTTGCAGCGACAAAGCGCGAGAAAACCATCATGGAGACGATCAAAGAGAAAACGTCTGCATATCTGAAAGAGTTGCGCGCCAATCCACAAGTAAAGATGCCACGTATTGCTGAGACGCACGCACAGATGCTGGCTGTTGCGGATGCATTGAGTCTGGTGATCAAGCTGACCGACGAACAAAAAGTCGCATTGAAAGCACAGATTGTTTCGATGGCGGGTGAGCGTCAGCAGGTCATCAATAACGACCACGTGCTGGTGCAGGAATTCTGGGAGGCGTTTGACTACCTGGACGGTGGTGATATGCCAGTGCTGAATCATTCACGCGACCCGGGTCTGATCGCCGTCAATTTGAATCATTTTTTACAGGTCGCTATGGAGCGCAGACAACAAGTGCCACCATTGCGTGATCTGAAAAAGGTCTTGAAAACGAGCAGCAGGCGCAAGTTTATCGATGTAAAGGTAGTCAACAGTGTGCTGCGCGGCACCCAATCCCCTCTTTCCACACCTTCTGGCTCGATCAAGTGCTGGGTGTTTCAG
>Ga0187844_10002762_pt1 | contig 12146 bp, 10 predicted proteins | sample SpaLakP09_SKY_50_FD_134517 | JGI IMG/M metagenome (GOLD analysis project Ga0187844, IMG submission 134517) | Oligotrophic lake water microbial communities from Sparkling Lake, Wisconsin, USA - SP09_SKY_50 | ecosystem: Environmental > Aquatic > Freshwater > Lake | place: USA: Sparkling Lake...
ACTGAGAATCAGTCCACTTACATCCCTCTTGGTGAGGTGCATCGCCTTAAAAATCCTGGTGCGATACCACTTGAGATTATTGAGGTTCAGTCTGGGAGTTATCTGGGTGAGGATGATATTGTCAGGTTTGAGGATACTTATGGACGATTGCTATAGTATTAACTTTAAATGATTGACGAGAATGTCCATAAAAAAAAATACCGTTTGGAACTTATTTGGTGCAGCTAGTCCTATGTTGATTGGGGCTGTAACTTTGCCGTTTTTGTTAAAAAGTATTGGGGTAGAAAAACTAGGTGTTCTGACAATGGTTTGGGCCTTAATTGGCTATTTCAGTATTTTTGATTTTGGCTTGGGGCGAGCGTTAACGCATAAAATTTCGATTTTAAGAGTCTCAAATAACAAAAACGAGGTTGCTGGCTCTACTAAAGCAGGACTATTTTTGATGCTTTTGACAGGTGTTATTGGAGCTATCATTGTCCTGTTGGTGTTGCTTACGGGAGGGGTGCGTTGGTTGAATTTTAGCGACGCCGTTTATGCCGATGCACGCCTTTCGATGATAATAGCCGGAATCTCGATACCACTGACAACCATTACTTCAGGCATGAAAGGGGTGTTAGAAGGGTTTGAAGAATTTCGAATCGTGAATGTTCTTCGATTTTTCTTGGGGGTGTCGAATTTTATATCTCCAGTTGTCGCTGTATTAATTTTTGGTCCTAGCCTATCTGTTGTCGTGCTGTGCCTTGTCGCATCTCGTTTGATGATTATGATTGCTCATTACAATGAAATGCGCAAGTTTGTGCCGAATTTGATTCATGCAAAATTTTCCATGGATCAAGAGTCTAGAGGTATTTTTAAATTTGGCGCCTGGATGACTCTGTCGAATGTCATTAGTCCCTTGATGGTTGTTGCTGATCGATTTGTAATTTCTAATTTGGCTGGTGCTGCTGTTGTTGCGTATTACACAGTGCCTAGTGAATTTCTTATTAGAATTTTGATTTTACCAGCAGCGTTAACAACAACTTTGTTTCCAGTGTTCACTCAGAAATTTAGTACCAATCTAGAAGAGGCTCATAATCTTTACAGGAAGAGTTTGAAGTTGATTTTTCTAGTTATGTTTCCGTTACTATTGGTTCTTGCATGTATGTCTCATTTAGGATTGAAGTTGTGGCTGGGCACTACCTTCGCAGATAAGTCATACATAGTCGTTCTTGTTATGGCAGTGGGTATTTTATTCAACAGCCTTGCACAAGTTCCACATTCCGCAATTCAAGCAAACGGCGATGTAAAGACAACTTCACTGATTCATTTATCTGAATTTGTCTTGTATACACCTCTACTTATTGGACTAGTTCATATCTATGGAATCGTAGGTGCTGCCATCGCGTGGACGTTAAGAGCATTCATTGACTTCTCAATTTTACATAAATTTGCTTACATCAAGTTTTCTGGAGCAAAACATGAAGAAAAATGAATTCAAATTTGCAATAGGTTTTGTGACTTATTTTCCTGAGCCGACGTTTTACCACCGATTGCAGTGGCTATCCGATTTGGGCATAGACGTGTACGTGTATGATAATTCTCCCAATGCCATTAGCGGACAAAAGGCGTATGAAAACTTGCCCAATACTAAATATTTTCAAAGTGGGCAAAATGCAGGATTAGGATTGGGAATTTCAAAGATTTGCAAGGAAGCTTTCCTTGATGGACATAAAAACTTTCTATTCTTCGACCAAGATACTGGATTTTCCTCTGAAACTGTCGAGTTCATTGAACAGTTTATAGAAAATAATCATCAAAGGTTATGCTTGAATTATGCAGCGATTGTCTTCAAGGCCGAGACTAGTAAAGCCATATTGCCTGCTATTGTCGAAGATGTGCTCGTTGCAATTAGTAGTGGAAGCCTCTTTTTTTTAGAAAATTTGAAGTTGATTGGGTGGCACAATCAGACATATTTTGTTGATGGCGTTGATTATGAGTGCTGTTTGCGTGCCCGTCAGTATGGTCTAAAAATTGGGAAGTGCGGTAGCACTCCAGGTTTTGATCATGTCACAGAACAGCCAGATAAAGTGTTCAAGGTACTCAATAAGAAGATATTACTTAGGCGATATTCGCCTGTTCGAATTCGTGACACATTGACCTCTTATCGTAGATTAATTATTTCTGCGATCGGGTACGGCGATTTTTATTTCGCCATTGCAATGTTGAGAAGTTTCGCAATCTATTCGGCAGGTCAAATATTATCGAGAATGGTTTTAAAGAAAGTAAATTAAAGTGGAAATCCAAAAAACTAAGACTGTAGCGGTGTTTACTGTTTGCAATATCGCATACCTACCTAAAGCATTGGTGCTTGCTGAATCATTAATGGTACATAGCAACATTAAATTAAAGGTGTATCTTTTCGATAGAAAGCAAGATTTTACCTACCCCGCTGAATCAATTGACCTTATTTGGATTGAAGACATAGGTGTCCCCAAGTTTAATGAACTTGCATTTATGTACGATATTATTGAGTTTAGTACGAGTTTAAAGCCATTCATCTCCCTTAATCTTTTACAGAAATACGACTCCGTCGTATTTCTAGATCCAGATACCTGTTTATTTGCCCCTTTGACGCCGATTTTGGAAGAATTAGGCCATCACGATATATTGTTGACCCCGCATCACACTAAACCTCAACCAAGAACACCAGAGGAGTCTGATTTACCGATGATGCGCTTTGGTTCATTTAATCTTGGTTTCTTTGCAGTTAACAATCAAGGGGAAGGCCTTGATTTTTTAAACTGGTGGAATGAACGTTGCATTGATCATTGCTTCATGGAAAGCCAGTTTGGTCTATCGACGGATCAAAAATGGGTGACTATTGCGCCTTGTTTTTTTAGGACGTTGCATGTTTGCTTTCACCCTGGCTACAATGCGTCGGCTTGGAACACCTTTGAGCGTACCTTTAGCAAAAATGATCTTGGTCAATACATGGTTAACGATGATTTTCCATTGGTGTTTTTTCATTTCAGTAATTTTGATTATGCTGATACCGGGTATCTTAATAAAAGAGCCAGTTCTGAGCGTGGTTTATTCTACCCAGTATTGAAGGAGCTCGGTGATTGGTACGCAGATCGACTGAAAGCGAAAAGCGAATTGGTATCAAAGGTGCGTTATTCATACGACTTTATGTCGGATGGCACGTTTATTTCCCCGACGCTGCGACGTGCTTATGCATCGGTGCGGGCAGAACTACCTGTTGGACATGAACCATTTGACTCGAATGGTCCAGTTGGAAAATTTGCTAAAAAGAATCACCTAGTGGGGGAAATTGGTGGTCGCTATTCTTACCCAGGGTTGCGTGATGCGAAAAAACATCAAGGTAAATTTCGAGCTGTCTACGCATTGATGCGTCTGATTTTAAGAATCGTTGGTCCTAATAGATTTTATGATCTCTCAAAATTGGTTGTTTATTTATCTATGTATCGACGAAATAGAGATTTGTGGAAAATATAATTAGCTTTAAGTTCGATTGATCTAAATAGAGCTGAAATTAAAAAATCAAAGTCGAGTGTATTTTAATATTGCTTTTACGGAAAACGTATTTGCGCTGAATTGCAATAAGGTATTTGATATAGGCTGCCTAGTTTTTAGACATTTATTACATTAAATGTTGCAGCTAAGCTCACTTCCTTTTCTTAACCGCCTGCTTGGTCTGAATATTTTTTAGCTAATGAAAAATAATTTTCACATTTAATGACTTGGTTTGATTTTATGTTTTGCCGACTTAGTTTTTAAAAAATATCTCTTTACCCTAGGATGTATATCGATAAATTTATCTGCAAGCATTTTTTAAATTGCTGGGAAAGTGTTCGGATTTATTTTTGTTGGCTGACTATTAAAATCCGGTGCTGTTCATGCAACTTTAAAAGTCTATGCTTTTTTATCGAGTGAAGCGATAGCAATATTGTTCCCGACGGGAAGATTTTTTAAGGATAATTTTCTTCTATTGGGTTTAAATCCGAAAATGGAAGAACTTAGTCGGTTTTTCAGGATAAATAGTAAAACTCCATTTAAAAATTTAGGAGAACTAAGTTGAGTGCACCAAAGTCGTTGATAGTTTCCCACAATTATAATCCAGGACATTATTCGCATCTTATTGCTAATCAAAAATTACTGTCTGAGGCGGGCTATGACTGCCGTTTTCACTGGAATGAAAGCTTTAACAGGTTTTCACAGCACGACTCATCAAATGCTGGAAATAGTTTGCGAGCTGTTGTTGACCTCAAGCAAGGGGATTTGATGGTTGTATGGTTTCCCAGCTTACGTGCTTTGTTCGACATGGCAATAGCAAAAATATTTACCCGAGCAAAAATTATTTATATTTTCCATGAACCCGTCGATTCCGTTCGAGCTTATCTTGCCTCTGGCTTTGGATTATTAAAGACGGCGAGAATAATGTTGATATCGGTCGTTAATCGGCTGTTGGTCGCATTTTCAGACAAGATTGTTTTACCCTCTGATAATGCATACAAGGTATTTAATTCTAAATATTCGTATGGCGGTGAGACTGCAAAAATTTCACTCATGTTTGACGACGAGTGTGGAACAAATCAAATTTTGGATATAAATAAAAGAAAATTTGTAGCGTACATTGGAACAATTGCTGAAGATCATGCATTTGATGAATATATAAAATTTATTAGTTATGCTCTTAAGAATAATATACTTCCAGAAGTAACTTTCTTGATAGCAACTCGAAGCGAGTTGCCGCCGGATTTAGCGGCAAAATTGGTCGATTTTATGGGGAATGATCGGCTTAAAATTGTGTCGGGAAAACCATTATCAAATGATGAAATAAATATATATTTTTCTCAAAGCATTGTTGTTTGGAACGCTTACCGACGATCTATGCAAAGTGGTGTTTTGCCGAAAGCATTTATGTTTGGTACGCCGGTAATTATCTCAGAGAATAATCGAAGCGAATATTTTGTCAATAATGAGACTGGGGTTGAAATCTCTAAAAACTATAAAGAGGATGAGATTTACGACGCAATAACGCGTGTTAAAACTGATTTCGCATTTTACTCACATTTTTGTCGAGAAAGATTTTTGAATTGTTTTTACTATAAAGCTTTATCAGAAGATTTTATGTTGTTAGTTAATCAATAGTGTAATTGAAGACTGTGCTGTAAGGGCGATTTTTGCATTTTTAAAATTGAAAGCACTGATATCCATGGTCTCAACTAAGTCAAATGTGATTTAGACCGGATGAGCTTTCTAGTTTGTGAGTTCTACTAATTGTGTGGAAAGTTAAAGTTGATGCCCGTCGGATGTTCAATATATTTTATTTTTTTAGAATTAATTTAGGGTAGTTAGATATGCTTAATACAACTTTATTTGATGGTAAAGTTTTGCTCATCACTGGAGGAACAGGGTCCTTCGGCAACGCAGTATTGCGCAGATTTTTAAATTCGAATTTACGTGAAATTCGAATTTTAAGTCGTGATGAAAAAAAACAAGATGATATGCGTAAGCATTACAATAATCCGAAACTAAAGTTTTATATAGGTGATGTGCGTGATTATCAGTCTGTATTAAATGCGGTTCGCGGTGTTGATTTTATTTACCATGCCGCAGCCCTAAAACAAGTGCCGTCATGTGAGTTTTATCCATTAGAAGCTGTAAAAACGAACGTATTAGGTACTGAGAACGTTCTTGAGGCGGCAATCAATTGTGCCGTGAAGCGCGTCGTTTGCTTGAGTACAGATAAAGCCGTTTATCCAATCAATGCGATGGGTATTTCAAAAGCGATGATGGAGAAAGTGATTGTTGCTAAATCTCGCGGCAGTGACAGCACGGTGATTACTGCAACGCGTTATGGCAACGTAATGGCTTCACGTGGTTCTGTTATCCCGTTATTCGTTGATCAAATTCGTGCTGGTAAAGAAATTACCATTACGGATCCGTCGATGACAAGATTTATGATGACGTTAGATGATGCTGTTGATTTGGTACTCTATGCTTTCGAACACGGAACGCCAGGTGATATTTTTGTTCAGAAAGCACCCGCCGCCACGATACAAACTTTGGCTCAGGCTATGATTGAATTGCTCAACAAACCTGAACATGAGATTAGAGTTATTGGTACAAGGCATGGTGAAAAATTATATGAAGCGCTACTGAGTCGAGAGGAAATGGTCGCCGCTCATGATCTCGGTGGTTACTATCGCGTACCACCTGATTTACGTGACTTAAATTACGGAAAATTTGTTGAACAGGGCGAATTAAAAATCTCAGAAGCAATCGATTATAACTCGCATAATACGACACGTTTGGATGTTGCAGGGATGAAGGCTTTGCTAATGAAGTTGAAATTCATGCAGGCTTTGGTACGTGGCGAGTACGTTTTGCCGGAGGCATAAATAAATGCGTGTATTAGTGACAGGTGCGCAAGGTTTTATCGGTAAAAATTTGCTGGTACATTTGCGGGAAAAAAATATCGAGACGATCTCTTATACGAGGGAAACGACTCCAGAACAACTGGCTTTCTCCTTGCAGATTGTTGATTTCGTGTTCCACCTAGCGGGGGTTAATCGTCCACAGAATCCCAGTGAGTTCAATGAGGGTAACCAACATCTAACAGAAGAATTGTGTCGGCTCATTAAACAAAGTGGTCGAAAAATACCTGTGTTATACACATCATCGACCCAAGCTGAAGTAGACAATCATTATGGCTTGAGCAAATTGGCAGCAGAGCAGGCAGTTGAGTCTCTTTCTGGTGATGTTGACGTTCCGGTTTTCATATATCGATTACCTAATGTTTTTGGTAAATGGAGTCGTCCGAATTACAACTCAGTGGTCGCCACATTTTGTTATAACATCGCTAATGATTTGCCAATACAAATTAATGATCCTGCAGCATTGGTCAATTTAGTCTACATCGACGATGTGATAGCAGATTTTATGACGCAGCTTAATGTTCAATCGACGGCTGTTTACCGACCAGAGATAAGCAGCCATTACACAATTACTGTCGGGGCTTTAGCAGAGCAAATCAAGGCGTTTAAAACGAGTCGTTATTCAATAATTTCGGAATCGGTGGGTATTGGTTTTGTTCGAGCATTGTACGCAACGTATTTGAGCTTTCTGCGTCCTGAACAATTCTCATATTCATTGCCCGTACACGCTGATGTTAGGGGCAGATTTGTTGAGATGTTAAAAACAAAAGATTCTGGACAGTTCTCATTTTTTACTGCTCATCCAGGGGTTACTCGCGGGGGGCACTATCACCATACAAAAAATGAAAAATTTTTGGTGATACAAGGTGAAGCACAATTTAGGTTCCGTCAGATCGTGAGTGGCGAAGAATATGAACTGCGAACAAATGGTATTGACGCGGAAGTTGTTGAGACTGTGCCTGGATGGTCACATGATATTACCAATGTCGGCGATACCGAGCTGATCGTCATGCTGTGGGCGAATGAAATTTTTGACCGTGATCATCCAGACACTGTCGCCTTTAAGGTTTAATATGAAAAAATTAAAAGTAATGACTGTAGTAGGGACTCGTCCAGAAATTATTCGATTAGCTCGAGTTATTCCCAAATTGGATGAATACTGTGAGCACATTCTTGTTCATACAGGACAAAATTATGACTACGAATTAAATCAAATATTTTTTGATGATTTAGGTATCCGTAAGCCTGATCATTTTCTGAACGCAGCCGGTTCAACTGGTGCAGAAACGATTGGGAAAGTGATCATTAATACTGATGCTGTTTTAGCAGACACCATGCCAGATGCGATGCTGGTTTTGGGGGATACCAATAGTTGTATGGCAGTACTTCCTGCGAAACGACGTAAAATTCCTGTATTTCACATGGAAGCTGGCAATCGCTGTTTTGATCAACGGGTACCGGAAGAAATCAATCGACGGATCGTCGACCACACCGCGGACATTAATTTGACTTATAGTTCGATCGCTCGTGAGTATCTCTTGAGAGAAGGTTTGCCACCAGAAATGGTGATTAAAACTGGTAGCCCGATGTTTGAAGTATTAACACATTACAGCACGGGTATTGATAGTTCAGATGTTTTATCACGTCTAGGACTGACAGAGGGGAAGTTTTTTGTTGTCAGTGCACATAGAGAAGAGAACATTGAGTCTGATAAAAATTTCAGAAAGCTTGTTGGTATTCTTAACCAAATTGGTGAAACATACAATTTGCCAGTGATTGTTTCTACTCATCCGCGTACACAGAAGAGAATTGATAGTAGTGGCGTTACTTTCAATAAGCATGTCCATTTATTAAAGCCTATGGGCTTTAAGGACTATAACAAACTTCAGAAAACTGCCCGCGCAGCATTGTCTGATAGTGGCACTATCAACGAAGAATCATCGATATTAAACTTCCCTGCTTTGAATTTACGTGAGGCACATGAACGTCCCGAAGGCATGGAGGAGGCTTCTGTAATGATGGTTGGTCTTGAGCTGGAGAGGGTAATGCAAGCTTTATCAATATTAGAGTCACAACCTAGTGGTGAAAATCGTTTATTGCGCCAAGTCTTTGACTACAGCATGCCTAACGTTGCAGATAAGGTAGTAAGAATTATTCATAGCTATACAGATTATGTAAATCGTACGGTTTGGAAGAAGTAGTATGGATTTTATCAATTCCAAAAGCCGATTATTCGTCATTTCAGAATTTGTAGATAAAGCTCGAAATTCAACTGGTTACTATTGGAACAAAACTATCCGCGGAATATCTGACGTAAAAGCCGATACTTTTGTTATTTCTACCAAATCCAGTTGTGAGTTAGCAAGATCTAACTCTGGATCAGAGACGTACGTACAAATTGACGAAGGTCAAAGTTATAAAAAAAATAGTCTGTTCGGGCGGTTGCTCGGACAGTTGACCTTATCATTGCATTTTTTTTTAGCGATCGCGAAAAATGTAAAGCGTGGTGATATTATTTTCTCAGGTACTAATCCAGCATTTTTATTGATTTTTATTTTCCTATTGAAGCCCGTTATAAGATTTAAATGGGTATTGCTTGTCCATGATGTTTTTCCTGAAAATTTAATTTCTGCAAAGGTGATTCACAGGAAATCAGTTGCCTATAAACTAGCAAAAATACTATTTGATTTTGTATATGCTAAAGCAGATTGCTTAATTGCCATTGGGCGAGATATGCAGGAATTAGTGGCAACAAAAACAAAAAATAAAGTCGAGGTGATATACATTCCTAATTGGGTAGATTGCAAGGACGTAGCGGCGATGCCTCGAAAGGTAGATAGTTTATTACCATCGCAAGATTTGTCAGACAAAATCGTATTCCAATTTTTCGGCAACTTAGGGCGCGTTCAAGGTTTAGATAATCTCCTCGAAGCGATTGCACTCGTGAAAAGTATCAAAGCTAAATTTGTCTTTATTGGTGGCGGGGCTGGGGAGTCACTAGTGCACAAATTTATTGTTGAGCATCCAGAGTGTGATGTTGAAGCAGTTCCAAGTTTGCCTTTTGAAAAGAATAATGACGGTTTAGCTGCGTGTGATATCGCAATTGTGTCTTTGGCTCCAGGGATGAAAGGTCTTGGGGTACCTAGTAAAGCTTATTTTTCATTAGCTGCGGATAAGCCTATCTTAGTGGTTGCGGATGATGGATCAGAACTTCAGCTTATGTTGGCGGAGCATCCAGACGTCGGATGGTTTTGTCCAGCAGGAAAGCCACAAGAATTAGCAAAGCTTATTGATAGGGTCTGTGAACTAGATATTTCTGCTTATTCGTTAAGGCCGCGTCATCTTGTGTGTAACAAGTACGAATACCAAACGGCTATAGGGCAATACCTAGCAGTATTGGATGCTGTCGTCAACAGATAGCAATTGATATACGTTACGTGGTGATTGAAAATTTTTAATTAAACAGATATATGAATAAAACGAAAAAACTCATCAATGTAATTGGTGGTAGTGGCTTCATTGGCAGCCGCTTATGCCATAGATTAGTTAAAAATAAGGAAGTGAACTTTTTCATTGTTGATAAAGCAGTGAGTAATGATTTTCCAGATTCAGTTAAGGTAGCCGACGTCCGATCGTTGGATGCTTTAATGTCGACTGTTTCTGAGGACGCAATAATTATAAATCTCGCAGCAGAGCACCGAGATGATGTACGGCCAATTAGTCTATATGATGAGGTTAATGTCGATGGAGCAAAAAATATTTGCAGCGTAGCTATTAAAAAGAATGTTAAGACCATTGTTTTCACGAGCACCGTTGCGGTTTATGGTTTTGCACCAATTGGCACTAATGAGAAAGGTGAAATTGCCCCATTTAATGATTATGGTCGTACAAAATATCTAGCTGAAGAAATATTCAGATCGTGGCAGGCAGAAGCACCCAAAGAGCGTACATTGGTTATCATAAGACCAACGGTTGTATTCGGTGAACGTAATCGGGGAAACGTGTACAACTTATTGAAGCAAATTGCTTCTGGGCGTTTCTTGATGATAGGTAATGGAGAAAACCGGAAGTCTATGGCTTACGTTGAGAACATTACTGCTTTTATCGAATACGCCACTGATTTTAAGCCTGGCATCCATATATACAATTACATTGATAAACCAGACTTTAGTATGAATGTTTTGGTCGGAATTGTGAACAAAATGCTCGGTCGCTCTGAGGAAATTACTTTTAGGTTGCCATATTTCGCTGGGTATTGTATCGGTCGTGGATTTGATCTTTTGGCTGCAATTACGGGCAAGAGGTTGGCAATTAGTTCTATTCGGGTCAAAAAATTCTGTTCAGACTCTGTTTTTGATACCTCGATTAGTGCCACGGGATTTGTTCCGCCTGTTGAACTTAGTAAGGCTCTAGAGAAAACAATTCAGTATGAATTTCTTTGTGCTGAAAAAGATGGTGTTGTTTACTATTCTGAATAAATTTTAAATTTATTTACTCGTATTGCTTTTTAAATACGTTAGGACTGAAGCGGGGGATATCTTTATTTTTGAGTTCTAGCTTTACGAAATTTACTGATTTGCATGTAATGTGAGTTTTAAATTGTTTTCTAACATTATAAAGCATTCATTTTATTCCTATAAGGAAATTGTTTTATTGATATCGTTACTCTTTTTTAATATAGGCGTGAGTGAAAGTCTGATGGGTGAAAAGATAGTATCGTTGAATTTGGTTGATTATTTTAACAAGCGAAAGCATCGAATGCTCCGGTTCAAAATTGCAAAGAGTTGAGTTTAGTCCTGTATCTTAGTTAAGTAGCTATATCTAGTTCTATTAGCAGCCGAAATTTTTATGCTAGTTTTCAATTTCGAATGCATATTGTGGTTATTTATGACAGATTGAAAGTCTATTGCTTTTATTTAAACCTTCAGAGAGATCTATCTGGAATAACTATTTTCACAGTTTTATCTTAGCAACTTATATATAAAAAATTTAAATTTAGTTGTTTTTCATTGCAATATACTATTTTTGTGTCCTACCCAAAATACGATATCGATTTTTCGATTTTTGTTTCAGTTGAATTTTATTTCTTTAAGACGAACTATGTATGGTTTAGAGCACAAGTTAATTGCCATTATGTATAGCTTGATGATCTTCATGCTTGCAATTGGTGTAAGGGTTCTAGCGGGAACCTTTTTAATACCGGCTGGGATTTTTGCTTTGGTTTGGTTTGGATTTACTTTTTTTCCACTGGTTATTTTGTTCAAAGTTCCAATTAATTCATTGGCAATACTTTATATTTTAATTGCTGTTTTTGTTTTTTGTTGCAGCGCTATTCCTTTTAATTGGAGAGCGGGATCTCGGAGAAATCTGTCTAAGTCGATTAGTATTGCGAAGTTTGATAGCCGTTTTCTTACTTATGTACTTTATCTCTCAGTTTTAGCATCGGCCTCTCTCTCCATTGTTACAATGTTAATTAATGGGTTTACAATTGAGCAAGTTATTTTCGATTTGATTCGAACAAGCGGTCAATACGCGGCGGTTCGAGGCCATGACGGTGTTGAATATGGAGTCATAGGAGTCTTGAGTATGATGTTTACGTATCTTTGCCCTGTTCTCGGAGGGATGCGAATACTTTCACCCAGGAAAAAATGGTTTTTTGTAATTTCTTTGATCCCCAGTTTATTAACTATGGTAACGCAGTCGTCC
>Ga0187844_10002764_pt1 | contig 12140 bp, 11 predicted proteins | sample SpaLakP09_SKY_50_FD_134517 | JGI IMG/M metagenome (GOLD analysis project Ga0187844, IMG submission 134517) | Oligotrophic lake water microbial communities from Sparkling Lake, Wisconsin, USA - SP09_SKY_50 | ecosystem: Environmental > Aquatic > Freshwater > Lake | place: USA: Sparkling Lake...
GTCTTACGACAACTTGGAAGACGCCTTGCAATCCATCCGTCGCATTGCGCAGTGGAATATTGGCGATGCGTCTGATTTAGAGCCAAGTGCTAAACAAAACATTGCGATCAATTTCAAGTTGGACCTTACCCAACTGCCACGGCCTATGCAGATGGGTGCTGCTGGGCAAAGTGACTGGAATATCGCATGGAATAAGACCCAGCGCTTGGTGCTGGAGATTAACAAATGATTCCAGAGGCACCTGCTAAGGCGGGAGCTGAGGGAATAAAAGCGACTACAAAACTAGTTGCTAAATTCCATATGCGCTGGCTAGTTCTAGTTAGTGCGGCAGTGGTGTTAGCACTAGGCCTGGTGCTGCTTTTCTTACTAACCCAAGCCACAGACAACCGACAACTCTACGAACGAAATTACCAGCTGTTGTTTGGTCTGAATATGGTCGTCGCGGCCTTGCTGATGGGTGTGATTCTTTGGTTGATGCTCCGCTTAGGTGTTCGACTGAAGCAAAAGAAATTCGGCAGCCGCTTGCTTCTCAAAATAGCGGCTACCTTTGCCTTGGTCGGGTTCATTCCAGGCATATTGATTTACGGCGTGTCTTACCAATTCGTCTCGCGCTCTATCGAAAGTTGGTTTGACGTCAAAGTAGAAGGTGCGCTCGATGCAGGCTTGAACCTCGGCCGCACCACGTTAGATGCACTCGCCTCAGACCTTGGGCAAAAAACCAAAGCTGCCAGCGTGCAAATTGACAACGTTTCTGACGCGTCGCTCGGGCTTGCCATAGAACGGCTGCGCGAACAACTCGGTGCAGAAGAAGTCATTGTGTGGAACAGCGCGGGCCAAGCGATTGCCACTGCGGGAGAGTCGCGCTACAGCCTCTCTCCCGATAGACCGCCACCCGTGCTGTTGCGACAACTCAAATCGCAAGGCGTAGTTATTGCGATTGAAGGCTTAGACGAAGCAGAAGCGCAAGGCAATGCCAAGGCAAAAATAGTGGCGCTGGCGCAAGTCTCGAGTGCGGGCATTGGTTTGCGCATGGAGTCGCGTGTCTTGCAAGTCAATAAGTCAATCTCGCCGACTCTGGTGGCGAACGCCTTAGCGGTAGAACGCGCTTATCGCGAATACCAAGAGCGCGCCTTGGGTCGCGAAGGTTTGCGCAGCATGTACATCGGCACGCTCACCTTGAGTTTGTTTTTAGCGGTATTTGGCGCAGTGCTGTTGGCGGTGTTGTTGGGTAACCAATTGGCGCGTCCACTTTTGATGCTCGCAGCTGGCGTGCGCGACGTGGCCGCTGGCGACTTGAGTCCCAAACCTGCGTTGCAAGGCCGTGACGAGTTAGAGGGCTTGACGCGCTCGTTCGCCGACATGACGCAGCAACTCTCCGACACACGCGAGGCGCTCGACAGCAGCATGATGCAGGTGCACACCTCGCGGGCGAATTTGCAAACCATTCTGGATAACCTCACCGCAGGTGTGATCGTGATGAACGCAGACGGCGTCATCCAATCCACCAACCCTGGCGCCACCCGCATCTTGCGCGTGCCGTTGGCTGCGTGGGAAGGACGGGTGTTGGGTGACATTGAAGGCATGGAAGAATTTGCCGAACGCGTGCAAGATGAATTCAAAAGCTTCACTACCGAGCAAGCGCAACATGGCTTGGACCACTGGCAGCAATCGTTCGAGTTGCACTCCACTGCCATGAGCCCCGCGGTGCAAACCACCGACGACACGCGTCAGCACGTCACCTTGCTGGCGCGCGGGGCAGTGTTGCCCAACCAATCGCACTTGCTGGTGTTTGACGACATCTCTGAGATCGTCTCGGCACAACGCGCGCAAGCTTGGGGGGAAGTGGCGCGGCGTTTAGCGCATGAAATCAAAAACCCGCTCACGCCAATACAACTCTCTGCAGAGAGATTGGCGATAAAGTTAGAAGGCAAAGTGGCAGAGCCAGAGCAATTGATACTGAACAAGTCCGTCAAAACCATCGTTGATCAAGTCGACGCGATGAAGCGATTGGTCAACGAGTTCCGTGACTACGCGCGCTTGCCCGTCGCGGTGTTAGTGCCCTTGCAACTCAACACCTTGGTGCAAGACCTGCTGCAACTCTACGGCAACGAAAATGCCGCCGTGCCCGTGCGTGCCGACTTAGACCCGCAATGCCCCGCCATCCTGGGCGATGCGCAGCAACTACGGCAAGTCATCCACAACCTCTTGCAAAACGCACAAGACGCAACAGAAGGACGAGAGCAACCTGAGGTGCGCATCGCTACCCAATGGGTGCCCGCAACAGGACGCGTACGTTTGATCGTGCAAGACAACGGGGCAGGTTTTCCAGCGAAGATATTGAAGCGTGCGTTCGAGCCCTACGTGACCACCAAGAGCCGTGGCACGGGTTTGGGCTTAGCGGTTGTGAAGAAAATTGCCGAAGAACACAATGCCCGCATCGACCTCAAAAACCGCGAAACCGACGGATTGGTTGTCGGGGCCCAAGTGTCGTTATCATTCCAAGTTGTAGATTCGCAACAGACCCAACTTTTATAAGTACACGAGATACGCGTAACCATGGCAAATATATTGGTAGTCGATGACGAGTTAGGTATCCGAGACCTCTTGTTCGAAATCCTGAACGACGAAGGCCACGCCGTAGAAGTCGCAGAAAACGCCGCCCAAGCGCGCGCCGCCAGACAAGCCGCCAGACCTGACTTGGTGTTGTTGGATATTTGGATGCCTGACACCGATGGCGTCACGCTTCTTAAAGAGTGGGCTGGCGCGGGTTTGTTGAATATGCCTGTCATCATGATGAGCGGGCACGCGACGATTGATACTGCTGTTGAAGCTACGCGTATTGGGGCGCAGGCGTTTTTGGAAAAGCCTATTACTTTGCAGAAATTGCTTAAGGCGGTGGAGCAGGGGTTGTTGCGTAAGCCTATTGGTGCGGCTGCTTCTAAATCTGGTGCTGGTGGTTCTAATCACTCCTTGGCTAGTAATGGCGCTGGCGCTTCTGCTGCGCAGCCACAAGCCGTTATCTTGTCTGCTACTCAGCAAACCTTTGAGTTGGAGTTGCCATTGCGCGATGCGCGCGATGCCTTTGAGCGTGCGTATTTTGAATACCACTTGGCGCAAGAGAGTGGGTCTATGACGCGGGTGTCTGAGAAGACGGGGCTTGAGCGGACGCATCTGTATCGCAAGTTGAAGCAATTGGGTGTGGATTTGTCTAAGCCTAAGCGGGTGGCTTGATAGCTTTATGTGATTTACTTGCGGCATTGGGCTTGCAAGTGGCTGTTACAATCTTGCCTCTCAGGCCCGGTAGCTCAGTTGGTAGAGCAGCGGATTGAAAATCCGCGTGTCAGTGGTTCGATTCCACTCCAGGCCACCATAATGAAACGCCTAACCGCAGCCGGTTGGGCGTCTTGGTTTATATGAACCCAGTACCACAACACATCGCCATCATCATGGACGGCAACGGCCGCTGGGCGCAAAAGCGGCATATGCCTCGCACTGTGGGGCATGCCAAGGGTGCGGCTGGGGTTCGCGAATTGGTGGAGTTTTGCGCGTATAAGGGTGTGAAATACCTCACCCTGTTTGCCTTCAGCACCGAAAACTGGAGCCGACCTGAAGAAGAGGTCTCCACCCTCATGTGCCTCTTTATTCAGTACCTAGAAAAAGAACTCAAAAACCTCTCCCAAGCCGACGTGCGTTTGCAGGTCATTGGCGACGTCACGGTTTTTGCGCAAGAGTTGCAAGACCGAATTGCCGAAGCCCTCGAGGCGACTGCTGGCAATGAAGGCTTATTTTTGACTGTGGCAGCCAACTACGGTGGGCGTTGGGATATTGTTAGTGCTGTGCAAAATTGGCAAGTGGCGCATCACAAGTCAGACTTACAAGACTTAACTCAAGATCAGTTGGCGAAATACTTAAGTACTGCCCAAATGCCAGACCCTGATTTACTCATCCGCACCGGCGGTGAGCGACGCATTAGCAACTTTTTGCTTTGGCAATTGGCTTATACGGAGTTGTATTTTACTGATGTTTTGTGGCCGGAGTTTGATACGAAGCATTTGGAGTTGGCTTTTGATTGGTATGGAATTCGGCACAGAAGCTTTGGTGGGGTAATTGAAAAAGGTTTAGCTGCTCAATACATTAACAATGCGAAGAAGTATTTGTAATTAAAGTAACTTGCTCTATTTTTATGCCCTGATTTTTTCAAGTCCAAAGTGCAGCATTAGGTTAAGTAGTGAGAAGTATAGATTTCCAATAAACTTGGAATTCGAATAATCATTCAGGTGAGAAAAATTTAGTTGGGCATTTCCAGGTCAGTGATTTCCTGGGGAGTGTAATTAAGCGTCAAGTAATCTTGGTCAAGTCTTCTTGCGCGTGAACACTTAAGTCATCACCCTAGAGTAAGTTTTCTCTCATCGATCTGTTCGTGTTTTTGTTAATCCCGCGTTCCCAAGGGCTGTGCGGGTGCGCAAGACACTTAAAAGTTGGTAGTGAACTGAGTCAATTGCTGGTTTGCAGCCATCTCTCGGACTCAACCGGTTGTCCTTACACCAACGACTGAACTCATAACTACCGAACTGGCTACCTTGATCCGCGTGGATGATCACTGAGTCTTTAGTCTTTCATCTCCATACAGCCATCGTGAGTGCATACAGGACCAGACTCGTTTGCATGCTTGACCTCATGCTCCAACCCACTATTTATCGGGAATGCAAGTCCAGCACAGCAGCCAAATACAACTATCCCTCCTGTGTTCGGATGTAGGTGATGTCTGTTACCCAAGCTTGATCTGGCGCATCGTGTTGGAATTGGCGTTGTAATTGATTCGGCTCAACCAGAGCAGGCTTGCCTACTTTGTAGCGAGGGCGTTTGTATGCACGTACTGATCTGATGTGCGCCACACTCATCAGCCTAGCTACGCGGTTCTCGCCGCAAGCTAAGCCAGCTTCGCGCAGATCACAGAAGATGCGTGGACTGCCGTAGATGCCCAAACTATGGTCATAGAACTCACGTATCTTCAAGGTCAAGGCTTCTTTCTCCTTAGCCTTAGGCGATAGGGGTTCATGCAGCCATGCGTAATAGCCACTGCGATGAGCTCTGAGGACGCGGCGCATGCTAGTGAGTCGGAATTGCGTACGGTGCTCTTTTATGAACTCAGACTTCACCCTGACTGTTTGGCAAAGTACGCGGCGGCCTTTTTTTAGGATATCGCGCCCCTCAGTCGTTCTTCTGAGTTCGGCCATCTCCGCTTGCATTGCTTTGAGGTCTCCAGAAGCGACAGGCTCATCATCCTTCTTGAACTTCTTGAGCCACGTGTAGAGCACCCCTTCAGTTACCCCTAGCCTCTGGTCAACATCGGGAACCAGGTGCACTTCAGCTATAATTTGTTTTGCTTCTTCTTTTTTAAATTCAGACGTATATTTCGTTCTCTTCATGGCTCTCTCTCGAATTCAGTTTTGACATTATCGAATGTCTACTGAATTGGGGGAATACCAACCCCTTTAATACTTGCATAGGTAATAATCATCCACTCAATCTCGTCGTGCTTCAAACTTGTATTCATTATCTAATTAAATAATAATTAGAATTATAGTGTATCATAGTAAATTATTAAAAACAAATTAACAATACAGTTAGGGAGTGAGTCGGTATGGATCATATAAATGATGCGCAAAATTTTTTTTTGGAAAATGGCTATGTTAAATTTAATAATAAATCTTCTATCTCTTATCAATTAATAAGGGATGTAATAGCTACAGAACTTGAACAATACGGATTTGATTTTGAGTCAATCCACAAAAAAATTAAAATTGACGAATTGAATAATGTACGAATGAATATTTTTAATAAAATTAACAGTATTAAAAATTGGGATGATCATTTATATAGCATCGGGGGTGAAGTAATTTCTAAAATAATTGGTAATGAGATTTCAATACAAAACAAATTAAATTTCTCGATTCAAATGCCTGGCGATAAACTCTCACAAATTCCAATGCATACTGACAGGGCCGGAGGACATTCATTATTTGAATGCGTTTTATGGATTGCGTTTACAACTAGCAATAAAACATCTTCAATGTATATTGTGGATCCCGAGACAAGCATTTCAATTCTTAATGAACTGCCAAATTATGAATTGAATGGAATAAATTTATTAGAAAAAAAATATTTGAATAAGTTGAAATTCATTGAAGTAGTCCCTGGTGATTGTATATTATTTTCTAGTAATTTATATCATGGAAATGTTGTAAATGAGGAGGCATCAACAAGGATAAGTATTAATTGTAGGTTCAAATCCTTGTGGGCTCCGGAATATAAGAAATACCCTAACGAAAGAGTCACTGGTTCTTTTTACAAACCATATAAATTATCTCCGGTATCTATTTTCGCATCGAAATTTCTAAATAAAGAGCCTAAATTTGTTTGATTTATATACATACTCGACCCCAAGACCTTTTGGTCAGTTTATGATGCCCGCGCCAGCACAAAATACGTGTATGAGGGACTATGCGCGAGTTAATGGTTTTAATTTTAGGCTATCTGTTTTGGAGTTAATGTATGATAATTGTTATGCTCAGTTATTTAGGCTTATTAATGAAATGCCTTCAAACAGTAATATATGTTTATATAGCATTTTATTGCTACCCTTAGGCCGGGCGCTCAAATTACAAGAGTGTCTCAAACTACTAATTTCAAAAAATATTAAGTCGCATTTCATATTTGAAAAAATAGTTACACAAGATTATATTGAAGTGCAAAGTTATTTAGCTAGTATTGAATTTTCAAGCCAAATTCTTAATGAAAACTTAAATGACATTCAAGATGTCTTCAACTCCTTATTGAAGTAATAAATGCTTACTGATAATATATCTTTTCTACAATCGTTAGAGTGTAAACGATTGGTTTTTGTTTACGGGCATTTCAACATAGTTCATCCAGGACACTTGCGGTTACTAAAGTTTGCAAGTGAGTGTGGGGATTACCTAATTGTGGGCGTTTATAGGGATGACGCTAAATGGACCTTGGTTCCTGAGGAGCTTCGCTTAAATGGTGTAAGCGCCATAAACATAGTGGACCATGCTTTTCTGATGGATGAGTCGGTAGAAAAAATCATTGTTGAACTAAAGCCTCACATTATTGTTAAGGGGAAAGAATTTGAAAATCATATAAACACAGAGCAATCATTGGTTGAAAGTTATGGGGGAAAGTTGCTGTTCAGTTCTGGTGACTCTCATTTCTCTTCGCATGATTTATTAAATAAAGAGCTAATCACTAAGGGCTATTCAACAATTAACAAGCCAAGTGAATTTCCATACCGACATGGTTTTAAAACAGATCAATTGATCGAATTTATAAAAAAGTTTTCTATTTTGAAGATTATTGTAGTGGGAGATTTGATAATTGATGAATACATCAACTGTGACCCATTAGGTATGTCTCAGGAAGACCCAACAATTGTTGTCACGCCCTTGAAGAATGAACTCTTTTTAGGTGGTTCCGCAATTGTTGCTGCACATGCTAAGGCGCTGGGGGCCCAAGTCCAATATTTCAGTGTAGTTGGTAATGACGAAGCTGCCAAGTTTGCTTTTAAGGCTTTGAAAGAGGATGGCATTGATGCACATTTATACTCAGATGAGACGAGACCAACAACATTGAAGCAACGTTTTACAACAAGAGGAAAAACTCTACTCCGCGTTAGCCATCTTCGTCAGCATGAAATCAGTGAAGAGTTGGCTGTCAAAATAAAGAATGAAATTTCCTCAGTCTTGCCAAATGGTGCTGATCTTTTAGTGTTTTCTGACTTTAATTATGGCGTCCTGACTCAAAATTTTGTCAATGAAATTAGTACTATCTGTAAAGAGCATGGTGTGACGATGGTTGCGGATAGTCAGTCATCATCTCAGGTTGGCGATATCTCAAGGTTTAAGGATATGTTACTTATTACGCCCACCGAGCATGAGGCAAGACTTGCAGTCCGTGAAAACAACTCAGGCCTGGCTGTTCTTGCTCAAAATCTTCAAGATAAAGCAAATGCCGAACACGTGTTTATTACCCTTGGGTCTGAAGGGGTTTTTGTGCACAAGAATGCCCTCTTGGCAAACGATTTTGTTGATGATCAACTTCCAGCATTTAACTTAGCACCAAAAGACGTTTCTGGTGCTGGGGACTGTATGTTAATTACTGCTTCTATGGCATTGATAGCAGGTGCTAATATATGGGAAAGCGCATACTTAGGGTCTATTGCTTCAGCTTGTCAAGTTGGCCGAGTCGGCAATGTGCCACTCAATGTAAAAGAGTTAATTCAGGAAGTCATGAGATGAAAGCCTTGTTGCTTGCAGCTGGATTCGGAACTCGACTGCGTCCGATTACCAATCATGTGCCGAAGTGTTTGGTAACTATTCATGATAAGCCATTATTGGCCTACTGGCTTGATATGCTGCTACCCAATGGCATTGAGCGGATTCTTGTAAATACTCATTATTTGCCAAATGCTGTTAGCGCCTTTGTAAAACAATCAAAGTGGATGAGTCGAATTGACATGGTTCATGAGACAAATTTACTTGGGACGGGTGGAACTGTGTTGAGTAACAAAGATTATTTTTCAGATCAATCCTTCATGGTGGCCCATGCTGATAACTTGACTAGGTTTGATGTGAAGAAATTTATTGATGCACACAACAACAGGGTGGAGGGTACCGAGATCACGATGATGACCTTCAAGACGGATGCACCTCAAAGCTGTGGAATCGTAGAATTGGATTTCATGGGTGTGGTGCAGCAGTTCCATGAGAAGGTAGAAAAACCTCCTGGGAAATTGGCCAATGCTGCTGTATATATATTCGAACCTTCAGTAATAAATTTTTTAACTGCACTTCGCAGTGAAGTTATCGACATCAGCACCGAGGTTTTGCCCGCATATTTAGGTCGCATACAGACCTTCTTGAATGAAGACTATCATCGAGACATTGGCACGCCTGAGAGCCTGGCGCTTGCCGATCTAGAGTTTTGATAGTCAATTTTAGCGACACGGCATTATCTTGCCAGTCAGTGACCGTTGCCATAGTAAATTATAACTCTGACAAATGGCTGGTGAAATCACTAAGGGCACTAAGGCGTCAGACCCATAAGCCTGCAAAAGTTATAGTTATTGACAACAATAGCACTGATAATTCCATGGATGGTATCAAAGAGCAGTTTCCTGAATTCGAATGCTTTTTGCTCGACGAGAACATTGGTTTTGCCTCAGCAAACAATTTAGCGATTGAAAGTTGCACTACTCCGTTGGTGGCACTGCTCAACCCTGATGCTTTCCCAGAGCCGGGGTGGCTAGGCGCCTTGGTAAGGGCCTCGGCCCAGTATCCTGAATCTGCGTCCTTTGGCTCACTGCTTTTGCAGGCTGACCACCCGAGCCGTATCGATGGTGTGGAGGATGTCTATCACGCCAGCGGCTTAGTTTGGCGAGGGGGGCACGGGCGACTTCTCAATGATGGGGATGCGTGGGGTCGTGAAATTTTTTCGCCATGCGCCGCAGCGGCTCTTTATCGAGTTGACGTCATACGAAATGTCGGTGGTTTTGATGAAGATTTTTTTTGTTATCTGGAGGATGTGGACCTTGGTTTTCGCTTAAGGCTTGCCGGTTGGAGTTCGCGCTTCATTCCTGAAGCTAAGGTGCGCCATGTTGGCGGTGCGACCAACGGAGGCAAGCACAGCAATTTTTCGATTTACCACGGGCACAGAAACCTGACCTGGGCGTTTGTTAAAAACATGCCTGGCCCATTGCTCTGGCTTCTTCTACCTTTACACATTTTTATGACATTAGTATGTTTTTTACACATGATCCACATCGGCAGAACAAAGATATTTGTTATCTCAAAGTGGCACGCATTATTTGGGCTATCACGAGCTTGGCGAAAGAGAAAACAAATACATTCTGCGCGAAAGGTCTCTGTTATCAATGTGATTACAAAAATTCTTAACTGGAAGTTAATTCCAAACAGGAAGTTGGAAAGATTCAATGTTGACAACTGATCCAAGTGCCTTGAAGGAAGTCAACACACCAGCCCTCGACATATCGGTTGTGATCGTTAACTACAGCGCTGGTCCATTGCTTCTGGAGTGTTTGAAGCGCTGCCTCCCTCAGGTGGGGCAGGTGGTGGTGGTGGACAATGCGTCTTCAGAATGCGGAATAGATCTGCTTGAGTCTCATTTCGGCGGCAGTCTGCAGTTGCAGGTGATCAGGAATAGATCAAATTTAGGTTTTGCGGCGGCCTGCAACCAGGGTGCCAATCTGTGTAAAGGTGACTACATCCTTTTCCTGAACCCTGACTGCATGGCCGCTGTGGGTTCGATCGGATTACTGCGAAGCGCGCTTCTGAGCGAGTCATCTGCTGGCATGGCTGGGGGACTGATCTTGGGCCCCGACGGTCGGGAGCAGGCGGGCGGGCGACGCTATGTGCCCACACCGTGGCGGTCTCTGGTTCGGGCGCTTCGCCTTGAGGCGCTTGAGCATAGGTGGCCAAAGCTGTTCCAGAACTTCAACCTCTATAAGCAATATTTGCCTGAGAAAACAGTGAGTTTAGAGGCGATTTCTGGTGCATGTACTATGATTAAGCGTGAAGCAATGGAAGATGTCGGCACGTGGGACGAAGGCTACTTCCTCCACTGCGAGGATCTTGACATGTGCATGCGCTACAAACAAAAGGGCTGGCTAATATTATTTGTCCCAAAGGCCAGCTTCACACACTATCGGGGGGCCTGCAGCCGTTCCAGGCCCATATTTGTAGAATGGCATAAGCACAAAGGCATGATGCGCTTTTACAGAAAATTTTTCCGTCATCAGTACCCTGGCGCATTGATTCTGTTGGTTGGGTTGGGGGTGTGGCTGAGGTTCGTTACGATTGCTGGCATGATATCTATTAAGTTTTTCTTCCCAAAAGATAGACCAAAGTGAGTCATATCAATCTTCAGCCTGTTGTGGTCTTGGGCGCCTCAAGCATGGTTGGCGCTCACCTTCTTCAGCAGCTAAGGGTCTCAGGGTGTGAGATCCACGCGTTCAGTCGTTCGTACCACGGGACTTCAGGCACCGATGGAGTCACTTGGCACAGGTGCCATGACGTTCCACTTTCTGACATTACAAACTTAAAGCTTTGCGTGTGCGCAACACCAATTTGGGTTTTGCCAGATTACTTTTCGCAATTGATCGCCGCTGGAGTCAGGCGCGTTGTGGCTCTCTCATCGACAAGTGTCTTCACTAAGCAAAACTCTTTAGACACTAGCGAGCGCCTACTGTCCAATAAAATCAGGGATGCGGAGAACAACTTCAAGCAATGGGCCCAATTCTATGGTGTAGAGTGGGTCATACTGAGGCCCACGATGATCTATGGGTCGGGGGCTGATAAAGTCATCACTGGCATCACCAATTTCATCAAACATTTTGGTTTTTTCCCACTGTATGGTCAGGCCAGCGGGCTACGCCAACCCGTCCATGCGGTTGATGTCGCCAGGGCCTGTGTCAGCGCACTGCATCATAAGGATGTCAAGGGAATGGACTTCAATCTCTCAGGGGTTGAAACAATGACCTACAAAGAGTTGGTATCAATGGTGTTTCTAGCGAATGGACTTAAACCAAGGTTTGTTGCTTTCCCTGCGTTTATATTTTGCTTGGGGTTTTGCGTACTGAGGTTTCTGCCTCGCTACCATGACTGGACCCGGGGAATGGCGCTTCGGATGAACCAGGATCAAATTTGCGACCACTCAGAGGCATCGTCTGTTTTGGGGTTCAGACCCCAGGGGTTCAAACTTGAGAACATCGATTTGCCTGCAGAAGCGAAACGCTGAGGGTGACGGAGCACCTTACTTGATCTACTGACCCCTTGCGGCGTAGGCGGTTGACTTTGCCAAAGCAAAAGAACTTGAAGAACTTGAAGAACTTGAGCTGCAAGAAGCAAAAGAGAAAGCGCTACGCTGGTGGGCGAGATCGACGTGGGAAGATCCCCGACAAACTGCCTTTGAGCGAGAGGCCCCTGCAATTGAAGCAAGTAAGCAGATTGATCATTGGAAATGCGACATTGATATGGGTGCAAAGCACAGGGGCGCGGTTATGACGATGGTCAAGCGCTAGACTAGATATGCAGTAATTGCCA